>ENA-OQIC01000252-OQIC01000252.1-human-gut-metagenome-genome-assembly--contig:-NODE-252-length-24540-cov-2.860197_pt1 | contig 24540 bp, 25 predicted proteins | sample MGYA00242572_ERZ504736 | MGnify/ENA primary metagenome ERZ504736 (study PRJEB26092, sample SAMD00036201) | human gut metagenome | host: Homo sapiens | study: EMG produced TPA metagenomics assembly of...
AAACAATCGCTGCTACTTACCGTAGGATAATGCGGAATAACCGTGTGGATAATATCTTGCCGCAATGGGGGATGCCATTGTTTGGAATGAGTTCCATATGTCCACGGAATTTCCAATTTATTGGGATTAATTTAAAAAGCCACACACACTTTTTGTCCTATAAGCCGTAATTAATTACCTGCATAGTTTCGCATAGTGAATGAAAATAGCCCCTTACAGCGATTGGCTGTAAGGGGCTTGTTTTATGTGATTATTTAGAATCACATAAATAGTAGGGGCAGGCCCCGGATCTTCGCCGTGAACCAGGCGTTCTTCCACCACATGAGAGCGGAAATAGTTAACCCACAGGCGAATTGCCGGTACAATCATGGACTGTTCGTTCCAAATCATGCCGAGCACCCAGTTGATGCGGGGCTCGATAGGAATTGAAATCAACTGCTCCTTATTAAGACGTTCGCAGATTGTCTGTGGCAAAATAGCCGTGCCGAGACCACTTTTTACAAGCTCCGTGATGAAGTCCCAGTTGTTGCTTTGCGCTACGATTTGCGGTACTACGCCGATTTCTTGAAAACGACCTAAGATGATATCGTATAACGAAAAGGACGGATGAAAGAACACAAGCGGTTCTTTGCGAATTTCGTGAAGAGTAACGGACTCGTAATGGGCGAATGGTGAATCTGGTTGCATCACATAGTATAAAGGCTGGTGGTTAAAGATATAGGTTTGTGTATCCGGGTTGGTAAAGTCAGACACCGGCAAGGTAACGAATCCAACCTGCAATTGATTGTCCTGTACAAGCTGGGCGATTTGCGGTGAACCGTGTTCACTTACCTTTAACGAAATTTGCGGGTAGGCGGCCATGAAGTCGCGAATAATCGGCGATAAGAAGGAAGAACCGATCATCGGCGGGATGCCGAGGCTCAATTCACCCGATTCCGTATCATTCGTGTGATGCATCTGGTGTTCAAGCACTTCAAATTGCCTCACTAAGGCTTCAATCTGCGGCAATACGGCGCACGCTTCATTGGTAAGCTCGATGCGATGCCCGCGACGGCGGAATAATTGCTTGTTCCATTCCCCTTCCAACAGGCGTACCGCTTTACTTAGTGACGGCTGACTTACGTGTAAGTTTGGGCCGCTTTGGTGAAACTCTTCTGGCGAGCCACTTCGACAAAATATTTTAAATGGGTAATATCCATATAATCCTCCTGCAATATAATCTACATCTATTATAGCTAAAAAGAATACGGCCGTATAGGGAAAAAATATTATTTTTTTAAGAAAAAATGAGATACAATAAGTCATGACAAAGGGAATATCGAAAAATCCCTATACGAGTACACAATAAATACAACATTCGTTTATTGAATGAAGACACAGTATATTGCAAAATAAAAATTAGTCGATATGTAGGAGGCGTTTGAGGATGAAACGTGTGGCGATTGTAGTAGGTCAGATTCTATTGCTCGCTTGATTGGAGTGTTGGGAGGCTACTTGAAAGAGTGGTTGAACCTGCCATTACCGGGGACTTTGGTGGGCATGATTTTGTTATTTTTGTTGCTCTGCTCAGGTATCATCAAGCTTAACTGGGTGGAACAGGGAGCGGCCGTTTTAATCGGGGAACTTTTGTTGTTCTTCATTCCGTCCGCTATAGGGGTTATTCAATATACACAATTATTTGGCAGTACGGGGGCTATGCTCTTGGGCGTTATCGTAACGAGTATTGTAACACTCTTGATTTCCGTTACGGTTATTACCTTGAGTGTTATGAAATTACGTAGAAAGGGGTACAAATTATGGTAAATTATTCACCGTTTCAGATGATTAGTATTCATATCATCGAATCGTTAGTGGGCACTGTAGTTTTGTATTTTCTTTTTAAAAAATTGTATGAACGTTCCGGCAAAAAACTCTATTTTACCCCGTTGTTGGGCGTGCCGGTAGTTATCGGTTTATTCCTCGTAACTATGAATATTCCGTACGATGTATATCAGGAAGGCAGCCAGTACATCACGATGATGTTGCAACCGGCCACCGTGGCCTTTGCGGTGCCTTTGTATAAATTCCGTGGCGTAGTAAAAGAATATTTTATTCCGCTCTTGGTTGTTATCGGCATGGGTTGTTCGGTGGCGTTCTTGGGTTCTATGGGACTCGCCGAACTTATCGGACTTAGCCTGAACTCGTTCACAGTATTGCTCCGCGTTCCGTAACGACGCCGCTAGCCTTAGCTGCGTCTGATACAATGGGCGGCGACCCTACGATTACGGCCATCCTCGTAATTGCAACCGGCCTTATCGGTATGATTATGACCACCATGATGATTAAACGGGCTCATATTCATAACCGCTTGTTAAAAGGCATGCTTTACGGTATTTCGGCTCATGGGACCGGTACTGCTAAAGCCTATGAAGACGGCCCTAAAACCGGTGCTATTGCCTCTTTGGCCATGATTTTCATGGGCATCATGACAACGGTCATTGCGCCAATCGTAACAGCCGTATCCGCCGTTTTATAGGCAATAACAACCAAATATACCGATTTAAGGTAGTTCCTTGATTGACACGAACAATCAGTTAACTATATACGTATTTACACACACTTACACAAACTTACGTAAACAAAAACGCCATCATTTGCGGGATTGTAGCTGAATCACGAACAGCTATAACCAGGAAGTGATGCGTTTCTGTTTATTTTGCGATATACTGAATAAAAATATGGATATAATCAAATACGTGGTGTATTTGCAGTATTAAGAGTAGTTACGCTATTTTAAGTCGGTGTTTTGAAAAAAGAGAAATGAGGTTGAGTCGGCTATGGATGGGGCAACAGGATTGATTTTGGGCATGTCGTGGGGCGTGCTTTTGGGATTTATTGTGCTGGGTATTGGTGTAGGAGCCTTCGGGACACTCATAGGCGCCGGCGGAGGCTTAATTTTCGTGCCGGTATTCTTATATTTATTTACCGACTGGTCGCCGGCCATGGTAGTCGGTACCTCGCTCACTATTGTTATGTTCAATGCCATGTCCGCTTCGACAGCGTTTATTAAGCAGAAAAAAATACTCTACAGTGCGGCAATCTGGTTTACGCTGGCTACGATTCCCGGATCCTATCTTGGCGCTGTCGCGTCGGAAGGCTTCGACATATCCATGTTGAAATTCTGGTTCGGTTTATTCCTACTCTGCATGTCGACGTTTATCGGTTATAAAAACTGGACGAAAGGACAACGCAAGGAAGAATCTTTGCAACTTCATGAGTTGACCTATAGTAAAACTATCGGTTGTTTAATCAGTGTGGTAGTCGGCTTTATTTCCAGCGTTTTCGGCATCGGCGGCGGGCTCATTCACGTGGCGGCGCTCGTGTATATTTTGGGCTTCCCCACACATGTGGCAACGGCTACGAGCCAGTTTATATTATTCTTATCCACGATTACAGGTGTAGTCACACATTATTCCTTGGGTCATATTCAATGGAATATCGCCATTGCCTGCGGCATTGGGGCCGTCATTGGGGCCCAACTTGGTGCGGCTATTGCTAAACGTCTTAAAGCTACCAGTATTCTTATGGTGTTCTCTTTAGGAGTAGGGATTTTAGCATTGCGATTGATTTGGACGTCGGGAATGTTGTGGTAAGATGCTCGGCTATTAGTGAATTATAATTGAATATTGATGACATCTATGATAGGAACCGTTACAAGGCAAGATAAATTGTTTTGGCGGTTCTTTTTTTGTTGGAAAACAAGATACTTACTAAAATTTTATCAATGAATTATCGCAAAATATTGATGATTGTAATGGGATGGTTATAGTGTGAATTTGTTAAGCTTGTAAAGGTTAGATGAAGTGATATAGATTGTTTTATCAAAGAAAATTATGCTATATTGATTGTATTTTGGGCAAATGTGATAAATATGAACTAATACTCTCATTGACCCTACATGATAAAAGTGCTAGCATTTAATTATAGTGAATATTTGATGAATTTATAAGGGGTATAATTTGAGTTCATCGCATGGTAAAAGTGTTATATGGTATAGGGTATGAGAGGAGTTTTAGGATGGAAACAAAGCATCAAAATCGTCGTCGCATAGTCAAAGCTTCTTTGAGCAGTGCCGTATTATTGAGTCTGTTATTAGGCGGGCAAGTGTTAGCAGCAGAAAACATCGTTGTAGACAGTGGTACCGCTACGGGGACAACGAATACCGTAACTGATGACAAAACGGCTCGTGTCGTGGGGACGGAAAATTCAGTGACCGGCAGTGAAGATGCCAATGTTATTGGGGATACCAATACCGTTGAAGACACCAATGGCGTTAATATTGTAGGTAATGATAATAAGGTAACAAAGAGCTACCCATGGCAGGGTGGAACAAGATATGAAGCCAGCGTTGATACTCGTGTTCTAGGTAATAACAACGAAGTACGGGGGAGTCGTAAACAAAACGTTATCGGTGATAATAATAAAATAATCGGTCGAGATGTTGGTACCGTTACTGACTATGGTCATCCGGAAGGCCGTGAACCTAATATTTCCGACTTAACCATTGGTCGCGGTAATGTCCTTACCGGTAATCATACGTATCGCAATGAATGGGACTCCTTAACGGTTATCGGTAATAATAATGATATTGACGGTGCGGCAGCAGGTATTATTATCGTGATAATCAAAAAGGCAGTAATATTCTGGATTCTATTATCATAGGCTCTTTATCACCTGAAGAAAAGAAGACTATCGGAGTTGGTAATCGGAAAATGGTTGTTATTGGTTACCATGCATTGGGAGCCGATGGCACTACAGCAATCGGGCATAGAGTTCAGAGCTTAGGGCCTCTCAGTACAGCTGTTGGCACTCGTTCAACCATTGAGGGAATGACTGTTTATTCCTCTCTTTATGGCGTGGATAATAAGCTTAGTTCCGAGAATGGAATGGGTGTTTCGATTGCAACCGGAACTTTTGGGACTTTGAATAAAGTTGATTCGTCTTTGAGTTCCATGGTTTTCGGTACCGGTAACCGTGTGACCAATGCAGCCGGTAATATGACTGAAGGTATTGAAGGCGGTTTTATGACGGGCCGTTGGGGCGAGCTCTATTATCATGCAGGGGACGATTTTGGTTATACAGATCGTTCTTCCGAGGTGATGGGTGAGTTTGCAACTTTAAATGGGGGTTCCGTATTTGCACTTGGGAACGGCAATGTGTCGGATTATGCAAGACGATCTTCCATCTTTGGAACGGGCAATACTTTAAGCGGCACCGAAGCTGCAGTCAGTGATTATAATATGGTTACCGGTTATCAAAATAAAGCCACTAATGTGAATCATGTCTCTGTCATGGGGAGCGGCAATACGCTTAGCGACGCAACTACGGATGTTGTCATCGGTGATTACCATACCTTATCGGGTAGCAAAAATAACGTAATTCTTGGAACTATGGGAACGAAAGTAGGCTATGAAGAACAATCTCATACGCCTAAGAGTTTGAACATGTGACCGGAAATTTACAGTGGACAGGAGATACGCTGCACTATGCGGTGAAGGTGCAAAAACCGTTACGTGAACATACGGAAAATATCAGCAACGCTGTTATGCTCGGCTATAATACGGACGTACAACATGATGGTGGCGTGGCTATCGGCAGTAATTCTGTATCGGCTGTTGACAAAGGGTTATTTGGCTATAATCCGATTACAGGTAAAGATTTTGAAAATGAAGTGGCTATTGTTGCTTATGCCGGCAAAGAAGATCGATTTGCCGAATTAAATAGCAGTATCCCTGATTTGGAATCCGCTCTTTCGACAGCTAAAGCTGATTATGAAACCAAGGTTTCTGATTATCTGGCCAAAAATGCCGATTATGTTCAGGCTGTAAATGCTTATAACAGTATTGACCATGATTCGAATCAAGGTAAAAAAATTAAAGAACGGATGGATGCTGCTAAGACTGCCAATGATGAAGCAAGAGCCGCTATGGATACGGCAGAAACAGCCGTGAATGATGCCAATAAAGCCTATACGGCAGCTGTATCGGAAAAAACTCAGATTACATCCGCTTGGCAATCCGGTGCGGCGGCTGTTTCCGTTGGTGATAGTGAAACAGGTTTAACTCGTCAAATTACCAATGTTGCAGCCGGTACCAATGATACCGATGCGGTCAACGTGGCGCAGCTTAAAGCGGCTTTGGATGCTGCGGGTACAGGGCTACAGGAAAGTACGGATGCTTTGAGCTTTAAAGATAATAAATTAGGTCTATCTATTAAGAATTCCGATGGAAAAGAAATCATTTCCGGAAGCGTTAACTTGTCTACAATTGCAGCTGCCGTTGATACGAGAAATACCATTGCCAATGCTGATGGTGATAGCACAATTACTATCGACAGCACAGAAAAGAATAGTATCGGCGGAACTAATTACAAAATCAAAGTGAACACCGATGGCAAGGTAGTTGCAGACAATAAAGGAATTGTTACCGGCGGTACTGTTTATAATGAAACACGCGTTGCTGAAGACGGTACTTACGTGAAAAAATCTAAGTCAGCCGGCCAAAACCTGAGTGCTTTAGATAGCCAAGTAGCTGCTAATACGACTCAGATTACGCAGAACACCAATAATATTACTTCCATTTCCAACGAAGTAAGCAATATTACCAATAACGTAACCAGCTTGAACAGTCAGGTTAACAAACTGGACAATCGTATTAATCGTGTCGGTGCCGGTGCGGCCGCTTTAGCAGCATTGCATCCGCAAGATTACGATCCGACTGCTAAATGGGATTTTGCCGCCGGTTACGGTAACTACAAATCGGCTAATGCTGTAGCAATTGGTGCGTTCTATCGTCCGACGAATGACTTGTTATTCTCCATCGGCACCAGCATGGGCGGCGGTGAAAACATGTTTAATGCCGGCGTAAGTGTTAAGTTCGGTAGCAGTAACGAGTATTCGAATTACTCGAAATCTGCCTTAGCCGAAGTTGTATCTGAACAGTCTAAGCAATTAGCAAACCAGAATTCTACGATTGAAGAATTACGGGCTCAGGTTCAACAGCAGGCTCAGGAAAATGCGGAATTACGTACGCAAGTTCAGGAAATTATGCGCCAGTTGGCTAATAAATAGTTGAACTAAACCGCTGCTATCAATTTCTAATATGGTAGCTGTGTGAGATAGTTAAATTGGCTTCTCTTTAATTAAATAAAACGGATTGTTCCGAGGTAATAACCTTGGAACAATCCCGTTTTACTTTATAAGTCTATACGTCCTACCGCCGATAAGGCCTTGTCCGTATATAGAATCTTTTATTCAATTGCATTTAGAATGCATGTTTACACCGTCATCCCCTTGGCGTAGTTTTCATACAATTCCGTATAATAACCACCCTTAGCCAAGAGTTCTTGGTGAGTACCTGCTCAACGATTTGACCGTTATTCACAACGAGCAATAAATCGGCGTCACGAATGGTGGATAATCGATGGGCGATGACGATACCGGTACGGCCTTTTAAGAGTTGATTCATCGCTTTTTGCACTTCCACTTCTGTACGCGTATCAACGTTGGCGGTGGCTTCGTCAAGTACGAGAATGCTTGGGTTAACCAAAAAGGCACGAGCGATCGTCAGTAATTGGCGCTGCCCTTGCGAGAGGTCATCGGCACCATTTTTTAAGATCGTATCATAGCCTTGTGGCAAGGTGCGGATAAAATGATCCGCCATGGCCAGTTTCGCAACATGGATAATTTCTTCCCGCGTTGCATCCGGCTTACCGTAAGCGATGTTTTCAGCAATGGTGCCTGTAAAAATCCACGTGTCTTGCAATACCATGCCGATTTGACGATGCAAGGCTTCGCGGCTTAATTTGCGAATGTCCGTACCGTGAATAGTAATGGTACCGCCGGATATTTCATAAAAACGCATGAGCAGGTTAATGATTGTGGTTTTGCCGGCCCCCGTAGGGCCTACAATAGCTACGACGTGGCCGCTGGGGATTTCAAAGTTTACATCCGTCATAAGCGGTTTATCGTCGCTGTAACCGAAGTTCACATGACTAAATTCAATGGCATTAGTACTTGATGCGGCGCCCGCAACAGAGTTAGGCACGTCTTGTAAGGTTCCTGAGTCATCCTCCATCGGAGCGTCCAGAATCTCGTAAATACGACCTAAGGCGGCGTGTGTTTCTTGAAATCGGGTTAAGATGTAGGAACTGCGCGAAATCGGGTCGGATACTTGTGTTACGTAGAGGAAAAAGGCTTGGATGTCACCAAGGGTGATATAGCCGCGCAACACGAAGAGACCGCCTTGGATGGCAACGAGGACGTAGCCTATTTGGTTGATGAAGTTAACCAACGGCATGATGAGCTGCCCCATAAAACCGGATTGTCGTTCACGCGTAAAGAGACGTGTATTTAAATCCGTCATGTGGTCGGTGGAGACTTTTTCAAGACCAAAAGACTGTATGATTTGCTTGCCTGAAATTAATTCTTCAATGCCGCCGTTCACAGCACCTAAAGCCTCTTGATTGCGCAGGTAGATAGTGCGCGCTTTTTTAGACGTAAAGGTTAAGCCGAGAACGCCGACGATGATAACGCCGAGAATAATCGCAGCCAGGAGCGGACTAATCCAAATCATCATGGCGACGCACCGACGATGCCGATAAACGATGAGATGAGGCCCGGAATGCCTTCACGGAGCGTTTCGCCGACGGAGTCTAAGTCACTCGTAAGGCGACTTAACATATCGCCACGGTTGTGTTGATTGAAATAGGACATCGGTAAATGATGAATCTGATGGCTTACGCGGCTGCGCAAAGCTAATACCATGCGTTGTGCACTGCCGGCGATGATAAATTCACTAACGTATGTGAATACGGCGTGGCAGCTGTAAAAAATGATGAGTAGAAGGACTGTATCGATTGTACCGTCTAAAATGGCGTTGATTTCACGGTGCTGTTCGAGGCCCTGAACGATGGCATCGACAATGTCACCTAAGAGGCGCGGGGCGATAATTTCAAAGCTCGCGGCCAAGATTAAGGCTATGGTTAGAAAACCGAGGCGCCACCACTGACTGCGTGAGTCCAGGAGGAATCGTTTGACCAGTTTCATAGTGCCACCTCCTGTGATGTTACAATCTGCTGATAGATTGGGCAATGAGCCAAGAGTTCTTCGTGCGTGCCTACGCCCATCGATTCACCCTGGTTGATGACCAGGATTTTATCGGCTTTTCGGGCGGCGCTGACCTTCTGTTCAATAGATATGAATGCCCTGCCGGAGGTAATGCCATCGCTGTTTCTATTGCCGTTGCTATTGCTAATCTCCTCGGCTACGGCTTTACGCACTTGCTGTTCGGTGATGCCGTCCAAGGCAGAGAAACTGTCGTCAAAAATTAAAAGACGAGGTTTACGAACTAAGGCACGAGCCATGGCGAGGCGTTGGCGCTGACCGCCGGATAGGTTGGTACCGCCTTGAGCAAGTTCGTGCTCATAACCGTCTTCGAAACGGCTGATAAATTCATGGGCGCCCGCTAATTTTGCCGCTTCTTCAATATCTTCACGTGTCAGCGGTGCATTCGAGGCTTGGCTTTTGCCAAATTCTAAATTCATGGCAATGGTACCGGTGAAAAGATAGGCTTTTTGCGGCACATAGCCGATTTGTGAGCGCACATCTTCAATGGGTTGGCTAAAAATTGACTGACCGTTAAAGAGAATGTCGCCACACTCGATAGGATACAGCCTAAAATGAGCTTGGCCAAGGTACTTTTGCCGGAACCGATGTCACCCATGATAGCCAGCGTTTCGCCGGCGTTGAGGGTGAAGGAAATATCTTTTAAGGCCGCTTCTTCCGCATCGTCATAGCGGAAGGTAACATTGCGAAATTCTAACAGTGGTACTTGGCCGGAGATACTTTCCGTTGCATGTAAATAAACGTTATCAGTTACTGTATTTTGCTTAGAACTAACTGTCGGGTTTTCAGAATGAACTAATAACTCTCTAATACGTCGATAGCAAATAATGGCTTCCGGCACGTCGAGAAGCACGAATACAGCCATAATGAGGTTCATCAAAATGAGGGTGGCGTACTCGATGATGGCCATAATATCACCGATTTGGAGCACACCGGAGTCAATCTGATAGCCGCCAAGCCAGAGGATAACCACGGTGCTCATGTTGAAAATAATGAGGATACTGGGCAGTCCGATGGCGTAGGTGCGGGCCAGACGAGTTTCCTTGTTGGATAATTCCGTGAACATGCCAATTTCAGCAGCTTTTTCATCGTCCGTGCGATTAAAAGCTCGAATCACGGACATGCCGATAATATGGTCGCGCACGAGGTCGGTCAGTTTATCTAATTGCTGCTGAACGGCCATGACGATAGGGAGGGCCCGTTTTTGAATGCTTATCATGAGCACTACCATGATGACCATGAGGCTTAAAATGATGAGCCCCATTTCGAAGCTTTTGTAAAAAGTGAGTCCTAAACCGACTATAATCATGAGCGGCATGGGGAGAATCATATTGATGCCTTTGGCGAGGACGGACTGGATTTTTTCCACATCACGGGTGGCACGCATGAGCAAGGTGCCGGTGCCGTATTTTGAAAAATCCGACAAAGAGAAGTCCTGCAACGCCTGCACGAGTTGCTGCCGCAGGTTGAGGCTGACGCGTGACGCAATATGGGCGGCCAAGTATACGGCGCTGAGTGAGCCGATGACGGTTACCAAAGAGGCGGCGAGCATGGCAACGCTGAGGCGACTGATGGCGTCCAAGTCGCCTTGCAAAACGCCTTCATTAATGATGCTGGCCGTTAAAGTCGGCACAGTAAGCGCACTGACTACATGAATTAAGGAGAGCAGGCAGGCGCTTAAAAAAGCCCATTTTACGGGGCTTAAATAAGTTGTGATAAATTTCATATAAATCGTTCCTTTGGGTAATTATTTTACAATTTTTACCGTATGACCGTTAGTATGGATATTGCTGTTGGTTGAATCGTCGTTGTTAAGTTCCGTCAGATAGGAATCACCGGTTACATTCCACACAGAATCCTTGCTAAGGCTTAAAGAAGCCTGTTTAGCGCTGTTGTTCGGATTGATGGCACCGGTAAATGTGGAGTTTTGCGAAAGCTTAATGTCCAGCTTGCTACCGCGGTCGGCTAGTATATCGCCGTTAATGGCCTGTTGATTGGCTTGTAAACGTACTTGGCTGTTAGTGTTGCCGGTGCTGTTGATAGCCGCCGCTGCACGATTTAGGTCGGATGTATCGCCCGTGCCGGATAGTACCTGCAAGAATGGAGCACGGCTCGGTTGGCTAATAGTATTGCCTTGGAGTTTTATTTGGGCTTTAGCACCGAGAATGGTAAAAAGCGGCGTAGAGCCCGTTTCGGTGAGTCGGCTTTGGTTAATGGTGAGCTTGGTCGTCCCTTTTTCAGCGGTGCCTAAATCGGTTTGATATAGGTAAAAACCATTGGCTCCTTTTAGCTGTGAATTGGTAAATGTCACGTCCGTATTGCCTTCCAAAAGTCGAATGTGCCATTCGATGCTTCACCGTTAATAGCATTCAACTTCATCGTGCCGGTTGAGCTGATGAGGGGGCTGTTTTGGCCGTAAGTACGAAGGGTGACGCCATCAGCAGTGAGGTACTGTCGACTTTCGTTGCGGTGGCGAGGGCCGGACTTTGAGAACCGTAGGTGCTGATATTACTCTGCTTTAAGGAAATTTCGGCACCATAGGCAGCACCGATGCTTGGGATACGCGGTTATTCGTGCGAATCGTTAAATCCTTAGCGGTAATTTTTACTTTCTTACCGCTACCAACGATGCCGGAAGCGCCGTCGCCGTTGGTAGTGATAGTGCTGTTTTCAATCGTGGCCTGACTATATGGCGCAACTAGAAGAGCGGCGTTTTGACCGCGCCACAGGCTGAGACCTTCGCTGTCGCTATGACCGGTTTTAATGAGTTCCGCTTTTTTCACTTTCGCCTTGCCGGTTTTCTGTACTAAAATTACATTTTGATTATTCTGGTTATTGTTGAGAGAATTTTTAAAAGTCTTTGAGCCGTTCGCTACTTTAGTGGCTTTAAACTTGTAGTTGTTGTCCACTTTTTTGCCTTTTTTCACGGCATCATCGGAATCGCTTACGAGACCCAGTAATTTGCCGGCCGCTTTAATCGGATTAAGTGACGGTAACGAGAAAGAGGGGATGATTTTGGCGGCGATATAGGCGTTAACCGGATCTACTGCATGTACGGAATTGAGCGGATAGGCTGATGCGGACATGGCTAAGGCAATCGTCATTATAGCGGCAATAGCTTTGCGTTTATGATTTTACGGGCAGTGCCGGAAGTATTGGCGGTATTTGATGAGTTTGTATTTGTTTGATTTTTATTTGTGTATTTCATGGAGCTCCTCAGATGTGTTTAATTCGTTTATTAAACTCGAGTAAATTTCACATAATAATTATAAATTTCGATATGTTAATTATAGCCTGTTTTAGCTGAGAGTACAAAGAAAACTTTGATGAAGTAAATAGGAGGATTACAGGATTTACGGTACGTTTCAGCGGAAAGTTGCGGTAAGGGCTTGATTTGTTGGACAAAACACGGTAATATATTAAGGTAATAGTTTAATTTGGAGAGGTGTCCGAGTGGTTTAAGGAGCTGGTCTTGAAAACCAGTGACTCCGCAAGGGGCCGTGGGTTCGAATCCCACCCTCTCCGCCATAAGAAAATATAAATCCCTTATAGAGCTAAATAGTAGTTCTATAAGGGATTTTGTGTTAATGGGGTATTCCTGCTTTCTGCATGATTTGAATATAAAGAACACATATTAACATTGTTCGTAGTAGCTAAGACTTTTTCTTGATAGGTTTAAAGGCGCCTATTTGTTTATATCTGGGCAATTGATATGAACATTAAGACGCCTCTTTTATAAAACCTATAGTATGTTAGAATAAAGGTAGTTAATTCAATTAAAAACTTTGTTTTTAGCCGTTTAGTACGCCAATACTAGACGGTTTTTTCTTTTTCTTAGTGCAGTCAATTGTATATATGAGACCTCCTTTTTCAAAAAATCCCTCATGTATTACTGACATTCTTTTAAATACGTTTGCTCTAATATCATCTCCTTCTTTCTTAAAATTAGAAAATCCTTTAAAATGTAACTAGTTATAATAGCCTTTCTATAATCATTTCGGCTATAATTGGATTATAACATACTTTATGTTAATTGTCGATTTAGAATTGATTTTACATAAAAAGTAATTTGAAATAGATTTTTGGAGATAGGGAGATTAATAAATGTTTATATGCAAGCTAAGCAAAATTTTAAAAGAGCGGAATCTGAAAAAGACGTCATTTGCTTTGGACAATGGTTTCCCCAAAACTTTTATTGAAAACTTGGTAAGCAATAAGTTCCGAGATATTAATATGGAATCATTGGAACGGGTTATGCAGATTTTGGATATAACCAGGCTCGAGGATATTTTAATCTACGTTCCCTATGAAATAGAGATTGGAGATACCTATGAGTCCAAGACACAGGAAGAAAGTTATGTATTGGGCTTTAAGGATATTTCTATTGATGTAATTTTAAAAAATAAGGAGGGCGCCAAGACGCTGACGACGTTGATTCGGATTCCTCATGGCGAGATGCGCAGTAATGTTATGCTCCTTTCTATCGGTAGTATTGAGGATATTGTAGAAAGGGATAAGTGGCTAGACTTTTTTAATGAGTATGATCCTTACTTTTTATATTATGTATTGGCAAGGGTTGCCGAGCAGGCGCGAAAAGAATTTAAAATTAAGAATTTTGTAACGTCGAGTAGCTTACAAATTAATAAAAAATAGGCGAGAAACTAAACACCCCTGCAGATTTAGGTTTGCAGGGGTGTTTAATTTAATTGAGTTAAATTTAATTGTAGTTAGGAAAAGGTCGCAATCTATCTTGCAGATAATTTTGGTATAAGGTTCCCGTCATTGTCTGTGCTGAGGCCGGGAATTCGTGAGTCCCAAACTGACGTACCGGCATGATGCCCATGAGGGAATTGGTAATAAAACACTCATCGAAGGAGCCGATTTCATGAGGATGATGGTCTTTTCAACTACTTCATAGCGCTGACAAAGGTAGGCCCGGACGATGCCCGGCAAGAGGCCGGCCTCGATGGGTGGTGTATAAAGTCGGTCGTTTTTTATAAAAAAGAGATTGCTTACGGATCCTTCCGTAAGTTCGCCGCGACTGTTACAGAAAATCGGCTCGTCGATGCCTGCCTTAGCAGCTTGTCGCTTGGCTAAGATGGATTCACCGTAATTAAAGGTTTTGTGGTAGACAAAAGGGGATGATTCGTTACGGCGAATGTCGGACATGGCGAGGACAAAACCCGGACGAGACGGTAAATTCTCATAGGGGTTAGCTCTTACTGTGAAGCTTAGATTGTTAGCTGACACCATGATTTTAACAACGCCCATGCCGTCACCATTTTTGTTTAAATAAATTTGAAGCTGCTGTTGCCAATCGTCAGGTAGGGTGATGCCAAGCCAGTCGAGTGTGCGGCGTAGGCGCGCTTCGTGGGCTTCTAACCAAATTGGCTGATTGTTTACGAGGCTATGGTTTCGAAGGCACAAGCCAAACTGATAGCCGTCATCAAAGGTAAGGTTCATAATCAAAAGTTTCTCCTTTCAAGGCACTGAGTAAGGCCTTTGCCTTTTGCCAGATTTCTTCATATTCAAAGCCACGTTCCGATTCGGCGGTAATACCGCCACCGACACCGATATAGTACGAATCGCCTTGGTGGACGGCCGTGCGGATGACGATGTTGAGGTCGCAGTTGCCGTCGAGGGATAAGTAACCGATGGTGCCGGTGTAGAGTTGGCGACGGCTCGATTCCAGTTCGTCGATGATTTCCATGGCCCGTCTTTTTGGCGCGCCTGTAATGGAGCCACCTGGGAAAAGTGCCGAGAGGGCATCGATGGCGGTCTGATTCGGTTTGAGCGTGCCAATCACGTTGGCGATTAAATGGAAGACTGTGGCATACTCTTCTACCGCAAAGAGGTCGGGTACGATAACACTGCCGGGCTCACAGATTTTATTGAGGTCATTTCGCTCCAGATCCACAATCATCAAGAGTTCGCTTTGGTCTTTTTGCGATTCGGCCAGTTCTTTACGAAGCGCCGCATCTTCCTCGGCTGTTTTGCCGCGTCGGCGAGTTCCTTTGATCGGACGGGTTTCAATTTTTTTGCCGTTGATGCGAAGCAATCGTTCCATGGAAGCACTGATTATCTGATAGGAGTCGTATTGCAGGTAGGCTCCGAAAGGCGACGGATTATCTCGGCGCAGCCGGCTAAAGAAGGTGTACGGCGGGCACTGACAATCGACGGTCAACGTACCGGTAAAATTGGTAACATAAACGTCACCGGCTATAAGGTAGTCCATCAATTTATGAAGGGCCTGAGCATATTCATCCGATGTGCTGTCCGGATGAATTGCTAGGGGATAAGTTTCTGCCAGTGATTGTGACTTGAAGTTAGCCATCTTCGCGGCGATAAGATCCTCCATCTTTTTCAAAAGAACGGGAGCCGGTTCGGTATGACCGTTAGCGATGAACCAAAGGGAGTGATCTTTTAAATCTTCTATGATAAAAAAGTCGTAAAAGCCCCATTTCATATCGGCCATGGTGACCTTCGTTTCGTGTTGCGAGGTAAGTCCCATTTCTTTCATGCCGTAATCATAGGTAACATAGCCGATGGCACCGTCTGTCAAAGGTAGGTCGGTATCGTTTTTACGGTAATGATTTTGCAAGTAGGTCTTGAGATAGTCTTCGGCGCTTCCCGGATGGGCTTTGCCGTCCACATAAAGGCACCCGTTTTCAACTTTTACCTCGTGATAAGGTACGAGACCGATGATGGAATATTGACCGAGGTTGTTTTCTAAGGATGAGTCGAGAAAGGCGGCGTTCTTTTCGTCGGCAAAGAGGGTGAAAATATCACCGGCGCTATAGGGCAAAGTTGAACGGCAAATACAGGCTTCAGCCTCTGTTTCAATCATGGTGTCGCCAATAGATTCCGTCATTGTTTTAGTGACGTTTTTTATCATGGCTTCAGGCATGGGGGTGACCTCCTTCTTCGGCACGACGGCAAAAGGCTTGGATTAATTCAGAGCCATATTCTGACAATAAGGCTTCCGGGTGAAACTGCAGTCCGAAGAGCGGTAATAGTTGGTGTGACATGGCCATAACGGCCCCATCGTCGCTGATGGCATCTACGTGATAAACGGGCGGCAAGGTGCTTTTTTGGACAACCAGCGAATGATAGCGGGTCACGTCAAATGTTGTGGGCAGACCTTTGAATAAGCCGGTTCCTTCATGATGAATGGCCGTAATTTTGCCGTGCATCGGCTTTTCGCCGCGTACCACGGAAGCCCCGGCGTTATGAGCAGGATTTGCATGCCCAAGCAGACGCCGAGAATAGGCATCGTATTTTTAAATTCACGTACAATATCCAAGGATTCTTTGGCATCGGCAGGCCCCTTGGGGCCGGGCGGAGATGATGATGCCGGTAGGTTTCATAGAAGTAATTTCATCCACCGTAATGGTGTCGCAGGGGCGCACCTCGACTTGGCGTCCCGTTTCGGCCACCAAGTTGGCCAGGTTATAGGTAAATGAATCATGATTATCGACGATGAGATACATAATAGCTCCTTATATGAAAAAAGGATAACGATGGCAGCAAAAAACTGCACAGTCGTTATCCTTAAAGGCCCGTAAACTGTAAGTGGAAAATTCCTTTTATTAGTATATCATATTTAGCTCTTTGACTAAAGTTTTTACTATGATTGTTTTAAATAAAAAGCCCTACAAACCTAGGTTTGTAGGGGTGTAATCTAACTGGCGGAGGATTAGGGATTCGAACCCTAGCGACGGTAACCCGCCCTAACGATTTAGCAAACCGTCCTCTTCAGCCTCTTGAGTAATCCTCCATATCTAATTACTAAAATATCATATCATTAGTAGAAGGCACTTGTCAAGATTTTGTAAATAATAGTTGTAAATTTTATTAACTCTTTTAGGATTAAATTGCTTAGCAATTAAGCTATTGCCGTCTGGTGTTTTTAGTTTTTAGACGCCTTTAGCATCGGGATCCCAAATGAATTTGTGGATTTGTAATTGCAAGCGAATCTGCTGCAGATTATTTTTCAGTAAATACGCTACGATTTCTTGCGGGTCGATTTTGCCAAAAACGGGGGATACGAAGATATGTCCTTTCGGCTTTTTAGTGAGCACGATTTCTTTCATGCGCTGTAAATCGCCGTAGGAGCTGACTACGAATTTCAATACATCTTTATCCGTCATGGCTTCACATAATTTAGGGTGCATGGACTCTTCGGCACTCGAATCGGGACATTTGTAATCGTAAGTATAGAATACATTATCTCGCTGGAAGGGAGCAATAATGCTGCCGTTCGTTTCGATGTTGAACTCATAGGGACCAAACGGCGTTGTTTCACGGCTCAATACATCGATGAGCTGTTCTACTTCGTCGGCTTGCAACAAGGGTTCGCCGCCGGTAATGGTAATGTAGCGATTCCCCATTTGGCGCAACGCATCCGCTACGTCTTCCACGGATTGTACTTCATAGTCTACTTCGTCGCCGTAGCTGTACGTTGTGTCGCAATAGACACAACGTAAGTTGCAGTCGTAGAGTCTTAGAAAGGAGCAAAGGGACTTGGCGGGTACCTTCACCTTCGATGGAGCTGAAACGCTCAATCACGTCATAAATCGCCACATTCCCTTCCGATTCCTGAACAACAACTTTGAAGCATTTTTCACCCAATTGGTCGGCAATCCATTTGGCCATATTTTCGGCGGTCGGATTGATATCGCCCATAACATCGTTCACGTGTTTGTGATCGAGTTGGCCGTGAATCGCTTCTTTGATATGACCGAAGTCAATTACCATGCCGTTCTCATCAAGCTCGGCGGCGCGTGCATGAATGTGCACAATCCAGTTGTGACCGTGCAAGTTTTGACACTTGCTTGGGTAGGTCAATTTCAGCTGATGAGAGGCACTGATTTCTAGTTTTTTTACTACTGTAAACATGTATACCTCGCTTAAAATTGTAATGTTTTAATTCGCTCAATGGCACGCAATGTGTTTTCACGACTGCCGAAGGAGGTGAGACGTAAGTATCCTTCGCCGCAAGGGCCGAAACCGGCACCCGGGGTGCTTACGATATGTACTTTTCCCAATAAAAGGTCGAAAAACTCCCAGCTTGTCATGCCGGCTGGAACTTTAAGCCAAATGTAAGGCGCATCAACACCGCCGAATACGGTGAGTCCGATGGCAGTAAGGCCTTCGCGGATGATGCGGGCATTTTCTTTGTAGTACGCAATGGCTTCACGTGTTTGACGATGGCCTGCTTCAGAATAAACGGCTTCGGCGGCACGTTGAATAATATAAGGAACACCGTTGAATTTAGTGCATTGTCGACGATTCCACATAGGGTTTAAGGCCTGTTTTTGACCGTCTGCCATATTGACCGTTAATTCCTTCGGAACCACTGTATAGGCACAGCGTGTGCCGGTGAAGCCGGCTGTTTTGGAGAAGGAACGGAATTCAATGGCTACTTCGCGAGCCCCTTCGATTTCGTAAATACTGTGAACTGTGTCTTCACTGCTGATGAAGGCTTCGTAGGCGGAGTCAAACATGAGCACCGTATCATTGGCTTTACACCAGTCAACCCATTCTTTAAGGCGTTTGCGGCTCAAAACGGTACCGGTCGGGTTATTCGGGCAGCAGAGGTAGACAATGTCTACATGTTGATTCGGAAATTCCGGCGAAAAGTTATTTTCCGCATTGGTTGGTAAGTAGACGATGTTTTCAAAACGGCCGTCTTTGAACTGACCGGAACGTCCGCCCATGACATTGCTGTCGAGATACACCGGATACACCGGGTCGGTAATGGCAACTACGTTGTTGGCACTGAAGAGCTCCTGGATGTTGCCCACGTCGGATTTGGCTCCGTCGGAGATAAAGACTTCGTCAATGTCGAGGTTGATTCCGAGTGGTTTATAATCGTGATCGACAACGGCTTGACGTAAGAATTCGTAACCTTGTTCCGGGCCGTAACCGCGAAACGTTTCGGCTTGACCCATTTCGTCAACTGCTTTATGCATGGCTTCAATCACGGCAGGTGCTAATGGTCGTGTTACATCCCCGATGCCTAAGCGAATGATGTCGGCATCCGGATTATTTTTCTGAAATTCTGCCACTTTGCGAGCAATGTTAGCAAATAAATAGGAACTTTGTAGGTTGGCATAATTTTCGTTGATTAGAGCCATGGTGAACCTCCTTGAAGCTTGGGTACAACTGAATTAAAATTTATAAAAACTACATTATATAGAAATTTATAAATTTAATAGTAACATTTTACTATATATGAAGCCCCTCTGCAAATAATGGCCTGTAAAGACTTTGTCAATAAGGGCTAATAGTAGTGTATAAATATTTGAAAATAAAGAAAAACAGGAATCCGGGGAGGGATTCCTGTTTTTCTTGTAAGGGGAGTGTTAGTGTTAATCAAATGAAATCTTGATCACCTATATTGGCTGAACAGGGAGGGTTCAGTATCAATATAGTTCCCTGTAATCAATGATGGAGGTAATTCGAATGGGGTATCGAAATTACCATTCATTTGATGATATAACTATACGTCATCAAAATGAACGCAAAATGAACGTTTTTGAGTTTTAATGACTTTTTTTGATAAAATTTTCAGATTAAATTTAATAGTGATAATTAGTAGTAAAACACATGTACTATGTGACTTTAAATTATCCTAGAATCTTAGTGGAAAATAGATTTTATAATATGTCCATTAACCCCGTCGATAATTAAATCATAGGTCAAACTGGAGCGTTTGGCTGTAATTTTATACAACGGATGCTTTAATAATTCTTTAGGCGGAGTCCGCGTGAAATCATTAATTTGTACGCCCTTGGCTAATTCGTCAATTGGGGGATGCTCACGATCGGTATTACTCTCATTCGGTTTGATAAGCGTTCTTTCGCTTTCCAGCGGCGGTTTTGGCCCGGCTGCAGCTATTGGCGGCGGCACACGAAGAGGCGGCAATGAGGCCACATTACTGTTTTCGGCTGTAGCGGCAAGTTTAAGTTCTCATGGCTATCAGACGAATCGGCAGCTTGTCCGTTCATGGGCTTATTTGTCGAAGAATCTGCATTTTTATCATTAGGCATCATTCCTTGGCCGATAGGCGGTCCCGGTGGAAAGGGCAGATCATCAAAGGTGATTAAGGCAATTTCCTTAAATGTCAGCTCATTCAGGGGCACCCCGGTATTAATGGCCGTCAACTCTTTAATGGTATCTTCGCTCAAGAGGGTCAATTTATTGGCTTTGGCCTGGGCTTTGATCATTTCGGTGCGGGCTGCACTGACACGCATCGCTTCCTGTTGTGCCATATAATCATGGACTGCATAGATACCACCGCCGATTGCAAAAGCGGCAACAAATAGCAGTATTATACGGTGTAAAGCTCGTCGAGGCGGCTCTGCATCGTTGGATTCTACTGTGAACTGTCGCAATAATGGTTTCATGGTGTATCCTCTCTAAAGGCCTCATCGGTCATGATAGGAAATTCTAAAATAAAACTTGTTGATACATGAGGCTCACTAATTGCATAGGCTTTGGCTTGATGCAAATTAATGACATTTTTTACAAAATAAAGACCTAGTCCCAACCCTTGATTAGCTTTTTTGGTACGGGCCTGATCGACTTGATACATGCGATTCCAAATCTTATCGAGGTCGTCTTGATTAATACCTTCGCCATTATCTTTAATGGTAATACGAATGGTATTGTTTAGTTTTACGACCTGAATGGATATAGCATCTTTGGTAAATTTTATGGCGTTGTCAATCAAGTTGCCCACCGCGCGTTTTAAAAACGGCAGATTGCCGACCATGGATAAATCCGGTTGGATGGTTGCGGTTAAGGTAATATTTCTCTCTTTACAAATTCGTTGATAACTGTCGGCTACTTCTTGCATCATTTGACTGATGCTGAGCGGATCCTTCTTGATGCTGTCCATATTGTCCAAGCGGGCAATATCCAATAATTGGGTAACCATGGCGGTCATGAAACGACTTTGTTGGAAAATATGTTCAAAGCTTTCTTTAGCTTCGTCGATATTGTCGATATAGGCACGACCGTAATCGCTTTCTGCCTGAATAACGGCTATCGGCGTGCGAAGCTCATGGGATACGTCGGAACTGAACTGCTTTTCACGCTGCGAAGAGCTTTCTAAACTGTCAAGCATTGTATTGAATGTTTTAGACAGTGCGGAATTTCGTCGTGGCTGTCTACCAGTTGTTCGATACGTTGAGATAAGTCGCGTTTTTGACCAATGTCAGCGGCTGTTTGGGTCATATTACGAATCGGTCCGAGACCACGCTTGATAATCCAATAACCGCCACTGGTGCCGATAACGAGGAATATAACCCCGCTGAGAATCAAAGAAAGCAACATAATGTTGGCCGCACGACTGGCTGTGGTAGCGGGCATTACGCCGCGAACCCAACCGTGGAAAGCCGGGTCGGCTACAGGTGCGTCATAATAATAGAAGGTAGTGTTTTTGACAGTTACTTCTTGGATGTGATGGGGAGAAATCATACTTTCCGGTGGGAAACCGTCAGGAATGACCCCTTTGACAGCCACGCCGTTATCCGTATAGAGAACGGTAAAAACACCTTCTTGGAACGGACGGAACCGGGTCAGATTGTCGGCTGTATTAATAACCCTTGATTGTAAGGTACTGCGCATTTCCGAGGCTTCCCACAGTTGCGTGAACTGCAGAATGAACACGGAGAGCATGAGTAACATTAATAAGAGAAATATAGAATACCAGCCGGTAATCTTAAGCGTTAGCGGTAAACGGCTGAAAGGGTTAAGCGAACGACCACCGGAACTTAGCTTATTCTTCCACTTTGAAAACATAGCCCACACCTCGAACTGTGTGAATTAATTTGGCTTCGTTGGCTACATCCAATTTTTTACGTAAATCCTTAATATATACATCTATTAAGTTGGAATAACTTTCGTAGTCGTATTCCCATACGTGGTCGAGAATCTGTTGACGGGATAATACGATGTTTACATTGCTGGCTAAATAATATAATAAGTCAAATTCTTTAGCGGTAAGTACTAATTCCTGGCCGTGTAAGGTAGCGGTACGGCTTTGGCTGTTGATTGTCAAAGGACCGGCTTCCAAATCATTGTGCGCATGATTGTAGCTGCGGCGGGATAAGGCATAGATACGAGCAATCAACTCTTCAAATTCAAAAGGTTTGACGAGATAATCGTCGCCACCGTGGTTCAGCCTTTTACTTTATCTTGCAAAGTATCTTTGGCGGTTAAGAACAATACCGGCGTTTTGTTGCCTTCCTGGCGCAAGTGTTGCACAACGGTAAAACCGTCCATTTTAGGAATCATTACGTCCATAACGACTACGTCGTAGCTGGATGTATTAATGTGATCCAAAGCGGTTTCGCCGTCAAAGCAGCAGTCAACCGTCATAGATTCAACGCGCAAGCGTTTGGCGATAATATTATTTAGCATTTCTTCGTCTTCAACAAGTAAAACTTTCATACAATCACTCCTGTCTTACAGAAATAAGCCTGTTTCACAACCTCCGTCGGTGTAACAGACTATAAAATAAAACTATAAATCAATTTAAAGAACGTCTAAATTTATTATAACACTTCATAGGCATAATAATAATAGCCTTAAGTTGAAGTCAGTATAGCGTAAGGGTATGAACATTGTGAAGGGATAACGTTAAGGCATTAAATTTATGATAACTAAATTGTGTACCTTTGTGTTTTATGCATAGATTGGACGTTTTTCGGACGTTCTTGAAAAAATCAAAAAAAATGTGTGAAAATGATTTTCGATTAGATATTCCGTTTTTCTATCCGGCCATATAAATAAACAGAATAATATTAGCGTTTGTCTAGAAAATACATTAGTTTATGATAAATGTCGGTTTAAATACACACTAAAATGAGGGGATTTAGCAAATGATAAAAATTATCATTTATGAGGGCTGTTTTCAAGTATGCGTATTTGATTTTGGACAAAAGGCTTTGTAAACCGCTATAATTAAAGAACAAGCTATAGGAAAGGCATGCCCAGGTACGGCGTGCCGGATAAGTCTGTAGGAAGTAGGTACAAGTTTAGGAGGTTATTATGGAACAGTATGATGTTCTAGTAGTAGGTAGCGGCGGAGCCGGCCAACGAGCAGCTTTAGAAGCAGCTCATCAAGAAGGTTTGCGCGTAGCACTTATTACCAAGATTTTCCCAAGTCGTTCTGCAACGGCTATGGCTCAAGGCGGTATTAATGGCGTATTAAACAATGTGGCAAAAGAAGACACTATTGAAGACCACATCTTCGATACCGTTAAAGGTAGTGACTATCTTGCCGACCAGGATGCTGTTGAATTCTTTATCAACCGTTGTCCTGAATTAATCAAAGAACTTGATTATTTCGGTACCCCATTCTCCCGTACTAAAGAAAATAAAATCGCACAACGTAACTTCGGTGGCCAGGCATACCCTCGTACATGCTACAGTGCCGATAAAACCGGTCATGTAATTTTGCATACGTTGTATGAACAATGCTTAAAGGAAAACGTACATTTCCTTCAAGATTGGTACTTATTAGACATCGTTAAAGCCGACGACGGTTCCGTAGGCGGCGTTGTTGCTTGGAACATGAAAGAAGGCCGTGTTGAAAAAATCGCAACTACTGCATTAGTAATTGCAACCGGTGGTGCCGGTCGTATGTATTGGACTCGTACTTCCAACCCTTACCTTTCCACAGGTGACGGTATGGCCGCATGTTTCCGTGCAGGTTGTGCTTTGAAAGACCCTGAAATGGTTCAGTTCCATCCAACCGGTCTCGGTAAAAGCGGTATCTTGATGTCCGAAGCTGTTCGTGGTGAAGGTGGTTACCTCTTGAATAACAAAGGGGAACGTTTCATGAAGGATTATGCTCCTAGCAAAATGGAACTTGCACCTCGTGACGTTGTAGCTAAAGCTATCGAAACTGAAATCGCTGAAGGTCGCGGCTGGGGTACCGGTCTTGACGCATATGTAGTAGCTGACGTTCGTCACTTACCAAAAGAAGTTATTCTTGAAAAACTTCATGGTATCCGCGACCTCGCTATCACATTCGAACATGCCGATCCATTAGTTCAACCTATTCCAATTCGTCCAACTTGTCACTATTCCATGGGCGGTATTGATGTAAAGATTTCAAAACTTGCGGTACTGTAGTCCCTGGTTTATTTGCAGCCGGCGAAGCTGCTTGCGTATCCATTCACGGTGCTAACCGTCTTGGCGGTAACTCCTTGGCTGACGCTGTTGTATTCGGTAAGTAGCCGGTGAAGGCGCTGTAGCTTACGTTAAAGAAACCAAGCTAAAGACGCTGCTAAAGCTCTTAACGAAGCAGCTAACGGTTGGGAACAACGCTTCCGTGAAGTAACCGGCCGTACAACCGGTCGT
>ENA-OQIC01000253-OQIC01000253.1-human-gut-metagenome-genome-assembly--contig:-NODE-253-length-24461-cov-2.439426_pt1 | contig 24461 bp, 30 predicted proteins | sample MGYA00242572_ERZ504736 | MGnify/ENA primary metagenome ERZ504736 (study PRJEB26092, sample SAMD00036201) | human gut metagenome | host: Homo sapiens | study: EMG produced TPA metagenomics assembly of...
TTCCGTGCATTTGCTTCTATTGTGAAAGGACATCAGAAAGCTGAACATGTGATAGCATGGCTGGTGCCGGGCTCTTGGATGTTGATGCCCAGATACGCGAAGAAGGATTGGATAAGATTCTGGAGGATGCCGGTTTTGCTATTCGTCAACCGGGATGTTCGGCTTGCTTGGCTATGAATGATGATAAGATTCCTGCCGGAAAGTATTCGGTTTCTACCAGTAATCGTAACTTTGAAGGACGTCAGGGACCCGGAGCGCGTACACTATTAGCTAGTCCGCTTGTGGCAGCTGCCGCTGCGATAACGGGAGTGATAGCTGACCCGAGGGAACTGATGTAATGGTCAATGTAGCGATCGTAGATTTACCGGCCAAGGAGTTTGTGAATAAAGATCGTTTGCATAATAAGTCGAAGTTATTTAAATCGCAAATGTTTAAATTGTAAATAAAAAGATGAAAGCAAAATTCAATATACTCACAAGTACTTGTGTACCTCTCCCATTGGAGAATGTAGATACGGACCAGATTATACCTGCACGTTTTTTGAAAGCTACAACGAAGGAAGGCTTTGGAGAAAACTTATTTCGGGACTGGCGTTATGATAAACAGGGGAATAAAATAGACTCGTTTGTATTGAATGATCACATATGGGGGACAGATTCTCGTAGCCGGAAAAAATTTTGGACTCAGGATCCAGTCGTGAACATGCTGCCTGGCTATCGCTGATTACGGTTTTCGTGTCGTAGTAAGTAGCTTCTTTGCGGATATTCATAAAAACAACGAATTGAATAATTTCGTTCTTCCGGTTGTGGTAACTGAAGAATTTTTAGCCGAACTGTTCGATTCTATCTTTAAAAATCCTAAGATGGAAGTGGAAGTGAACTTGCCGGAACAGACTATCACGAATAAAGCCACCGGAAAAAGTGAGCATTTTGAAATCAATGCCTACAAGAAGCACTGTCTGATGAACGGACTTGACGATATAGACTTCTTGTTGACTAATAAAGATAAAATAGAACAATGGGAAAAGGCGTCAAAATAGAAATCATGGACACAACCCTCCGCGATGGTGAACAGACCAGCGGAGTATCATTTGTGCCCCATGAAAAACTAATGATTGCCCGACTTCTGCTGGAAGAGTTGAAAGTAGATCGTGTGGAGGTGGCTTCGGCACGTGTGTCCGACGGAGAATTTGATGCAGTAAAGATGATATGTGACTGGGCCGCCCGCAGAAATCTGCTACAAAAAGTAGAGGTACTGGGATTTGTCGACGGACATACTTCACTGGATTGGATTCATGCTACGGGATGTCGTGTTATTAATTTGCTGTGTAAAGGTTCGCTGAAACATTGTACTTGTCAGTTAAAGAAAACACCGGAAAAGCATATCGAAGACATTCTTGCCGTGGTAGATTATGCTAACGAACTCGATATTGAAGTCAACGTGTATTTGGAAGACTGGAGTAACGGTATGAAGGATTCTCCCGAATATGTATTCCGGATTGTGGACGCATTGAAAGAGACTACCATTAAACGATTCATGCTACCCGATACATTAGGAATACTGAATCCGCTTCAAGTGATTGAGTTTATGCGGAAGATGAAGAAACGTTATCCTGATACCCATTTTGACTTCCATGCACACAATGATTACGATCTGGCTGTAAGTAATGTACTTGCTGCGTGCTAAGTGGTGTCAAAGGACTGCATACGACGATCAATGGTTTGGGCGAACGAGCCGGTAATGCACCTTTAGCAAGCGTACAAGCTATTTTGAAGGATCATTTCAACGCTATTACCAATATAGACGAGAGTCGGCTGAATGATGTAAGTCGCGTGGTCGAATCGTATTCGGGTATTGTGATACCAGCCAACAAGCCGATTGTCGGTGAGAATGTTTTTACGCAAGTGGCCGGAGTACATGCCGACGGAGATAATAAAAGTAATCTCTATTGCAATGATTTGCTTCCCGAGCGGTTCGGACGTGTGCGCGAATACGCTTTGGGGAAACTTCCGGTAAGGCAATATCCGTAAGAATCTTGAAAGCCTGGGACTCGAGTTGGACGAAGATCCATGAAAAAAGTTACGGAGCGGATCATTGAACTGGGTGATAAGAAAGAGTTGGTTACTCAGGAGGATTTACCTTATATCATCTCTGACGTGCTGAAGCATGATGGCATGAGTAATAAAGTGAAGTTGAAAAGCTACTTTGTCACTTTAGCACACGGATTGAAACCGATGGCAACGCTGAGTATCGAAATCGACGGTCAGGTTTACGAAGAAAGTTCTTCCGGCGATGGACAGTATGATGCTTTTGTACGTGCTCTGCGTAAGATTTATAAAGTGACTTTGGGACGTAAGTTCCCTATGCTGATCAACTATGCTGTAAGTATCCCTCCCGGAGGGCGAACAGATGCTTTTGTGCAAACCGTTATCACCTGGAGTTTTGGTGAAAAGGTGTTCCGTACCCGCGGTTGGATGCTGACCAAACAGAGGCTGCTATTAAAGCTACCATAAAAATGCTGAATATAATAGAAGAATATTAATTATTGAATAATATGGATTTTAAAATTGCTGTATTAGCCGGTGACGGTATCGGGCCGGAAATCTCTATACAAGGTGTGGAGGTAATGAGTGCCGTCTGTGAGAAGTTTGGACATAAAGTAAACTATGAATATGCCATTTGCGGTGCGGATGCCATTGATAAAGTAGGCGATCCTTTTCCGGAAGAAACTTACCGGGTTTGTAAGAATGCCGATGCAGTTCTTTTTTCGGCCGTAGGTGATCCTAAGTTTGACAATGACCCGACTGCAAGGTGCGTCCGGAGCAGGGGCTACTGGCTATGCGTAAAAAACTCGGCTTATTTGCAATATCCGTCCTGTCCAAACATTTAAGTGTTTGGTGCACAAGTCTCCTCTTCGTGCAGAGTTAGTAGAAGGAGCCGATTTTCTGTGTATTCGCGAATTGACCGGAGGTATGTATTTTGGTGAAAAATATCAGGATAATGACAAAGCATACGACACGAATATGTATACACGTCCTGAGATAGAACGTATCTTGAAAGTCGGTTTCGAATATGCTATGAAGCGTCGTAAGCACTTGACTGTTGTAGATAAAGCTAATGTGCTTGCTTCCAGTCGTCTATGGAGGCAGATTGCACAAGAGATGGCGCCGCAGTATCCGGAGGTGACCACTGATTATATGTTTGTGGATAATGCTGCAATGAAGATGATTCAGGAGCCTAAATTTTTTGATGTGATGGTGACGGAGAATACTTTTGGTGATATTCTTACCGATGAAGGGTCTGTCATCAGCGGCTCTATGGGGTTGCTTCCGTCTGCTTCTACTGGTGAGAGTACTCCGGTGTTCGAGCCGATTCACGGTTCGTGGCCGCAAGCAAAAGGCTTGAATATCGCTAATCCGCTGGCGCAAATTCTTTCGGTGGCCATGCTGTTCGAATACTTCGATTGTAAAGCTGAAGGTGCGTTGATCCGCAAAGCAGTTGATGCTTCTTTGGATGCTAATGTACGTACACCCGAGATTCAAGTGGAAGGTGGCGAAAAATTTGGTACGAAAGAAGTAGGGGCATGGATTGTTGATTACATCCGGAAAGCATGATTTAGTTTTCAGATTTATAAAACAGATAACAATGCCGGAGAAAATCTTATCTTTCTCCGGCATTCTTTTTATATTCTAATTCTGTATGAATGTTATAATCCGGTTCCTTTTTTTCTTTTTGTGCTATAAAAACATAAATTAGATTTGGATTGTTGTTTCAATAATCCTATTTTATTTCATATTTTTGTACTTTTGCGGGATATTTACAATGAGGCAATGAATAAAACGATCAATTATCAACTGACTATCGTTGTTCCTGTATACAACGAAGAAGACAATATCTACTCTTTGGAACAGAAATTGGGAGAGTTTTTACCCAAATCTATTTGTACGGCCTGTGTGTTGTTTGTGAATGACGGTTCGCGTGACAACAGTAAGCAGCGTATTATGGAGGTATGCGCACGTAACAAGGATTTCTTTTATATGGATTTAGCAAAAAATTCCGGATTAAGTGCTGCTATGAAAGCAGGTATCGACTATACAGAGTCGGTATATGTAGGGTATATGGATGCCGACCTTCAGACTACTCCCGAAGATTTCAATCTGTTGCTGAAAGATATTGCTGATTATCAGCTGGTGATGGGAATCCGCGCCAATCGTAAAGATTCTTTTTTCAAGAATCTGCAATCGAAGATTGCCAATGGTTTCAGAAGAATGATGACCAATGACGGTGTGCAGGATACCGGTTGTCCTCTGAAGGTTTTGCATACAGCCTATGCCAAACGTATTCCGTTCTTTACGGGTATGCATCGTTTTCTTCCGGCATTGATCTTGTTGCAAGATGCTAAAATCAAGCAAATTCCAGTTCGCCATTTTCCTCGTGTAGCAGGTACATCCAAATATCATTTGTGGAACCGGTTGGTTTCTCCTTTTCTTGATTGCTTTGCCTATCGTTGGATGAAAAAGAGATATATTAACTATCGTATCGGTGACAATAACTTAATAGCGTAAATTTGTGAAGGGGAGCGGCTTTATCTATGTAATCGGTTTTTTAGCGCAGGCTTTTTTCTCAGCTCGCATCATATTTCAATGGATATTATCGGAAAGGGCAAAGAAGGTAGTGTCTCCTTCCATATTCTGGATATTGAGTATTGCCGGATCTTATTTGTTGTGTATTTATGGATGGTTGCGTGATGATTTTTCTATTATCTTCGGACAGTTTATTTCCTATTATATCTATTTGTGGAATCTGAACGAGAAAGGTATTTGGAATAAGCTTCACGGAGCACTGAAAACCTTGTTAGTGATTACACCGGTAATTGCGGCAGCTTTATGTTGCATGATGCGCAACATTTTATCGATAGTTTTTTCCGCAATGAAGAGGTACCTCTTTGGCTATTGATTTTCGGTTCAATGGGGCAAATTATTTTCACTCTCCGCTTTGTATATCAATGGGCTTATTCATTCCATCATAAAGAGTCTTTACTGCCTGCCGGCTTCTGGATTATCAGCCTGGTCGGTTCATCGGTTATTGTGGCATACGGTGTATTCCGTCTTGATCCTGTGTTGATTTTGGGTCAATCCGTCGGATTCGTTGCCTATTTTCGCAATCTGATGATTGGACGTAAAAGCTCCAAGCAATCAGTTGCCTATGAAAAGTAAATTTCTTCCGTTTTTATTATTGCTGGCTGTACTGCCGGTGTTGATTTTCCGTGACTACACTCCCTCCAACGAGTTACGTTACTTGAGTATTGTTGACGAAGCACTGCGTAATGGTGATATTTTTACGTTCACTAATCATGGTATTCAGTATGCTGACAAGCCTCCTTTGTATTTCTGGATTCTGATGTTGGGCAAGTGGTTGTTAGGCAATCATGCCATGTGGTTTGCTTCACTCTTCTCTTTTATTCCGGCTTTAGTGATCATGTTGGTAATGGACCGGTGGGTGGAACGTGAAGTCTCTGTAGCTAACCGTTTATCGGCTCAATTAATGTTGATGAGTTGTGGACTCTTTTTAGGGTTGGCTGTTGTATTGCGCATGGATATGTTGATGTGTATGTTTATTGTGCTTGCTCTTCGTACTTTTTATCAGATGCTGAAAGGGCAAGGCAGTAAGAACTGGAATCAGTTTCTGTTTCCTTTTTATATTTTTATGGCAGTTTTCTCCAAAGGGCCTGTGGGGATACTGGTACCATTGGTGTCTACTTTCATTTTTTTGCTGATTACCGGACGTGTGAAGACCTTTGGACGTTATTGGGGATGGAAAACGTTCGCTGTATTATTGCTCGGATGTTTCATTTGGTTCGGTGGTGTTTGTTGGGAAGAGGGAGGATTAACTTATCTGCATGATTTGTTATTCCGTCAAACAGTGGGGCGTGCTGTCAATGCGTTCGATCATAGTGCTCCGTTTTATTATTATTTTATTTCTGTTTGGTATTCGTTAGCTCCGTGGGCTCTGTTTCTGGTCGGTATAATTATTGCCGGGCTTGTCGCCGACTGATTCGTTCTGATATGGAGCGTTTCTTTATGGTCATAATTCTCACTACGTTACTGATGTTATCTTGTTTCAGTGGTAAACTGGCTGTCTATTTGGCACCGACTTTTCCATTCTTTGTTTATTTGGCTGTACTTTTGTTATCTCATTTCCGTTGGAATCAATGGTTGGCGTTGACGTTGCTTCTTCCTGCCGTCGTATTCGTGGCAGGGCTGCCGGCTCTTATTGTGCTGGGACGAATGCCGGGTACTGAATTCCTGGGACAGAAGCTTTTTTATGTAGCCGGTGGAATATTGACTGTCAGTGGTGGTACGGCTCTATATTTTCTTTATCGGAAGAAATCGTTGAACAAGACTATTAATGTGCTTGCCCTCGGATTGTTTTGTGCTGTCTTTGTGGGAGGTTGGGATGTACCGGCTATTAATGGTGAGTTGGGTTATTCCGAGTTATGCCGGAAAGCAGTGGAACTTTCTAAGGAGAAAAACGTATCCGGTTATTGTGTCCTGAATGTACGTCGTTCTGAAAATATGGATGTGTATCTGCATGAAAGAGTGAAAGAAGTGACAGAAGAAGAAGTCTTGGATAATAAATATCAGAATACCATTTTGATGATTTCGAACAAAAAAATACGTTCGAACAAGAAACTGGAAGAGTTTGTTAATGGTAAAGAACATTACGTTATAGGTCGTTTTTCTGTAATGGTACTCTAAACTAAATTGAATCATGAAAGCATTAGTAACAGGAGCCGCAGGTTTTATTGGCTCTTATACGGTAAAAGCATTGGTAGCACAAGGTTGTGAAGTTGTGGGGTTGGATAACATCAACTCTTATTATGATGTACAGTTGAAATATGATCGTTTAGCTGATACCGGCATAGCTAAAGAATCGATCGAGAAAGACATATTGTTGCCGAGTGCTAAATATCCTTCCTATCGCTTTATCAAGATGGATTTGACAGATCGTGAAGGATTGACCAACTTGTTTAAAGACGAACATTTTGATATTGTGGTGAATTTGGCTGCTCAGGCCGGTGTTCGCTATTCGATTGAAAATCCTTATGCATATATTGAATCGAATATTGTAGGTTTCTTAAATCTGTTGGAATGTTGTCGGCATTATCCGGTAAATCATTTGGTTTATGCAAGTTCAAGCAGCATTTATGGACTGAATGATAAAGTGCCTTATGCTGAAACAGATAAGGCAGACTCTCCGGTGAGTTTGTATGCAGCAACAAAAAAGTCGAATGAACTGATGGCGCATGCTTATAGCAAACTTTATAGTATACCTACTACCGGTGTGCGTTTCTTTACAGTATATGGTCCTTGGGGGCGTCCGGATATGGCTCCTTGTCTGTTTATGAAGGCAATATTAAATGGCGACCCCATTAAAGTATTCAATAACGGGCAAATGCGTCGTGATTTTACATATATCGATGATATCATTGCAGGTCTGATGAAGATCATTGCTCATCCTTCTGCCGATCCCATTCCTTTCTATATTTATAATATTGGTAATTCTGCACCGGTAGAGCTGATGGATTTCATTTCTGTTATTGAAAAACAGCAGGTAAGACAGCCATTAAACAGATGATGGGTATGCAACCGGGAGATGTGGTATGTACTTATGCCGATACGGGCCGATTGGAAAAGGACTTTGGCTATAAACCCTCTACTTCTATAGAAGAAGGGATTCAAAAATTCTATGACTGGTATGTAGGCTATTTCAATAAATAATCCTATACCAGCTCTTTAAAAAGATAAACTGTTTTTGCTATCCGGAAATTATTGATGGCAAAAACAGTTTTTTATTATAAGCAATTCTTCCGGAAGGCATTCCAAGAGTAATTTTAAATGTAGCTTATTCATTTATAATATTTCAAATAAATAATGATATACTAATATCAGATAATGATGTTGGGTAGTGGGGCACTTATTTTCTTGATTAAATAAGGCATTGGACGTCAATTAGTATAAAATAGGTAGTACAGAATGGAGGCCTCTTGTGTGTTGTTAATTGATTAAGTCTTTCAGAACTATATCCGCAGCATAGAAAGTACATTTCGGAGCTTTTAAGGCTAACAAATAATTCACATCTATTAAGTCTTTGGCAGATGTTATGCGGCAAAGATAAGAATAAGATTTAATAAAATGCAAAATACGAATCTTTTTTTTTAATAAATCTCAATGTCTTCAAGCTAATTAGTCATTTGAAGTAAATCTAAACAGCTTCTATTTTCCTGTTTAACTGGTATAAGTTTCGTTTAATCAATATGTTATATCTCTATTAGGTAGAATTAGGGTACAAACAAGTATAAATATTGCGTACGGTACCGAAGGAAATCAATACTTTTTCCGCTTTTATCTTACCAAATTGTATGAAAGTTGTGTTTTTCCAAGTTCTGAAAGGACTACTCCCCAATGGATTGCTTTCGGAATGGAGTATCAGCATAGTTCAGTAAAGTTCTAATATTGACAGAATACTAATAATCAAAATCAGAAAGCTTATGAAGACTTAGAAAAACGACTAAAAACAAATTCCGGGTTTTATAAATCTTCCGGATAGAACATTCCTTATTTTTATGTTTAACCGAAAAATTTAATGTATGACAAAAAGAACTAACCTGTTTCCGAGTTTAATCAAGACTCGTGAAATGAATTGTCTCAAAATAGCAGGTGCCAGTCTACTGCTATTATGTATTTCTCCTCAGTTTGCCGCGGCCGATGGGCTCAAACAGGATGCGGTTACCATTATGCAACAACAAAATCTAAAAGTCAGCGGCGTAGTTACTGATGAAGCTGGCGAACCTCTTATCGGTGTATCCGTATTGGTAAAAGGAACTACTTTAGGAAACATCACAGATCTGAACGGCCGGTTCTCTTTGGATGTTCCGGAAGGGAGCATTTTGGAAATTTCCTATATTGCTATAAAACACAGAGTATCAAAGCCCAGAGAGAACCAATGAACATTGTTCTTAAAGAAGATGCCCAGAAGTTGGATGAAGTTGTCGTAGTGGGTTTCGGTACTCAAAAGAAAGTCAATCTGACCGGATCTGTGTCTGCTGTGACGGGTGACGATATTTCAAAACGTCCGGTTGCCAATGCTGCTATCCTGCTGCAAGGGCAGATTCCGGGACTTCGTGTCAATCAGGGACTTGGACAGCCAGGTGGGGAAGGAACCTCTTTTCGTATCCGTGGCCAGGGGACTTTCTCTTCCGCCGGGTCGGATCCTTTGATCCTGATCAATGGTGTACCGGGTAGCATGACAAATCTTGATCCCAGCGTGATCGAGAGTGTTTCTGTGTTAAAGGATGCAGCTTCGGCTGCTATTTATGGAGCGAGAGCTGCCAACGGGGTTATCCTGGTAACTACCAAGCAAGGTGCGGTAGGAGATAAGGTGCACATTAGTTATCATGGAAATGTAGGTTTGCACACACCCACCAAGTTATATGATCGTGTCACCAATTCTGTGGAATATATGGAGCTAGCGAATCTGGCCTGGAAGAACTCCGGAACCGGTAAACAATACACTCAAGACCAGATTAATCTTTATCGGAATAATGTCGGGGACCCCAATATCCTAACTTTGACTGGCAGGACTATATGTTCCGTACAGCTGTAGTGCAGACACATAATCTCTCGATGGCCGGTAGCACGGAGAAGACTACCTACAATGTAGCTTTGAATTTTGTCGATCAGCCGGGTACTATGCGTGGATTTAAATATAGAAAATACAATGCAACAATCGACCTTACTGCGCGTATTACTAATTTTATAAAGGTGGGAACTTATGCCAACTTGATGTATGGTGAAACAGAGCAGCCTCGCCAGGGACAGAATGATGCTTTCCTCTCTACGCTTTCGCAGGCACCGACCTATATGCTTGGTTACCGGATGACGGAACAGGTATTCGCCGCTGGACAAGTTCCGCTTATTCCTTCGAAAGTCATAACAAAAACATGCCTGCCATTATCGGAGATAACGCCATGAAGCGTGATAATAATTTTGATATAAATGCTCAGCTGTGGTTAGAGATCAATCTGGCTAAAGGCTTGACGTGGTATACTAAAGGAGCTGCCCGCCTTCAGTCTAACAAAAGTAAAGACTGGCGAGGAAGCACGACTTATACTTACGATTACCATACCGGCGAGAGATCGTCCGAACTCGATAAAGGCGGATTGGGATTAAGTGTAGGCGATGGCCGCCGTTTCTACACCAACCTTTATAGTTATCTGAAATATGATTTGTCGTTAGTGGATAATGCACATAATTTCTCTTTGATGGTAGGTTACAATCAAGAGTCGGAGAAATATGAAACGCTCAATGCCTATCGTAAAGACTTTGCATTTGACTTGCCGGTACTCAATGCCGGAGGGACAGCCGACTGGAGTAACAGTGGAGGTGAAGAAGAGTGGGCTATTCAGTCCTTGTTCGGACGTTTTAACTACGATTTTAAAGAGCGTTATCTGTTTGAAGCCAATATGAGATACGACGGAACTTCACGCATCTCCGATGAAAATCGTTGGGGAGTATTTCCATCATTCTCAGTAGCTTGGCGTGCCACAGAAGAAGAGTTTATTAAAAATTTGAATCTTAATTGGCTGAACAATTTCAAGTTGAGAGGTTCATGGGGACAGTTGGGTAACCAGAATATCGGACTTATCCTATCAAGCTATGATTTCGGGTGTGGATGACTATCCGTTTACCAAACTTCGGATGGTGTTATTATCGGATATCAGCAGACAGCTTATGCCAACCGTAACATTAAGTGGGAGACCACTACTATTACCGATATCGGTTTCGACCTGCAGGTGTTCGATGGCTTGAGCGTAACTTTCGATTGGTATAAAAAGACTACTGATGACATATTGCGTTCTTCACAAGTGTCGAGTTTACTCGGACTTTCTGCTCCGACGGTGAATAATGGTTCGGTGGAGAATAAAGGTATAGAGGTTGCCTTAAACTATGCCAATATGGTGAAGGGAGGTACATTCAGGGGATTCCGCTACAATGCAGGGGTTTATTTTGACCGTTCGCGCAACAAGCTGACTGAATTTGGTGCAGAAGAAATCGGAAGTTACAGCATCAAACGTGAGGGATTACCTTATGATGAGTATTATATGTTGGAGTGTATCGGTGTATTTGCAGATCAGGCTGAGATCAATGCATCACCAAAGCAATTTAATGATAACACACAGCCGGGTGATCTGAAGTACAAAGATATCAGTGGACCTGATGGAAAACCGGACGGAGTGATTGATAACTATGACCGCCGTACTTTCTCAGGACGTTTTCCGGGTTTCGAATATGGTATCAATGCCAGTGCGACATGGAAAGGTTTTGACCTGTCGCTGATCGGTCAAGGGGTAGCTGATAAAAAATATTATACTACTGACTGGGGAGTACAGCCCTTTATGCAAGGATCATCTCCCAACAAGGACTACATTAAACACATGTGGACAGAAGAGAATCCTTATGGTGCTAAACATCCTAAACTCTATTGGCAGGATATGGGTGGAGGCAAGAACACACGTCCCAATAGCTATTACTTGAAGGATGCCTCTTTCTTCCGCCTGAAGAATCTGACTTTGGGCTATACGCTGCCTCGGGTATGGACCGAAAAGGCGAATATCTCTAAAGTGCGTATCTACTTCTCCGGTGATAATCTGTTGACTCTGACTCCGTACAAAGGACTCGACCCTGAACGTAACGGGGATGGAAGAGATGCCATCTATCCACAAAACAGAATCTATTCGTTTGGTTTAAATGTTGAATTTTAATTAGGACATGCAATGAAAAAGAATATTCATATATTGTTAGCTGCCACATTACTTTTCGGTGCCACCTCGTGTGAAGACTTTCTTCAGAAAGATCCTCCGTCAAGCCCTTCGCAAAGCGTATTCTGGCAGAAAAAGAGTGACTTTGAATCGGCTTTGGCCGGAACTTATTCGGTCATGTACTCCGGCGTATTTTCTCAGATTATGCCTTGTCTGGACGGATTGACGGATAATGCGATCGTACAACATAGCGAAGGTACGTATGGTTGGGCCAAGACGATTGCCCAGGGAGATCTTACTCCCAATCAAGGTGGGTTCGTTACCGATATTTACGGCAATTGCTATAAAGGCATTGCCCGTGTACATATCTTGATGGAACAACTCGATCAGTATACCGGATCGGATATCAGTGCGGATGAAAAAAAGTTTATGCTTGCACAGTGTAAAGCATTGCGCGGCTATTTTTATTCATGGTTGTATCAGTGTTATAAAGAGGTGCCTGTAGTGACTCAGTCTCTCGATCTGAATACGATGTATCAACCTAAGGCTACCCGCGCAGAAGTGTTGAATCGTGTAATGACCGACTATGACGAAGCCATCAGTGAATTGCCCGATAAGTTGTATTCCGATTCACAAACTTCCGGTCGGTTCACTGTTTCGGCTGTCAAGGCTCTGAAAGCGAGAATCCTGCTATTCGATGCTTACGATAGCAATGGAAAGGCTATTTCTTCCAAGATGGAAGAAGTACTGACTCTGTTGCAGAGTATCAAAGGTTATAGTTTGGCTGCGCGTGTGCGTGACAATTTTATCTCCGAAAAGCAATTGGCATCACCGGAGATCATGTTTTCCGTTCGCTTCCTGCGTCCGAACCTGACTCATTCTATGGATTGTATTATGGCGCCTGGGCGGTTCTGGACCCCACCCGCAATATGGTGGACGCATTTGAATGTACGGATGGAAAGCCATGGGGAGAATCTCCTTTGACGGTACGTCCTGACGAAAGTATTTTATATGGTAATGACGATGCCCTGAAGAAAGCGGAACGTGCTAAAATGTTTATGAACAGAGACCGTCGTCTGTACGAGTCTGTCAACCATTCTATGATGGCCAATTTTGTCGATGACGGGTTTAAAGACGAAGAGGTTCAGGTGAACGAATCAAATAATAAAGGGCCTACCGGTTTCAGCGCTCTCAAATATGTCCAACCTACGGATGTGACACCCGGATACAGTACTGTTTCGGATGCAGATATCGTTGTACTGCGTTACGCTCATGTATTGTTGATGATAGCCGAAGCCGAAAACGAAGCACACGGAGCTACCACAACAGCCTTGAATGCTATTAATGAAGTAAGGACACGTTCGGGACAACCGGCCATCGAAGCCGGTATCTCACAAGACGATCTTCGTGAACGTATCCGGAACGAATGGCGTATTGAAACTTGTTTTGAAGGGCTGCGTTACTTCCAGTTGAAACGATGGAAGTTGATGGATAAACGGGTGAACGGGGTAGAAGATCCTGCTTATCCGGGATACATCAAGGTGTATAAACCTGCATTTGAATTTTTCCCGATTCCACAGTCCGAAATAGATAAAGCGGGCGGTGTATTGAAACAGGACCCGGCGTATGAATGACAATCTGTACACCGAAGATATGATTTGTAACTAACTCACCGTTGATAATAAAGATAATAAGCCGACGGAACGTATCATTCTTCATAAAGAAGAAATACGTTGCCGTCGGCTTTTTATAACCGATTAGGTTTCACTTCATAGTCCGGTAGAGTTGCCTCAGGACATCACTTGCGATATTCTGAATCAGTCGTACCAATGTGTAGTTTCTATTGGGACGAGATTACAGCCAGATAGCTCCTCCTTCGGCATCTCCGGCCTTATAGGTATAGGTTATGAATTCTTCCAGAGCTTCTTTCCAAGTCAGGTTGAAAGTTTCCATGATGGAGTGTACGGTACGGTTGCTGCCCTCGTCGAGACTGTCTTCGCCCACTTTCTCTAAGTTTGCTTCTTCATCTATATCGATAAATTCTTCCCGACTCCAGAATACAACGACCGGCAGATTCAGGTTAATATCCCATGTTCCCCGTTGTATCAATACCCCAGAAGGTTTGTAGAAAGGATCGAAAGTACCGGTCTGCGGATTTTTTTGGATTCGTAACCGTGATACAGCCGGACTTTTAGATCGAACTCTTTGCGGTCTTTCAAGAAACGGATAATTCCTTTTAACCCTACCGGATTGTCCCGTCCCGTGATTTCGGCCTCTCCGCTGTGATAGGTCTTATCCCAGGGGGTAGTGTCTACATAAAGATAGTCTATCAGCTTCTGTGGATCGTTGTCGTCAGCTTCTATCTGTCCGTCGAAGGTTGGCTTTATATTTTCCGGTGTGAAGAAGTGCTGGTGTATGTTCTCTTGCCCGTTTTCCACAAACTGGTTATTCATCAGTTCGCCTTTGGCATTGTAGTAATAGATAAACATCAGATAAACGGGAGCAGGCGTAAAGCGTCCTTGATTTTTATATTCCCCGTTTTTCTGTACATAGAACTTCTTCTGGCTACCTTCTGCCAGTGTCCAGCCTTGTCCGGCCTTCAGTTCATAGGTAATGTCCTGTATTCTTTTTATATGTCGGGCAGGAGATTCGGGATTCTGATGCGGACCACCGTTGGTCTGTATCTCGTTCCAGTCGGCATGCAGGTGGCATTCTACCAGTCGGACCGTTACTTTGGCCGGGTCTTCATGCAACTTGTTTTTTGTTTCGTCTTCGGGAATCACCGGATCTTTGGTGCAACTATTAAACAATAAGACAAGAAAGGCCCCCGTCAGGAGCATTAAGATGGTTTTAGATGTAATTGTTTTCATTTTTCTTTCAATTGGTTTGTTGATATTATACAATGAATAAAAATCATAGTCAGAAGTTCCAGTTCAGTGTGCAACGTATGTCACGTCCCATATCATGGGCATAGTAGCGTGAGCGGTTGGTATATTCCTTATATTCCCTGTTGAGGAGGTTGTCTGCTGTCACAGTCAGTGTTAGTTTGTTTCCGTATTTTACGGGACACTCCATACTGGCTTCCGCTCCGAAAAGATGATAGGCGGGAGGGGTATATGGAATAAGGTCGGTTGCCGGATTAAAACGGTTTTGTTTCGCTACAAATTTGTGGCGGGCAGTCAGGCGAAACAGGATGTGTGACTTTGTTTGGTGCGTCCATGCCAGTTCATGACTGAGGTGGAAAGAAGGAATATAAGGGAGGTAATTCCCGGTTCCTTGTTCGTTTGCCCGGATAAAGGAGGCGATCAGATGATACTCCCAGGAGGCGGCAGGCATAAAGCGGAAGTCAAAATCCGCTCCTCTGAAAAAGGCGGGTGTCTGCCGGTACCGGAATACCGGATAAGTGCCTGAAATGACAGTGATGTTCTCTTTCAGCGGTTCATCATAAATATACCCCTTTATCCATTGCAGATAGCTGTCCAGACGGATATGGAACACTTTGTCCCGGTAGCTGACCGAGGTTATCCACTTGTGGCTTCGTTCGGCATTCATGGAGCGTCTCCCCGGACAAACATGCCTGATCCTAATTCATTTCCGTTGCTGTACAGCTCGTGCACATGCGGGGCTCTCCATGTCAGTGCGAAGTTGGATGTAAGCTCCCAGTATTTTGAAAGTCGGTAGTGCCCGCCCAGGCCATACGTGAAATTACAGAATTTTCTGTTTCCCCCATAATAGTTTCCGGTCCAGTCATATCCGCCGGCACGTGTCTCTTGCCTATCCAGGCGAATTCCAGCTTCTACGGCGGTTCTTTCATACCGGTATTTCTGTATGCCGTACGCGCCTGCCTGCATTTCTGTGTAGTTGGGAATGACGGGGACGATTCCCGTCCCTGCTTTGCTGTGATTGTCGGTGAATATCATTTGTCCCCCGATTTCGGTCTGCCATGGCCCATAATCCAGTTTCCAACGGAAAGTATTTTGGATAGAACTCAGCAGCAATGCGACGGCCGGTATATCCGAATGATTCATCCGGCGGATGCGATTCTCCCGGCGGTCGTCTTTCTGCCAGGAAGTTTGCCAGTAAAAGACACCTGCCGCACCTGCATTGTATCTGACTTTTCCGATGGCAGTTCTGTGGACAACTTTTTGGTAGGGGTAAGAGATATGCCGTGTAAAAGGGTCTGTATATACCGGACGTCCCAAGCGGATACGTTCGGCAAGCAGGTCCTCACTTCCCATCTGTGCACCGAACATCACTCCCGTCTGTTCGCCGAAGTGGCTGTATATTCCTTCGATCCGTAATCGCCCGCTGTCATATCCCGCAGATGCAGAGAAGTGTAATCCTCTGGTTCCGGTATTGTTGAGCAAATAATGTGCCGTAGAGCGGTCTCCCGAATTTGAATAGGTCCCTTGCATACGCCAGGCGATGTTTCTGAGGAAAGGTAGTGTGCCTTCCAGGCTTCCGGTTGCCGCATAGCGATGCCCGTTACTTCCGTAGAATGTGGCGATTCTGCCTTTGGGGTGTTCCTGCCCGAAAGCGAAAGGGGGCTGTTCCATCACGATAATACCTCCCAAGGCATCCGAACCGTACCTTACTCCGTCCGCGCCTTTTATGACCAGAATATTACCGCTTTCGTTTATATCTACTTCGGGGGCATGGTCTGTCGCCCATTGTTGCCCCGTCTGGCGCGCACCGTTATTGATGATCAGGATGCGGTTGCCATGCATTCCATGAATGACGGGTTTGGATACTGTTGTTCCTGTGCTGAGAGAACTGACACCACTGATCCGTTCCAGCAATGTGGCAAGCGAACTGCCTGCCGCACGATGGATTTCGGAGGAAGAGATCCGGTTACTTACGGCTCCTGCCGTTATTCCCGGACGCCTGCGGTGATGACGACTTCTTCCAGATGTTGTACCGGAAATGTGACAGGAACAGTATCTCTCTGTGTTCCCGCATGTTGGTGCAGCGTTTGTGCGTATAGTCCCGTGCCGGATGTGGCATACAGGCATGCAACATACAGGTACACATGTTTGAAATATGTTTCGAATATCATATTTTACATGTATAGTAAGTCTATGCCCGGGAAATATTCCTTTGGATCTTTTCCCGGGTAGTTTCAAAAAATAATGGGGTTTAGAGAGAAATGTTATACTGTCACAAAGGGAGGGGCACGGAGGGAATGAAAGATAAGGGAAGTCGTGAAGCTTCTTTCTTCCTGCTGAAGATACCCCACCGGAACGCTTACCGGCAAGCAAATATATTCAAAGTTTTCGGCTTCAGTGAAGGGGAGAGAGTAAAAAGGCAAATTGCACAACCTTCCTCCGGATTGCATCTGTGCTGTACACCGGAAGACATGCACTCAGACCGGTCATGTGTATGGAGCGTTTTTATCCAAAAGAATGGCATGAGAGTCAGCAGCAACAGATATGCTGCCAAAACTCGGTTCTTCTGTATATGTTTTACCCTTTTCATTTGTCCGGCAAATATCGGTTTTTATGCGGTAGTGTACAATACCTATATGTAGGTATATCCCTTTTAGATATTGTCCGGAGGATAAGAACCTGGTCGGTTACTCTATGCCGTATATACAAGTTACCGGAAATAGGGTAAGTACCCTAATTCGACAATGGGAGACGAAGTGGGTTCATTATGCCATGATTGAAGCGTAAACCAGAATTCCTATTGTTGTAAGTAGTCCTACGTAGATCGTGATTTCCGTATGTTTCACTTTTCCAAAAGAAGCGCCTCTTGCTGTTTTCTTCAGTAAATAACACATGAATGCTGCTCCGCAGCATCCTATGATGCACCTACTATGAGGTCGCCCGGATAATGCACTCCCAGGTAAATGCGCGTATAGCAATTCAGCGTGGCCCATAAAAGAATGAAAAGGCTCAGCCATCGTTTGCGGAACAGGAAGACCAGAAAGAATGCCAGTCCGAAAGAATTGGAGGCATGGCAGGATGGAAAGCCGTAACGTCCGCCCCGGTAGTTGTTTACAATGTGGACGAGGTCGGAGATGGGATTTGCTGGATTGGACGGTCGCAGGCGTTCTACGGTAGGGCGTATCAGACTGGCACAAACTTGATCGGCAAAGAGGATGGTGAGTGCGATGGCAGTCAGGCAGCATAGCGTTATTTTCCAATTGAAGTTCTTTAGCAGAACATACAGGATACTGGCATACATCGGTACCCAAATCCATTTTCCGGTGAAAGTACTCATGAAATAATCACCAAAGGCATTGTGAAATCCGTTGAGGTATAGCAGTAGATTCTGGTCTGTGTTGACCAGTAACTGGATCATGTCGTTAGTCATATCATTTGGGGTTAAGAGGGTGGTTATCGTTTAGCCAAGTCGTCATACAACTTTTGCAGGTATGCTTTGGCTTTGGGTAAATTCTCTCCTTTATGTGTTCCTTCATCTGAGACGACGGAGTTCGATTCGCAGTTGAATACGACCTCATTTTCCGGTGTCATCATTCCGAAAGCATTTGGAAAGGTGAAGAATCCGAAGTGAGGTGAGTTCGGATTAAGCATGTTTTTACTAAAGATAAACTCTTCGTGCGGCAATCCGAGTTGTCCCAACAGTGTGGCGGCAATGTCAATCTGCGAGCCGTAAGTACTTATCTGTCTGGGCTCTTTTACGGCACCTCCTATGAAAATCAGCGGAATCCGATAGCGGTCTACGGTCAGGTTGTCTATGTCCTGCGGATAGGCTCCCAGATGATCGGGAACCAATACGATTACCGTATTTTTCCATAAGGGAGTCTCTTTGAACTGACGTACAAAGTCGCCGGCACAACTGTCTGCATAGGCAAAAGCGTTTAGTCTGGGATTTTCCAATCGTCGGAACGGGACTTCGAACGGTTCATGACTGCTTGAAGTCTGCAATATCTTCATAAAGGGTTTTTGGGGTGTATGCTGTTTCAAGTCGTCCAGCAGACGGTTGAACACCACATGGTCATGCGCTCCCCATTTGCTGAGACGTTCGGAAAGCGGGAAATCTTTATCCGAAACGATGTTGTCTATTCCTGCCTGGATCAGGTAAGAGCGCATGTTGGTAAAATCGGCGTCACCTCCGTAATAGTATTGCAGGTCGTATCCTGCTTTCTTCAGGCTGCCGGGGATCGAAGGCAAGTGTTGCGTTTTCTTTGGATACTTCATAATACTGGTAGTCGGTTGTGCCGGATAACCACTGATGATGGCTGCCAGTCCACGGTCGGTGCGGAAGCTGTTGGCAAAGAAATGAGTGAACAATACCCCTTCACGTCCGAACTGATCCATGTTGATTGCCACATTGGACTCTCCTCCGAGGGTTTCCATCAGTTTGGACGAAAAGCTTTCGAGTATGATTAATATCACGTTCGGGCGTTCGGTCGTGAAGAGTTGCGGGATGCTGTCAGTGGGGGCAACCGGCTGGTCTTTGAGTTCGGCAAAGAGTTTGTCTGCCTCTTCGGCTGGCATGAATCGATATTGCTTGTCGAAATTATCCTGGCGTGACAATGACTCCATCAGGCTGAAACAAGGATTGATAGCCGCATGGTTCAGCCGCTGATTACTGCTGAAGTAGGCTTTGCTCAGGTTCATGGTCGACACCGTGAAACCTCCCCGTATCGATGAACAGGAGGGCGGTGGCAAGTAGCAATACTCCGGATACACTCAACCGGTGAAAAGGTATTTTTACCGGTTGTTTTTGATAAATCAGTACCCGGTAGAATATCAGGTAAAGTAAAGCCGCATAGACAGCCATTGCGGCCAGTCCTGCCATCACGACCCAAATGCTGACACTGGCCAAAGCATCTTTGGGCGAGGAGAAGAGGTAGAACAGCGGAGTGGCATCCAAGCGGAATCCCCAGTATTCATACAGTCCCAGGTCACCGATAAAGATGCAGGAAAGCAGAATGGCGATTATCATGAAATATCCCCGGCGTATCTGGCGGATAACCGCCGGCTGTATCCAGACCGATGCGATCAGCAATAGTCCGGGAATGGCAGTCAGATATCCGGCAAGTGAAAAATCTAACGGAAGCCCGTGTCCCATTACAGAGAAATAATCAGTCCATGACACCTTATTATATAAGGTATGGTAGTAACCCATGAAAATTGGTTTCTGGAGGACGAATATGAGGACAAAAAGAAAATAAGTCGTAACGAATTGGATAAGTCTTCTCTTCATAAACTCTATACTTAAAAAGATTGAACGGTCGCAAAGGTACGATTCTTTTCTTTATCTTTGCGCATTAACTGTGGTAAAACAGAGAGATATATGGCAAAAATCGCAAAGAAACTTACCGAACTGATAGGCCATACTCCATTGATGGAGTTGTCCGGTTATAGTCGTAAATACGGCCTTCAAGAGAATATAGTTGCTAAACTGGAGTCGTTTAACCCTGCCGGAAGCGTAAAGGACCGCGTGCACTTTCGATGATTGAGGATGCCGAAGAGAGAGGAGTGCTGCAACCCGGTGCCACTATCATCGAGCCTACCAGTGGCAATACCGGTGTGGGACTGGCGATGGTGGCCACTATCAAAGGGTATCGCCTTATACTGACCATGCCCGAAACCATGAGCCTGGAACGTCGTAATCTGTTGAAGGCATTGGGAGCCCAGATTGTTTTGACTAACGGACAGAAGGGAATGGCCGGTTCCATTGCCAAGGCAGAGGAACTGAAAAGTCGATTCCAGGTTCGGTCATTCTGCAACAGTTTGAGAATCCTGCGAATACCGAAGTCCATGCTCGGTCTACCGGTGAAGAAATCTGGCAGGATACGGACGGAGAAGTGGCTGTATTCGTGGCGGGAGTAGGAACCGGAGGTACTGTTTGCGGGGTGGCCCGTGCATTAAAAAAACATAATCCGAATGTATATATAGTAGCTGTAGAGCCCGCATCCTCTCCGGTACTCGAAGGCGGGAAAGCAGCTTCACACCGTATACAGGGGATCGGAGCGAATTTTGTGCCCGGCATTTATGATGCTTCGGTTGTGGACGAAGTCATGCCTGTGCCCGATGATGAAGCGATTCGTGGCGGACGAGAATTGGCCTCGACAGAAGGATTGTTGGCGGGAATTTCTTCCGGAGCAGCTGTTTATGCAGCCCGTCAACTGGCCGGACGTCCGGAATTTAAAGGAAAAATGATTGTGACTCTGTTGCCGGATACCGGCGAACGCTATCTAACCACCGAGCTATTCGCATTTGACGCTTATCCGTTGGACTGAAAAGAATATCTGCGATTGTCTGATATTTTATAATATTCGCTTTTAATATACTATTTATGAATCGAAAAACTATCATGATTCCCTTTCGAGAAAGAGAAGGGGTGAGGAGGAAGTTCCTCTTTCTTCTTTTTTCCTGCCTCTTGTCTGTTTCCCTTTCTGCCCAGACCTATCAGGAACTTTCTGAAAAGGCTGTGGAGTGTGTCGGAAAAGACAGTCTGGTACAAGCTGAAGACCTCCTGAAACAAGCTTTGAAACTGGAGCCGAAGAACGCCCATAATGCTCTGCTGTTCTCCAATCTCGGCTTGGTACAACGCAAGTTGGGACGTTATAATGATGCTGTCGAGTCGTATACTTATGCACTCAACATTGCTCCGCTTGCCGTACCTATTTTGTTGAATCGTGCTGCCATTTATCTGGAACAGGGTATGCAGGACAAGGCTTATGTGGACTATTGCCAAGTGATGGATGTAGATAAGAAGAATACGGAGGCGCTGTTGATGAGGGCGTATATTTATATGTTGCGACGGGATTATAAAGGTGCCCGTTTGGATTATCAGCGTTTGCTCGAAATCGATCCGAAGAACTATAACGGACGTCTCGGATTGGCGACTCTGGAACAGAAAGAAAATAAGTTCCGTGAAGCTCTGGATATCCTGAACCAATTACTGGTGGAGTTTCCCGAAGATGCGGTTTTGTATGTGGCTCGTGCCGATGTGGAGCGGGATATGAAACATGATGATCTTGCATTGGTCGATCTGGACGAGGCCATTCGCTTGGCGCCCGACTCGATCGATGCCTATCTGTTGCGGGGTGACATTTATCTCGATCAGAAAAAGAAATCGCTGGCAAAAGCGGACTTCGAAAAAGCTATTTCGCTGGGAGTGCCTCCTGCCGATGTTCACGAACAGATGCAACAATGCAAATAATCCGGAAAATAAGAGTCCTAAACTTGACTTTTGTTATTGATTGTCGTATCTTTGTCTGCGTAATCATAAACTATATTCAGATTAAAATACAGTAAAAAGGGGGAAGCTGACAGCTTCTCCCTTTTTTCGTACTTATTCTTTTCATCGGCCCGGAAAGCCGGTGTACGTGGGGAAAAGTCGGGTTTGGGGCGGATGAAAGTCTGGCTTTCCAACCCAAATAGACGGTTGCTTCGACCCGGACAGACGCTATCTTCCGATAAAGATGAAGCTTTGTTCTGCTATATTACAATATATGTTACGGGAATATCTCCTATTGTAATTGGCAGCTCCTCTATTCGGTTAATAAAACATAAAAATGCTATTGACAAAATTCAGCTGGAGTTTCCGTTTTTGCTATACGAACTGACGGATCAGGGCAACAAAATCTTTTCCGTACTTTTTCTTTTTATATTCACCAATCCCGTTGATGTTACCGAAGGCTTCGACTGTCGTGGGACGTGACAGACAGAGCAGATGCAATACTTTATCCGACAATACGATGTAAGCCGGGAGTGCTCCTGATCGGCCAACTGTTTGCGTAATGCGCGCAATGCTTCGAACAGGTCTTCTTCTTTGCTTCTGCTTTCTTCTGCCCATGCTTGTGTGGGGGTGGCTGCACTCTTTTTTCTTCTTTTGGCAGTTGCAGGCTCTTCTCTGCGGATGACAACCAGCATTGCCTTTTTACGGCCGAAAAGAACGTCACTGCCGCTCCCTGTTATTTTCAGGTGATTGTTTTCGTTGTAGGCTATCTCGAAGTAACCCATTTGCAGCATTTGCAACAGATAATCCTGCCAGTCACGTGCGGGGATGTCTCTTCCGGCTCCGAACGTTTTCAATTCTGTATATGCTTTTTCTGTGATTTCAGTCGTTGGGTTTCCCCTCAGAATGTCTATCAGGAGAGTGATGCTTACCTGCTGGTTGGTGCGGGCAATGGCACTTAAGGCTTTCTGGACGATGATGGTGCCGTCGAACCGCTCGGGTGGATTTCGGCATACATCACAGTTGCCACAATCTTCCGTAGTCGTTTCGCCGAAATAACTTAAGAGGATACGCCGCCGGCAGATGTCGGATTCGGCATATTGTTGCATCCGGTTTAATTTTTCCAGATTGATATTCTGTTGGTTACTCTCCGTTGCAAACTTTGTCAGTAGAATCAAGTCACCCAATGAGTAGAACAGGATAGTGTCGCTTGCCATGCCGTCGCGTCCGGCACGGCCGATTTCCTGATAAAAGCTTTCGATGCTTTTAGGTAGGTTATAATGTATCACCCAGCGCACATTTGATTTGTCGATACCCATTCCGAAAGCGATAGTGCACATACCACCTCTATCCGGTCGTTGATGAAGTCGTCCTGTGTCTCGTCCCGTTGCCGGGCGGACAATCCGGCATGATACACACCGCAACGGATGCCGTGCTTTTGCAGCATCTGTGCCACTGTTTCGGTCTTACTACGGCTCATGCAGTAGACGATTCCGCTTTCCCCCCTGTGACGGGTAATGAAATCTATGATCGCTTTACTTTTCTCCTTGGTTGATAGCCTCTTTTTACAGACAGGCTCAGGTTAGGGCGGTCGAACGATGAAATAAATATTTGCGGTTGTCTCAATTGCAACTGGCGGACGATATCCTCCCTGGTAATTTTATCTGCCGTAGCAGTCAGGGCGATCATAGGCACATTGGGGAACTGGTTGCGTAAGAATCCCATCCGGCATATTCCGGGCGGAAGTCGTGCCCCCATTGTGAAATACAGTGGGCCTCGTCCACTGCAAACAGTGAGAGAGTCATGTCTCTCAGCAGATAGTCGGCTTCAGACAGTAATTTCTCGGGCGAGATGTAGAGGAGCTTAAGTTGTCCTGAGATGCAGGCTCTGCGTAAGTTGGCATTTTCGGTTTCGTCATTGCTGCTGTTTAGTGCACCTGCTGGTATTCCGTTGGCACGTAGAGTTTCTACCTGATCCTTCATCAGTGAAATAAGGGGCGAAATAACAATGGCTGTGCCTTCCATAAGCAGAGCCGGAAGCTGATAGCAGATTGATTTGCCTCCCCCCGTAGGCATCAATACCAGTGAGTCTTTTTTACTTATCAGGTTGTGGATGATCTCTTCCTGCAAAGGACGGAAGCTATCATAACCGAAATAAGTTTTGAGGGTCTGTATCATTTGATATTTTTCGTTCATCTTTCAGGCAAAGGTACGCTTTATTTTCGGGTTATTAAAAGTTAAATATTCTTATTAACGGCCCTTTTTACCTACTTTTCGACGATTTTGATTGTTTTTATATCAAAAATATATACGAAAAGTTGTGTATATCAAAATAATGTATGAAATTTGTGACATCTAAAGTTACAAATTAATAGTGATATTTAAAAACAAACCCTAACCAGTTAATTCAATGAGTGATTTAGAAAACAAAACCCAGGAAGAAACTCCTAAAAACGCCCTTACAATTTAAGGGAGAAAAAAGA
>ENA-OQIC01000254-OQIC01000254.1-human-gut-metagenome-genome-assembly--contig:-NODE-254-length-24305-cov-2.418314_pt1 | contig 24305 bp, 31 predicted proteins | sample MGYA00242572_ERZ504736 | MGnify/ENA primary metagenome ERZ504736 (study PRJEB26092, sample SAMD00036201) | human gut metagenome | host: Homo sapiens | study: EMG produced TPA metagenomics assembly of...
TACAAAATTACGGAAGCATTGTGGATGTTGAAAAAGCTTTGTTTCTGTATTACAATCAATTCATATAAAAAGGAATATTATGGGTAAGAGGTGTGAAAATGTATCATGGATTGGAAAATTTATCAGAGGAAAAGGATTTTCCTATATTGTTTTATTTGGTTTCCGTATTATTGATGTTTTATCTGACAGTAAAATCGGAAGTGTTGCGGAATATGTTTTTTCCGTGGATATCTATTCTGCTGTTTTTGTTGTTTTAGCTGTTTTGATGTTTTATATGCTTTGCTACTTCAGCAGTAAAAAAGCAGAAAAAAGGGCAAATTTGTATGAAGTCTGCGGTGTTGTGCTATGTGTGCTTTTAAATCTTACCATGTGTTTTCTGGTGTTTGATTTTTTAAATATTTTTGTGCCCTTTGAAAAAGCAGGATGGTGTTTGATACCCACAGCGGCAGGAGTGCTGTTGTCTGCATACGGATTTTTTCATGCCAGACATTTAACCGTGAAAAAATACCAAATTCAGTTGGGAGAAAAGAAGCTGAACAAAAGGTTGGTTCTATTAAGTGATATTCACACAGGCTCCTTCGTCAATGAAAAGCATCTGGAGAAAATCATAGAAAAAGTGAATGAGTTAAATGCAGATTTGATTTTCATTGCAGGGGACACTTTTGACGTCAAGGCTTTTGAATGCTGTAACCTTCCAAAACTGGAAGAAATATTCAGAAGGCTTCGTTCTAAAGAAGGGGTATATGCAAGTCTTGGAAATCATGATCCACTTTCTTCGGAAAAGAATGTGAGAGAGTTTTTTGAAAAGTCAGGTATTTGTCTGCTGACAGATAAATGTGCAGAAACACAGGATTTTTATATTATAGGCCGTGAGGATGTGACTTCCTGTCCTGACAGAAAAAGTCTTGCAGAAATACTTCCGAAGAAAAGAGGCAGGAAACCGGAAATTTTGTTAGAACATAATCCCGGTGGTATAGAGGAAGCCATAGAAAATAAAGTCACGCTTGTTTTGTGCGGACATACCCATAAAGGCCAGTTTTTTCCGGCAACTTTTTTTACAAGACTTGCCTATGGAAAGAAAGACTTTTACGGATATGCGAAAAGAGAGGAAACCCAGAGTATTGTATCTGCGGGAACAGGGTATTTTCAAATGCCCATGAGAATTGGAAGCAACAGTGAAATCGTACTGATAGAAGTATAAAAGAAACCGCCTCATTAGGAAGCTGTGTAATGCTTCTTAATGTGGCGGTCTTTTATTTTGTATTTAGCTTTTAATGATTAGTTATCTTCCTCTGTCATAGTGTATACCTGACGTTTTCTTGCCATTTCATCGCTTGCCAGATATTCGTCATAAGTGGTAATCTTGTCGATTAAAACACCGTTTGGAAGAATTTCCATAATACGGTTTGCGGTTGTCTGAACAATCTGGTGGTCATGAGAAGCAAAGAGCAGAACGCCCGGGAACTTAATCATACCGTTGTTCAAAGCTGTAATAGACTCCATATCCAGATGTTGGTAGGCTCATCTAAGATTAAGATATTCGCACCGGAAATCATCATTTTGGAAAGGAGACATCTTACTTTTTCACCACCGGAAAGTACACGGACTTTTTTCACCCCGTCTTCACCGGGGAAGAGCATACGTCCAAGGAAACCACGTACATAAGTAGCATCCTTAATTTCAGAATAACCGGTGAGCCAGTCTGCAATAGTTAAATCGTTATCAAATTCTTTTGTACTGTCTTTTGGGAAATATGCCTGAGAAGTAGTAACGCCCCATTTGTAAGTACCTTCATCCGGCTCCATTTCACCCATTAAAATTTGGAATAATACAGTTTTGGCACGTTCATTTCCGCCGACAAAAGCTACTTATCATCATGCCCTAAGGTGAAAGTAATATTATCTAAAACTTTTACACCATCGATGGTTTTTGAAAGTCCTTCTACCATCAAGACTTCATTTCCGATTTCACGGTTTGGACGGAAGTCAATGTAAGGATATTTACGGCTGGACGGACGCATATCATCTAACTGAATTTTTTCCAAAGCACGTTTTCTGGAAGTAGCCTGTTTTGATTTGGAAGCGTTAGCAGAAAATCGGGAAATAAATTCCTGAAGCTCTTTAATCTTTTCTTCCTTCTTACGGTTAGCTTCCTTCATCTGTTTGATTAAAAGCTGGCTGGACTCATACCAGAAGTCATAGTTTCCGGCATAGAGCTGGATTTTACCGTAGTCGATATCTGCAGTATGTGTACAAACCTTGTTTAAGAAGTAACGGTCATGAGATACTACGATAACGGTGTTTTCAAAGTTAATTAAGAATTCCTCAAGCCATTCAATAGCATCTAAATCCAAGTGGTTGGTAGGCTCGTCAAGGAGCAGGATGTCAGGATTACCGAAAAGCGCCTGAGCAAGGAGAACCTTAACTTTCTCGCTTCCCTTTAAGTCAGACATCAGGGAATAGTGTAAATCTGTATCAATACCCAGACCGTTTAAAAGCATAGCCGCATCGGACTCTGCTTCCCAGCCGTTCATTTCTGCAAATTCACCCTCTAATTCACTGGCACGGATACCGTCTTCGTCTGTGAAATCTTCTTTTGAATAAATCGCTTCTTTTTCCTTCATAATATCATAAAGACGCTGATTTCCCATAATAACAGTATCCAGAACAGGATAGGAGTCATATTTAAAGTGGTCCTGCTGTAAAAAGGACAAACGCTGTCCGGGAGTAATGGTAATGTTACCATTTGTGGTTTCCAGCTGTCCTGAAAGGATTTTCAAAAAGGTAGATTTACCTGCACCGTTAGCACCTATCAAACCATAACAGTTGCCTTCTGTAAATTTAATATTAACATCTTCAAACAGTGCTTTCTTTCCAATTCGTAAAGTAACATTATTTGCTGCAATCATGTTCTAATTTTCCCTCACTTATTTTATAAAACAATTTTTATGATTTCTGCGTAATCTCTTTTATTGTACCTGAAAACAGGGAATTTGCAAGTGTTTCTTACGAAAAATACTTGATTAAAGGAGTACAGATTGATATAATAATGCTCTGAATAAGAGTAATTATCTAATTATAATAAAGAAATACAAAGATAAAGAGGGGAAATATTCCATGTTAATTACAAGAGAATGTGACTATGGCGTGCGTATTATTCGAGCGCTGGCCAATGGAGATAAAATGTGTGTGCATCAGATATGCGAGCAGGAGGATTTAACACCTGCCTTTGTCTATAAAATCTTAAAAAAGCTGGAAAAGAAGGAAATTGTAAAATCTTTTCGTGGAAGCAACGGGGGCTATGCTTTGAAAAGCTCTGTAAAGGAGCTGACTTTGCTGGATATTTATCTGGCAGTAGACCCGGAGTTTTATATGATTGAATGTATGAACCCGCAAAAGCCCTGTACGCATAATCAATCGGATTGCGGGTGTGCCGTGCATAGAGAGCTGGCAAGAGTGCAGCAGATTTTATTGACAGAATTAAAAGTACATTCCATTGCGGAAATTATCGGACTGGAAAAGGAATAGAAAATCGGATTTGTTTTTTTAGAAAAACATTATGCTTTCTTTGGTTTTAGAAATAGACATGCCCTTGAAATCGTGCTATAATTTAATATAGACTTCGGGAGCGAAGTGAAATATTGTTGAAAACAATTTTCAAGGAGGAAAATCAAATGGCTAGAAAGATGAAAACCATGGATGGTAACCATGCAGCAGCTCATGCTTCTTATGCGTATTCTGATGTAGCGGCTATCTATCCTATCACCGTCATCTGTAATGGCAGAGGCAACAGACGAATGGGCAACACAGGGAAGAAAGAACATTTTCGGACAGGAAGTACAGGTTACTGAAATGCAGTCTGAAGCAGGTGCAGCAGGTGCAGTTCACGGTTCTCTGGCAGCAGGTGCTCTGACTACAACATATACAGCATCTCAGGGACTTCTGTTAATGATTCCAAACCTTTACAAAATTGCCGGAGAGCAGTTACCGGGTGTTATCAACGTTTCTGCTCGTGCATTAGCAAGCCATGCACTGTCAATCTTCGGTGACCATTCTGACGTATACGCATGTCGTCAGACAGGATGCGCAATGTTATGTGAGTCTTCCGTACAGGAAGTTATGGACTTAACACCGGTTGCTCATTGCTCTGCAATCAAAGGTAAAGTTCCATTCATTAACTTCTTTGACGGTTTCCGTACATCTCATGAAATTCAGAAAATTGAAACATGGGATTACGAAGATTTAAAAGATATGGTAGATATGGACGCTGTTGACGAATTCCGTAAACACGCATTAAACCCAAATCATCCATGTCAGAGAGGTTCTGCTCAGAACCCTGATATCTTCTTCCAGGCAAGAGAAGCATGTAACCCATACTACGATGCTTTACCGGCATTAGTACAGGAATACATGGATAAAGTAAATGAAAAAATCGGCACAAACTACAAATTATTCAACTACTACGGTGCTGAAGATGCTGAACACGTTATCATCGCTATGGGTTCTGCATGTGAAACAATCGAAGAAACAATCGATTACTTAATGGCAGCAGGCAAAAAAGTTGGTCTTGTTACAGTTCGTCTTTACAGACCATTCTGCGCTGAAGCATTAGTAAACGCTATTCCGGAAACTGTAAAACAGATTTCTGTATTAGACAGAACAAAAGAACCGGGCGCTCTTGGCGAACCATTATACTTAGACGTTGTTGCTGCATTAAAAGGTACAAAATTCAACGATACACCAATCTTCAGCGGACGTTACGGATTAGGTTCTAAAGATACAACTCCGGCTCAGATCGTTGCTGTATACGAAAACACAACAAAAGAAAAATTCACAATCGGTATTGTTGATGATGTTACAAACTTATCTCTGGAAGTTGGAGCTCCTCTTGTTACAACACCGGAAGGAACAATCAACTGCAAATTCTGGGGATTAGGTGCTGACGGTACTGTTGGTGCAAACAAAAACTCCATCAAGATTATCGGTGATAATACAGATATGTATGCTCAGGCATACTTTGATTACGACTCTAAAAAATCCGGCGGTGTTACAATGTCTCACCTTCGTTTTGGTAAGAGCCCAATCAAATCCACATACCTGATTAAACAGGCGAACTTTGTTGCTTGTCACAATCCTTCCTATGTTAACAAATATAACATGGTTCAGGAATTAGTTGACGGCGGTACATTCTTATTAAACTGCCCATGGGATATGGAAGGCCTTGAAAAACATTTACCAGGACAGGTAAAAGCTTTCATCGCTAACCACAACATCAAATTCTATGTAATTGATGGTATTAAAATCGGTAAAGAAATCGGACTTGGCGGACGTATCAATACAGTTCTTCAGTCTGCATTCTTCAAACTTGCTAACATCATTCCGGAAGAACAGGCTATCGAATTAATGAAAGCTGCTGCAAAAGCTACTTACGGAAGAAAAGGTGACGCTATTGTGCAGATGAACTATGACGCTATCGACGCAGGTGCTAAACAGGTTGTTGAAATTCAGGTTCCGGAAAGCTGGAAAGATTGTGCTGATGAAGGTTTATTCATGGCTCATGCTGAAGGCGGACGTCAGGATGTTGTTGATTTCGTAAACAATGTTCAGGCTAAAGTAAATGCTCAGGAAGGTAACACATTACCTGTATCTGCATTTAAAGATTATGTTGATGGTACAACTCCATCTGGTTCTTCTGCTTACGAAAAACGTGGTATTGCAGTAGACATCCCAGTATGGCAGCCAGAAAACTGTATCCAGTGTAACCGTTGTGCTTATGTTTGTCCTCATGCAGTTATCCGTCCAGTTGCTATGACAGATGCTGAAGTAGCAGCAGCTCCGGAAGGAATGAAGACATTACCTATGACAGGTATGGCTGATTACAAGTTTGTTATGACTGTATCTGCTTATGACTGTACAGGATGTGGTTCTTGTGCAAATGTCTGCCCAGGTAAGAAGGGTGCAAAAGCTCTTGTTATGGCAAACATGGAAGAAAATGCAGGAGAACAGAAATTCTTCGATTATGGTGTAACATTACCAGTAAAAGAAGATGTTGTTGCTAAATTTAAAGAAAATACAGTAAAAGGTTCTCAGTTCAAACAGCCATTACTTGAGTTCTCAGGAGCTTGTGCTGGTTGTGGAGAAACACCTTACGCTAAATTAATCACACAGTTATTTGGTGACAGAATGTACATTGCAAACGCAACAGGATGTTCTTCTATCTGGGGTAACTCCTCACCATCTACACCATATACTGTAAATGCAAAAGGACAGGGTCCAGCATGGTCTAACTCTCTGTTCGAAGATAACGCTGAATTCGGATACGGTATGTTATTAGCTCAGAAAGCTATCCGTGGCGGATTAAAAGAAAAAGTTGAGTCTGTAATGGCTTACGAAGGATCTTCTGAAGAAGTAAAAGCTGCTTGTCAGGAATGGTTAGATACATTCGGAAGCGGAATTACAAACGGTGCGGCAACAGATAAATTAGTTGCAGCATTAGAAGGTGTTGACTGTGACGTATGCAAAGACATCGTTAAGAACAAAGACTTCTTAGCTAAGAAATCTCAGTGGATCTTCGGTGGTGACGGTTGGGCATACGACATCGGTTTCGGTGGTGTTGATCACGTGTTAGCTTCCGGACAGGATATCAACGTAATGGTATTCGATACAGAAGTTTACTCTAACACAGGTGGACAGTCTTCTAAATCTACACCAACAGGTGCTATCGCACAGTTCGCAGCCGGCGGTAAAGAGGTTAAGAAGAAAGATATGGCTTCTATCGCAATGAGCTATGGTTATGTATACGTTGCTCAGATTGCTATGGGTGCAGACTTCAACCAGACTGTAAAAGCAATCGCTGAAGCTGAAGCATATCCGGGACCATCTCTGATTATTGCTTACGCTCCATGTATCAACCATGGTATTAAGAAAGGTATGAGCAAAGCTCAGACAGAAGAAGAATTAGCAGTTAAATGTGGATACTGGCATAACTTCCGCTTCAATCCAGCAGCAGAAAACAAATTCACTCTGGATTCCAAAGCTCCAACAGAAGATTATCAGGCATTCCTTGACGGAGAAGTTCGTTACAATTCCCTGAAACGTTCTAATCCGGAAAAAGCTGCTAGATTGTTCGCTAAGAATGAGTCTGAAGCTAAGGCTAGATACGAATACTTAAATAAACTGGTTACTCTTTACGGAAAAACAGAGGAGTAATTCCATTAACAAAATAAAGTTATAAATGTGTCCGGACGAGAAAAAAAGTCTTGTTTTGCAGAAGTTCTGTAAAACAGGACTTTTTATATTGGAAAATTTAAAAAATAAGTATGTCTTTTGTAAATAAATACATGATAAATATAGAGAAATTGTAATATAAGTATGATACAATCATTCAATAATCATACAAATGAAGCAGAGGGAGCTTATAAATATGGCGAAAAAGAAAAAGTGTGCAAAGTGGCAAAAGAAAGTACTTATATGTGGAACAGTTATAGCTTGTATTTTTGGTCTTGTATATGCAGGAGGGGCTTTTTATTATAAAGATAAATTTTTTAAAAGAACGAAGATAAATGGAGTTTCTGTTGATAATTTAACTGCAAAAGAGGCAGAGAAAAAAATAGAAAATAGAATAGAGGATTATTCTCTGGAAATCTCTTTTAAAGATGGGGAAAAAGAAGTAATTGACGGTAAGGAGATTTCTTATGAGTATCTTTCAGACGGAAAAATTCAGGAACATTTGGAAAAGCAAAATCCTTTCTTATGGACTTCAGGGTTTTTTAAGGAACATAATTATGAGGTAGGAGAAGCAATTACTTTTGATGAGACGAAGCTTCAGGAAAAATTAAACACTTTTGCATGTATGCAGGAGGAAAACATGATACCTCCAAAAGACGCATATATTGCTTTTGAAAACAACAGTTTTGTCATAAAACCGGAAGAAGCAGGAACTACCCTTGATAAGGCATTATTGACGGAAAAGCTGCTTGCATCTGTAAAGGAAAGTAAAAATACCTTTTCTGCCGAAGAAGCAGGCGTTTATGTGCTTCCGACAGTTACCGATAAAGATGAGACGCTGAAGCATCAACAGGAGGTATGGAACGGATGTGCTGCGGTAACCGTGACCCATACCTTCGGTGACAAAAAAGAAGTTCTGGACGGAATGACTGTGAAGGATTGGATGACCTATGACGAAAACGGAAATTATGTGGAGAATTTAGGTGTTTTACAACAGCATATCAGAGACTACGTTCAGACGCTGGGAGAAAAATATAATACCATTGGAACAAAAAGAACCCTGACCAGTACCTATACAGGTGAACCTGTGACTGTATCGGGTGGCAGTTATGGCTATCTCATTGATATAAGAGGAGAAAGAGCTCAGCTTCTAAAAGATATTCAATCCCACGGTAATATTGAAAGAGAACCCATATATGCGAAACGAGGAAAAGCCTATGGAGAAAATGATATAGGAAACACGTATGTAGAGCTGGATTTAAGCGCACAGCATTTATGGTATTACAAAGACGGAGCGGTTCTTATGGAGTCAGATTTTGTATCAGGCACTTACAATGATAAAAGCCGCAGAACGCCGTCGGGGGTATATTCTCTGGCGTATAAGCAGAGAAATCAGGTTTTGCGTCCTGCGCCTAATCCGGACGGAACTTATGACTATGAGTCACCGGTTTCTTATTGGATGCCTTTTAATGGTGGAATTGGACTTCATGATGCCAACTGGAGAGGCAGATTTGGAGGGAATATTTACAGAAACAGCGGTTCTCATGGCTGTATTAATCTCCCTGTTTCTTTTGCAGGAAGTTTTATGAAAGTATTGAAGCAGGCTGTCCCATTGTATGTTTTTACAGATAATTAACTTGCAACTATAAAATATGTGTAGTACAATAAGGTTGAGTAGGAGACAAGAACAAAGGCTGTGGGACAGCTTTATGCTCTTGTCTTTTTATCACTGATTATGAATGACAGAAGGTAGAAATATGAGGTCTCAGCTTATAGAAGAATTTGAGGATTGTCCGGTTATTGCAGCCATAAAAGACGAGGAAGGGCTGAAAAGATGTATTCATTCAGATATTCCCATTGTGTTTGTCTTGTATGGAGATATCTGCAATATCAGCCAGATTGTCAGTCGTTTAAAGAAGGCAGGAAAAACAGTTATTATCCATATTGATTTAATTGCAGGATTAAGCAGTAAGGAAATTGCAGTTACCTATATAAAATTGGTGACACATGCAGACGGTATTATTTCCACAAGACCTGCGGTAATCCGTCAGGCAAAGGAAGAAGGACTGTTTGCTATTATGCGTTTTTTTGTCATTGACTCTATGGCTTTTGAAAGTATTAAACGCCAGACAGAAAGTGTATATCCCGATATGATAGAGGTGCTTCCGGGAGTCATGCCGAAGATTATACAGAAAATTTGCAAGCAAAACAGAACCCCTGTAATTGCAGGTGGTTTGATATCAGATAAAGAGGATATTATGGCAGCTCTTGATGCAGGAGCTATGTCCATATCCACCACCAACCAAAAGGTTTGGTTTATGTAAAACAGAATAAATACGCCGGAGATGAGAGATAGAGCGAATGAAGCATAGGAAAACTTATGCCTTCTTGTTCTGTCTCTCTTTTATTGTATAGAAAACGCAGCAGACGTAAGGTCTGGGAAGGAGATTAAAAATGTATGATGCAGTAATTATTGGAGCAGGAGTTGTAGGATGTGCAGTGGCAAGAGAGTTGTCAAGGTATACGACTAAAAACGGTTGTTTTAGAAAAAGGAGAGGACGTATGTTGTGGTACTTCCAAGGCAAACAGCGCTATTGTTCATGCGGGATTTGACGCAGAGCCGGGAACGTGGAAGGCAAAAATGAATGTAATAGGCAGTAAAAAATGGAAAAATTATCAAAAGAACTGGATTTTCCTTATAAAAGAAACGGCTCTCTGGTTCTTTGCTTTGATGAAAAAGATTTACACAAATTAGACGATTTAAAGCAAAAAGGAATAGAAAACGGCGTAGAAGGTTTGGAAATTATTACCGGAGAAAAGATATGGGAAATGGAGCCGAACCTTTCAAAAAATGTAAAGGCAATGCTCTATGCACCTACGGGAGCTATTATTTGTCCCTTTAAATTGACCATTGCTTTAGCAGAAAATGCCAATGTCAACGGAGTGGAATTTGCCTTTGATATAGAGGTAAAAGACATTCAGAAGACAGAAATGGATACGAGATAGAGACTACAAAGGGATGCTATGAAACAAAATGTATTGTCAATGCTGCCGGAGTATACGCAGATGTTTTTCACAATATGGTCAGTGAGGAAAAGCTTTCTATTACCCCAGAAGGGGAGAATATTGTCTTATGGATAAAAAGGCGGGAAGCTTCGTATCGCACACAATTTTTCAGCTTCCTACCGCTATGGGAAAAGGTGTGCTCATTACCCCTACCGTGCACGGAAATCTTTTAGCAGGACCTACGGCTGAAATATAGAGGATAAAGAAGGCATTAACACCACGGGAGAAGGAATTGCAAAATTGTCTCAGATGGCAAAATTAAGCGCAGAAAATATTCCTCTGAATATGGTAATTACTTCCTTTGCAGGGCTGCGTGCAGCGGAAAAAGGCGGAGATTTTGTCCTGGGAGAGGTCTTTGATGCGCCGGGATTTTTTGATGCAGCAGGAATTCAGTCACCGGGACTTTCCAGCGCTCCTGCTATTGGAGAATATCTGGCAGACAGCATTGCAGAGAAGTTAAAAGCAGAGAAAAAAGAAGATTTTAATCCGAGAAGAAAGGATATTCCATGCGTGGCAGAAATGCCAAAAGAGGAATTAAAAGCATTGATAGCAGAAAATCCGTTATATGGAAATGTAATTTGCAGATGCGAAACCGTTACAGAGGGCGAGATTGTAAATGCAATTCGCAGACCTTTAGGCGCTAAGTCCTTAGATGGAGTGAAAAGAAGAACCAGAGCAGGAATGGGCAGATGCCAGTCAGGATTTTGTGCGCCTAAGGTAATGGAAATTCTGGAAAGAGAGCTTCAGAAATCTCCTTTGGAAATTACAAAGGCAGGAGGAAAATCCACACTTTTAACAGGCAAAATTAAGGAAGAATTTGTATAGGAAAGGATAGAAAAGTCATGCAGGAATATGAATTGATTATTGTGGGAGGCGGTCCGGCAGGACTTGCAGCAGCGATTTCAGCGAAAGAAAACGGGATTGAAAAGCTTTTAATTTTAGAAAGAGATTATGAGCTGGGCGGTATTTTAAACCAGTGTATTCACAATGCTTTGGCCTACATACATTTAAGGAGGAGCTGACCGGACCGGAATATGCACAGCGCTTTATTGAACAGGTTTTTGAGAAAAATATTCCTTATAAATTAAATACCATGGTGCTTGATATTGAAGATTGCGGAGAGGAAAAAGTAGTAACTGCCGTAAATAAAGAGGACGGTTTATGAGCTTAAAGACAAAGGCAGTGATTTTGGCTATGGGATGCAGGGAACGCCCAAGAGGTGCGCTGAATATACCGGGATATCGTCCGGCAGGAATTTATACGGCAGGAACAGCTCAAAGACTGGTGAACATGGAAGGAATGATGCCGGGAAAAGAAGTGGTGATTTTAGGTTCAGGAGATATTGGGCTGATTATGGCAAGGCGTATGACACTGGAGGGGCAAAAGTCAAAGTAGTAGCAGAATTATTACCATATTCCGGTGGATTACAACGAAATATTGTGCAGTGTCTGGAAGATTTTGACATTCCCTTAAAACTCAGTCATACCGTAGTAGAAATCCATGGGAAGGAGAGAGTGACAGGCGTTACTCTGGCACAGGTAGATGAAAATCGTAAGCCAATTCCAGGGACAGAGGAGTTTTATTCCTGTGATACATTGCTTTTATCCTGCGGTTTAATTCCGGAAAATGAATTGTCTGCAAAAGCAGGAATTGAGCTTTCAAAAGTCACCTCCGGTCCTGTGGTAAATGAAAGTCTGGAGACAAGTGTAAAAGGAATTTTTGCCTGTGGAAATGTACTTCATGTCCACGATTTAGTAGATTATGTTTCAGAAGAAGCAAAGAAGGCAGGGCAGCAGGCAGCTGCATTTCTCTACGGAAAAGAGTTACAGGAGGAAGAAAATGTCATTGCCATTTGTCCGGAAGGAGGTATTCGCTATACTGTGCCGCAAAAGCTTCGGCTGGAGAATATGGAAGACAGTCTGATTGTACGATTTCGTGTGGGAAAGTATATGAGAACGTATATATAAATGTTTATTTAGGAGATAAACGTATTGTACATAAGAAGAAAAAAAAGACAGCACCTGGAGAAATGGAGCAGATTGTTTTAAAAAAATCAGATTTGACACAGGGATTGAAATTCGATAAAATTATTATGAAATTGGAGGAAGCATAAGGATGAATGTCAGGGAATTAACTTGTATTAACTGTCCTTTGGGATGTTCTCTCACCGTTACCTTAGACGGAGAAAAAGTAATAAAAGTGGAAGGGAATACATGTCCAAAAGGGAAAACCTATGGGGAAAAGGAAGTTATAAATCCAACCAGAATTCTCACATCCAGTGTAATGGTTACAGATGGAAAGCTTCCTGTTGTTTCTGTAAAAACTGCCTCCGATATTCCAAAAAATAAAATCAGAGAATGTGCAGCCGGTTTGAAAAATATTACCGTACAGGCACCTGTAAAAATCGGAGATATTATCTTAGAAAATATAGGAGGTACGGGGGTAGCGCTTATTGCAACAAAAAATGTTGAGCACAGGTAATCGGCTGAAAGAGGAGAAATAAATGCTGGATTATACCGGAAAATCTGCAAATAAATTGAAAGAAAAAACCTTGTATCTTTTAGATATGGATGGAACGATTTATAATGAAAATGAAATTTTTGACGGAACATTGGAATTCCTTGAAGAGATTGAAAGACGGGGCGGACAATATGTGTTCATTACCAATAATTCTTCAAAATCCGTAGAAGATTATGTACAAAAGGTACGGGCTATGGGGATAAAAGCAGAGTATGAAAACTTTTATACCTCCGGTCAGGCAACAGCTATGTATCTAAAAGAAAATTATCCCAATCAGGTGGTTTACTGCATGGGAACGAAGTCTTTAATAAAGGAGCTTCGGGAAGCAGGAATAGAGGTCGTTACAGAGGTGGATGAGCGTGCAGGCGTGGTACTTTTAGGCTTTGATACAGAAAATACATCCGAGAAAATCCGAAACACTTGTATCATGCTTGGAAGAGATGTGGCATATCTGGCAACCAATCCGGACTTAGTTTGTCCTGTAAGCTTTGGTTATATTCCGGATTGCGGTTCCATGAGCATCATGTTGAAAAATGCCACAGGAAAAGAACCGTTTTTTATCGGAAAACCGGAGCCGATTATGGTAAACTGCGTATTGAAGAAGTTAAACTGCAAGAGAGAAGATGCGGTAATCGTAGGTGACAGGCTGTATACGGATATTAAAACAGGAGCAAATGCCCAGGTGGATACCATCTGCGTGCTTTCCGGTGAAGCTTCTATGGAAGATATTTTGCAGGGAGAAGTAGAGCCACTTACATTTTTAAAAGTGTAAAAGAAATATACGAAGGATTGACAGAGGAAACAGAGCTATGAAATATAACAAGGTAGAACAGGGGATTTTTCAGAAACGTCCAAATCGGTTTATTGCCCATGTGGAAATAAACGGAAAAGAGGAAGTCTGCCATGTGAAAAATACAGGGCGCTGTCGGGAATTATTAGTTCCCGGCGCCCTTGTTTTTTGGAGGAAAGTGATAATCCAAAGCGAAAACAAAGTATGATTTAATTGCAGTGGAAAAGGGAAATCGTCTGATTAACATGGACTCACAAATTCCAAATAAGGTAGTAGAGGAATGGTTAAAAGAGGGAAATCTCTTTGGAAAGGAAGCAAAAGTTCGGCGGGAAGTTGTGTACGGAAATTCTCGATTTGACTTGTATATAGAAAGCGGAGAAAGAAAAATTTTCATGGAAGTAAAGGGAGTTACGCTGGAGGAAAATAATGTTGTAAGATTTCCCGATGCACCTACACAGCGAGGAGTAAAACACATACAGGAGCTGGAAAAATGTATAAAAGAGGGATATGAAGCGTATCTGATATTTGTTATTCAGATGGAAAATGTGGATTATTTTACACCTAATCGTGATACGCATCCTGAATTTGCCGAGGCATTAAAAACAGCAGAAAAAGCAGGCGTTCATATTCTCGCATACGATTGTATTGTAAGAAAAGACTTGATAAATCTTGCAAAACCTGTTAGGGTTTACTTAGAATAAAAATATACTGAAAACAGAAAACAAACAGGAGCAAATATGTTAGAACAGATTGTAGAGCCTTTGCTTATCTGGTATGAGAAGAATAAAAGAAGCTTACCATGGAGAGATGAATCTACCCCTTACCATGTGTGGATTTCAGAGATTATGCTTCAGCAAACCAGAGTAGAAGCGGTAAAGGGTTATTACGCAAGATTTATAGAAGCATTACCTGAAATTAAGGATTTGGCAGAGTGTCCGGAAGAAAGATTGTTGAAGCTCTGGGAAGGGCTTGGATATTATAATCGAGTGAAAAATATGCAGAAAGCAGCCAGAGAAGTGATGGAATTTTATGACGGAAAGCTGCCGGCTGATTATGAAAAACTGTTAAGCCTTTCGGGAATTGGAAGCTATACGGCAGGGGCAGTTGCATCCATTGCTTACGGAATTTCAAAGCCTGCGGTAGATGGGAATGTACTTCGTGTGATTACCAGAATTACGGAAAATCCCTCTGATATTTTAAAACAGTCTACAAAGCGGGAAATGGAAAAAAATTTGGAAAAAATCATGCCTGTTCATGCTCGGCGCTTTTAATCAAAGCTTAATGGAGCTTGGGGCAACGGTTTGTGTGCCTAATGGTATGGCAAAATGTGAATGTTGTCCTGTGGCAGAATTTTGCATGGCAAGAGCCCATGATACTGTTTTGGAATATCCGAAAAAGGCGGCAAAAAAGCCAGAAAAATAGAAGAAAAAACCGTATTGATTATTCAAAACGGACAAGAATTTGCCATACAAAAGCGTCCCGAAAGCGGGCTTTTGGCAGGACTTTATGAGCTTCCGAACAGAGCGGGCTACCTGACTCGAGAGGAAGCCATACGCTGTGTAGAGGACATGAAGCTGATGCCTGTTTATATTAAAGAGGCAGGAAGCTCAAAGCATATTTTTCTCATGTAGAATGGCACATGAAGGGATATTTGATTAAAGTGGCATCTACGGAAGAAAAACAAGTGGGAGAATTGATATTTGCAGACAAAAAAAATTCAAAAAAGAAATATCCTATTCCTTCTGCGTTTTCAGCATATAGAAAGTACATTGAGGAGGACTTTTAGATGAAGTTATTATCCATTGCTGTGCCTTGTTACAACTCACAGGATTATATGAGAAATTGTGTAGACTCTCTTTTAGAGGGCGGAGATTTAGTGGAAATTTTGATTGTGGATGACGGTTCTAAGGATGATACAGCAAAGATTGCAGATGAATACGCTGCGAAATATCCGAATATTGTAAAGGCAATTCATCAGGAAAACGGAGGGCACGGAGAGGCGGTAAATGCCGGACTTCGAAATGCAACAGGCTTTTATTTTAAGGTTGTAGACAGTGATGACTGGGTAAATAAAGAAGCCTATCATGCAATTCTTGATAAGCTTTTGGAGATTATTGCAGGACCGGAAACACTGGACATGATGATAAGCAACTTTGTGTACGAAAAGCAGGGCGCAAAGCATAAAAAGGTCATGAAATATAAAAATTATATACCGGAAGGCAAGATATTTACATGGAAAGAAATGGGCAGAATGCCTATCGGAAAGTATATTTTAATGCACTCTGTTATTTACCGGACAGAGCTTTTAAGAGAATGTAAATTAGAGCTGCCAAAGCATACTTTTTATGTGGATAATATCTTTGTATATAAGCCATTGCCTTATGTAAAAACCATGTATTATATGGATGTGAACTTTTATCGTTATTTCATCGGAAGAAACGACCAGTCTGTAAATGAGACTGTTATGATACGCCGAATTGACCAGCAGCTTTTAGTCAATCGCCTGATGATTGACATTATTTCCGAAGAAAAAGTTACAGATAAAAACACACGAAGATATATGCTGAAATATCTGGATATTATTATGGCAGTATCTTCTATTATGTTAATTCGTTCCGGTACGGAGGAAAATCTGGAGAAGAAAAAAAGAACTTTGGAGATATTTAAGAAGTGCAGATATTCACATTTACAGAAAGCTTTATATGAGTGTTTTAGGAAGGGGCGTAAACCTTCCGGGAAGAAGCGGAAGACGTCTTTCTGTTACCTTGTATAAAGTAGCACAAAAATTCTATGGATTTAATTAATTTCCTAAAATAACAAAAAAGTGGCTGTCGCTTTAAACATTTAAGATATGTATGAATGCGACAGTCACTTTTTATACTCTTGCCGGCTTTTCTGCATGTACAGCTCTGGGCTTATAGAGAAGCTGATAACATACAAGGTTAAGCGCTGCGGCAGCGATGACATCTACAAGAGTATGTTGTTTTAAGAATACAGTTGCCAGAACAATCAATGTAGTTAAAACAGCAGTGCCGGTAAGCAGCACCTTTCGTTTTTGGAAAGGCTTGTGATGAAAAACTGCAATACAGCATGCGATGGAGTTAAATACATGAATGCTGGGCAAAATATTGGTTGGTGTATCAATCGTATAAAGATACTGTACCAGTTGAATAAAAATACCGTCTCCTGTTAATTCAGGCCTTAAATTTTGTCCGTTGGGATAAATAAGAGAAACTACAATAAATAGAGTCATTCCTATTCCCAATGTTAAAATAAACTGCCAGTATTCCTGCTTGTTTTTATTGATAAAAGCAAAATAAAATACAGTTACGGCAACGTATGCAAACCATAGAAGATAGGGAATAATAAAGTATTCACAAAAGGGAATATAATCATCGATTTTCATGTGAATAATATTAATGGGAACTTTCCGCTGTTCTACGTATCCGAAAGCAAGCATGTAGAAAATACCGTAAATCGGAATAATCAAGGTATGCTTATATTTTTTCAGGAATTCCAAAATCTCACCTCACATTCTTTCAGAATATTCATATCATTCTTTGAGCTATTATAGCACAGCAAATATAGGATAACAACGCAATTTACATTTGTTTAATAAATTAAAGAATATGTTTATCTTATTAGAAAAATATTAGGAAAATCTTGCATTTTAACATTCTTTTGCAGGGATAAAGCTGTCAAAAATAATGGAGTCAAAACAGTCTTTTTGCTTTTTAAAGACCATAGAAGAACGTACCGTCCACGCAAAAACAGGGGTTTTGTAAATATATTTCTGCAAAGAAAGCTGATATTATATCGGTCTTTATAACAGTAAGAAATAAAATCAGGTTTTCCTAAAAAGTTCAGCAAAAGATATTTTACAAGAAAGCTCAAAAAATATCCGCCCTCGGCAACCGGTCTTGTTAAATTGGCAGAGAGCTGTCCTCTGATAATTTCCTTGCGGTTTTTCTTGTACCAGCGCAGAGCAAGAGGATTAAAGGACTCAATACAATATTTGCCGGAATAATTTTGCAGCAGTTCATCAGCCAGACGGCAGGTAAGGGTTTTCACAGTGGGAAGTTTAATTTCTATCAATAAAGGAACCTGTCCGTTTACAAGGTCTAAAACGTCCTGAAAAAGAGGAATTTTTTCCGTAGAATTCATAAGCGTAAGCTTTGCAGTTCCTTGTAAGTGAGTTCGCATACGGGAAGGTCAATACCGCACATCCGTGATAAGGTATGGTCATGAAAAACAACAATTTGATTATCCTTTGTTCTTTGAATATCAAGCTCAATGCCGTACCCATGCCGTACTGCTCCTGAAAAGCTCTCATAGAATTTTCGGGGATGCGCTGGTCAGGGGTAAACAGTCCTCTGTGCGCAAACAGACAGTGACAAAATGTCTTGGTTTCTTTCTTTCTGGTAAAGCGGGGCAAGGTTCCTAAAATATAAATACACAGCAGAAGCACAAAAATCATTAGTATTTTTTCCATAATTTTCACCTGTTTCTTATTTGAGAATAACGTTAATCTGTTTTCCGGCAGACTGCAAGGTTAAATGGTCTGCCACTCCCAGCGACTCTCCGTCACAATGAATGGGGAGAGGGGATTTGCTGGAAATATCAATTCGTTTGCAGTTTGTGAGCGTAACACCTTGAAAACGTCCGTGTTTTCCCACAAAGGCAGTGGGGAAAAGAGCCAGTATTTTCAGCTTTGATAAATTTCCAACCATACAGATATCCAGCAGATTATCTTGAAAGTCTGCCTTTGGACAAAATTTTACACCGCCCCTTCATAAGGCATGTTCATTCCTGTGATGAAGAAAAATTTAGATAAGGAGGCCGTTTCTTTCTTGTCCATACGAACAGAGACAGGGCATGCTTTATATAGGATTAAAAGCTTTAATGCAATCAAAACGTAAGTCAGTTTTCCCAGATGTATTTTATTCATTGCTTTTTTTAAAGGGGAAACCATTACCTTACGGCAGATATCTGCATCGTAGCCAATGCCGCTGCTTACAAGAAAATAGCGGGAGCTTTCCTGGGTACGGGCAAGACCTATGTCCACAGCAGTACACTGGGACGGAGACAAAATAGCATCCATACATTTTTCTACATCGCAAGAGAGATTTAAAGCTCTTGCAAAATCATTGCCGGAGCCGGTGGGAAGATAACCCAGCGTAATGTGGGAAAAGTCTGTTTCGGCCAAACCGTTTATTACCTCATTTAAGGTTCCGTCACCGCCTAATACACCTAAAGTACAGGGGCGGGAGAGATTGGCAATTTGTTCGGCAAGCTTTTTAGCATGTCCTGTATATTCAGTGAAACGGGCTTCATAAGAAACTTCCCGTTCCTTCAAAATCGCCTCAGCCCTTTTCCAGATAGACATGCCATATCCGGATTTTGAGTGAGGATTTATAATAAAGTAATACATGTGTTTTTACCTGCGTTTTCTTTTGTTTTGGTTACATTGTAGCAGTTTCACGTTGAGAGAACAAGAAAAATATGATAAACTGAGCAGGAGATGAAAAAATTCAGAAAGGCGGTCTTTCAGATGATAACAAACGAATATGTAACATTTACAATTGGAAAGAAAAAGAATATTGCCCTGATTGCCCATGACAATGAAAAGCCAAAGCTTATCCAATGGTGTAAGGATAACTACGATATTTTAAAAAATCATAATTTATACGGAACAGGTACAACGTCCAGATTGATTGCAGACAAAGCAGGACTTTGTATCAAAGGCTATAACAGCGGTCCTCTAGGCGGGGACCAGCAGATTGGCGCTAAAATTGTAGAAGGAGTCATTGATTTTATTGTATTTTTCTCTGATCCTTTGACAGCACAGCTCATGACCCCGATGTAAAAGCGCTGATGCGTATTGCACAGGTGTATGATATTCCTATGGCGGTGAATAAAGCCACAGCGGATTTTATGATTAAATCCATTTATATGGATACAGAATATGACCACGAAGTGATTAATTTTAATAAGAATGTAGAAGACAGAGCAGAGTCTATGTAAAGAAGCTTATAGTAAGAAGATTTATAGATTTTCAGATAAAAAGGGAAATCCATAAATCTTCTTTTGGCTTTTTAGTAGGAGGCAGGACCGGAGACAATCCAAGTACTGTAACCGGATTTTCTGAGAGCCTGTTCCATTTTCACTGCATTGGAAAGGTTCTTGTATGCACCTACCTGTACCTTGAACAAGCCGTCTTCGTATAAAAGAAAGGCAGGATATCCCTGAGCCTGTAAGGTATAGAGCATATTGTTTGCATGTTCCCTATTTCGGAAACTGCCTGTTTGCACGCGGTAGAAATCATCTTGAGTTGCTGTTTGATTTTCTAAAGTTTCTTCATCTAAAGTTCCTAAAATTGCAGAAGAAATCGCCTGTGCAATTTCAGAAAATTGTGTGTCAAAACGTTCATTATCGGCATCTGTATTCAAAAATCCTGTTTCAATTAAAACAGCAGGCATTTTTGTTCTTCGAAGAACCACCAGACCGGGGCGTGCCTTTACGCCGATTTCTCGAAAGCCCAGTTCGCCCAAAGCACCGTTAATATTTTCTGCCATATCCAGCTTTTCACCGGATTTGTCGTATACCAAAGTTTCAACGCCTTCATATTGATTGGACTTAGGGCTGGAATTGCGGTGAAAAGAAATGAAAAAATCAGCGCCTGCTTCGTTGGCAAGAGCTGCTTTTTCAAAAGGTGTCTGGTATACATCTGTGGTACGGGTATAGACTACATCAATACCGTTTTGGGACAGGATATTTCCCACTGCCAGCGCCAAATCTAGATTATCGTCTTTTTCCTTTCTGCCGTTGTAGGTAGCGCCAAAATCGGCTCCCCCGTGTCCGGCATCGATTATTACTTTATAAGCCATGTTAAACTCCTTAAAAGCCTCTCTATTTAAGATATACATATCCTGAAAAAAGGTGAAAAAGTATAAAAAATATATAAAACATCTTGACATTCAGATGATATATGATACAATTTAATCGTTAAAAAAATAACGTTAAAAAAATAACATTAAAAAATAACATAAATTCAAGGAGGAAGCAATATGGCAAGATTTACATTACCAAGAGATTTATACTGGGGAAAAGGTTCTTTGGAAAACCTGAAAACATTACAGGGTAAAAAAGCAGTATTGGTTTTAGGCGGCGGTTCCATGAAGCGCTTCGGATTTGTTGATAAAGCAGTAGCATATTTAAAAGAAGCAGGTATTGAAACAAAATTGTTTGAAAATGTAGAGCCGGATCCATCCGTAGAGACCGTTATGAAAGGCGCAGAGTTTATGCGTGAATTTGAACCGGACTGGATTATTTCCATGGGCGGCGGTTCTCCTATTGATGCGGCAAAGGCAATGTGGGTATTTTACGAATATCCGGAATGTACTTTTGAGGAAATTCTCACACCGTTTAGTTTTCCGGAGCTTCGTAAGAAAGCGAAATTCTGTGCAATTCCGTCTACATCAGGTACAGCCACAGAAGTAACTGCATTTTCCGTTATTACAGATTATGCAAAGGGAATTAAATATCCTCTGGCTGACTTTAATATTACACCGGATGTGGCAATCGTAGATCCGGAACTGGCAGAGACAATGCCAAAGCATTTAGTTGCGTATACAGGTATGGATGCTCTGACACATGCCATTGAAGCTTATGTTTCTACTTTACATGGAACATTTACAGACCCTCTGGCATTAAAAGCAATCCAGATTGTCAATGATGAGCTTACAAAATCTTATGACGGAGATATGGCAAGCAGAGAAGAAATGCACTATGGTCAGTGTCTGGCAGGAATGGCATTTTCTAATGCGCTTCTGGGAATTGTACACTCTATGGCGCATAAAACAGGAGCTGCTTTCTCAACAGGACATATTACACATGGTCTTGCAAATGCAATGTATCTGCCGTATGTTATTAAATACAATGCAAAAGAAGCAGAAGCAAAGAAGCGTTATGAGACAATTGCTGCGTATCTGGGACTGGAAGCCAGTGTGGACGCACTGTGTAACAGAATTGTAGAGTTAAATAACTACATGGGAATTCCGAATACATTAAAAGAGTTCGGTATTAAGGAAGACGAATTTAAAGAAAAAATCAGTGAAATTGCAAAAAATGCAGTTGGAGATGCTTGTACGGGTTCTAACCCAAGAAGTATTGACCCAGAGACAATGGAAAAATTGTTTACTTATATCTACGATGGAAAGAAGTAGATTTTTAATTTCATAGGAAATTGCGTCCTACGAAATTAAAAATGCTCCGCGAGGATGCACAATCTCTTTAAATGAAATAAGAATTGATTTTTAAACCGGAAGTGCTTAGAATAGTAGAAGCTGTAAAGAAATTTACAAAGACAGGAGAATGAAAATGAAGAATTTGACAGAAGGAAATCCTGTAAAGCTGATGCTGTCCTTTGCACTTCCGGTTTGCATTGGGAACATTTTTCAGTTGTTTTACAGTCTGGCAGATACCAGAATTGTAGGAAGTGTTTTAGGTGGGAATTCTTTGGCAGCAGTGGGAGCAACCACTGCCATCAGTACCTTACTTATCGGCTTTTTGCAGGGACTTACCAATGGATTTGCAATTATTGCTGCCCGTAGCTTCGGGGCAAAAAGATGGGAAGAGCTTAGAAAGGCGGCAGCAGGAACTTTGCTCTTGGGCGGGGCAACCACAGCGGCGATTATGCTGCCGGTGCTTCTGGGACTAAAAGGGATTTTAAGATTGCTGAATGTTCCCGATGAGTTATTGCAGGAAGCCTACGGTTATATTTTTATTGTATTGGCAGGTATGATGATTACCATGCTTTATAATGCCTGTGCAGGAATTTTAAGAGCCATCGGTGATACCACGGCGCCGCTGCTGTTTTTAATATGTGCTGCATTTTTTAATGTAGGTCTTGATATTTTGTTTATGGCAGTCCTGCCCTTGGGCGTTCAGGGAGCTGCTCTTGGAACTGTTCTTGCACAGCTGGTTTCCGTGATTTTTTGTTTCCTTTATATATGGAAGAAATATCCGGTATTTCATTTGAAAAAAGAGGATTTTCGTTTGGAAATCAGTTTGGTAAAGCAAATGTATACATCAGGAATGTCAATGGGAATGATGATGTCTCTGGTGTTTTTTGGAACGCTGGCGCTTCAATGTGCCATTAACACCTTTGGTACAGAGATTATTGTAGCACATACTGCGGCAAGAAAGGTTTCCGAGCTTTATTTCCTGCCTATTTCTGTTATGGGAATGACAATGGCAACCTTCTGCGGACAGAATTTTGGAGCTGGGAAATATGACAGAATGAAAATGGGAATAAAAAATGCGCTTTTCATTACGTGGGGGTGGAGCGTGTTGGTTATTCTCATGAGCTACACGGTTGCTCCGTTTTTTGTTTCTATGGTAACAGGAAGTCATGAGAAAATTGTTATTGATACGGCTGTTTTATATCTGAAAATAAATGCGCCTTTTTATTTTCTGGCGGCGGGAATTAGCATTTTCAGAAATGCCCTTCAGGCAGTGGGAGACCACAAAACACCGGTTATTTCCAGCTTTATTGAGCTTTTGGGAAAGGTGCTGATTGCGGCGCTTTTAAGTCCTGTGCTGGAATATATGGGAATTATTATTGCAGAGCCTGTAATATGGATTTTGATGATTATACCATTGGTGGTGAAACTTGTAAAAAATCCGGTATTTCGGAAGGGGTATTTAGAATAGAATTAGTTTATAGTATAAAAGGTCAAAGCATGAAAAGTGTTTTGACCTTGTCGTTTTTTTATGAAATAAAGTAATATATTCAAAATCAGTTCAAAGAAATTTTATAAAAACTTATCAATATATTTCTGGAAATTAAGGGTCGGAAGTATTATAGTAAATGATAATCTATTAATCTTTTTATCTAAGGCAATTCGCCACTATTTCAAACAAATTTAGAAATAAAATATTGGGAATGAAAAATACAAGGTTCAGCCAAAATTTTATGGGTAAAATCTTTTAACGGCGGTTGGACTATGTTAGAATAAAGGAGAATAAGCATGGCTAAGAAAAATATTGTACCATTAAAAGAGCTAAACCTTACAGACCGGTTTTTATTTGATGAAGTTATGGAAGACCCCACAATTCATCAAGAGGTTTTAAGCCTGATTTTAGGGAGGGAAATTTCCTCTTACAGGAAAGTAAGACAGAAAAAGAAGTAGAATTTCGCCATTAATCCGTTCCATACGTATGATTTGTTTGCCATAGACAGTGAAGAACAAGTTTATAATACGGAAATGCAAAAAAAGAGGAAGGACGATTTACCTAAGAGAAGCCGTTATTATCAGGGAATGATGGATACAGGCTTTTAGAACCGGGAATACCAAGTTATAATCTTTTGAATGACTCGTATTTGATTATGATTATGCCGTTTGATTTATTTGGTTATGGAAAATATCAGTATACATTTGTGCCTCAGTGTCAGGAAGTACCGGAGTGTAGATTGCAGGATGGAACAGTCCGTATTTTTTTAAACAACAAAGGGAAAAATGAATGATGAAGTACCCAAGGAACTGGCAGAATTTTTACATTTATGTGGAGAATACCACGGAACGAAGTGGCGCAGCAATCGGAAAGTGAGAAAATTCGCCATATTCATGAACGTGTCTGTGAGGTGAAAGAAGTGAAGAAATCGGGGATGAAATATAATGCGAGGCATGGGAAAGAAGAAA
>ENA-OQIC01000255-OQIC01000255.1-human-gut-metagenome-genome-assembly--contig:-NODE-255-length-24298-cov-3.318481_pt1 | contig 24298 bp, 26 predicted proteins | sample MGYA00242572_ERZ504736 | MGnify/ENA primary metagenome ERZ504736 (study PRJEB26092, sample SAMD00036201) | human gut metagenome | host: Homo sapiens | study: EMG produced TPA metagenomics assembly of...
ATTCGGGGTATCGAGGATAAATAGAATCGAGCGAGCACTGTTTAATAATCAAATTGGCTATAGAGGTTATGCGGCAGAGCTTTCCTTATAGGAAAGAAACTCTGCCGTATTCCTGTGGAGCCAATATAGCGCTATGGATGCTTTACAAATAAAAATAACAGATTGGAGAGAGGACAAATGACAATCCGAAGAGGAGATATCTTATGGGCAGATCTCGGTATGTTCCCGACAACTTCGGTTCAGGGTGGAGTAAGACCGGTGATCGTAGTGAGCAATAATAAAGCCAATACATACAGTTCAGTCATAACGGTAGTTCCGCTGACATCAAGAATTTATAAGAAACGGTATTTGCCAACGCATGTATTTATCAGCAAATATGATATGACGGGAATCCGAAAAGGAAGCCTGGCACTGGCTGAACAGGTTATGAGCATTTCTACGAAATGTATTATTGAGAAATGCGGAAGAGTGAACAAGTGGAGCCTAGATCGGGTACTGAAAGCAGTACGGATTCAGATGGGAATGGAAGAGAAGACTACATAACTGTTACGAATATTTATTTTCGATAATGGTAACTATAGGAAAAGGAGGCGATGTCCATGACAACAGTTGAAAGATTAGAAGAGTTGAAAACAGTTGATATCAAAGAGATTGAACGAGATAGTTTGCCCAAGTACAAGGATTTGATTTCAGAGCTGGATAGCAGGAAAAGCAATAAGATGGAAGTGCTGCTTAATCACTCTGATAACCCATATGTATATGAAGATATGGGCTATGTCGTAAAAAGTGTTTTTAATGCAGCAGCTTCCCTTTCCTATATAGACTGTACAAAACAGCTTGTAGCAAAGAAAGCTGGATTGGCATAAGGGAATAACTGGAACAACAAAATTTCATATTCACACAGAAGACGAAGTGTGCTATAATGCTAACAGGACTAAATTTGAATAGAGCACTTCTATTTAAGGGTTCTGTTTTGGCAGAATCTTTGGATAGGAGTGTTTTTTATGCAAAAAAATATCTGGATAGCAGCCAAGTACCTTCGTCTTAGTATTGAGGACGGAGATAAGGCTGAAAGTGAATCTATTGTAAATCAGTCAATTTTGATTGATAACTATATGAAATCGACATCTGATATTACTATTGTTGAGACATTTAAAGATGATGGTTTTTCAGGTACTGATTTTAAGCGTCCTGGTTTTCAGGCAATGCTCAAGGCAATCGAAAATAAGGAAATCAACTGTATCATTGTAAAAGACTTGTCTCGATTCGGTAGAGAGCATATAGATGTTGATCGGTATATTCAAAAAGTATTTCCACAACTGGGAGTACGATTTATAGCAATCAATGATAATTATGATTCTGAAACAGCAAACATTACCGATACGCATCTTGTATTACCGGTGAAATCCTTTGTTAATGACACGTATTGCAGACAGAATTCTCAAAAAGTAAGAAGCCACTTGAGTGCAAAAAGAAATATTGGAGAATATGTGGGAAATTACGTGTCATATGGATATAAAAAGTGTGATGCTGATAAAAGTCAGATAGAAATTGATCCGGTTGCTGCAAAGCATGTAAGAGATATTTTTAACTGGAAGATGGAGGGCATGAGCAATCAGCTGATTGCAGATAAACTGAATGAACTGGGAGTTCTTGCACCGGCTGATTACAAACGTGCGACCGGAGTAAACTTCAAATCGTCATTTCAGACACATCTGACATCCAGGTGGTCAGCAGTAGCAATTATCCGTATCTTAAAGAATCCAATCTACTATGGAGTGCTTCAACAGGGAAAATCCCAAAGAATTAACTATAAAGTTAAGGTGCAGAGGGCATTACCAAAGGAAGAATGGGTGATTTTTGAAAATCATCATGAAGGTATCGTTACAAAAGAAGAATATGAAACAGTTCAGATGTTGCTTGCGAAGGATACCAGGATAGCACCCGGAGAAAACAGACTTTATTTGTTTGGTGGGTTATTATCCTGTGGAGACTGTGGAAGTAATCTGATCCGGCGAACTAACAGTTATAAAGGAGAAAAGACAGTTTTTTATATCTGTTCTTCTTACAATAAAAAGAAGGATCAATGTTCCAGACATAGTATCAGAGAAGATGTGCTGATTCAGCTGGTAATGGATTCTTTGAAAATATACAGTAAGATGACGGATGCCATACGGAGTGCAATGGAGTATTTGAAAGAGAATTCTTTGGATACACAGACATTGATACAGCATGATGACCAGATACTTGAGTTACGAAACAAAGTCAATAAATATTATAAGTTGTTACATTCATTATCGGGAAATCTTGCGTCAGGAGTTATTTCTAGGGATGATTACGCTTTGCTTAGAGAACGGTATCAGACAGAAATTAAAAGTCTGGAAAGCAATATTGAAAAGCAGGAAGAGTATATGGAAAATCTCCTTGAAAATAAACTGCTGTGCGAAGAATGGGTAAACACATTTCTTGAGAAACCGTCGCTGGGAGATCTTGACAGAGATATGCTTCTTCAGTATGTGGAAAAAATAAATGTCTTTGAAGGAAAAAAAATAGAGATTGTTTACCGATTCCAAGATGAGTTGGTAACAGCTGCAAGACTGGCAGAACAGATTGGAAAAACAAAACAGGAGGTGGCTGTATAATGGCAAGAACAAGAAATCGCCAGATGAAACAAGCTGAAGCATTTGTGCAGGCATCACCGAAGAAGATCTGGAAAGCCGGTATTTATACCAGAATATCTGTAGATATCAATGGTGAGAAGAGAGAATCGCTGGAGACACAGAAACTGATCGCTCTTTCTTACGCAGAATCTCATCCGGATATTGAAGTTGTAAGTTTTATAAGGATGACGGTATATCAGGTACGAAATTTGATCGAGATGACTTTGTGAGAATGCTTGGTGACATCAAAACAAAAGAAATAAATACGGTCATAGTAAAGGATTTATCACGATTTGGTCGAGATTTGGAAGAAGTATCAAAATATCTGGAAAAAATATTTCCATTTATGCAAGTGCGCTTTATATCAGTCAATGATAACTATGACAGTATCAGTCCAGAATGTGACAATCAGATGCTGGGAATCATGATATCGAATCTGGCAAATGATATGTATGCAAAAGATGCATCTGTAAAAATGACAAGTGCCATGAAAATTAAGATGGAGTCAGGTGAATATTGTGGTGGAGATGCTCCTTATGGGTATAAGAGAGCTAGAGATGAAAAAGGAAAATCTACTACTGTTCCCGATCCTTTAACTGCACCGTATGTAGTAGAAATATTTGAAAAACTTGCTGCAGGGCAGTCATATTTGAAAATTTCGAGAGAGTTTAATACCATGCTGCTGGCTTCGCCAAGGGTATACGCAAGAACTGGGAAGTTATTCTTGGATAGAATTGACGAAACGGATATGCATTGGCAATCATCTGTAATTAAACAGATTGCGGAAAATAGGCACTATTTGGGAAATACTTATTCACATAAAACAAGAACTTCACTTCTTACAAAAGAAAAAAATGTAATGTTGGATAAAGAAGAATGGATTGAACATGTGAATACCCATAAGGCTATAGTGAGTGCTGAATTATTTGAAAAAGTACAAAATGTAATCAAATTAAAGCAGGAGAAAGCATTGCCCAAAAAAGATTTATCGAATATGCAGACTCATGGAAAACAGGATAATAAGTATGTTGGATTGATATACTGTGGTGACTGTGGCGCTAATATGGTTCGGAGATACTATTACAGCGAAAAGAATGGTGTTTTGTATTACAATTACTATTTCATTTGTGGTAATTATGCAAAAATTTCCAAGGAAAAATATAACTGTAATCGCTGGAAAGAAGAAGTAATTGATGAACTGGTGTATCGGGCACTCATCATGCAGCTAAAAACAGTATGTGAATTAAAAACGCAACTGAAACGCTTTAATGGTGAATATTTTGAAACATTCCAAAAATATTTGAACAGGGAACAGAGTAAAATTGTTCAGCTCAATAAAAGGAACGAAGCAAGACGATTTGAATTATATGAGCAATATGTTTCGGGCGAGATTGATACGGATGCATATAATCGTATGACAGAAAGAATAACCGTGGTCGAAAAAGACCTGGTTACAAGACAGAAAGAAATTGAGAAGAGTAGAAAAATTACAGAAAAATTGTGTAAAAAGAACTTCTCGTGGCTTGCTGAATTCAGTAAAGGAAAGAATTTGGAATTCCTTACAAAAGATGTTGTCCGTTCTTATATAAAGAAAATCTCTTTATATGAAGACAAACGTATAGAGATCGAATTTAAATTTCAAGATGAAATACAGGCGTTATCAGAAATTTTAGAGGAGGGGGTGATCAGATGTCAGATGGTAAATGCATAGTAAAGTATTTAAGATTGTCGCTGGAAGATGAGGATATGCTGGATGAATCCAATAGTATTACCAATCAGAGAATTGTGATTGGGCAATACATAGCCAGTAAAAATGAGTTCAAAAATACGGAAGTGTTAGAATTCAAAGATGATGGCTATAGTGGAACGAATTTCGATCGCCCAGGATTCCAAAGTATGATGGAATTAGTAAGAGATGGAAAAGTCAGCACAATTATAGTGAAAGACCTTTCTCGATTCGGCAGGAATCATATAGAGGTTGACACATATCTGGAACAAATTTTTCCATTTATGAATGTGAGATTCATAGCAATCAATGATAATGTTGATAGTATGAAATATGAATCTGGTATGCCGGGAATAGATGTTGGTTTCAGAAATATTATTAACGAACATCATAGCATTGATACTTCCGTTAAAGTAAAAAGAACTTTGATACAGCGTCAGAAAGCTGGAAAATATATGGGAGCGAGAGCACCGTATGGATATTTGAAGCCTGATGAAGATGTGACCAGCCTCGTGATTAATCCGGAGACAGCGCCTGTTGTGAAGATGATATTTCAGAAATATCTTAATGGAATGAATATTACTCAGCTGGCACGTTACCTGAATGAGCAGAAAATTATGAGTCCAGGTCAATATAAAAGAGAAGTTCTGAAAACTGGTGTGAAGAAAACAACAGAAAAATATATCTGGTATCCAGTAACTGTAAGACTGATACTGATGACAGAAACGTATACGGGAACTACGATTGGCGGCAAGTGGAAAGTTGCTTCGGTAGGAAGTAATAAGCATTTGAAAACAAAAGAAGAAGACTGGATTGTGGTTGAGGGTACGCATGAAGCGATTGTTTCTAAAGAGGTGTTTGATGCTGTACAGGAAAAGTTGGAATTAAATTCCAGAAAGAGGAGCAAAACCCACAATAATAATTATCCGCTGAAAGGATTGGTAAAATGTGGGGGATGCGGTCAGAATCTACAGCATGTAACCAGATGCAATCCGCACTTTAAGTGCCCAAGGAAATTTAATGCGGCAAATCAAGATTGTGTAACAGACAATTTATATGATGACGAGTTCAATGAGATGATTTTCAGGGCAATAAAGCTGTTTGCAAAGATCAGTGATGATGCTGAACCGGTACTCGAATTACAGAAAGTAGAATTAAAATCAAAAGTGAATGGAGCTGCAAAAAAGATTCGGGATGCCAAAGACAGTATTAGCAGATACAAGCACCAGAAGACTGAACTATATATGCGATATGCAATGGAAGAAATCTCAGAAGAAGAGTTCACCAGAAAAAATGACAAGCTGGATAAACAAATTGAGAAAGAAACCTTAGCGATAGCGCAAATGGAGACAGAACAGAGTGAAGCGGCTGAACGTTTATTTGAACTTCCGCCCGATGGCAGACAGTGCCTGACAGACTGATCGAAGGAAATAAGCAATTAACCAGAGAGATAGCAGTAACTTTTATTCGTGGTATCAAGGTATATAATGATAAGCGAATAGAAATTGAATGGAATTTTGCTGATGAGCTGGTGAAGTATGTAGAGCAGGTGCAGAAAATCTGCAGTTGAAGTGATGATGGACAAATTACAAAAATTTTGTGTCATTAGCTTGACACAAGGGGGACGTCACGCTGACAATACGGTGGATTTACAGGAATTCATGATCATGCCGACGGGAGCGGAAAATATGGAGCAGGCGATCCGAATGTGTGCGGAAGTATACCAGTTTCTCAGAATTATCCTGAAACAAAAAGGTCTGTCAACAGCAGTCGGGGATGAGGGAGGTTTCGCACCGGATCTTTCCGATTCAGAAAGCGTCCTGGAAGTGATTCTGGAAGCAGTAAAAAAGGCAGGGTATGAACCCGGAAAGGATATCAGCATTGCAATTGATGCTGCGGCAAGTGAACTGTACGATGAAGAAAGAGGCGTTTATGTTTTCCCCGGAGAAGGAAAAATGAAAGGGGAAGAAGTTCTCAGGGATTCCGGCGAGATGATAGAATATTATGAAAAACTTGCAGAGAAGTTCCCGATTGTTTCCATTGAAGATGGACTTGAGGAAGATGACTGGGAAGGCTGGAAACAGATGACAAAAAGACTGGGAGACAAAATACAGCTCGTAGGTGATGATCTGTTTGTCACGAATATCAAACGTCTTGCATGTGGTATCAAACTGGGAGCGGCAAATGCCATTCTGATAAAATTAAACCAGATAGGAACACTTTCAGAAGCATTGGATGCAGTGGAAATGGCACAGAAAGCGGGATACAGGGCAGTAATTTCTCACAGATCAGGAGAATCGGAAGATTCATTTATCGCAGATCTGGCAGTTGCCACAGGTGCCGGCCAGATTAAGACAGGTGCACCCTGCCGTTCGGACCGAAATGCCAAATATAATCAGCTTCTTCGTATCCATGAGGCATTGGGAGAACTGGCAGTGTATGAAAATCCTTTTAAAGAAAATGAAAAAAATTGTTAAGAAACCTGACAAAAACTCTGAATTGTGGTTGAAATCCCCATCCGGCTATGTTACAATGAAACTCAGTTGATTAGGAGGTGTAACGAAGTGCAGATTATTAAGATCATTCTGAGTGTCATTTTCATAATAGATTGCATCGCTCTTACAGTAGTAGTTCTTATGCAGGAAGGTAAGCAGCAGGGACTTGGTGCTATCGCCGGAGCAGCAGAAACATACTGGGGTAAGAACAAAGGTCGTTCCATGGAGGGCGGACTTGTTAAGGCAACCACTATTATGGGAACTTTATTTTTTGTAATTTCTGTAGCATTAAATATGCTTGGTTAATCAGAAAAGAAATTTGAAACACTCTTGTTATGTGCAAGAGTGTTTTTTGTGTCATAAAGAGCTGAATCAGATAAAAGTCCTCTGCGGAGGCTGTGAGGAGTAATATGAGTAAAAAAGATATGGACAGAAGAAAAAAGTTTATCCTGGAACTGATGGGAGATCCTATTTATCAGCCAATGAGACTCCGCGAGATTTCTTCTCTTCTGAGACTTTCAAAAGAAGAGAAAAGAGAGCTGTATGATGTTCTGGACGAACTTTGCGAGGAAGGAAAGGTATCTGTAGACCGCAAGGCAGATATGAAAAGGTCAAAGGAAAATGGAAAAAGAAAAAAGATGACCGTTATTACGATGACCGAAGAGAAGAATACGGATCAGAGTATGGCAGAAAGAAGAAAGATAAAAATAAAAAAGATAAAAATAAAAAAGAGCAGCCGGAGGGAATCCAGGCTGAGGGAACATTCATCGGACATCCCAAAGGTTTCGGCTTCGTAGAAATTGAAGGGCAGGATGAGGATATCTTTATTCCTGAAAGTGATACAGGAACAGCTATGCATCAGGATAAAGTAAGGATCATCATCAGAAATGACAAAAAAGAGGGAAAACGCCAGGAAGGCGTAGTTGTGAAGGTTCTAGAGCGTGGTATGCCTGAAATTGTAGGAACTTATCAGTTAAATCGGGATTTCGGTTTTGTGATCAGTGATAATCCGAAATTTTCCAAAGATATCTTCATTCCGAGAAAAGAAGCGGCAGGAATAAAAAATGGTGATAAAGTAATCGTGGTGATTACAGATTATGGTTCCGGAAATAAGAATCCTGAAGGAAAAATTAAGGAGAATCTGGGAAATATCCGAACACCGGGTACAGATATCCTGGCAATCGTCAAGAGCTTCGGAATCCCAAGTGAATTTCCTGAGAAAGTAATGAAGCAGGCTCAGCGTGTTCCGGATCATGTGCTGGATGCAGACAGAGATGGAAGACTGGATCTGAGACATCTGCAGACAGTCACTATTGATGCGAAGATGCCAAAGACCTGGATGATGCGATTTCCCTGACAAAAGAGGGGGACATTTACCATCTGGGAGTCCATATCGCAGATGTAAGCAACTATGTACAGTACAACAGTGCTCTGGACAGGGAAGCACTGAAACGTGGAACCAGTGTTTATCTGGCAGACCGCGTTGTGCCAATGTTGCCGGAACGTCTTTCCAATGGAATCTGTTCTCTGAATCAGGGAGAGGACAGACTGGCGTTGAGCTGCCTGATGGACATTAACGAAAAGGGTAAGGTAGTTTCCCATCAGATCGCGGAAACAGTGATTAACGTAAATGAGAGAATGTGCTATACTGATGTAAAGAATATTCTTGAGGACACAGACGAAGAAGCAAAGAAACGGTATGAGGCACTTATCCCGATGTTCTTTATGATGAAAGAACTGTCCGGAATCTTACGAAACAGCCGTCATCACAGGGGTTCCATTGACTTTGATTTTCCGGAGAGCAAGATTATTCTTAATGCAGCAGGAAAAGCAATCGATGTTAAGCCATATGAAGCAAATGTGGCAACCAAAATCATTGAAGATTTCATGCTGATGGCAAATGAGACTGTGGCACAGGAATACTGCACAGAAGAGATTCCGTTTGTATACAGAACCCATGATAATCCGGATCCGAGAAGTGGAGAGTCTTCTGACATTACTTCACAATCAGGGTGTGAAGATTCAGAAAGCAAAAGAAGAGATCACTCCAAAAGAAATTCAGCAAATCATCGAAAGTATCGAAGGGCTTCCGAATGAAGCAATGATCAGCCGTCTGGTGCTGCGTTCCATGAAACAGGCGAAATATACAACAGAATGCAGCGGTCACTTTGGACTGGCAGCAAAATATTACTGCCATTTTACATCTCCGATCAGAAGATACCCTGATCTGCAGATCCACAGGATCATTAAGGATAACTTACGAGGCAGACTGATGCGTGAAGGCAGAACCGAACACTATGCTGAAATCCTTGATGAAGTTGCGAGACAGTCCAGTGTATGTGAACGCCGTGCAGATGAGGCAGAACGTGAATCAGACAAGCTGAAGAAAGCAGAATATATGTCCTACCATCTGGGAGAGGAATTCGAGGGAATTATCTCAGGCGTTACCGGATGGGGGCTTTACGTAGAACTCCCAAATACAGTAGAAGGTCTGGTACATGTCAACACTCTGCGGGATGACTACTATATCTTCGACCAGGAAACCTACGAACTCCGCGGAGAGATGACAAAGAAAGTCTACAAATTGGGAGATAAAGTCTGTGTCCGTGTGGCAGATGCAGATAAAATGCTCAAAACAGTAGATTTTGAGCTGGTTGCTGATATCTGGAATGATGAAGAAGAGAATTAAATAAAAATGGCTTGGAGGATATTATGGCAAAGAAAAAAGGAATGAAGCTGATTGCCAATAATAAAAAGGCATTTCATGATTATTTTATAGAAGATACTTATGAAGCCGGTATTGCCCTTGCAGGAACAGAAGTAAAATCCCTGCGTATGGGCAAATGCAGCATCAAGGAATCCTTTATCCGTGTAGAGAACGGAGAGGTTTACATCTACGGAATGCATATCAGCCCTTATGAAAAAGGCAATATTTTCAACAAAGACCCGTTGAGAATCCGTAAGCTTCTGCTTCACAGATATGAGATCAATAAGATTGAAGCAAAGCTCAAAGAAAAAGGGTTAACTTTAGTACCTCTGAAGTTTATTTCAAAGACAGTCTGGTAAAAGTGGAAATTGGAATGGCTCGAGGCAAGAAACTTTATGACAAGAGACAGGATATCGCAAAGAAAGACCAGAGAAGAGAAGCAGAGCGTGAATTTAAGGTTAAGAATCTATATTGATAATATTACTAAATCCTTTGGCTCAAAATTGTGAAATGTTATGAAAAAATTAATGGATATTGCAAAAATATTCGAAAATTCTTATAATCTATCATATAGATAAAAAAATAACAATTCATTTTCAGGCAGATGAGCTGAAAGGAGTGGTGCCCTATGAAAACAATCACGATCAGCAGACAGTATGGAAGCGGTGGAAGATATATTGCAGCTTTGCTTTCAGAAAAAATGGGAGTTCCCTGTTACGACAGTAAATTTTTGCCGAAGGAAGCAGAGAGGCATGGAATCAGTCAGGAAATCATCAATGAATTTAAAGGCAAGACCAGTCTTCTTTATGCAATCGGAGTAATGATGTCAGAAGAATCGCAGGATAAAAAACGCCTGACGATTCCGGAGAAGATGTTTCATGCGCAGAAAGAGACAGTGAAGCGCCTGGCACAGGAAGGTCCATGTATTTTTGTGGGAAGATGTGCAGACCAGATTCTGAAGGATGATAATCAGCTGCTTCGCGTGTATATTTATGCATCTGATATGGAAGACCGTATTAAACGGATTAAGAAAAATAAGCATATTTCTCAGGAGGAAGCACTTGACAGGATTGCATATAAAGACCGTCAGAGAAGAGATTATTATAACTTTTATACAGGACATGAATGGGGAAAAATGGAAAATTATGATATCTGCCTGAATACTTCGGTTTTATCAGAGGAAGAATGCGTGGAACTTCTGATGAAGCTGGCAGGATAGAAATATATTAAATATGACCACAAAGAGATGAGAAAGGACTGCCAGAGCAACATGGTAGTCCTTTCGTTACTGTTCACTGGTAATATTCCGCGAGGTGTTTTTTGCGAGTGAAAGTCACAGTAACATCCTTTCTGGTGAGTATCCGCTGATTACAGTGAGCGTTTCCTTTTGTGCAATAATATGAAGTAGGAAAAATGTGATTTTTTCATAAGAATGCGTCCGCAGGCAGAAACTTTAAAAACCTGAAAGTCTTAAAATTGTATGAAATCGGCAGAGGCTTAGTTGACAAGTTTTCGATACTCTGCAATAATAGGGAATTGAAAAAATGACATTGTTAAAAAGAAAAAAGATATTCCATATAGCAGGAGGGAATATATTATGAAGAAACGTTATTTAATACTGGCAGGTCTGTTAGTAATGACAGTGGCAGCTGCCGGATGTGGTAAGAAAAAGACAACAGAGACAGCACCTGTAGAGGTAACAGCTACCCCGACTCCTGAAGTAACCAAGGCAGTCGATATGGTGGATATGCAGCAGACAGCAGATGAAGACATAAAGAATGTAATGGGGGAGAAAACTTCCACAGCATCTAAGATTGTGTTTGTAAATAATACAGGGGATGACATCCAGTCACTCTATATCCGGACTCATGTGGATGAAGACAGTGAGGATTATGATGCAGACGAGGATGGAGGATGGGGAGATGATCTCATCAATGGAATGTTTACCCTGACAGATAAGGACAAGGCACTGTATTATATGCAGACTGCAAATACACAGACTGCAAATACACAGACTGCAAATACACAGACATCAGATACACAGACAACAGATACACAGACAACATCCAACAAGAGTACAGCTTCCTATGATATCCGTATTGCATATGCTGATGAGGACAAGAATGAATGCTTTTTCCGCGATATTCCGCTTGGAACAATTTCGCAGATTACGTTATGTATGGATGGCACAGATGATGATGCGATCCCATATGCAAAATATCTGACAGGTACATCAACAAAAGAAGTATCCACGCTTGATGCGGTAAAGGAACGTCTTGGAATTACAGATGACAGTGAGTCTGAATCAGATTCCACAGAGACAGTGATAAGAATTCTGCAGATGATTCAGATTCCACAGATAGTAACAACAGTCTGATCAGAATAATAACAGTGGCAATGGAACCGGGGATAGTTCAGATGATCCGGGCAATGGAGGAAACTCAGACGATCCGGGTACTAATGATGATCCGGGCAGTAACGATGATCCGGGAAATGGCGGCGATATGATTTCCACAGCAGAACAGTATATCGGTCAGTCTCTGGATGCACTGGAAGGCGCATGCGGTTCTCCACAGGGCAGCAGCTATGAGGATGATCCTGAGACAGGTAAAACAGGATTCCATTATTACAGCAATTTCACAGTTTCTACAACAGTTGATGAAATGGTAATGAAATTGTTGCCGGAATATGGTAGAATAGAACTACGAATGTAACAGAGGAGGTATTCCGATCCTCTGTTACCTGCGATAAAATTAATTTCAGGAGACAGTTACTATGAAACGTGTATTATTAAAATTAAGCGGTGAAGCCCTTGCCGGTGAAAAGAAGACCGGATTTGACGAGGCGACTGTTATTGAAGTTGCAAAGCAGATCAGGACAATTGCTGAGGAAGGACTGGAAATCGGCATCGTGATCGGCGGAGGTAATTTCTGGAGAGGACGCACCAGTGAGACTATCGACAGGAATAAGGCTGATCAGATTGGTATGCTTGCAACAGTTATGAACTGTATTTATGTATCTGATATCTGCAGATACCTTGGATTAAAGACAGAAATCTTTACACCATTTGTATGCGGTGCATTTACAAGCCTTTACTCTAAGGATGCAGTGGAAGCAAGCTTTGCACAGGGCAAGATCGTATTCTTTGCAGGCGGTACAGGACATCCTTACTTCTCCACAGATACAGCCACTGTACTTCGCGCAGTAGAGATCGAAGCAGAAGCAATCCTTCTTGCAAAAGCTGTTGACGGAATTTATGACAGTGATCCGAAGACAAACCCGAATGCAGTAAAATATGATGAAATTTCCATTGAAGAAGTAGTTGCAAAGAAACTGGCAGCTATGGATCTGACAGCATCGATCATGTGTATGGAACAGAAGATGCCGATGCTGGTATTTGCACTGGATGAAAAAGACAGCATCATCAATGCAGTACATGGCAAATTTGTCGGAACTAAGGTTACTGTATAAGTAAGGCTTATAAGTCAGTTTACAGAGAAAGTGTAATATAAAAACTATAAAAAGAGGGAGACGAACCTAATGGATGAGAGAATTCAGAAATATGAAGAGAAAATGAAAAAGACACTGGCAAGCCTTGAGAGCGAACTGGTTACAATTCGTGCAGGACGTGCGAACCGCATATCCTTGACAAACTCGCCGTAGATTATTACGGAGCTCCGACACCTCTTCAGCAGGTGGCAAATATCACTGTCCCGGAAGCTCGTATGATCCAGATCCAGCCATGGGAAAGCAGCCTGATCAAAGGAATTGAGAAAGCAATCCTTACCTCTGACCTTGGATTAAATCCAAGCAACGATGGTAAAGTAATCCGCCTTGTATTCCCGGAACTTACAGAGGAACGCCGTAAGGAACTGGTTAAAGATGTCAAGAAAAAAGGCGAAGCAGCCAAAGTAGCAGTCCGCAACATTCGTCGTGATGCAAATGATGCATTTAAGAAACTTGCAAAACAGGATGTATCTGAGGATGAGATCAAAGAACTTGAGGAGAAAATCCAGAAGAGCACAGATAAATATATCAAAGAAGTTGATGCGGCAGTGGATGCAAAGAGCAAAGAAATCATGACCGTATAAGGGAAACGAAAAGGAGAGCTCCATGAATGCGGGCTCTCTTTTTATCTGAATGAGATAATGGACCGGAAACTGTGGTTCATTATGATGAGACAGTAAGGTTAAAGGAATAACAGGATAAGAAAAGGAAACAAGAGTATGAATGTACCAAATCATATTGCCATTATTCTGGATGGTAATGGACGCTGGGCGAAGGCAAAGGGAATGCCCAGAAGTTACGGACATGTGAAGGGCTGTGCAAATCTGGAAACAGTCTGTGACTATATGAAGGAGCTGGGAGTTAAATATGTGACTGTATATGCTTTTTCCACAGAGAACTGGAAACGTTCCAAAGATGAGGTGGACGGTCTGATGAAACTGTTCCGAAGTTATCTGAAAAAATGTATTAAACTGGCAGATAAGAACAAAATGCGTGTCCGGGTGATCGGAGAGGTTTCGGCATTTGATCAGGATATTCAGGAAAGTATTGCACGTCTGGAACAATATTCTCAGAAATATGATGAAATCTATTTCCAAATCGCATTGAACTACGGCAGCAGAGATGAGATCATAAGAGGTATCCGCAAACTTGCTCAGGATGCTGCAGATGGAAAAGTAAAGCCGGAAGAAATTGATGAGCACGTTTTTGACAATTACCTGGATACGGCAGGAATCCCTGATCCGGATCTGATGATCCGCACAAGCGGTGAATTGAGACTTTCCAATTTTCTGTTATGGCAGATGGCTTATACAGAATTTTATTTCACAGATGTGGCATGGCCGGATTTTAATAAAGCAGAGCTGATTAAGGCTATTGAGAAATATAATCAGAGAGACAGAAGATACGGCGGAGTTAAGGAGGAGTAAAGAATGTTTAAGACAAGACTCTTAAGCGGAATCCTGCTTGTGATTATTGCGCTTGCCACTATTATCAGCGGTGATTATGTGCTGTTTTTCACACTTCTTGCGGTTTCTCTCATTGGAATGAGAGAATTGTACAGAGCAATGAAGGTGCAGGATGAGAAGATAAATCTGCTGGCAGTAGCAGGCTATTTAGGCGCAGTATTATATTATCTGGCAGTACTGCTTGATTTTGAGAGGTATGGAGTGCTGGCAATCATTTTCGGACTTGTGCTGCTCATGTTTGTATACGTGTTCACTTATCCAACCTATGAGGCAGGGCAGGTAATGCCTGCACTGTTTGGTATTGTGTATGTGGCAGTTATGTTGTCGTTTATTTATCTTACCAGAGAGCTTCCCGGTGGAAAGTTCCACGTATGGCTGATCTTTCTGTGCTCATGGGGATGTGATACCTGCGCATATTGTGTGGGAATGCTGATCGGTAAACATAAAATGGCACCTGTCCTCAGCCCTAAGAAATCTGTGGAGGGAGCTGTGGGTGGTGTGGCAGGAGCTGCACTTCTTGGTGTGATCTATGCAGCAGCCACTCAGGGACCGATGCTGGAATATGCTGTGATCTGTGCAATCGGAGCGCTGATTTCCATGGTAGGCGATCTGGCTGCATCTGCGATCAAGAGAAATCAGGGGATTAAAGATTATGGAAAATTAATTCCGGGACATGGAGGAATCCTTGACAGATTTGACAGTGTGATCTTCACAGCACCGGTTATTTATTTCCTCTCTCTTGTGATGATTGAGATCTAGAGCGTGTCTGAAAAATCATTCCCGCAATCTGCATGCCCCACTTTACGGGATATTTCACCCGAATTCAGTTGCCGTAGCCCGCTACGCGCCCTCATCCGGGCAAAATATCCCACAAATTGTGACGCACATCTTGCAGAAAGCCTTTTTCAGACGCGCTCTAACGGAGCATATATTCTTCTGATATACATGTTTACAGTATTTTCTGATATGAGAACTGTCAGGTCAGAAGTAATTTTATAAAATTGTTGTATAAGTATTGAAATGAGGTACAATATGAAAAAAGTAGCAGTCTTAGGTTCTACAGGTTCGATCGGAACACAGACACTGGATGTGGTACGTGCAAATGATGACCTGGAAGTAGTTGGTCTTGCAGCAGGCAGCAATGTAGAAATGCTGGAGAAGCAGATACGTGAATTTCATCCCAGACTTGTTGCAGTCTGGAAAGAAGAGGCAGCCAGAGATCTGGCAGTACGTGTGCAGGATCTGGATGTAAAAATCGTAAGCCAGATGGGTGGTCTTATCGAACTTGCCAGAATGGAGGAATCAGACATTCTGGTGACCGCTATCGTAGGAATGATAGGAATCAGACCAACTATGGAAGCAATCCTTGCAGGTAAGGATATTGCTCTGGCAAATAAGGAAACACTGGTAACAGCCGGACATTTGATCATGCCGCTGGCAAAGCAGTTCGGTGTGCAGATCCTGCCTGTAGACAGCGAGCACAGTGCTATTTTCCAGGCACTTCATGGAGAGAAAAGAGAGCAGATACATAAACTGCTCATCACTGCATCCGGCGGTCCTTTCCGCGGAAAGAAAACAGCAGATCTGGAGAAGGTGACTCTGGAGGATACGCTGAAGCATCCGAACTGGGTAATGGGACAGAAGATTACAGTGGATTCTGCAACTCTGGTAAATAAAGGTCTGGAAGTTATGGAAGCCAGATGGCTTTTTGATGTAGATCTGGATCATATTCAGGTTGTGGTTCAGCCGCAGAGTATTATCCACTCTATGGTGGAATTCGAGGACGGTGCAGTGATGGCACAGCTTGGAACACCGGATATGAGACTTCCGATACAGTATGCATTATGCTACCCGGACAGAAGATTTTTAAAAGGCGACAGACTGGATTTTCATATGTTGAAGCAGATCACCTTTGAGGAGCCGGACAGGAAAACTTTTAAAGGTCTTCCAATGGCGGTGGAAGCGGCAAGGGCAGGCGGCAGTATGCCAACCGTTTTTAATGCTGCAAATGAGCTGGCAGTCCGCAAATTCCTTCAGAAAAAATCAGCTTTCTGGATATTTACGAGATTATCGGGCAGTCTATGAGCAGACATACAGCAGTAAAGGATCCGGACCTGGATCAGATTCTGGAGATTGAGAAAGAACTTATCGTTGGATTGAAAGCAGGTGGTAGATTGAAAATTATTATTGCAATTGTCATATTCAGTGCAATCATTCTCTTTCATGAGCTGGGACATTTTCTTTTTGCAAAGCTGAATAAGATCGTGGTCACAGAATTCTCTTTGGGAATGGGACCAAGACTTTACAGTTTTGAGAAAGGAGATACCAGATATTCACTGAAACTTCTTCCTATCGGTGGCTCCTGTGCCATGCTGGGGGAGGATACGGACATAGAGAATGAACCGGGAACTTTTAACAGTGCGTCTGTGTGGGGCAGGATTTCTGTAGTTGCCGCAGGACCGGTATTTAACTTTATCATGGCATTTGTATTGTCTGTGATCATTGTAGGTGCTGTAGGATATGAACCATCCAGAGTTCTTTCCGTAAAGGAAGGTTCTGCGGCTGAGGCGGCAGGACTGAAAGAGGGAGATATTATTACCGGTTATCAGGGATATCACATTGATCTGGGAAAAGATCTCTATGTATATTCCTATCTGAACCAGCTGAAAGAGGGAGATACCATTAACCTGACTGTTAAGCGTGATGGAAAGAAGATGGACATTTCCTATAAGTCGGATACAAATGTGAGATACCTTCTGGGCTGCAATTTCAACGGGGATGATACTTCTGCCATGACAGTGGAATCTGTAATGGATGGAATGCCGTTGCAGGAAGCAGGGATTCAGCAGGGAGATGTGATCACATCCATTAATGGAGTGAAGATTACAAATGCAGCAGATTACCAGAAATATATTCAGGAGAATCCGCTGACAGAAAAGTCTGTAAAGATTACCTATTCCAGGGACGGACAGGAATATGATATTACGGTTACACCAAAAGAATACCGTACGGCAGAATCAGGATTTACCTACAATATGTATTCTGAAAAAGCAAAAGGGCTGAATATAGTCAAATATGGTGCCGTAGAAGTAAAATATATGGTACGTACAACGATTCTCAGCCTGAAAGAGCTGGTCAGCGGAAAGCTTGGAATGAAAGATCTGAGTGGTCCGGTCGGAATTGTGGATGCAATCGGAACTACGTATGAGGAAAGCAAAAGCGAAGGAACCATGATCCTGTGGATGAATATGCTTAATCTGGCAGTTCTGCTCTCTGCAAACCTTGGAGTTATGAACCTCCTTCCGTTTCCGGCACTGGACGGTGGACGCTGGTATTCCTTGTCATAGAGGCAATCCGCAGAAAACCGATTAACAGACAGGTGGAGGGCGGCATCCATTTCGCAGCTGATGCTGTTGATGGCGCTGATGGTATTTGTTATGTATAATGATATTGTTAAGCTGATCTGAGATAAATGGCAGAAAGGATATTTTTCATAAATAATTACCTCAGGCAGAGCATGAAAAAAGTGAATAATGTAAAAATGTTTGCAGAAAAGACAGATTTTTTCAAAAGAGAAATCTGTCTTTTTTTAGAACTGTTATAGTTGACAGATGTCGGGTTATTATTGTTCACACACTACTATCCTGCGAGGTGTTTTGGCATATTCATGCCAAATCCCGAGACATGCAAGCCAAAATTCTATTGCCGCAGCAATCTGGAATGAATTTTGGCTACGTTACTGTGAACGGAGTGAACAGTAATGTCGGATTCTTTCATAATCAAGGTAAAGAATTTTTGACATTGCGAAAAATTATAGTTTGTTATATACTGATTTTTTGGCAGTGTTGAGAATGTGACATCTGTCTGAGTTTGTCTGGAGGAGAGAAAAAAGTTATGCCTATTGGAATAATTATCAATGCATTATCCATAGTTATCGGCGGAATCCTGGGTGCTTTTGTGGGGCACAAATTAAGTCCGAAATTCAAAGAGGATATTACTCTTGTATTCGGGGTATGCTCTATGGGAATGGGAATCAGCACCATCGGTCTGATGGAAAATATGCCGGCGGTTATTTTTTCTGTTGTGATCGGTACGGGAATCGGACTTGCGATTCATCTTGGAGAAAGGATCAATGCCGGTGCCGGTGTTATGCAGCGTGTGATCGGCAAATTTATCAAGAATTCAAATTCAGAGCTTTCTGAGGATGAGTTTATGAATACACTGGTGACGATCATCGTATTATTCTGTGCAAGCGGAACAGGAATCTATGGCTCTATCGTATCCGGAATGAGCGGGGATCATTCAGTGCTGATCTCCAAATCTATTCTGGATTTATTTACAGCAGCTATTTTTGCCTGCAGCCTGGGAATGGTAGTGTGTATGATCGCCATTCCGCAGGTGATTATTTTCCTGATCCTGTTCTTTGCAGCAACGGCGATTTTTCCGCTGACTACGCCGGGCATGATCAATGACTTTAAAGCCTGTGGCGGGTTTCTGATGCTTGCAACCGGTTTTCGTATGGTGAAGCTGAAGAACTTCCCAACTGCGGACATGATACCGGCGATGGTGCTGATCATGCCTATGTCATGCTTCTGGGTGAATTATATATTGCCGTTAGTATCATAAGTTAAGCTGGCAGATTTTCATTTCTGAGTTCAGAAACGGAGATCTGCTTCTTTTAGGTCAATTACAATCAAAATTATAGATGACTGTAATGGCGCTTATAAAAAACTAACCAATAGTTAATAGAAAATTTCTTCCTGATATTGTATTGTAAATATATAAAAAACTGAGCAAAGTATCAGGTGTACCAAAAGTATTTCCTGATATTTGTCTGAAACTATAACAGCGTATCAGGGAGGAGGAGATTTTTATGAGTATGAAAGAACGATTTGTAAGAAAAAGCAGAAGCTATCTGGCATTTTTTCTTCTGGCGGCATTTGCAGCACTTTTATTTTTCCCAAGGGTAGCATCGGCTGCTGCCAAGCCAACTGCCAAACAGCTTAAAGTAACCTACAGAGGATTCGAATATGACAATGATACAGCAAAGTTATATCTGAAGCTGAGTCTGAAAATACTTCGAGTTACACGATTACAAAAGTGAAGATGGGATATGAGATACCTATTATGGAGGATGGAACCATAACCCAGACCTTCAGTGTAACGATCAATCCCGGAAAGACAGTGAATAAGACGGTTTATATTGGAAAAATGACTCAGCAGCCATATAAAGCGCCGAAGGTAAAATGCTTATCGTTCTGGTATAAGTCAGCGACACCTAAGCTAAACCAGCTCAAAGTCAGCTACAAGGGATATGAGTACAATCCGAACACAGGAGAGCTGTATATAACTGCCCGTATGCAGAACACTTCCAGTTATACGATTACAAAGGTAACGATGTATTTTGAGATACCACTGGATGAAACTGCAACACCGACCAAAACCTACAATGTAAATATTCCGGCCGGAAAGACAAAAAATTACAGGTTCAAAATTGGAATGATGACAGATGCTCCGGATGGAAAGGTACTGGTGAAATGTAAGAAATTCTGGTATAAGAAATAACAAATGAAATTGTGATATCAGACAGGCAGCCATTGTGAGATACTCTAAACAGTACCGCAATGCTGCTGTTTTGTTATGCTTAGGAAATTACGTCGGAATTGTTATAATTAGGTATATTTTAGCATAAATAATTCCTGTCTGAAATAAAAATTGCTGTTATTATTTCTGGCTTAGTCGGGCTCGAAGTGGCAGTAACTCCTGCTTTACGTTACAAATGTTTCATGTTATCATTATCTAAAATCAGGGAAGCTGTTTTTCGGGGAATTTTTTAACCGAATGCGGATTGCGAATATCCGTTTGACTTGCAAAATCTGGTAATGAAGGAGGATGAAAAATATGCGGAACAGAAAGAAACTGCCAATTGGAATAGATAGTTTTGAAAAAATAATCCGGCATAATTTTTACTATGTGGATAAAACAGAAATGATAACAGAACTTCTTCATAACTGGGGAGAAGTGAATCTGTTTACACGTCCTCGCCGTTTTGGAAAATCTCTGAATATGAATATGCTGCAGTCATTTCTGGAAATCGGATGTGATAAATCGCTGTTTAATGGACTGAAGGTATCCCGTGAAAAAGAACTGTGTGAAGAATATATGGGAAAGTTTCCGGTAATTTCGCTTACATTGAAGAATGTGGAGGGATTAAATTTTGAGTCAGCCCGGAAATCGCTGAAGAATACTCTGGGAATGGAGGCGTGGAGACTTAGTGCTCTGGCAGAGAGCAGCCGCCTTACAGAGGAAGAAAAAAACTCTTATAAAGCATTGACTGTCGTTGATGATCATGGCGATTTCAAAATGTCTGATGCCACAATGGAGAAGGCGCTGCTTATATTAACTGTATTACTGGAGAAACATTATGGAAAAAAAGCGGTTCTTTTGATTGATGAGTATGATGTGCCATTAGATAAAGCGTTCCAGTATGGATATTATGACGAGATGGTATCTTTGATCAGAAACATGTTTGGAAATGTTTTGAAGACAAATTCGAGCCTGTTTTTGCAGTACTTACGGGATGCCTGAGAATTGCGAAGGAAAGCATTTTTACAGGATTAAACAATTTTAATGTTTTTTCGATTACGAGTGTACAGTTTGATGAGTTCTTTGGATTTACAGATGATGAGGTCGCAGAAATGCTGAAATATTTTGGGCTTTCTGACTACCATGAAACAATCAGGGAATGGTATGATGGTTATCAGTTTGGAAAGAAAGCAGTGTATTGTCCCTGGGACGTGATCAGTTATTGCAGAAATTTATGTGCAGATCCTGATGCGATACCAGAAGATTTCTGGTCTAATACCAGCAGCAACAGCATTGTGAGTCGTTTTATAGATAAAGCGAATAAACAGACGAGAGATGAAATCGAAAACCTGATTTCGGGAGAAACGGTTATAAAAGAAATAAAACAGGAACTGACATATAATGAACTGGATAAATCCATTGAGAATCTTTGGAGTATACTTTTTACAACAGGGTATTTAACACAACGTGAAAGAATAGACAGCAGAAAGTTACGTCTGGCAATTCCTAACAGAGAAATTAAAGAATTGTTTGAACTTCAGATCAGGGAATGGTTTCAGGAAAAGTCATCTGAGGATGTAAAGAAGCTTGATAAATTATGCATGGCTTTTCCAGATGGAGATGCAGAAACGATAGAAGATTTGTTTAACGACTATTTATGGAATACAATCAGTATTCGGGATACGGCAGTTAAGGGAAGAAAAGAAAATTTTTATCATGGAGTTTTGCTGGGGCTGCTAAGTCATATGGAGAACTGGGCTGTCTGGTCGAATATAGAATCTGGTGAAGGTTATTGTGATATTTTACTGGAAGTTCCGGAGAATCGTGTCGGAGTGGTGATCGAGATGAAATATGCTCAGGAAGACAGAATGGAGGCAGCTTGTACAGAAGCTCTGAAACAGATTGAACAACGTCAGTATGCTGCAAGGTTAAAGAGTGACGGGATGAAGAATATTGTAAATTATGGCATTGCCTGTTATCGGAAACATTGTAAAGTTAAGATTGGGAAAGAAAATTCTTAATCTAAGAAGATATCTTAATAAGAAAACAGCTCTGCTGTTCTGAAATTACAGCTCCTCTCAGTGATTATTATTTGTGATACTGAGGGGAGCTTTTTATATCATAGAAGATTATTCTGCAATGTTTCTGTGATGTAACAGTCTTTTGGACAGGATTCTTTCTTACGTATTCCTTGTTGGAATAATCCATGTGAAAAGAAGAATTGCGAAGGAAATAGGAAACGAACGGGTATAATTTGTGCAAATTGTTGGAAAATTTTTTAAACATACTTTAATATGAACGGAAAAGTCAGGAAAGGAAGAAAAATGAGAAAGAGACTTATCATCGGTATGAGTGGGGCTTCTGGAGCGCCCCTTACAATAGAATTGCTGAAACAACTGTAGCAGTATAAAGAAATAATAGAGACACATCTGATCGTGACAAAAGGTGCGGAAATGACGCTGGAACAGGAGACAGATTATACATTGGAACAGCTATATGCTCTTGCGGACGAGGTACATTGAATTAGAAACAATCCTCAAACCCCCAGCAGAGCTGGTGTACTGACTTCGGGAGATAATTATTATTGTGTAAATAATGAGAATGGAAAAGTATATTATTGGAGTTCAAGCGAAGATAGCTATTATTATATTGCTGAATCGATAGATGAATTTGCTTCTTTTTTTAGGTGATATCTGTTGTAAGGGTAATAAAACGGCTGCCAATCCGGTAAATATGTGAGATAACATATCAGTAGGTGAGGCAGCCATTTTACGTATATTTTTGCTACAACCCTAACGCAACTCAGCAATCCTGCTGACTGCCACATAGATCTCTTGGATTTTATACCAGGTTGGATAGTCTACGATCCTGTCTGGTCCAGACCGAAAATGCTCTGGAAAATCCTGACGGAATTTTGGGTCTCAGGTCCGTAAATTCCATCTGCGGTAACAACAGGGACAGCAGGATAAGCTTCTGCGATTGTGTTTAACTGTTCCTGAATCTGTCTTACCTTATTTCCGGATGCACCGATATCCAGATCATATCCCGGCCAGGAGGCGGGGATGCCAGAGATTGCTTCTGCCACATTGATATACATATCATTTCCGTAAAAAGTCCGTAGGATTTCAATGGCAGAGTATCCCTGATCGCCCAGTGCCTTGCTTCCCCATTGTGTCATCCAGCCTCTGTTTCGGCATTGTACCTGTTTGCCGTCACAGTACTGGGTAAGGATTGGCTGACGTACATTTGGTCTGGAAAGATAATTCTCGAATAATTCATCTACAATGCGGTCAATGCTGGCAAAGATATTCCTGCCATAGATCCATTTGTGATCATAGGCAGTGGAGGAAGTGATCGTAAAGTCATAACCTTTGTTCCGGTACCATTCCGTATAAACCCTGTTCAGAGTAAAAGACATGATAGCCAGAATATTTGCCCGGATGGTGTCGTCGGGCCAGGTGGCATAGATTTCGCTGCTGGCTACATTTTTGATGTAATCTTTGTAGCGTACATAATAATTGCCTGCAGCGGAATCGTTGACAGGCCCATCGTGTACCACTATATATTCAGGGACAACGACCTTGCTTAATACGATTTCGCCGTTTTCGTTTATTGGTTTTATCTCGGCTTCTTCGATTTTGGGAGGATATTCATAGAACAACGTATGCGGAGGAATTACAATTCTCTGGAAAGTTTCGCCGGATTCCATGACATTCAGCGTTGTTGGCTGTCTGGATAAAGTATCTGCTAATACCTGGCTTCCTGCGATTTCTTTTGGTTCAAATCCTTCTGCTTCAATCTGAATGGTATATTCTGAGTAGGGCTGTTGTTCAACCGGTTCCATACTGTATTCCAGAGGTGGAGTCTTAAGTTCAATGACAGGAGTGCGTCCGGAGGAATCTGTTGTCACTTCTTCAATGGTACTGTCGGGTGCTCCTGTGTAGGAGATTCTGACGCGTGCGTTTTCTATGGGACGATTGTTCAGCCGGTCTGATACGGTAACCTGATATTGTCCTGTATCTATATTTTCCTGCTGCATCTGCATATGATAAAAAGCCATACAAGCTCCTGTAGATAATGCTTTCCTGATAAATTATGCAGGGGACCGGAAAATGGTTACCTGAGAAAAGAATTATTGTAGAAAAAAGAAT
>ENA-OQIC01000256-OQIC01000256.1-human-gut-metagenome-genome-assembly--contig:-NODE-256-length-24289-cov-2.385192_pt1 | contig 24289 bp, 19 predicted proteins | sample MGYA00242572_ERZ504736 | MGnify/ENA primary metagenome ERZ504736 (study PRJEB26092, sample SAMD00036201) | human gut metagenome | host: Homo sapiens | study: EMG produced TPA metagenomics assembly of...
ACGAAATCGTATCGAAACCGTTCATATTTATCTTCCTGAAAAACCGAAGAAAATTTTGACGAATAAATTTAAAACAGGAAAGGATTTTTATTATGAGCAGCTTGTTTAATATGGACAGTCCGATTATGCGTTTTCTGTCCCGTGTATGCGATATTATGATTTTAAATATTTTATGTATTGTATTTTGTATTCCTATTATTACTGCCGGCGCTTCTGTCACCGCCATGTATACCGTTACTCTGAAAATGGTGCGTGGAGAAGAGTCTTATATTTTCAAAGGCTTCTTAAAAGCCTTTAAAGAAAATTTCAAACAGTCTACGATTATCTGGCTGATTATGGCAGCTATCGGAATTTTTATTTATGTTGATTATCGTGCTACTGCCTTCCTTCCGGGGAATATGAGCACAATTTTCCAGATTTTAATCGGTGCATTAGGTATTCTTTATTTTATGATACTGGTATATGTTTTCCCATATACGGCGCGTTTCATAAATAATATTAAAAATATTTTTAAAAATTCTCTGTTAATTGCAATTTTAAATCTCCCTTGGACCATTCTTTTAATGCTTATTCCTCTGGGACTGGGATTTCTAACCTTCTTAACAGCTTCAACACTGGTGTACGGCAGTATGCTGTGGCTGCTTTTGGGCTTTGCCAGTGTGGCTTATGTATGCTCCATTATTTTAAGAAAAGTCTTTGAAAAATATGAGCCACATGAGGAAGAAGAAGAAAATGAACTTCCTGAAATCTCCGAAAAATAAGATGTTTTTCTATGAAAAGAGTTTCTTTTAATTAAGAAGCTCTTTTTTTATTACGAAAGCGCCCACCGCAGGCGAAGGATTTTCCAAAATAAAATTTTCTTTGTATTGAATTATAAACACAATACCACCTTGACTTTCTTAGTCCAATATTATAAAATCCCCCTATACAAGGAAAGTTATGTATAACTAACCACAAGATATAGGAGGACACAGACTTATGAGAGAAGAATGGATTCCTTTAACAAAAGGAAATTGGACAAAAGAGATAGATGTAAGGGACTTTATTCAGAAGAATTACACTCCTTACGACGGTGACGATGCCTTCCTTGCAGGTCCTACAAAAGCAACACAGACGCTTTGGGAGCAGGTTATGGAGCTTACAAAGCAGGAACAGGAAAAGGGCGGTGTACTGGATATGGATACAAAAATCATTTCCACCATCACTTCTCACGGACCGGGATATTTAGATAAAGATTTAGAAACAATCGTAGGTTTTCAGACAGACAAACCTTTTAAACGCTCCTTACAGCCTTACGGCGGTATCCGTATGGCAATGAAAGCCTGTGAGGACAATGGCTATCACGTAGACCCTGAGGTTGTTGAATTTTTTACCAAGCATCGCAAAACACATAATGACGGTGTATTTGACGCTTACACACCGGAAATGCGCGCATGCCGTTCCAGCCATATTATCACAGGACTTCCGGATGCTTACGGCAGAGGACGTATTATCGGCGACTACCGCCGTGTGGCTCTTTACGGTGTAGACCGCCTGATTGAAGATAAAGAAAATGAAAAAAATACCACACGTACTACCATGTACTCTGATGTAACAAGAGAACGTGAAGAATTATCCGAACAAATCCGTGCTTTAAAAGAATTAAAAGAGCTGGGTAAAATTTACGGATTTGATATTTCCCGCCCTGCTGCCAATGTGCAGGAAGCTATCCAGTGGTTATATCTGGGCTATCTTGCTGCCATTAAGGAACAGAACGGTGCTGCCATGTCACTTGGACGTACTTCTACCTTCCTTGACATTTATGCAGAACGTGACTTAAAGAACAATACCTTCACAGAAGAACAAATTCAGGAATTTATCGACCATTTTATCATGAAGCTGCGTCTTGTGAAATTTGCAAGAACCCCTGAATACAATGCGCTGTTTTCCGGCGACCCTACTTGGGTAACAGAGTCCATCGCCGGTATGGGAATTGACGGACGTCACCTTGTAACAAAGATGTCCTTCCGTTACCTTCATACACTGGAAAATCTGGGTACTTCTCCGGAACCAAACTTAACGGTTTTATGGTCTACAAAGCTGCCTGCAAACTTTAAGCGCTTCTGCGCCAAAACTTCTATCGCATCCTCTTCCATTCAGTATGAGAATGACGATTTAATGCGTGTAACTCACGGCGATGATTATGCCATTGCCTGCTGCGTATCTTCTATGCGCATTGGAAAAGAAATGCAGTTCTTCGGCGCTCGTGCAAACCTTGCAAAATGTTTGTTATATGCAATCAACGGCGGTGTTGACGAAGTATCTAAAAAGCAGGTTGGTCCAAAATTCCGTCCTATTACTTCCGAATATTTAGATTACGATGAGGTTATGGACAGATTTCAGGATATGATGAAATGGCTTGCCGGTGTCTATGTAAATACTTTAAATGTTATTCACTATATGCACGACAAATATTCTTACGAAAGATTGCAGATGGCGCTTCATGATAAAAAAGTCACACGCTGGTTTGCAACAGGTATTGCAGGACTTTCTGTTGTCGCTGACTCTCTGTCCGCAATTAAATATGCAAAAGTAAAAGCCATTCGTGACGAAAACGGCATTGCCGTAAATTATGAAATCGAAGGAGATTTTCCAAAATACGGAAATGATGATGACCGAGTTGACGATATTGCTTATGATATTGTTCATACCTTTATGGAATATATTAAAGGAAATCATACCTACCGTGGAGGAATTCCTACAACTTCTATCCTTACCATTACTTCTAACGTAGTATATGGAAAAGCAACAGGTTCTACACCGGATGGAAGAAAAGCAGGACAGGCATTTGCTCCGGGAGCTAACCCAATGCACCACAGAGACAGTCACGGCGCTGTTGCATCCTTAAATTCTGTTTCCAAGCTTCCGTTTAAGGACGCACAGGATGGTATTTCCAATACCTTTTCCATTATTCCGGGCGCTCTGGGAAAAGATGATGCAGTTTTCTTTAATGACATTGCTTTTGAATTAGAACCGGACTGCGCTTGCTGCGAGCCAAACATTGACTTACAATAATACTTTTTACAGGAGGAATTTTCAATGAATATCAGTAATGCTCAAATCGATAACTTAGTAAATTTATTAGACGGATATGCAGAAAAAGGCGGACATCACTTAAATGTCAACGTATTTACAAAGGAAACTCTTTTAGATGCACAGAAGCATCCTGAAAAATATCCGCAGCTTACTGTTCGTGTGTCCGGATATGCAGTAAACTTCCACAAGCTGACAAAAGAACAGCAGGATGAGGTTATCTCAAGAACCTTCCATGACGAATGTAAAACAGGCTTTGTACACTCCATTGAAACCTTTGGCACAGTAGACGGCCCCGGCATCAGACTTGTAGTCTTTTTGCAGGGCTGTCCTATGCGCTGCCTGTACTGTCATAATCCGGACACTTGCTCCCAAAAAAGGACAGTCTATGACCGTAGAGGAAATTCTGGAAATCTATGAAAAAAACAAAGGCTTTTATCAGAATGGAGGAATTACGGTTACCGGAGGCGAGCCTTTGATGCAGTTGGAATTTGTCACTGCATTATTTCAGGCTGCAAAGTCAAAAAACATCCATACCTGCCTTGACACCTCCGGTATTCTTTACAGAGAAAAACAAGCGGAAGCTTATCAAAAACTGTTTTCCTATACAGACTTGATTTTGCTGGATATTAAGCACAGTGCTTCAGAAGAACATAAAAAATTAACAGGACATCCTCTTTCACCTGTTCTTGATTTTCTGAAGGCTTCGGAGACAGCAAGAGTTCCTGTGGTTGTCCGTCACGTCATTGTGAAGGGCTTTACAAATTCCAAAGAAGAACTGGACGGTATCGGAAAGCTTCTCGCTTCCCACAAAAATATCAAAGGACTGGAAGTTCTCCCCTACCACAACATGGGAGAACAAAAATATTCTGAATTAAATATGGAATATCCGCTAAAGGGGATGGAAAATCTTCCAAAAGAAGAAGCGCAAAAAGCACGCTCCTATATTTTGGAAAGCTATAAAAAATACCGTGTAAGAAAATAATTATAAAGAAGGCTGATACTTCACAACAATTTCTATGTGAAATATCAGCCTATAATTTATCTACAATTCTAAAATTCATCCCATATTTATCATAATTCAAAAATAAATATAATCGTCATTTACCATAAAAATCTTCCAGGACTGACTTCTAACACCTCTCCATCTTCAAATTCCAATGTATAATAGGTAACTGCTCCTGAAGACAATGTCTCCTCTCTTTCTGCTTTTCTTCCCAGCTTCACTTTTCCTAACAGTTCTACAAAATCTTCTTGCTGTCTTTCATCTAAGAAATACTCAAAATGACCGTCTTTCCCACCAGTTGTTCCTGAACATTTAATTTCAACTATTTCTGAAGGATTTATATCTTTCAAACAGTCTCGATTATCCACTTTCTCATATCCAAGAAGTGAAGAACAAATGTTGAAAATAACAACGATATAAATAAATACAGCGGCAATAAATGTAAAAAGAAAGCCTGTTTTATCTCTGCTCTTTTCCACTCTATACTTCTTAGCAAGAGTAAAGTAGCAAGTGAAGTAAACATAATGGAATTTGTTATATTGAAGGGTAGAATTCGGAATAATCCTAGTGCAGCAACCACAATCATAATTGTGGTTAATATTATTTTTGTAATCTTCATAGTAATTCTTCCTTTTCTTCATCTTCGTTTTTTATAACTACGATTTCTTATTATATCACTTATTCACAAATTACATATACTATCTTTTCAAACATATTATCAATATCTGCCGAAATTTTTTTGAACCGTTGACAGTTCTATAATCCCATTGCTGCAGAGCCATGTAGATATATTCCTGTTAAACTATTTATTATCTTATTCCATACTCATTTCTTTGGTAATATCCTCAAACTGCTCTCCAATCTTCTGCACTTCCCCAAACACCAGTCGAATTCCCTTTTCCGTCAGATACCAGTTCTCTCTCTTTACGTCACTGTCCTGTATCGGACGCACGAAAAACTGTGTTTCCGGATATAAAAGCTGATAATATAAAAGGCTTCGTCTGGCATGATAAGGCTTGCAGCACAAAATTGCCTTTTTTATTTCCATCCCTAGACAATCCGTTACTTTTCTGGAATAAATGGCGTTTTCATAAGTATACGTTGCCTTATCTTCTCTTAAAATATGTTCTTCCGAAACATGGTTTTTCTTCAAAACTTCTTTTAAAAATTCCCATTCTGTCTCATATTCTCCGTCATAAAGTTCTTTCTTTTCCTGTACTCCTGCGAATTTCCCGTTTAAAACACTGTATCTTCCTGAAGGCAAAATATAGGGCACCAGTCCTTGATGATACAGCTTTGCTGCTTCCTCTGCCAACTGCGGAAACCCGCTTCCCGGTATGAAAATCACATCTGACTTTTCAGGCTTATCTTCTACAAAAATAAACTCTGTAATCTGATTTAAAAATTTATCGTTCATAAATTATTCCTTTATTCCCAACGGGCATACCTGAAACATTTCTTCTACGATTGCCTGATATTCCTTTAAGTGCTGGGATTTCTTTATTTTCTTCAAGTATTTCTGGTTATCTGCAAACAGGTTTCCCATATAAAACCACAATTCTTTCATCTTAAACAAAACATTTTTGTCCCCTGACATGACTTCTGTGTATTCCTCACACAGCTTGTCATGAAAAGCTTTTAGCGTTACCTTTTCTAACACTGTCCCCTTCTGTACCTGCTGTACCAACGCCGGATTTACCAAAAGTCCCCGTCCTAACATCACTTTCTCTATGGAAGGATATTCTTCAAAGAACTTTTCACATTTTGACCGTGTAAATAAATCTCCATTATAACATAAGGAATTTTGACTGCATCTCACCGCCTCTTGAAATTGTTCCATTCTGGGCTCATTCTTGTAATAATCGCTTTGAATTCTGGGATGCACAATCAGTTCTTCCAAAGGAAATCGGTTATAAATCCGAAGCAGTTCTGTAAATTCCTCCGGCTCATCCTTTCCAATCCTTGTCTTAACAGAAATCTTCATATCCAGATTTTCAAATACTTCATCCAGAAATTTCTCAAGCTGGGCAGGAAATTCTAAAAATCCAGAACCCTTCTTTTTCGCTGTTACCGTTCCCGAAGGACATCCTAAATTCAAATTCACTTCTTCATAGCCATATTCTCTTAATTCTTCTGCCAATCGAATAAAATCCTGCGCCTGATTTGTTAAAATCTGAGGCACAAGATGATATCCTTCATTATTGTCCGGCAAAATATCTCGCAATTCCTTTGGTGTCATTAACTTTTTACTTCCCGGCGTTAAAAATGGGGTAAAATATTTATCTATTCCCGGAAAGAATTGATGGTGCACCTGTCTGTAAATATATCCTGTAATTCCCTCCATAGGGGCAAAATAGTACTTCATAAATTTCTCCTATATTTATACTTTTTAATATTGTATCATTCTCCCCTTTTTATTACAACGAATTTTGTACCCAAAAAGAAGCAATATTCCCACACCTGTACAAACAAACCCCAGCTTTTTCCCCGGAGCCTGATAAGAAATCTCAACTGTATATCTGCCCTTTGATACTTTTGCACCTAAAAATGCGGTATTCACTTTTTCCATGGAAATCTTTTCCCCGTTTAACCGTATTTCAAATCCTTCATCATAAGGAATACTGGTAATCAAATATCCTGCTTCTTTATTATCCACACTGCAAACTAACGTATCACCTTCTATTTTTTCTAATTTTAAAGGTGTTTCATACAATTTTTCATTGCTTAATTCACTTAAATTTCCAGTAAATGCTTCCAAATTAGAAATCTCATATTCTCCTGAACCAAAAACAAAATCTGCTGTCTTTTTTCCTGATTAAAGGTAACTGTATAGGCAAAGGACTCATTGTGATTGGCATATTCGTGAGATTTTGCAGTGAGACGATTGGTCTGTCCACAAAGTCGTATATACATATCCTTGTCTTTTTTATTCTTCACCTGAAATCTCACGGACAGTAAATCTTCTGTTACAGGCACATCTTTCATCGGTATACTGATTTTTTCTCTTTTGAAAGAGAAAAACTCCAACCGGAAGAAGTCTTTTTAATCTGATTTTCTTCTTCGTTAATTTCCGGTATTTCCAAAGGATAGGTATTCATAGCAGGAAAATCCGCATCACCCTCAGCACTCTCCGCCACAGCTTTCCACAACAAGGAAGACTGATTTACAGGAAAATCTAATGTCTGATAATTCTTTTCTGACACCACCTCATTGGTCACATACCCTATGGGTGCTATATGTGAATTCATATAAAGATTTCCATTTTCTCCTTCTTCTAAAAGTTCATACCCTGCTAAAGGGTGATTTCCAATTACATATTTCACACCCATAAAGCTTAAAAATAAAGGATTGTCTGACACAGCCTGCATCATATTATTTCGAAAATGTTCATTTAAGTCAAAAGCCTCTCTGCGGAAGCCATAATACGCTTTATTATAAGCAGAAGAATACATAGAAGTAATCTTCTGTCTGCTGTCCTGTATTCGATTTACATCCTGTAATTCCTGTTTTCCTCCCTGTTGTTCTTCCATACGATACCAGCCTGTATCTTCGTCTAAAATTTCTTTTATTTCAGCCTTAGTATCTCTATCTAAAATCTTTTCATAATCCTCTTTTGGAATAATATGATTGCTCCCCTTGTTGATTGCCCAACCGGAGCAAAACAAAATCACACAGGAAACCCATACTGCCAACGGAAACACTGAAAATCTCTTTCTTATAAGAAAGCAGAGCAGCATTATTCCACAGTCTAATAACGCCCAGAAGGTTTTTCCTGCAATCAAGAAAACTGCTGTTATCAGATACGGAAGAATATCCCAAAAGCTGTTTTTCCTTTCTCTAATACGGTCTATGTATTTGGCTACCTCCATACACATAAGAGGAAGAAAAGGAATAAAAACCTTTCCTTTATCATAAAGTCCGCCATTTAATACATATCCCACAAAAGGAATGGTAAAAATTAAAAAAAGACTGACTGGAAGCATTTTTTCCTGCCATTTTCTTTTGCATACCATTCCATCAAATAAAGCAATCAAAGCCAATGCAGATAAACCTACACCATGAGGCGTATACAAAAAACGCATAGGCTGAACAGTAAAAAGCGACACAACTGCTTCTGCTTGTGAACCATTTCCACCTCGTCCCAAAAGTACAAATGCCGTAGGAATAAGCAAAATTCCACACAAAAGCACTCCATGAAACAGCACTCCAGCCAGCGAAATACTGTCTTTTAAAAATACTTTTATTCCTCTTTCTGTAAATCTGGAAGCTCCATAAATACCCAATGCCAGAAGTCCGCCTATGCTAAAGAAAAAAACTGGTAAGTATCATTCCACACACACTGCATAACAGCAATGCTTTCTTCTTTTCCTCTACATATTTATCCACACCTAAAAAGCAGCACACAGAAAAGGCATATAATTGACAAACATCAGTTGATTATAGGAATGATACACCAAAGGCGCTGCCAACAGAAACAGAAACGTACATGCCAGAGTAATTCTGTCATCCCATTTCTTCTTTAACCAGCAGTAAAAAATCACCACAGACGCACCATAAGATAAAATGGAGGTAATCTGAATATATAGACTCATGGGAACAAAGGGAAGGAGATAAGAAATCCAAATAATCGGATTAAACAGACCATAATAAGAAAAATTATAAATATTCTGTCCCGCACCTAAATTCCACGTAATATCAGGAAAAAGCTGTCCTGTATCGTAAAATCGCTGTCTGAAATAATCCGGCAGTACGCTGTGCTGATTTACCCAATCTAAATCTGAGCCCAAAATTCCGTACTGCAATACAAAAATCCAGCACACTGCCAGACACATACCAAACAGCAGTAAAGGTATTTTAATTTTTTCTGTTTTCTTCATCTGTATCTTCCTTCTGCTCGTGAGACTCTTTTAAAATATAGAGAGGTCTGTGTTTTGTTTCCAAATAAGTTTTTGACAGATATTGCCCTACAATTCCTGTACAAAATAATTGAATTCCACTTACAAAAAACAAGATACAGACTAAAGAAGGCCAGCCCGGAACAGGATCTCCAAATGCCAATGTACGAATAATGATAAAAATAATCAACAGAAAGGAAATTCCGCAGAAAGCAACTCCTGCCACAGATGCCAATGACAAGGGAGCTACTGAAAAACCTGTAATCCCTTCCAATGAGTAAGACACCAACTTTCGTAAAGACCACTTTGTTGTTCCCGCACAACGACTGGTATTTGGAAATTCCAACCATGTAGTGCGAAATCCCACCCATTGAAAAATTCCTTTTGAAAAACGATTGTACTCGCTCATGGAAAGCACTGCATCTACATGTTCTTTCATCATTCGGAAATCCCTTGCCCCATTGACAATTTCTGTCTTTGACATTTTATTAATGACTTTATAAAAACTGTCAGATAAGAAAGAACGGAGTTTCGGCTCTCCTTTTCTATCGCCTCTTTTCGTAGCAACACAATCCCAATCCTCACTTTGCAAGAGCTCATACATTTTGCCAACAATGCAGGAGGGTCTTGCAAATCTACGTCCATAACAACACCATAATTTCCTGTGATATGAGAAAGTCCTGCATAAATCGCAGCCTCTTTCCCAAAATTTCTGGAAAAAGAAAGATAATTACATCTCTCGTCTTTATCGGATAACGCTCTTAATTCCTGTAATGTTCTGTCGGAAGAACCATCATCCACAAAAAACAGTTCAAAACCCACATAGGACATTTCTTTCATAATTTTTTTCATTTCCATGTAATATACCGGAATTGCTTCCTCTTCATTAAAACAAGGAATTACTATTGATATCTTGTCCATATTGACACCTCATTTTCTTTTGTATAAGGAATTTTATTCTTGCTTGTGATAACTATCCTTTCATCATATAAAATTTCATTCTTGACTTGGTTTATTATAGCAACTAAATCGTATTTTTTTTAATGAAACTCTGACTTTTTTCTTAATTTTTTGTAAAAAAATTCAAAAATCCCCCTTGAAATAACAAATTTATGCTATTTCAAGAGGGATTTATTTCTTACCCTTATCTGTTATCTGTGTTTTTTTAATGTATACACAAAAATACTTCCTCCTGTAACAAATGCAAGAAACGCTATTCCTAACAAAATTCCAACCTCATTTTCATCCTTTGTTTTTACATTTGTGCTATTATGTACTGTACTCTGTGGTTTCAAACCAGCTGTAGTATTATCATCGTTTCCTCCATCCGGTTTCCCGTTGCCAGACGTGTTATCTTCTGGGTTTATAGGTGTTGCGTTCTTCGGTTCTACTACAACGCTTCTGTTAATGGATGTCTTATTTCCTGCAAAATCTGTAACCTCATAAATAAGTTCATATTCACCTGCTATACTAGTATTGACTTTACCCGTTATAATAATATTCTTTGTGATGTCACCGTCTACATTATCAACCGCACTTACTCCTTCCCACTCATCAAAACAATCTCCCTCTTTTAATTTTGTATCTGTCGGAACTGTTAAAATCGGTTTTTCTGTATCATATTGTACATTTATATAATGCACATTTGTTCTGGAAAATCCACCATTATCATCTGTAACTTCTGCATACCAGCCATTCATTCCTTCTTCTGCTGTTTCCCAAACATAGGAAGCATCGGTTCCGCTTTTAACATCTGTTACACTGCCAATTACATCATCATTATAAACATTCACATTTAAACTGGTTGTTTCTAAAGTTTTTATTTCCGGCTGAATACCAAGCTCTGCAAAAGGAATTTCAAACGTTTCTGCATCATTTAGATTTGCATCTTCGATGCAAAATTCATTTCCAACATTGGGATTTTCTGACGGTTTCGCATCATAATCCCCATAGTTTCATATTCCGTACCGCCATGAGAAGGAGAAAATGTACGAATAATAATTTTTTCATTATCTAAGTCAAAGTGCATCAATCTCATATATCCTGCACCACCCTCAATTAAGCCCTGATAGTCAAATAATAAATTGTAAACCTCTCTCTGTGTTCCATCTTCATTAACAAAAGTATCTACCGTTGTTTTTGCATTATGATAATGACCGGATAAAACCATACATACATTTTCATTTTTTGCAACAACCTCATCATGAATACGCTGTGGTTCTTCTCCTAATCCCCCACTTGCTAAAAGATATTCATGGAAATTCAAAATTGCCTTTCTCTCCGGATATTGTGCCAATACATCATTCATCCATTGAATTTCCTCATCTCCAATTCCCCAGCCCATATAAATCATTATGAAATCAATTCCACCAACAGTAATCAAATCGTAATGTCCCCGATTATCTTTATAGCTCTCCCCATACCATGGATTATTTTCATAACGGCTTTCTCCAAAATATTGCTGATAATTTCCATAATCACCATTGAGATGTCCTACATCATGATTGCCTGCAAGAATTCCATAAGGAAACTCTGCATCATCTAATTTCTGATACGCTTCGTCAGCCTGAACCCATTCCTTTTGATTTGGTTCGTCATCAATAATATCTCCATCATGGAACAAGTACTGAATATTCATTCTTTCCCGATTTCCTAATAGCCAATTATGAATATTCAACTGATGCTGATACGCTCCGTCTACCGTCTGATCTTGATTGTCTTCATAATCCTCGTTATAATATTGCGTATCGCTTTCTACTGCAAATGTAAAATCATACTCGTTTCTTGGTGTATCATTCTCATTGAAGGTTTCAACATTGTCCGGTGTTTCATTAATAGAATAATTTGAAGCTCCTGAATTTTCATCATACTGTGTAGGTGTATACCCTTCTCCATTCTGTACAATGACATTCACCTTGCCATCTAAAATATGGTCTTTTAACGTTACATCTCCTGTTAATTTCATTCCTTCTTCTATGATTGTCTGTTGTGCCTCTATTTTTTCCCACTGTTCTAAGGCTGTATTATATACATACATAAATGTCTTTTCATTGTTACTATTTCCAGACCATTCTAAGGAAATAACTGTATTCTCATCTACTGTATCATCTAACTGAAGCTGGAAGCTGTCATACGGAAAACCATTTCCTATATTTTCTTCAAAAGCTTTTTCTACTATTCCACTTTGATTGCTAATTCCGCTATCTTTCACAATGTTGCTGTCGCCCAACTGATATCGTTCACCTTTTTTAAAAGTAACTGTCATATCATCATTTGTTTCATCTGTTGGTTTTATTGACAATATTGGAGCAGTCTGTACTGTTGTACCATTTTCAGGCAAAACATTTTCATCTATGGTTGCTGACTCTACCGGTGTGGTAAAATGAATTTCTTTTTCTGCCATATTTCCTACTTCATCTCTACCTGTAATCTGAATAATATGTTCTCCCTGCTTCATTTCCAGTGCACGAAATTCATACGGAACTGAAATACTCTTACCATCTAAAAGTACCGCCATAGATACTTGATTACTAATTGTATCTTTTACCTCTGCTTCAATTGTTCCGCTATGATACAGCTTTCCTTCTTCTATATTACTGATAATTTCCGGTGCCGTATTATCTACTCTTACAGAAATTTGACTTTTTCCATTGGAAATTACATGTTCACCATCTGTTTCCTGTGTTGTATCCCACAAGTATCGTATTGCATCAAAATCGGTATCTTCTAAGTGAAAAGTAGCATATAATATTTCATATTTTGATGTTCCGTCTCCCATAGAAATATCGGTTTCCTGCGATGGTATGGATACATCTATCATCGGCGCTTGATCCATATTATCATGCTCAACAGCCCCCAAGCCTTTTTTCGCCTGATAAGAAATTGGAAATAATGTCTTTCCGTTTGGCAATATCAAGCGAATATTCCGAATGGTAAAGTCATCATTATTTTCTATATTATGCTCCAGAACATTTGCCTTATTTCCCGCATGAAATTCTACGGTAATTGTCTTATTTTCTACGTCAAATTTTTCCGCATGAATATCGTATACATAGGTAGCCACATCACTATAAGTTCCCTCATTGAATACTCCTACAACTTCTCCATCAACGGCTACCGCATTTTTAAAAAATACATCTGTATCAGTTGCCTCAAAGGCAATTTTTCCATTTCCATTAATTGATTTCTGTGATTTTTCAGAAACATCCACGCCGTCAATCTGTAATTGATTGCCGTTTGCAATAATTTGCTGTTTATCGGTAACAATATCCCCGTCTTTCAAATTTAAGCTTTCCATTATTTCTGCATCTGTATTATAAATTTCTTTTTCTTCTGTCTGAATGGTAGAATATCCATCGCTTACTTCAAAATAGTATGTAAAGTTTTTCTTATTTAACAAATCCACATTACTTAATACTTTTTCAAATTGGTTTTCTCCGCTGCGAACCAGCTTATAGCTTTCAAATTGGGATTGATTATTATTTTTTAGATATAGCATCACTGTTTTAATTGTAGTTTCATTTGAAAAAGCCTCTACTGAAAACGGAAATGACTCTGTTGAATTATCAAAGGCTGTACCTGTATGGTCCACCACTTTTGGGGAATCTGCTGGTACTGTCAACTGCGCCTGATAAGTTGCCTTTTCTTTATCAGTAATTGTCCCTGGCGTAGGTTCTGCCTCATCACTTGTCATAACTGTTTGAAAAATGCCATTGGTATACTGATTTTGATATGTAATTGACTTATCTGCTATTGTATTGTCTGCATTTGCATCATTATAAACAATACTATCAATTTCGTCTCCTACATTTGTACAAATCCGAATTCCTCTTTTCCCACTATTCGCCATACCACTACTGGAAACCTCAATCAATTCATTTTCTGATAACTCTACTCCAAAATTTGCATTAAAATCATCTCTTGTCAGATAATCATTCGAGCCATTTTTAATCCAAAACACCAGTGCTTCTCCCGGCTGTATTTTTTATCTTTATTTGTTTCCCACCATGCCGTCTGAACTCCGGTATCCGGATATACGTAATAAATCCCATAATCTTTTAAATTAATTTCCTGATTCGAGTTATTACTTACTTCAATAAATTCATACGCATCTGCGCCTTCTACATTTGAAGTATCCGGAAGAACCTCCGTTATCGTAAGCGGTGGTACCTTTGTAATATCTATCTCCGGCTTTTCTGCGTCCTTATGAATCACTACCTGCCGTTCCTGAGTTTTGGCTGTGTTTGTTCCATCAAATATTGTAGCTTGATAAAAAAAACTTTCTTTGTCTTCCAAATCTGAAAACGGAACTGTCCCTACTAATTTTCCTTTTTCATTGTAATGAAGGGGATATTCATTTTCTCCATCAATTATAATTTTCCCTGAAAGGATTTGATCTATCCCTAAATTCGTATCCGTCACTTCAATATTTAAGTCTGTATTCTCATCTAAATTAGAAACCTCTGTTGCTATCATATTTGCTGCATCTACTTTAGATGGAAAGGTAAATCCACATTTTATGTCTTCCGGAGCTACTGTTAAAGGCGTTGGTTCACAATCATATTTTGATGTAACATTACTATTATCATAAGAAAAGCAAATAGCTTCATCTACATCTATTTTTTTATTCTCCGACTCATCTGTATTGTATTCCACTGTCGTAAGAATTTTTCCTGTTTTTGACAGAATTTGAAGTTGTCTGGTTCCCGAATTACTTAACCCATCACACTCCAGTTCTCCTATAAGAGAATTTTCTTCTATTTCTCCATATCCTTTTCCGGTATAATATGCACAGAAATCAGATTTTGTAATTTCGGTATTCCCTTCATTTCTAATCCAAACAATCGCACTGGACTTTGCGGGAATACTTTCAAAATCAGGAGTCCAAACACTTGTTTTCTCACCATTTAAATAAACCAAATCATAATTTTCCATATCTACACTTTGATCTGTAATATTGGTTAATTCAAAATATTCATACGCATCAAGACTATTTAAGTTATCTGTATTAGGTACAACCTCAGTAACAAGAATTGGTGCTTGAACCTCTTGAGAGGTCTTCTCTATATCTTGAGCTAAAACCTGTTGACCAACTCCTACAATAGCAACCAGCCCCAGCATGCTTATAGTTATAGATTTCCTGTCTAACTTCTTCATACTTACCTCCATCATTTTGACTGCATTTTTCTTTATGATAAAGGTAACATACACCATTCCCTGCTTCTATCTTTAATTTGTTAATACTTTTTTAAATCCATGTAAATTTAATTTTCTAGAAAAAAGTATCCGGCAGATAACTTCCTGCCGGATACTCCTATCATTTTTCTTTATTTAAAATATTCTACACCAGACTCAAAAATCTTGATATCCTGTTCACCGTAAATATTCATGGCAACGCCATCACCACGTCTTTCAGAATGTGCCATCTTACCAAGCACACGTCCGTCAGGACTTGTGATACCTTCAATTGCACAGTAAGAACCATTGACATTCCATTCTTCGTCCATCGTAACATTGCCGTTAATATCACAGTATTGTGTAGCTACCTGACCGTTTGCAAACAGCTTCTGCAGCCATTCATCATTTGCTACGAAACGACCTTCACCATGAGAAGCAGGGTTTGCATAAACCTTGCCAAGCTCTGCTTTTAACAGCCATGGAGATTTATTTGTTACAACCTTTGTATATACAATCTTAGAAATATGACGTCCGATTGTATTGAAGGTAAGTGTCGGAGAATTTTCTGTCTGTCCAACAATTTCTCCGTAAGGTACTAAGCCCAGTTTAATAAGAGCTTGGAAACCATTACAAATGCCAAGAGCCAAACCATCTCTTTCGTTTAACAGACGCATAACCGCTTCTTTCATTTTTTCATTTCTAAATGCAGTTGCAAAGAATTTTGCAGAACCATCCGGTTCGTCACCTGCGGAAAATCCGCCTGGGAACATAATCATCTGAGACTGGTCGATGGCTTTTTCAAAAGCGTCTACGGAGTCACGGATATCTGCTGCATCCAGATTTTTGAATACTTTTGTAATCACTTTTGCACCTGCACGTTCAAATGCCTTTGTACTGTCGTATTCACAGTTTGTTCCTGGGAATACAGGGATAAATACAGTCGGCTGTGCAATTTTATGAGAGCAGATATGAACTTCTTTTGTATCATATAAGCCTTTGTCCATGCTCTTTGTTACATCGTCTGTTTCAGAACCGGAACGTGTTTTAAATACGTTTTCCAATGGCGCTTTCCATGTTTCCAAAGCTTCTGCCATAGAAATTGTCATATCTTTATATTCAAATGCTGCTTTATCTGTTACTTCACCGATTACAACACAATCCATTTTCAGTTCATTTACTTTATCATGTGCCACTTCACAGATAATATCGCCAAAGCCTGCTCCGAATACGGCTGCTTCTTCTACGCTGTCGCAAAGCTTTACACCCATCTGGTTACCGAATGCCATCTTTGATACAGCTGCCGCAATACCCTGACGGTCTAAAGCGTAAGCAGAAACAACTCTGCCTGCCTGAATGTCTTCATGAAGCTTGTCATACTGTTCTTTTAAAGCTTCAAAATCAGGTAAATCATAAGAAGCCTTTGGTGCACGAAGCCATACTAATTTATTTCCGGCATTTTTCAGCTCCGGTGTGATAACATCCTTCTGTTTTGCCACATCAACTGCAAAAGATACCAATGTAGGAGGTACATCAATTTCATTGAAGCTTCCTGACATGGAGTCTTTTCCGCCGATAGACGGAAGTCCAAATCCAAGCTGTGCCGCATAAGCACCTAAAAGCGCTGCAAATGGCTGACTCCAGCGATGTGGATCTTCTGTCATTCTTCTGAAGTATTCTTGGAAAGTAAAGCGGATTTTACTATAATCACCACCTGCTGCCACAATTCTTGCAACAGACTCTGTCACTGCATAAACAGCTCCGTGATATGGGCTCCAGCTTGATACATAAGGATCAAATCCATAGCTCATCATGGTTACGGTTTCTGTTTTACCGTTTAATACAGGAACTTTTGCTACCATAGTCTGTGTTTCTGTAAGCTGATATTTACCGCCGTAAGGCATAAATACGCTGCCTGCTCCGATAGAACCGTCAAACATTTCCACAAGTCCCTTCTGAGAACAGGTATTTAAGTCTGCTAAAGTAGAAAGCCATGCTTCTTTTACGTCTTTCACTTCTTTTGTTTTTGTCAAAGCATTGTCTTCTTTACCCGGAATTTCTACAAATACGTCTGTTTCCTGATGAGCGCCGTTTGTATCAAGGAAGGCTCTGGATAAGTCTACAATGGTTTTGCCTCTCCAGTTCATCACCAATCTTGGTTCTTCTGTTACCGTTGCAACAGGAATTGCCTCTAAGTTTTCCTCTTTTGCAAACCCAAGGAATTTCTCTACGTCTTTTGGATCAATCACAACTGCCATTCTCTCCTGTGACTCGGAAATAGCAATTTCTGTACCGTCAAGACCTGCATATTTCTTTGGAACCTTATCTAAGTCAATTTTCAGCCCTGCTGCCAGCTCACCGATGGCAACAGAAACACCGCCAGCACCAAAGTCATTACATTTTTTAATGATTTTGCTGACTTCTTCTCTTCTGAATAATCTCTGAATTTTTCTTTCCGTAGGCGCATTACCTTTCTGTACCTCTGCACCGCAGGTTTCAATAGACTCCTCTGTATGTACTTTAGAAGAACCTGTTGCACCACCACAGCCGTCACGTCCTGTACGTCCGCCTAATAAAATAATGATATCTCCCGGATCAGAATTTTCACGAATAACGCCACGTCTTGGAGCAGCACCTAAAACAGCACCGATTTCCATACGTTTTGCAACATAATCCGGATGATAAATCTCTTTTACATAACCTGTTGCAAGACCAATCTGGTTACCATAAGAAGAATATCCATGAGCAGCGCCACGAACCAGTTTCTTCTGAGGAAGTTTACCTTTCATTGTTTCTTTTACAGAAACAGTAGGATCTGCTGCACCTGTCACACGCATAGCCTGATATACATAAGTACGTCCTGAAAGCGGGTCACGGATTGCACCGCCAAGACAAGTTGCCGCACCACCGAAAGGCTCAATTTCTGTAGGATGGTTATGTGTTTCATTTTTAAAGTTGATTAACCATTCTTCTTCTTTGCCGTCTACATCTACAGGAACAACAATAGAGCATGCATTAATTTCATCAGACTCTTCCTGATCCTGCAGTTTGCCTTCTGCTTTCAGCTTTTTCATTGCCATTAAAGCTAAGTCCATTAAACATACGAATTTGTCATCTCTGTCTTTGTAAAGCACCTGACGGTCTTCCAGATATTTTTCATAAGTTTTTTCAATTGGCTCTTTGTAATCACCTTCACCAAATGTAACATTCTTTAATTCTGTGGAGAATGTTGTATGACGGCAATGATCAGACCAATAAGTATCTAATACACGAATTTCTGTCATAGAAGGATTGCGTTTTTCTTCATTTTTATAGTAGTTCTGAATATGAAGGAAATCCTTAAATGTCATAGCAAGATTTAAGGAATTATATAATTCCTGTAATGCTGTTTCTTCCATATCCACAAAACCGTCAAAAATCTTAACATCATCCGGTTCTTCAAATTTTGTTACCAATGTTTCCGGTTTTGCTGCCTCTGCTTCTCTGGAATCTACTGGGTTAATGCAATGATTTTTAATTGCTTCCAGTTCTTCATCAGAAATATCACCTTCAATTACATAAGTAGTTGCAGAACGGATAATCGGATTTTCATCCTCTTTCAAAAACTGCACACACTGTACTGCTGAGTCAGCTCTCTGGTCGAACTGTCCCGGAAGATATTCCACAGAAAATGCCTTTGCACCCTCTGCCATTTCAAAAGTTTCTCTAAACAAATCATCTACAGGAGGCTCTGAAAATACACAGTACATGCTTTTTCAAACACCTCATCAGAAATATTCTCTACATCATAGCGAATTAGCACACGCACGCCTGTTACATCTTTAATACCTAAATAACCTTCAATTTCACTTCTCAATTCCTTTGCCTGAACTGCAAAGTCCTGTTTTTCTCAACATAGACGCGTTTTACACTGCTCATGTGGGCTCCTTTCTGCCTGTAAGGCAATGGCTTTTGTATAGTTTTCTTGTGCCACTTCTTTTCTTAGCTTATCACATTTCACTTTATTAGTAAAATTAATATAACTTATATTATTTATTAGCAATACTTATTGACTTTTTAATTAACTTCTAATATAGTATAGTCAAATTATATGTAGCCAGCTTCTTCTCACCCTAACCTCGTTTACCCCCACTTTCCATTACTTTCCGTATATATGCTCATGCTTCTATCCGCAAACAATCGGAACATTTTTGCAATTTTTTGAGCATAGGGATGCTTTGGAAGCCGTGTCTGAGTGCGTAAGCACGAGTTTGGTGATAGAAGCATGAGCCTATACAGAAATTCAATAGAAAGGAACAATCATGGATATCAGTTTTGAATTATACAAAGTTTTTATTATGTTGCCACTACATTAAATTTTCAGAAGCCTCCCGTCAGCTCTATATTTCCCAGTCTGCAGTAAGTCAGGCTGTGAAATCTTTAGAGAGTAAGCTGGGGCATCCTTTATTTTTAAGAAACACAAAAAAGTCGCTTTGACACCGGAAGGAGAAGCTTTACTTCGTTATGTAGAGCCTGCGGTCAATCTTCTTTACAATGCAGAACGACAGATTTCTCACGCACAGCCTTCTGAAGCTCCTTTGCGTCTGGGAGCATCGGATACCATCTGCCGCTATTTTCTGCTTCCTTATTTTAAACGCTTTCATAAGGAGTTTCCAAATATTCCTATTAAGGTAACCAACTCTACTTCTGGAGGCTGCGTTTCATTATTGCACAATAACAAGGTGGATTTTATTGTTACCAACGCCCCAAACCCGCACCTTACCAATAAAGATATGTGTTGTACCATACAGGAATTTCAAGACGTCTTTGTGGCAGGAAAGAAATTTTTCAGCCTTCAGGAGCAGATTATTTCTCTGAAACAGCTTGCCCAATATCCTATTTTAATGCTGGATAAAACCAGCTCTACCAGTGAGTTTCTCCATGAGTTTTTTATTAAAAACGGCGTGTCCCTGACACCGGAAGCAGAGCTTTCCAGCAATGACCTGCTCCTTGATTTTGCCCGTATCGGACTGGGAATTACCGTTGTTCCGGATTATGTCCTGAAATCACAAAAAAAGGATTTTTATCCATTAAAATTAAAAGAAAACCTTCCGAAACGCCGGCTTGTCCTTGCGTATAATCCAAAGCTTTTATCCTCTCCTGCCGCAAAAATTTTTGGAGTATCTTCACTGTGATAAGCTTATGGTTTAGCTGTCCCAGAAAGCCCTGATTTTCTGCCCTGCGTTTCCAACAGTACACCTTTCATAGCTCTGCCATTCCTGTGGGAATAATTCTAAATATTCTCTTTGCAGAAAACGTTCATCTAAAAGGAGTACCACACCTCTGTCCTCTTTTGTACGAATGACTCTGCCTGCCGCCTGCAATACCTTGTTCATTCCGGGATATCTGTATGCGTAGGCAAAGCCGTTTTGCGCTTTCTCATCATAATAATTCTTCAAAATTTCCCGCTCACAGCCCACCTGCGGAAGCCCCGTTCCCACAATGGCAGCGCCAATCAAACGCTCTCCTGTTAAATCAATCCCTTCTGAAAAAATTCCGCCCATCACGCAAAATCCTATCAGGGTTTTTGCAGAATTTTCCTGAAAAGCTTCCAGAAATTCTTCCCTTTCTTGCTCTGTCATATTGCTGCTCTGCAAAATACAGGATACTTCAAATTGTCTCTCTTCTGTCTTGTTCCGGAAAATCTCGTAAATGTCCTCCAGCATACGATAAGAGGGAAAAAACACCATATAATTCCCCTGTTTTCCTGCTGCCAGCTCATAAATATACTCTGCCATTTTCTCATATTCTGAAACACCGCGCCTTGTATATTTACTGCTCACATCACAGGCAACCAAAAGCTTTAAATTTTCCCGAAGAATGGTGAGCTGGCACAGATGGCATAATCATCCCGTCTTTCACTAAACAAAGAGCGGTAATAAGGCAATGGCAAAAATGTTCCTGAGAAAAACACCGCTCCTCTTCCTTTATTTAAACATTCCTGAAGATTTCTTTTCGGATTAACACAATAAAGGGTGATGAGAAACCGCTGCTCATCATCATAATGGCTGTAAATCACATAATTTTCATCTGCAATATCGTACATATTCAGAAAATGCCGAACAGAAAAAGAAAATTCCAGCACAGCCTTCTGTACCTTTTCCTCATGTTCCTTTTCCAAAAAGTTTTCCATCTCTCCTAATAAATTCATAAGCTGTAACGAAAGTCCTGCAATATTTTCCATCACGGTACATTCGTCACATTCCCGCTTATATTCCAACATCAGACGATTGCATTTCTTCAAAATTTTATATAACTTTGCACTGTGTTCCTTCACAATTTTGGCTGTTTCTAAGAAATCCTCTTTACATAAAACAGCGCTGTACATCTTCCGTCCTCGCTCCACCAGATTGTGAGCCTCATCAATCAAAAACAGATAATCTCCTTTAACGCCGTCACCGAAAAACCGTCTCAAATATACATTGGGGTCAAATACATAATTATAATCGCAAATAACAGCGTCTACCCATGAAGAAATATCAAGGCACATTTCATAAGGCATACTCTGTGCTTCTCTGCCTGCTCCAGCAAATCTTCCCTTAAATAAGTATCTTTTTCATTTAAAATCTCAAATACCGCTGCGTTTACTCTGTCAAAATGCCCCTCTGCATAAGGACATTTCTCAGGATTACAATCTGTTTCCTCACACAGACACAGCTTCTCTTTTGCCGTAATACTGATAGTTTTATAAGACAGTCCCTTTTCTTTTAAAATAGAAAATGCTTCCTCTGCCACAGTTCTGGTAATGGTTTTTGCCGTAAGATAAAAGATTTTATCTCCATGCCCCTCTCCCACCGCACGAACTGCCGGAAAAATAGCTGCCATAGTCTTTCCGATACCCGTAGGCGCCTGAATAAACAGCTGCTTTTCTGTCCGCATGGTATGATATACTCCTGATACCAGTTCTTTTTGCCCTTTTCTGTATGGATAAGGGAACTCCAATCCTTCCATGGAGCTGCGTCTTTCTATTCTCCTCTGATACTGAAAATTTGCCCACTTATAGTATTCACTGAGCAAATCCTCAAACCATTTCTTCAAATAAGAAAAAGAAAATTCTTCCCGAAACCGCTTAATTTCCTCTGTTTCCAAATGGCAGTAGGTCATTTGTACCTCGATTTTCGAAATTTTTTTCTGGCTGGCATAAAAATAAGCATAACACATAGCCTGTGCTTTATGAACCGGCACAGGCTCTTCCAGAAAATATAAGTCTCTGTATACACCTTTTATCTCATCAATGACACACGCTTCCTCGTCATCGATAATTCCGTCTGCTCTGCCTTCTATCTCAATAATAAAATCCGAATATTCTTCCTCCCACTTTAAGGAACTTCTGCTTTATAAGAAGCTTTCATCTGCTTTTGAAGCTTTCTGTGTATTCTACTTCCCTTTTGCATTGCCTCCCGATCTGCCACACTTGTTCTTCTGTTATCCAGATTTCCGCTTCTCAAAATAAATTCTACCAGATTTCGGACAGAAATTTTTATTCTTTCTTTTTCCATACCTCTATCTTATCATACTTCTTTTTCATATGCAAAAAAGCTGCCGCAACTTCTGCGACAGCTCCCTTTTCCTATGCTACTGCAAATTTATTTAAAAACTCGTCAAATCTTTCATCATGACCATTGCATCTTACTGTTAAGACTTTGGTCAAATCCATACTTAAAACTCCTAATATTGATTTTGCGTCAATTACCACTCTGTTGTAAAAAACATCAATATCGAAATCACATTTACTTGCCTGATTTACGAATTCTTTTACGTCTTCATTTGCAGTAGCTTAATTTGGCGCTCTACCATAAATATTCATCCCTTTCTGTGCTTAGGTATTATTGCACTAAAAGTGACCTTTGTCAACAGAACCAGCCTGTTTTCGACATTTCTCTGGTAGTACCAGTTATTCCGATTTTTTCAGTGCTTCTTTACATATTTTTAACACAATCATCACAATTTTATATATATTTCACAACAACTTTTCTTAAATTTCAAAAAATCGGTCTTCCTAACGAAAGACCGACTATTTTTCCACAAAAACATACTGTTTTTTCTCTATAAATCACATGAAAATGTACTAAACCTCCGGCAGATATTTGCCTGCACCGGAAAGATATGTATTCACTACACCGGCAAATTGTCCTGCATCCACTGCTGCTGCAATTTCTCTGTCCAACGGCATTTTACCGATTACCGGAACATTGACTTCCTCTGCTGCCGCATCTACCTTGCTCTCTCCAAAGATATAAATTTCTTTTCCGCAGTCCGGACATTTTACATAGCTATAATTTTCTACCAATCCGAAAACAGGTACGTTCATCATTTTTGCCATGTTGTATGCCTTTTTCACAATCATCTGTACCAAATCCTGAGGAGAAGATACAATTACAATTCCGTCAATCGGAAGAGACTGGAATACGGTAAGCGGCACATCGCCTGTTCCCGGCGGCATATCCACAAAAAGATAATCCAGCTCGCCCCAGACAACATCTGTCCAGAACTGTTTTACCATATTTGCCAAAATCGGTCCTCTCCAGATAACCGGTGCATCCTCCTGCGGAAGTAAAAGATTTACAGACATTACCTTTACGTCATTGCCTGTTTCCATTGGGTAAATTCCCTTGTCATCCGCTACGGCAGAGCCTTTTAAGCCATACATTCTGGGAATAGAAGGTCCTGTAATATCTGCATCCATAATGCCGACACGGTATCCCTGAAATGCCATTTCATTTGCCAGAGAGGCAGTAACCAGAGATTTTCCTACGCCGCCTTTTCCGCTGACAACACCGATTACTTTTTTAATTTTTGAATGTGTGTTTAAATTTTCCTTTGGTACGCCCGCACCTTTTGCATGGCTGCATCCGGCACAATCTTCTTTTGTACAGCTCTTGCTGTCACACTGTTTCTTTTCTTCGTTCATTGCTCTTTTCCTTTCTTCCTTTATTTCATAAAACGGTCAATAGCCTTATTTAACTCATCTAAAGCCTCGTGATCTCCACTTTCGATTGCATCTACAATACAATGCTCAATATGATCTTGCAGAATAACCTTCCCTGTATTATTAATGGCTGATTCACTGCTGAAGCTGTATCAGAACTTCACTGCATCTCTG
>ENA-OQIC01000257-OQIC01000257.1-human-gut-metagenome-genome-assembly--contig:-NODE-257-length-24149-cov-1.993672_pt1 | contig 24149 bp, 24 predicted proteins | sample MGYA00242572_ERZ504736 | MGnify/ENA primary metagenome ERZ504736 (study PRJEB26092, sample SAMD00036201) | human gut metagenome | host: Homo sapiens | study: EMG produced TPA metagenomics assembly of...
CGATGTCAGACGTAGTAGCTGCAGTCGGTGATCGAACACGGTGTAGCCGTTGCCGTGGTGGTGACGCCGCTTTCGTACACCGAAAGAATGTAGGGATGCGAGGAGATCCTGCCCATGAAGTTCGCTTCGGAACGGAACCGCGCCGCCGCGCGTGGATCGAGCGTTCCCTTGCTGACCTTGATGGCCACTTGTCGCTGGGGGAAAGCTGCTGGTACAAATACACGTTCGCTTCGGAACCTGAACCCAACTTTTGGGCGAATGTATACCCAGGGATTTGAGGGGGAATGCCGTTCATGGCTTCCATATGCTCTCTTTCCTCGTGGTGCGTATGCTTTCGGCCGCTCTCTCTGGATCCTATCCTAACTGAAGACCAACCCAGAAACCTATCAGCAAGGGGTCAAAATGTCCATATACAAAGACGAGCATCTGAGACATGTTGTGGCTGAATAATAGAAGTCGTAGTGATAGAAAGAACGTGCGAACCTTAAGAGACGGCCTTCGTGGCGACGATGAGGGTACATACATTCAGTTGCTGGATGACGGGCATCTGGCTCAAATGGAAATGACCATTGATGTGTTGTCGGCGTTGCTGCAGATGCCACGAAGGAGTGGTTGCACCGCAGATCGTGTTGGATAAAGGTTGGCTTCGAGACAACTTTGCAGGTTCCGGATTTGTCAGGTAAAGGAGGACGAGACTAGTAGTGTTGGGAGGCATGATGAATTTGGAAGACCTTGGCCGCGTCACGTTGGTTGCGGGCGCGCCGAGCAGTGGAAAAACCGAGTTTGCGCTGGGCATGCTGGTTGCCGCAATGAGGCGGTATGGTGACGGGAATGCCGTGATGACGGTGTCTGGCAGGCAGATCGCCGATGCGTTGGGCGATCGGGCGATCCGCGAATTGTCGGCCGTGTCGCAGGCGCGACCGGTCACTACGTTGCCTGCCGTCGCATTCCGTCTGCTGACGGCCGTGAGATCAAGTCAAGGCGAACCGTTGCCGAAACTGTTGAACGGTGCGGAACAGGATGTGATCATCCGCAAGGTACTGGCTTCGCATGTGGAGCATAGGCAACATGGCGACGATTGCGCCACCTGCGATCTGCTGCGCACCTATTTCGCGGTTTCCGAATGGTCAGGACTGGTGGCCGACGATTCCACCGACGCATTCGCCAACCAATTGCGCGACATGCTCGCACGCATGAACGAGATTGGCGCGAAACCGCAGTTCGAAGACATGCTGATCGCCCGTGCGGCCAGCAGGGACGGCATGCTTGACGAACGTCGCGAACGCCTGCGCACTCAATGGCGTCTCGCCTTCGCCTTGCGTGAGGAATACAATGAGGCGATCCGTTCGTCTTATCCTGGCGAATATCGTCTCGACGCGTCGCAGCTGATGATCGACGCCACCGAAGCCGTGTCTGGCATACAGGAAGCCGATATTGCGAACATGCTGATCGTCGACGATTTTCAAGATACGACGTTGGCTGGTTTCGCACTGCTTGAAGCCCTGCATGAACGCGGGGTGCGCCTGCTGTTGGTTGGCAATCCCGACGAAGCCGTGCAGACGTTCCGAGGATCATATCCGGAATATCTGTTCAACCAGGCGCAGACGCGCATGGGAGCGAGGCTTGAACGCATCGAAGGTCTGCAAACGGCGCACGAAGGCGATACCGCGCAAACCGTGTCGAACCAGCAAGGCATGCATGGCGACTATCGCACGCTTGTCGCGACGCGAGTGAGCCTGTCGATCGCAAGCACGGAGTCGACGGACGTGCCTCTGCCCGATCGTCCCGGCAAAATGAGCGATATGCCAGGCGCGATGCCCATCGAAACGTTGCCGGCCGACGATACGGGCGCTCGTGTCACGCCGGCCGACGGCAGTGTGGAAACGGCCTTGTACCGTTCCTCTTCCGAAGAGCTCGACGACGTGGTGTGGAAGATCAAAACTGAGCATTTGCAACGTTCCCGTGTATGGAACGACATGGCCGTGATCGCGCACGACAATGCCACCGTGCGCGCATTCGGCGAGCGGTTGCGCGCTGACGGCGTTCCCGTGCGCTATTCCAGCGTGACCCGGCCGTTGAAGGATGAGCCGTTCGTGCAGGGTCTGTTCGCGTTGATCGAGTTGGCCGAATTGAAAAACCAGACGATCGCGGCTTCGACCATGGACCTGCAGACCGCCGGATCCTATATTCGTTCGCGCGTGGCGCTGATTATGGGATCTCCGCTGATTACGGTCGGTGGTGATCAACGGCATGAGGGGCGTCCGGCCCGTCTCGCATCCATCGAATCCGCGATGAACGCGTTGGTTTCGCTCGCTTCGATTGTGGAAAGCAAGGCTGCGAACCATGATGAGGATGCTGCCGAAGAATACGACGAAGATGATTTCGAAGATTACTTTGAAGATGATTTCGAAGATGATGAGGATGCGGCGGACGCTGCCGTCGAACAACAGGCGTTGCTCCCTCGTTTGATGGAAGATTGGCGCGATTATATGACGGACTATCATGCGATTCGCGCCGATGGCGAGCATGATAGTGAGCATGAAGACGAGCATGAAGGCGATTTCGCGCTGAGTATGGAAGCGCTGTACGTGCTTCTTATGGAAGGCAATACCGATCGCGTGGTCGATGCGATCGCCTCCGTGCTGGGCGCGGATCCGCAGATCAAGGCGTTCGCATCATTGTGGAAGGTTCTTGACAAAACATGCGAGTCGGAAGCCAAACTGGTTTCGCGTGAACCGCAATATGTGTTGGACTGCGCATGGAGGGCCTGCGGCAAGGCGGAAGTCTGGCAGCGTGTGGCGCTGGAGCATTCGGCTGCCGGCCGTGCCGCGAATGATCGGCTTGACGCGGCGATGCGTTTGTTCAACTATGCTTCAGGCGGCGAGTCAAGCGGGGAATTCGCGGTACACACCGTCGAGGCGTTCATCGAACAGGTGCGTTTGCTGACCATTGAGGCGGATTCGCTGGCGCATACCGCGCCCATTGATCAGGCGGTGACCCTGACGACTCCCGCAGGAGCGGCGGGAAAGCGCTGGAATCTGGTTTTTCTGCCGGCTTTGCAGCAGGGGCAGTGGCCGAATCTCACACCACGCAACACGTTGTTTGGCGGTGAGGAACTGGCCGATGTGATGCTGCACGGCGTATTGTCCGACACGATCGTCACTCCGGCGGGCAGGCAGGACGCGCAACTGGCGTCGGTGCTCGCCTCCGAGCAGAAGAGCCTGTTGGTGGCGTTGACCCGTGCCAGCGAGCGTGTGGTGGTGAGCGCCGTGCTGAATGACGACAATGTGCCTTCGGATTTTCTATACGGATATATGCCGGAGTGCTTCGACCGCGATCGCGACGCCGATATGGAACGGCGAGAATATGCGTCGGTCGGCGGCCAAGGCGATTACGCGGGGCTGGAAACCGATCCCCGTGGTCTGGTCGCGGCCGCCCGAAGCGTGCTCGCGTCGGAACCTGAGGACAGCCCGAAGGCGCGTGATGCCGCGGAAGCGTTGGCATTGCTGGCTTCGCATGGTGTTACGGCGGCCGACCCTGACCGTTGGCCGTTTATGGGGGAGACGGTCGAGGCCACCATGCGGAAGATCGCGGCCGTCATGCGGACGGGCATGAGCGACACGTCGGAAAGCTCGACGTCGGGCCGAAACGGTAAATCGCGGCGATCCGACGTGGTGACTTTGTCTCCTTCTGCGGTAGACAATCTGTGGGCGTGCCCGGTGTGTTGGATGTTGGAAAACCGCTTCTCCGGCCCGCGCATGGGCAGCGTCGCCACGAGTTTCGGCTCGCTGATCCACAAGGTGGCGCAACAGGCCACCGAAGCCGGACTTGATATGCCGGAACACCATACCGCCATCAGCGACGTGGACAATATCAATGCGATCACCGAATGGATGTATGCCGAATACAAGCGTCTATGCGGTGATTTCAACGCCATTGCCGATCCCGCGCAACGGTATCAGGCGTTGAAGAAAGATGAGCAGGCGCAGGAGGCGTTGCGTAACATCGCCACGTATTTCGTGCAATCGAATCATGTGATTATCCGATTAAAAATAATGATGCATTCAGCGTTTGGAAAACTTACGAAAGCCGAACCTGAGCTGAAATTTACCGCAAAATTCGATTTCGACGATATTCTCGACGCCTACAATGCGATGGACGGCGTTCACGCGATTTCACGGAACGAATTGATCGCCATTATGGGAGCGTTGGTCGGAGGATGGCCGGAAACCGGCATGAGCGAGTATCTCACCGTGCGTTTGACCGGCAGGATCGACCGTTTGGAACGGCGTGAAATGGCGGATGGCACGCAGCAGGTGCGTCTGATCGACTACAAAACCGGTGTCAGTCCGACCGGCGAAGGCCTGTTCAACGATCTGCAGCTCGTCTGCTATCAGCTGGGACTCGTATTCCCCGAGGAAAGCGGCATGCGCGGGGCGCAGGCGGTGGCGAACGCGCCGAACATCACGCAAAGCGCGCTATTCCATGTAGCCAAGCACGCATACCCTGCGCCGTATGGCGACACCGCCGCCGAATCGCATATGCAGCAGGCGCTGTTCGCCAATGGAAGTCTCAATACCGGCGAATTCATACCGCGCTATTACGTCAAAAAACTCGACAAGGATTTCCACGACGGACTCGATGACATGCTTCCTCCGTTGGAAGTGAGCGACGAGCATTGGAATGAGTTCCTTGGCTTACGCGGCACGATGGCGGTATGGTCCCTCACCATGATCGCGAGGGTCTTCTATGCGGCCGCGGCCAGCAGGGCGAACGAAATCACCGCAAGACCGACGACGGAACATGTGAGATACTGCAGAAACACTACGATCTGCCCGGCCTGTGCGGGCGAACAGAACACCGTATTCGAAAGGAGAACGGCATGAGCGGAACCATGAAGTTCACCGACAGTCCTGAGCAGGCTGCCGTCGTCCAAGCGCCCTCGTATGCGGATGTGGTGGTGGTGGCCGGCGCTGGATCCGGCAAAACCTATACGATGACCAGACGCATCATCACGCTGATCGAACAGGGGTGAGCCCCGAAAAGATCCTCGGACTGACCTTCACGCGCAAAGCGGCCTCGGAACTATTGTCTCGAGTGTCTGCGGCCGTGACTCGCGACCAGCGCGAACGCGGCCTGAAATCAGCGAACATGACGTTCCTCAAACCGGAAGTCTCCACGTACGACGCTTTCTTCCAATCCATCGTGCGCCAATATGGACTGCTCGTCGGCTTTGACCAGAACACGCAGCCATTGAGCGAAGCAGGTGCCATGCAGCTCATCCACACCGTGCTTGACAGGCATATGGATGATCTTATGGCGTTCGACGGCGATCTGAAATCGTTCAACACCATAGCGGGCAACGTGTTCGCCCTGTCCAACGCCATTTCCGGCGCCATGATCGGCGGCGACTGCACCAGCTTCGACGAAGCCGTGCAACGCGTGCGCGACTGGGATGAGGCGTTCGTCGAACAGATCGCCAAGCGCTTGACGGCGAAACCGTGCCAACGGAAGAGCCGAAATCGCCAAAGCTGCCGAAACGACTGAAAAAGGATTCCGACGCGGACTACGAAAAGAAACTGGAGAAATACCGCGAACTCGGGCACGACATGTGCGTGTTCAACAGCGCGCAACTCGCATTCGTCGCCAAGCAACGCGACCTGCTGCTCGATCTTGTGCTTGACTATCATGCCGAAAAACGCGCCTGCAATATGGCGGAATTCAGCGATTTCACCATCGCGGCATTCCAGCTTGTCTCCCGATTCCCGTCCATCGGAGCGGCCTACCGCAAACGCTATTCGCATGTGCTCCTCGACGAATACCAAGACACGTCCACCACGCAGGCGGCACTGCTGAGCGCGCTGTTCCACGTGGACGACACGCATCACAGCGCGGTCAACGCGGTCGGCGACCCCTTCCAATCGATCTACGGCATGGGCGAGGGGCGAGCTGGCGCATTCCGCATGCTGCAACACGATTTCGGCATGGACGCCACCAGCAGGCCATTCGCATTGACCGTGACACGGCGCAACTCACGCATGGTGCTCGAAGCGGCGAACAATCTCACCAAACCGCTCCGCTTGCCTGCCAGACGCTCAGCAGCTCGCTGATGCGCGAAGTCGACGTTCCGGCGCTCGTCAATACCGACGAAGCCCCCGAAGGAACGGTGGGCGTGCTTGCGTTCGACACGTTCGGGCAGGAGTCGACGCGGTCGTGCGCTTCGCCAAACATGCGATCGCCCTGCACACGCCTTCCTCGCGCGACCTCGACAATGGCATGAAAGACAATCGTCCGCACGTGGCGGTGCTGTTCCGTTCCAAAGGAATCATGTCGCAATTCGCGGAAGCGCTCGAACGCGCAGGCCTGACCACGCTGGTAGTGGGGCGGTCGGCGTTGCTGGACGCCCGGCGGTGCAGGACGTGTTCGCTTTGCTACGCGTCGTCAGCGATCATACCGACAGTGCGGCGCTTATGCGATTGCTGGCCACGCCGCGATTCTCCATCAGCGCCAACGATCTGCAGGCGCTCGCCGATACCGCGGAACAGGTGAACACGATGTGCCGGTATCGTGCGCTTGTTTCAGCTGGAATCGTGCAGGAGCAATCCAACAAGGAAGAAAAACCGGAAAATCTGGGAATTTATGGAGTAACTCCCAAGTCGGGTCCTTCCGATGCTGAAATCCGTGCCATCGTACGTGAATATCGAGATCAAGTGCCGAATGCGGTTTTCCTTGTGGACCTCATGTTGCGTGACGATCTCGCGGAACTCATTGACGGCAGGGTGAGTCGTGAAGGGACGAAGGAAGTGCTTCGCGCCGCGGATGCGATCCGTCAGGTGCAGCGCATGCTTGGCCACCCGTTGCCGGAAGTGGTTCGTGAGGCCATCGTCGCATTGAATCTCGATATCGACATGCAGCTGGCCGAGCATATGCGCGGCGGTCAGGCCGATGCCACGCTCGCCGCATCCCGGGTGGCGCTCGCCAAATCGCCGATCGATGCGTTGCTGAAGCTCGTCGACACGTATATGCAGGAGATCGCGTCGCAGGGAACGCCGAGCCTGCGCGCGTTCATCTCATGGGCGGATTCGCTGCGCGACGCACGCGAGGAGAACGCGGTGGCTCCCGATGTGCCTGTCGACGTGGTGCTGATGACCGTACACCAGTCGAAGGGCCTTGAATGGGATGCCGTGGCCGTGGTCGGCATGACCGATGGCGGATTCCCCACCAACAAGGGCAGCGATCTGCGTGTGGTCGTTGATGAAGAGCATCTCAACGGTTTCCAGGATGGCGTGTGGACGCCGCCCGAATATCATGAGACCGCCAAAACGTGGCTGACCGATCCTGCTGCGGTGCCGGTTCCGGTGCGTGTGGACGCCGATATTCTGCCGCGATTCCCCCATGACGCGCTTGTGGGTGGAAATCCGTTGGAAGCGTTGGAAATGCTGGAGGATGCGGAAATCATTGACGACGAAGTGTTCGGCACCTTGCGGAATATGAGCGTCGATGACATGGAAGGTATTGATCCGGACGGACTGTATTTGACGCAAATCGAGGAGTATGGCCGTCGGTTGCATGCCGACGAGCGTCGCCTCGCGTATGTGGCGTTGACTCGCGCCCGTCATGAGGCGCTGCTCACCTGCAGCGCAACGAATGCGGAAAGCCGTGATCCGCGTGCCGTGGGCGATCGCAAACGTGTGTCCAAACCGTCGAATTTCCTAGTGGAAGTGCGCGATTCCATGCTCAATATCGTTTCCAGAGCGGCTGAGCCGAGCAACCTGGCCGATATTGCGGAAGTTGAGGATGTCGATTCCTCCGAAAACGGCATGACCAGTCTGCATTCGATCGATGCGCCGTTGCCGGATGGATTTTTTGTGGGCGAGCATGCCCGCGATTTTGAAGATGCGGTGGTCGGCGACGCTTGGAATGCGCCGCTCGAGCCGTCGGAAGGCAACCAGTTCCTGCCATGGCCGTGCGAGTTGAGCGATGAGACCCTGCAGACGTTGCGTTTGTCTGCGTTGCAGGTGGATTCGGCGATGAACAATGCTGGCGGGCAGACTGATGGGCGGGCTGGCGAACGGGCCGGCGGGCAAGTTGGCGGGCCTGTCGGTGGCGAAGGTGCTGGGCGTTGCGAAAATACGGGTGCTTCGCTGCTGCGATGCGCGCAATTGCTGGTGGCCGACAGCAATCTCATGCCTGACATGCTTGGAGAGGCGTCGCAGGATGCGTTCGACAGCGCGGTGCGTGCGAAGGGCGAGAGGATTCTTGCGTCAGGTCGTCAGAACGTCACCTCGCTGCAGGCGCGCGCAGGCATGATGGACGAGCGTGGCGCCCGCACTTACTGGCGTGGCTGGTGCGTCCGATACCGAACGTAGCGTCTCCGGCCGCGCAACTGGCACGCAGTTCCATGCTTGGGCGGAACGGTTCATCATGGCCGATGCGAATGATGCCGGCATTGGCGTTGGCGCGAGCGGCAATGGCGGTACTCGCGTAGCTGAATCGCGATTGGCGATGCTTGCCGAGCTGCGACGCAACAATGCGGCGCAATCGCAAGACAATCAAGACGATAATGGGGCAGACAATAACGGGATATTCGATTGGCAACAGCGTCTCGCAACGTCGACATGGGCACGGCGCAAGCCCGCGTGGGCGGAACGGCAAATCGTCGTCAACGTGCCGCAATTGGGCACCATCGTCAACGGCAAGCTCGACGCGGTGTTCTTCGGGGGTCTCGATGGGGTGGATCGGTCGAAACAATATACTATTGTCGATTGGAAAACTGGAAAAAAACCTCGCAAAAAAGAGGAAATTCAGAAAAAATTAGCACAGTTGGATATGTATCGTATCTTGCTGTCGGCAATGGAGGGTGTACCGCTTACCGCTATCGACGCCTGCCTCTACTATCTGAGTGAACCCATTGAGGGCGATCGACAGCTCAATGCCGCCGACAAAACAGAAGAAGAGATCCTTGCCGAGTTGAGCTACGGAATTCCGGAACAATCCGACAACGACTAGTGCTGGTGCGCCGAACGTGCGGCGCTTTCCAGCCTGCCCGTAGGGTAACGCACTATGGCAGCGTTGTGGAGGAGCGCCGCTACCCTCGTGCAGCATGTGTGGGCGGGCACACGTGCCGGACGCAACGAAAGTTAAGGAGCGATAATCATGCTGCCACCAGCGCAACCGAAATCCCGAAGTCGCCATATTCCGTACTGTTCTCCATTCCGGGAACCAAAGCGTTCTGTGCTTCCGGAGCCTTGGCGCGACTGCCGATGTCGATGATGAGCTTGGCATTATCCTCGCACTCAACCATTTGTATGACAATTGGACGATCGCAGGCGTGATGAGCGCGGCATATGTGCTTTCCACGGCGGCGTCACGCCACTGTACGCGCGACTGTTCGACCGATTCGGCCAGCGCAAGGTCGGATCGGTGGTGCTTGTCGTGCAAATCATCGCCATGCTTGGCTTTGCGTTCGCGGCATTGGTGCGCGTGCCGATTCCACTGCTGTTCGCCTTGGCTGTGGTGATGGGGCTCACGCAATTCTCGTTCGGCGCGCTTGTGCGTACCCGTTGGACGTATGTGCTTGACCGTACCGGCAACGGCTCATTGCTGAACACTGCGTATGCATTGGAATCCGCCATCGATGAGATCGTATTCATTTTCGGACCGATTCTGGCCGCGTTCCTGGCGGCTTCCGTGCATCCCGTTTCGCAGTTGTTTGTGCCGACGATTGCGTGCGCGATCGGCGGCACGGTGTTCTTCGCATTGCGTGACACGCAACCGCCGGTAGTACGTGAAATCACTGTTGTTTCGGCATCTTCCGACGATGCGGACGTGCGATTGGCGGTTGACGGCAATACTGGAAATAATGGCGGCGCAAATTCCGTGCAACAAGACAAACAACAAGACAAACTGACCGTCGCGCAGTTGAAGTCGAATGACAATCGCAAGAAACGCAATGTGCTCACCTATGCGGGCGTGATTCCGCTTTTGATGGTATTCATCGTGTTCAACATGAGTTTCACCGCATTCGATACGTCGATGACGGCCGTTATGAAAGCGTTGCATCTTGATTCCCTGCTTGGTGTGCAGCTTGCGATGTTGGCGGTCGGCTCGTGCATAGGCGCGCTGGTTTTCGGCACGCGCGAACTGAAGGGCTCCCGCTGGCGCCATATGATCACGTTCCTCGCGATCATAACGGTAGGCTTCTTCATCATTCACATGTGCCAAGGCAATCTGATTATGATGGGAGTGTTTGAAATCCTTACGGGTCTTACCGTTTCGTCGGTGTTCGCTTCGGGCAATCTCGTTATGAAGGAGACCGTGCCGGAAGAATCGCTGACCGAAGGCCTCGCGTGGGTGAGCACCGCGGGAACCATCGGCGCGTCATTCGGTTCGATGACCACGGGAATCATGCTCGACCATTTCAGCCCAGACGTAAGCCTGATGCTGCCATGGATTTTCGTGCTCGCTTCGATTCCGTTCGCCTTGATCGGCTGGGCGGTGACGCGTCGAAGCGTCTCTTTACATTCGTAAATGGAACATTCCTCAGTAGAATGAGTGAGACTGATTTGAAATGCTGTTCGTACGCTCGTACGTGCGACATGTTGAAGGAGCTGCAATGATCAAGGTTTCTGTAGTTGGCGCCAAGGACGTATGGTTCCCATGTGGTCGATGCCGTGAACAACGCGGCCGACACCGAATTGGCGCTCGCGCTTGACGCCGGCGACGACCTCACCCAAATCACCCCCGGCAACACTGACGTGGTGGTGGAGTTCACCGTGCCGAGCGTGTCTCTTGACAATGTGCTCGCACTCGTGGCGCAAGGTGTCGACGTGGTGGTGGGTACCACCGGCTGGACCGACGAGAAGCTCGATCAGGTGCGTGCCGCGCTCGCTGCCGCGCCTCGCGAGGGCCAGAGTGTGTTCATTGCGCCGAATTTCGCCATTTCCGCCGTGCTCGCCGACTATTTCGCCAAGGTTGCGGCTCCGTACTTCGAATCCGCTGAAGTGATCGAGCTGCATCACCCGAACAAGGTGGATGCTCCGTCCGGCACCGCATTCCACACCGCGCAGGGCATCGCCGCAGCCCGCAAGGCCGCAGGTCTTGGCCCTGTGCCGGATGCCACCGAAACCGATGGCGGCTCCCGTGGCCAGGTGGTTGACGGCATTCACGTGCACGCCGTACGTCTGCGCGGTCTTAACGCCCATGAGGAGGCCCTGTTCGGTAATGACGGCGAGCAGCTGACCATTCGTGCCGACAGCTTCGACCGCATCTCCTTCATGCCGGGCGTGCTGCTGGCCGTACGCAAGGTCTCCACCGGCGCATACCCAGGCGTGACCGTCGGCCTCGACAACTTCCTCGACCTGTAAATCTACCTCGTAAATCTATGGGGTCTGGAACTTTTCCGGTCTGATCATACGATCCCCGATTTGGCGGCGATGGTGAGTTTTCGCTTGCTGGATCGGGGATTGACATGTTTTGCGGTCTACGATTTACGAGGCGTGCTATGGCCGCGCTTGCCTCGGCGATTTTCGCTTCGGAAACTTCCCCGCCCTCTTCGATGGCTTCTTTGACACAGTGGTTGAGATGATCGTCGACGAGCAGCAGCGCTACCGATTTCAACGCACTGTTCACGCTGATATCTGCGTCAGGATGTCGATGCAGTATTCGCCGTTTTCCGTCATTTGGCGTATGCCTCGCACTTGCCCTTCAATGCGGTTGAGGCGCGCGATGATTTTCTTCTGGTCGTCCGCGTATCCGTGATGGGTTGCGTTCATGATGCTGCTCCTCGTAACGCTGAAATCTTGATCTTACCGCTGAAGATACCGCTTTTCTCTTGCAAATATACTATAGGGGTATATTGTGATGATGGTCATTGAGACGTGAACGTGAATAAGGTTGGTGAGAATATGCAGCTTTGATTGCCGTCATTGTCGCGTTCATTGTGACGGCAGCCGTGTTATGGTTCTTCTTCGCGCCGCGCAAAGCATTCCGCGCTCGTGTCGATAACGGCGTGCAAGAGGCGGTTGTCGAAGTCAAAGGTGGGTATAGTCCGGCAATCATCGAAGCTGAGGCCGGTTTGCCATTGCGATTGATATTCGATCGCAAAGAAGACGGTGAATGCTCGTCGCACGTGGTGTTCTCCGATTTCGGTGTCGACCTGGCATTGCCCGCTTTCCGCACAACGACATTGACGCTTCACCCTAACGAACCGGGGGAGTACGGTTTCGCATGTGGCATGAACATGCTGCATGGCACATTACGGGTGGTGCCGGGAAAACATCATGCCGCAATGCCGAAAGAACATTCGGAATCGGAAGAGAGCACGAATACTGCTGAATCTCACGTTCATATGCAATCGCAACAAACTGTTGTTGATGAAAAATCGTATGAATCCGCTGAATCTTCCAATATTTCTTCAGATTCTTCTGATTCGTCAAACGATTCTTCCGAATCTCGTGAGATGCGAACGCTGATTGCGCGTCTTATTGTGTCAGCCATCGTTACGATTCCAGTATTCGGTTCGACGATGTTGATGCTGTATCCGATGCCGAATTGGGTGCAATTTGTGCTGATGCTGCCGGTGATGTGCTATGCCGCATTACCGATTTTCCGCAGTGGTTTCGCGGCGATTATTCACCGTTCGCCGGAAATGAATGCGCTGGTCAGTCTGGGTACCGTATGTGCGTTTGCCTACTCGTGCGTGGTCACGTTTATTCCGCAGATTCTGCCTGAGAATGCTCGCGAACCGTATTTTGAAGCGGTTGGTGTGGTTATTACGCTGATGCTGGTCGGCCAATTGCTTGAAGCGCGCGCTCGTGTCGGTACTGGAGAGGCCATGCGCGCGTTGGCGGGATTGCAGCCGAAAAACGCTCGCGTGGTACGAGGTGAAATTGAAGAGGAAATTCCGGTCGAGCAGGTGGCGGTCGGAGATATTATTGCGATTCGCCCCGGCGAACAACTTCCTGTTGACGGTGTGGTTATTGCTGGTTCGTCGGCTGTTGACGAATCCATGATTACCGGCGAATCCATGCCTGTGGTGAAGCAGACCGGCAGTTCCGTGACCGGCGCCACCATCAATGGCACTGGATCGCTGCGGTATCGTGCCACGAAAGTCGGCAAAGACACGGTGCTCGCGCAGATTATCGGATTGGTGCAATCCGCGCAAAGTTCAAAAGCGCCGGTGCAGCGCATGGCGGATAAGATTTCAGGCATTTTCGTGCCGATTGTGGTGCTGATTGCCGTGTGGTCGTGCGCGTTGTGGTTTGCGTTTGGGCCGGAACCACGCGTGGTGCATGCGTTGGTGGCTGCGGTTTCGGTGCTGCTGATCGCATGCCCGTGCGCGTGGGTCTTGCCACGCCGCTTTCCGTAACGGTTTCGACTGGTCGTGCCGCGCAGATGGGCGTGCTGATCCGTTCCGCCGAAGCATTGGAAACCTGCGGCAAAATCAATGCCGTCGTGCTTGACAAAACAGGCACGGTCACCGCTGGAAAGCCATCGTTGACCGACGTGTTTCCGCTTGGAAAATGGCGCAAAATGCCGGATGATCTGCTGGCGATTACCGCCAGTGCCGAACGGGATTCCGAACATCCTCTTGCCGCCGCGATTGTTGCGGGCGCGCAAGAAAAGCATCTTACGTTAGGCGAGACCACGCAATTCCGTGCGATTTCCGGTCGGGGAGTCACTGCGCACGTCGCGTCACATAGTGTCGCTGTCGGCAATACCGATCTGATCGACGATCTTGACGTGGGCATGCCGAGCGTCGGCGATGAGGATCTTGACGACATTATCGCAACCATGGAACGCTGTCGGCGGAAGGGAAAACGCCGATGCTCGCAGCAATCGACGGTGAGCTTGCGGGAATCGTGGCCGTTGCGGATACGGTGAAAGCCGATTCGCAGCAGGCTATCGCGTCCCTCAAATCGCGTGGCGTCAACGTGGTGATGCTCACTGGAGATAATGAAACGACGGCGCGTGCCGTGGCCGATCAAGTTGGCGTTGGCAATGTGATCGCGGGAGTGCGCCCGGAAAACAAGGCGGATGAAATCGCGAAACTGCAGGCGCAAGGCTATACGGTGGCAATGGTCGGCGATGGTATCAACGATGCTCCGGCGCTTGCCCGCGCGAATGTGGGATTCGCCATCGGTACCGGTACGGATGTGGCGATCCAATCCGCAGACGTGACATTGATGAATGGCTCGCTGATGGGTTTGGTGCATGCGCTCGACTTGACCCGCGCCACCATGCGCAATATCGCGCAAAATCTTGGATTTGCGCTCGGCTATAACAGCGTCGGCATTTCCATTGCGGCGGGCGTACTGTACCCGTTCACCGGCATGATGCTTAATCCTATGATCGCGGGCGCGGCCATGGCATTCTCGTCGCTATGCGTGGTGACGAACGCGAGCCGACTGCGCCTGTTCGATCCAGACAAGGCGCTTCGTAAGACGTATCAGGTTCGTCAGCCGAACCCGAACGATAATAATCACAACAACCACAGTCAGAAAGGATTCATCATGGGACTGTTCAGTGATCACAAAGCCAAGAAGGAAAACGCCCACGAGAGTATGGAAGGCATGCGCTCTTGCTGTGGCGGCCATGCTGCCAACGGCAATCAGAGCGCGCACGCCAAAGATCCGGTCTGCGGCATGAGCGTGGATCCGGCCACTGCCGCAGCGACCCGCGAATACAACGGCACCACCTACTACTTCTGCAACCCTGGCTGCGCCGCCAAGTTTGAGCAAAACCCCACCCAATACCTTGCCTGAGTTTGTTCTGGTGGGCGCACTGTTTTGGAGTATCGTGCGGTCAGGAAAGCAAAATCGTGCGATATTCCGAAATCGTGCGGTCACCAGATCAAAATCGTGAAGTCATTTGGCTTGAATCCCCCTGAGTATGCGGCTAAGCGTACCGATTCTTCCACTTGCTGGGGGATTTTGGACTGTGGGAGGCGTGGCAGCGGAGGATTGTTCCAGTGACTGGAGGTTTTGGGTCTCTGGGAGGCTGGTTGACGGGAGGATTGTTCCAGCGAGTGGAGGTTTCGGGAATGTGAGGGGTTGTTTAGCGTACCGATTGTTCCATTGACTGGAGGTTTCGGGACTCTGGGAGGCTCGGCAACGGAAGGATTGTTCCAGCGGGTGGGGGATTTTGGTCTCTGGAAGGCAGTTCATATTGCGATATGGTCGCGAACTCGGGCGCTTCGGCGTCCGTGGCGGGAAGTACCGTTGGCACTATGACTGACGGTACTATGCATCTTCTTGATCCTGCTCCTTTCGGACGTATTCTTCCGGCCATGGTCACCCCCATGAAGGCCGATGGTTCCGTTGATTTCGAGGCCGCGCAGAAGCTTGCGAAGCAGCTTGTTGCCGATGGCGCCGATGGCCTTGTGGTCAATGGCACCACGGGCGAGTCTCCCACCACCCACATGGAGGAGAAGGTCGAGCTGGTTCAGGCCGTCAAGGATGTGGTGAGCGTGCCCGTTATCTCCGGTGCGGGTTCCAACGATACCGCCCACACCGTGCGCATGGTGGAGCAGACCCAGGAGGCGGGCGCCGATGCGGTGCTTGTGGTCGCTCCGTACTATTCGCGCCCGTCGCAGGAAGGCGTGTTCCGTCACTACAAAGCGGTCAATGATTCCGCCGACAAGCGATTATCGTTTACGATGTGCCCGGCCGTACCGGTTTGCACATTCAGTTGGAAACTACTGTCGTCTGGCTGAACTTGATCATGTCAGGGCAGTCAAGGACGCCACCGGAGATATCGCGGGTGCCGTGCGTAAGCGTATGGAGACCGGTTTGACTTGGTATTCGGGCGATGACGGTCTGTTCCTGCCGTTCCTTTCGGTTGGTGCGGTCGGCATTATTTCCGTGATCGCACATGCTGCTTCCGGTCCGATGCGCGATTTGGCTGCTGCGTTCGATCGCGGCGATATTCATGAGGCGCAGCGCATTGCCGTGCAGCTTGCCCCGCTGGTCGAAGCGATGAATGGCAACGGTTTCCAAGCTGTTATGGCGAAGGCGTCGCTGAAGGTGCGTGGCATTCTCGATTCCACGACGATGCGTTTGCCGAACGTCGGTCCGGGTGAAGCTGAGATCAAGCGCGCGGAGGATGGCATGCGCGCTTCCGGCTTGCTGTGATTGCGATCATCGGTTTGCGATGAAGATTGCTGTGATTGCGATGATTGCCGTACCTGCAGTAGCGATGTCCATGGCACTGATGTGCAATGGCGATTACAGCAATCATGGCGATCAATCTCGACGATTACGGCAAGCATTGCGACTACCGGTTTGCCGTAATACGTTTGCCGTAATACGGCAAACTAACTGAATTCCTCGTTTCCGCACAGGCGGAGACAATTAGTAATAGAAATCCAACTAGGAAATGGCTATAGAAGAAACCAAAACAGTAACTACGCACAAGCGCGGCAGCAAAGCTGCCAAGCGCACTGAAAACACGCAGACCGCGGATGTGAAATCCGTGAAGTCTGTGAGCTCTGAGAAGGTCAGCAAGGCTGAAACGACTTCCAAGAAGCGAAGTCTTCTGGCCGTGGCGGTGGCCGTGGCAATCGTGCGGGCGATGCGTCCGGTTCCGTTCGTGGCGGTTCTCGCGGCAACGGCAGCGGCTCCTCCAAGGGCTCGAAGAGCACGAAAAACGTGAAGGCCGCAAAGAACACGAAGAACTCCAGAGGTTCCAAGAACTCCAGCGCGGCAAGCTCTTCTGCTGGAAGCCGTCGCAATTCCCGTCTTGCTCCGCAGACCACCGCGCCCCAGCAGGATGACGTGTTGATCGCTCCGCCGAAGTACCGTAAGGGCTCCATGCGCATCGTGCCGCTTGGTGGCCTGGGCGAAATCGGCCGTAACATGAACGTGATCGAATACAACGGTCACCTGCTGCTCATCGACTGCGGTGTGCTTTTCCCCGAAGAGGAGCAGCCGGGTGTCGATCTGATTCTGCCTGACTTCCACTACATCAAGGATCGTCTCGACAAGGTCGAGGCTCTGGTGCTTACCCACGGCCACGAGGATCATATCGGCGGCGTGCCGTATCTGCTGAAGCTCCGCCCCGACATTCCGCTGATTGGTTCCAAGCTCACGTTGCTTTCGTTGAAGCCAAGTGCAAGGAGCATCGCATCAATCCGCGACTGGTTGAGGTCAAGGGTCGTGACAAGCTGAAGGTCGGTCCGTTCAATCTTGAGTTCGTGAACGTCACGCATTCCATTCCGGACGCTCTGGCTGTGTTCGTGCAGACTCCGGCCGGAAGCCTCATCGATACCGGCGATATCAAGCTTGACCAGCTGCCGCTCGACCATCGCATCACTGATTTGGTGGAGTTCGGCAAGCTCGGCGAAAAGGGCGTGGATCTGCTGATGATGGATTCCACCAACGCTGAGGTTCCAGGCTTCGTCAAGCCGGAAACCACCATTGGCCCAGCTCTTGATCAGCGTCGCCCAGGCCACGCGCAAGATCATCGTGCCAGCTTCTCCAGCATGTGCACCGTGTGCAGCAGGTTGTCGACGCCGCCCACAAGTACGGTCGCAAGGTGGTGTTCGTGGGCCGTTCCATGGTTCGCAACATGTCCATCGCTGCGGATTTGGGCTACTTGAGACTTCCGGAAGACACGGTCATCGACCTGAAGAAGGCCCATGATGTGCAGGACGACAAGCTCGTCTACATGTGCACCGGTTCCCAAGGCGAGCCGATGGCCGCGCTTGGCCGTATCGCCGACGGCAATCATCGCGACATCACCATCAACGAATTCGACACTGTCATTCTTGCGAGCTCCCTGATTCCGGGCAACGAGCATGGCGTGTACAAGATCATCAACAAGCTGGTGCAGCTTGGCGCTCGTGTGGTCAATCGAGACAATGCCGCCGTGCATGTGTCCGGCCACTGCAATGAGGGCGAACTGCTGTACATGTACAACATCGTCAAGCCGAAGTGCGCCATGCCGATCCACGGCGAGAACCGTCACTTGGTGGCCAACGGCATGATCGCGGTCAAGACGGGCGTCGATCCGCAGAATGTGGTGCTTGCCGAAGACGGCGATGTGGTCGATTTGTACCACGGCCAAGCTGCTGTTGTCGGTTCCGTGCCATGCGGCTACGTGTACGTCGATGGCGATTCCGTTGGCGAACTTACCGAGGACGAGCTTGAGAAGCGTCGTATTCTTGGCACGGAAGGTTTCGTGTCGAGCTTCGTCGTCGTCGATACGGAAACGGCTGACGTTGTCGCAGGTCCGAAGATCTATCTCAACGCGGTGGCCGAAGACGAAAGCGAATTCGACAAGGTTCGTCATCAGATCGTCGAGCAATTGCAGGATGCGATGATGGCTGGCACGCACGATACATACAAGTTGCAGCAGATCATGCGTCGTACGTTGGGTAGCTGGGTCGCACGTCAGCTGCATCGCAAGCCGATGATCGTTCCGGTCGTTGCCGATATCGCACAGGATGTTGACGAAGCGATGGGATTGAACGCAGCGCAATGATGAATCGACAGATAGTCAATATTTTTCGCAATATCGCCGATTCCAGCGAAATCAATATTGGAATAATATTGAAATATCGACAGATCGTCAATAATTGTTGATTACATAATCAAAAGAAGGACGGCGTAACCGGCACAACCGGTTGCGCCGTCTCCTATTCAATAAATAGGAATCTCAACACAAATAAGGAGTGACATGCCAGGAGCAAATCTCACCCGAATCGAAGCGGAAGAACGCAAAAGCGTTATCGCAGCACCGGTTCATTACACGGTCAAACTTGATCTGACCCGTGGAGCCAAGAATTTCGGTTCCGAAACCACCATCACGTTCGACGCCGAGCCGGGAGCTACCAGCTTCCTTGACCTGATCGCCACCGAAGTGAGCGAAATCGTACTCAACGGCGAAACTCTCGATCCGGCCGAAGCGTTCGCCGACAGCCGTATCGAACTGAAGAACCTCGAAGCGCACAACGAAGTGACCGTCAAGGCACTGTGCCAGTATTCCAACACCGGTGAAGGCCTGCACCGTAGCGTCGACCCTTCCGACGGCAACATCTACCTGTACTCTCAGTTCGAAGTGCCGGATGCCCGCCGCGTGTATGCCGTGTTCGACCAGCCCGACATCAAGGCCGTGTTCGATTTCTCCGTGCTTGCAGCCAAGTCGTGGATCGTCACCTCCAACATGCCTGCCGCATCCGTGACCGACAATGAAACCGTTACCGAAGAGGGCACGCTCGGCGCGCACGAAGCCGAAACCACCAAGCTGTGGGTGTTCGAATCCACGCCGACCATGAGCTCCTACCTCACCGCCATCTGCGCAGGCCCATACGCCGAATGGCATACCGAATACGCCAACGAAGACGGACGCACCGTGCCGATGGCCATGTACTGCCGTCAGGCGCTCGCCGAAGCGTTCGCCAAGGATGTCGACTACCTGTTCGACATCACCAAGAAGGGTTTTGCCTTCTATGCGAAGACTTGGGGCGTGCCGTATCCGTACGCCAAGTACGACCAGATTTACGTGCCGGAATACAATGCCGGCGCTATGGAGAACATTGGCATGGTCACCATCCGCGACCAGTACGTGTTCGAATCGAAGGTCACCGACGCGTATGCTGAGCGCCGCGTCGTCACAGTGCTGCACGAGCTTGCACACATGTGTTCGGCGATTACGTGACCATGAAGTGGTGGAACGACCTGTGGCTTAACGAGTCTTTCGCCGAGTTCACGTCCACCCTTGCCACTGCCGAAGCCACGGAATGGAAGGACGCTTGGGCCACGTTCAGCTCCGGCGAGAAGAGCTGGGCACTGCGCCAGGATCAGCTGAGCACCACCCACCCGATCGTCGCGCCGATCAACGATCTGAACGACACGTATGTCAACTTCGACGGCATCACCTATGCCAAGGGCGCTTCCGTGTTGAAGCAGCTCGTGTTCTATGTGGGTCGTGAGAAGTTCTTCAAGGGCATCAACAACTATTTGAACAAGCATGCGTACTCCAACGCTACGCTCGCCGATCTGCTGGCTGAACTCGAGTTGACGTCCGGTCGCGATCTCAAGGCGTGGAGCGCCCAGTGGCTTGAACAGTCCGGCATCAACACCATCGCCACCGAAGTTGAGGAAAACGAGATGGAACGATTCGCCAGCTTGCGTTGCGCCAGTCCGCTTCGGCTGAGCATCCGGTGCTGCGCGCGCATCGTCTGGCTGTCGGCTTCTACAATGAGGATCCGGAAACCGGCAAGATCGTGCGTACCGACCAGTTCGAACTTGATGTTGACGGCGAACTGACGATTGTCGAAGCGGCTGCCGGCAAGGCACGTCCGGCGCTGATTTTGGTGAATGACGACGATTTGACATACACGAAGCTGCGCTTCGATGAGAAGAGCCTCAAGTTCGCTGCGGAGAACCTGTATCGTTTCGACGATGCGTTGGCTCGTTCCGTGATTTGGCTTGCGTTCTGGGATATGACTCGTGACGGCGAATTGCCGGCAAAGCAGTTCATCGAAACCTCTTTGGCTGCGCTTGCCACGGAACATGAGTCCACCACGTTCCGTTACGCTTTGGCGCAGGTCAGCACCACCGCATGGCATTACACCGCTCCGGCCGACCGTGCCGAAGTGGTGGAGCATGTGGCTGCCGAACTGTTCAAGCTGGCTCAGTCTGCCGAAGCCGGTTCCGACGAGCAGTTCCAGCTGATCACCGCCTACTTGGGTTATGGTGAGCCGGGCGATGCTGCGTTCGAAGCGAATGCGAAGGGTCTGCTCGATGGTTCCGTGGAGCTTGATGGCTTGGAGATTGACAATAATTTCCGTTGGACCATCATCAACGCGTTGAGCACGATCAACGCCATCGGCCAGAGTGACATCGACGCGGAACTTGCCAAGCGTGAAACCACTGAGAACCGTGAGTTCGCATTGGGTGCGCGTGCGGTCGCAGGCATTGCGGAAGCCAAGGAATGGGCTTGGAACGAGGCTTTGCACAACGACGAGCTGACCAACATGCAGTTGGAATCCGTGGCCCGTGGCTTCGCATCAACTCCACGTGCCGACTTGGCTGAACCGTATGCGGCCAAGTATTTCGAGGTTGCCGACTGGATCTGGAAGAACAAGACCTTCCACATGGCTGAGGCTCTGCTGGAAGGCCTGTACCCGAGCTATGCCGATCCGGCCACACTGGTGGATCTCGGTGATGCTTGGCTGGCTTCGCATGCCGACGCGACAACGCGTTGCAGCGCATTGTGCGTGGCAATGTTGAATCGTCGCATCGCACGCTCAAGGTGCGCGATTTCAACGCGTCCCTCTGATGACGTTCCTGACACCACTACAGTAGCTGTTTTTGGTAGCTACTTCTGATATCACTCTGTGATATTGCATCATAAGCCCGGACTGACGGCTGACTTATCCCGCTGCCAGTCCGGGCTTGTTTGCTTCCAGACAAGCCATCCCAAACAAAGTCCCATAACGGTTATGGACAATGGGTCTTTCGGACCCATAATGACTCAGCCGGTCGGAATCGGAGGATGGAAGTGAGATCGCAAGAAACTTGAGATTGCGGAAATCTCACGACGTCGCATACTGCGGTTTGCATGACATCGCATACTGCAGTATGCAGGTATCGCAACATGCTGTCGACTATTTTGTTGAATGGTGAACCCGTTGAGTACGATGGTGCACGGCAATATAACTTGAGATAGCGAGGACTTGAGACTCATGCCACGTATGTTCGGAACAGACGGTGTTCGAGGATTGGCGAATAGGGCTTTGACCGCACAGCTTGCGTTGGATTTGGGCGATGCTGCGGTGCGCGTGCTTGGCGATGATGGAGACAAAGCGAATTCGATGGTCGTCGCCGTGCACTGGTCGGCCGCGATACTCGCGTTTCCGGCGATTTTCTTGCAGCGGCACTGTCCGCAGGCATGTCCGCAGGTGGATTCGACGTGATCGACGCGGGCATTATTCCAACTCCGGGTGTCGCATACCTGACTTCCGTGCTGAACGTGGAAATGGGTGCCGTGATTTCCGCATCCCATAACCCCATGCCCGACAACGGCATCAAATTCTTCGCGCGTGGCGGTTTCAAACTGCCTGATACCAAAGAAGACGAAATCGAAGTGTGCTCGGCCAGGATTGGGAACGTCCGACCGGTGCCGGCGTGGGCCGCATCAGCCACGATACGGCAACCGCAACCAACCTGTATATCGACCATCTGGTGTCCACCATCGCCCCCATTGGGCCTGACAAGTCCCAGCCGACACCGCTGAAAGGCTGAAAGTCGTGGCCGACTGCGCTAACGGTGCCACCTCCGTGGTCGCGCCGGAAGCGTTGCGCCGCGCCGGTGCAGACGTGATCGTGATCAACGCTTCGCCAGACGGCTACAACATCAACAAGAACGCCGGATCCACACACCCCGAACAGCTGCAGGCCATGGTCAAGGCCTCCGGAGCCGATCTGGGTGTGGCTTTCGATGGTGACGCCGACCGTTGCCTCGCCGTGGACGAAGACGGCACCATGGTCAACGGCGATCAAATCATGGGCATTCTCGCGCGTGCCAAAAAGAACGCGGGCAAGCTCAACCACGACACCCTCGTGGTAACCGTGATGAGCAACCTCGGTCTGAAACTCGCCCTACGTTCCATGGGCATCAAAACCGTGCAAACCGGCGTGGGCGACCGTTACGTGCTTGAGGAAATGCTGCGCGGCGACTATTCGCTCGGCGGCGAACAGTCCGGACATGTGATCAACCGCGAATTCGCCACCACCGGCGACGGCACCCTCACCGCATTGACCTATGCAACGAAGTGGTCAACTCCGGCAAAAGTCTCAAAGAACTCGCATCCGACTTCCCGCAACTGCCGCAAACCCTCATCAACGTGCCGAACGTCGACAAGCTCGCGGCCAAAACCAATGCCAAAGTGCAGGCGGCCGTCGAACACGAAGAGAAAATGCTCGGCGACACCGGCCGCGTGCTACTGCGCCCATCCGGCACCGAACCGCTCGTGCGCGTCATGGCCGAAGCGGAAACCCAACAGCAGGCCGACGAGGTCTGCGACCGTCTCGCCAAAGTCGTAGCCGAAGAACTCGCCCTGTAACCACACTGCAGATACGCATCATTCGGCAATCCAAAATCCCGAACCAATACGCGAAGGAAACCCATGTTCGGACGCAACTCGAAAGTCAATCTCGAACTCAACCGCGAGGTTGAAAAACTCATCAAAACCGGCGGCAAGGAACAACTGCTCCCCATCGTGCAGGCAGGTGAACCGGTACTGCGCCAGCAGACCGCAGCCTACGAAGCCAGCTGAGCCGCAAAACGCTCGACAAACTCATCGAAACCATGCGCATCACCATGATCGAAGCGCCGGGCGTGGGCCTTGCCGCAACCCAGATCGGTCTTGGACTGGCCCTCGCCGTGGTGGAAGACCATGTGCGTGACGACGATGACGATGATCCGCGTGAAGCGGCCGAATTCCCGTTCCATGTCATCATCAACCCAAGCTATGAGCCGATCGGCACCGAAACCCGCAGCTTCTACGAAGGTTGCCTGAGCTTCGACGGCTATCAGGCAGTACGCAAACGCTGGCTTGACATCACCGCCCGCTGGCAAGATGAAGACGGCAAACAGCACGAGGAGCATCTGCACGGTTGGCCGGCCCGCATCTTCCAGCACGAAACCGATCATTTAAGCGGCGAACTGTATATCGACAAGGCGGAAATCCGAAGCCTCGCCACCAACGAGAATCTTGAGGATTTCTGGTGCGACGATCCGGTTCCTAACGAAGCCGCAGCCGAACTCGGATTCGAACTGTAAACCAGGGGCAAGTGCCGCTGTAAGCGCATAATGTGCGGCAAAGGCGTTGCGGAATCCAATCAGCACGGAATCCGGTTGTCACGAATCCGATCGTTGCGGAAAATCCGTGAATACCCAGCAAGGGGGAGAGGCCTACGAGCCTCTCCCTTTTTCGTTACGCCATCATTTTTTCGTTATGTCATCGTTCGCCTATCCCGTGTAATGCGCGCGCGCACTCGCATTCCCCACGGCACACGCACGTATGTACGTAACCATGTTTGCATTTCGCTAAGATATTTTTCGCAGCTTATATCGCGTGATATTTCAGCACCATCTGCGTCATCATCATGGCGAAACGATTTCGTCCGCGACGTCATACTA
>ENA-OQIC01000258-OQIC01000258.1-human-gut-metagenome-genome-assembly--contig:-NODE-258-length-24139-cov-3.402007_pt1 | contig 24139 bp, 28 predicted proteins | sample MGYA00242572_ERZ504736 | MGnify/ENA primary metagenome ERZ504736 (study PRJEB26092, sample SAMD00036201) | human gut metagenome | host: Homo sapiens | study: EMG produced TPA metagenomics assembly of...
TGGAAATTGAGGAAAAGCAACGGCAAGCTAGAATGCTGAAAGAGCAAACAGTACGAGGGACTGAAGAATGGCGTACAGGGCAACTCACTCAGATGATTAGAAATACTCTTAAAGAAGACTGGGCTGGTGTCATTCCACAGACTGAAAAGGAATTAGACGCAATGGGCTTAGGTGGACTGGTAGCACTTAACCAAGCAATGTTACCAATCTTGACGAGTTAGCACAGGCTGGAGATGACGCTGGGTTAGCACGTTTAGCAAAACAGCCAATCATGGCTAAGGGTATGCAAGCGTACTTTAAGAATCATTTAGACATCGACTTGACACGAGGAGTTATGTCACCAGCTATTGAATTGGCTTTAAAGTATGCTGGTAGAGATGGTAATTACATTAAACAAGTAGTTGGTGAACAGTATGCACCAGATGTTACCGCATTGAAACTCTTAGTAGACACTAATGGTGTAGAACAAGGTATGCAGATTTATCGTGAAGGTAGGCAACGATTAGACAATACTGATGAAAAGAAACGTATTACTGATGAAATCAAGTTGTCCCCTAAAGGCGATATTCAAGTGTATGACCTCTACTGGGACGCTGAAACACCGTACACGTATAGCCTGAAAAATTACCACCTGATATGATTAAAGACACTGAAGAATTAGCTATTCGTTATCGAGCCTTTGGTTTCTCCACAGAGCAGTCTTTGGAAATGGCTAGGATAGCTACTCAACAGAAATACGTTGCCGTTAATGGTGTCTTTATTCCTACTATTGACTATCAGAAGATTGTCAACATGAATACGCCACGGACTAATGAAGCCCTTGAATATGCTATTCGTGTCTTTACAAATGACTATGTGTCCCCAGCACGTTGGTTTTCTAATGGCTCAGATGTGTACTTAAGTGTTACTGAAAATGGAACACCTAAGTCTTACTCATTGAAACAAATTATTAATCAGGTAGACTACTCTACACAATGGTTTAAAGACCACCCAAGTGAAGACAACAACAGTAATTCAGATGTTACTTATGATAGTGTAGTTGATGAAGTTTTATATAGTGATGGACGAACAGACTAGGAAAGGAGAAACATGGCAACACATTGGTTTTTAGCACGAATACATGAACTTGCTGAAGCTGAGTATGGTAAAACATTGCAGATTTACTTTTATATCAACAAAAAGGGGAATCTACAAATGGTACAAGTAAGGTATTCATGTTAACGAACAACCCCGGTGGGTTTACGCAAGGTCAAAAGCCAAATCGTTCAGGTGCTAGGCAACCAGAAGAAGAAGGAGCAAACTTTTATAAAGAGTATGATACACCTGAACAGGCTTATGATGACCTTAAAAGAAGTTTCTTTAATTACTACCCTGAGATTTATAACGCCAAAAGTATTGATGAGTATGCATCTATCTTAAAGGCTAATGGCTACTTCACTAAAGATTTACCTTCATATATTCAATGATGATAAATAATAGTGGTGAAATGGGCGAAATTTTGCGTGACCATAATTATACCTATCAGGGTAGTGGTGGAACAGCTGATGAAAAAGAATGGGCTGACCCTATGAGTGGCTCATATGGTGGACTTAACCCCTTCTTTGTTGGTCAGAACCTTCCTATTTCTCCATATGGCTTAGGTGGGTCATTAAATAAAACTGGTGAATGGGTAAGCGTAGCTAGAGGAAACCGTACAGACTTAGGTGGAAGCTGGAGTGCCTTCAAAGACAGTTTTGCAGATGCATGGCTAAACAACGGTACAATTAGTCTAGGAAGAAACGCCCTGATTACCAAGGGTTATGACTTAATGGGTATGCCAAGGGAAGACCTTACAACCCTTAATGAAGCTACTTTAAAACAGACACTAGCTAACTTAGGTATGACTGAAGATGAGTACAACTCTAAACAGGGTAGACGTTATGAAACCTTTGAGCAAATCAAGTCACAAGCATGGGACACCCAGCAGTTACTCTTACTGGCTAAAATGAAGGGTGAAGACCTTGACCGTGAAGAACGTATTGAAGCACGAGGGACAACCGCAATGGGAGTGGCTGGTATGCTTACTGGGACACTTTTAGACCCACTCAACCTTGTACCAGCACTAGGTCAGGAAGCCCTTGCAGTTAAACTCATGGGGCGTGCTGGTGGGGCACTGGGAAGTAAATTGTTGTCTTCTCAGTTTGCACACATTGCTGAGATTGGTTTAACCAATGGTTTAATCAACGTTGGTGACCAGTATGTAGCTAACAAGGCTGGTTTCTGGAATCAACAAAATTATGGACTTGCGTTTGCACTGGGTGCTGGTGCTGGTGCTGGGTTGTCTTTCCTTAGACGAAATCAGTTGGTAGCACCAGATAAACCTAAAGGTAAAAACGTACAGACCTTTGAGAATGAAGTTGAAACTACCAGACAAAAAGCAGTCAATGGTATCACTGAAACTGAACCAGTGAAGCCTAAGACAAAGATTGACCCTGAAACCATTGCACCAGAACTTAGGGAACCGCCTAAGGTAGAACCTTTAGGTGGACTTAAACGCCTTGATGATGACCTTGTAGAACCAGTGATGTTGAACATTCAGAAGAAAGATGGACTTGTTGACAAGGAACTCATCAATACCCTTAATGAACGCTATGACTTGAAAATCAAAGGGGACATTACTGGGGACACACTAGGCAGATACCTTCACAATGAGCCTGATGTGTCTTATGTCCGTTCTACTAAACTGGTCAAAACTATGGAAGCCTATGGACTGGAAACAGTTGAAGACATGGCTAGACATGTACTGGCGTACAATAAGCACTCTAAGACAGGTGCTATTAAGGAATACTTTGAAGACATCATTGGTGGCAAACTTAGTGATGCTCAGTTTCTGGACGTTGCTAGACACATCAAAGAGGGTGGCACATTCAAGAACCTTACACTGAAACTTGATGATGGTAGTATGTTTGTCAATGGTGAACGTGTGTCTAAAGACAACATCATTGGTAAGGCTATTGACAATGACCCTATCTTTGATGACCCTTCAGAAATTCCTGAGCTATTCATGCATGAAACAACTGTTAGAAAAGTTGGTGAAGGTAAACCTAAGAAGTACCAGACAAGGACTATGACCCCTTTGGTGCTGAAAAAGATGGACGTGTTGAAGACAATGAGTTAAGCCTTAGAAGTCAAGATGCAGTTGACCGGGAACAGCAACTGGGTGGCAATAAGATTGTACAAGTGGCTGGACGTAAAGCAGAAACCAATAGACTTATTGCAACCGCTATGGTGTCTTTATTGACTCAGTATCACGAACCATGAATAAAATCGCTAAACTCATGGGTATTGACCCACGAATGCGTGACGTGAACACTGGGAATCGACCACCAGTATCAATGGAAAAGAAGTATTCATGAAGAAGTATGAGAAACCTCAAAGTGACTTCCGTGTTGCCTTTAAAGACTGGTGTGTTGAAAACAATACGTTACCAACAGCTAATGCTAAAAGACGCTTAATGAAGAAGTTAACAACGTGTATGACAGCAAGCATAACCCTTACAATGCTGATGGTTATACATCAAGTAGCAAAGCAATTAACAATGCAGTAAAAGCAGTAGAGGACTTCCGTGAACTTGACATGCGACTTCACAAATTAGCTGGTACACTTCCTGAAGACTTTCAGGGTGCTGGTGAGTTATGGAGAAGAGTTGACTATGATAAGCAAGGTGTCTTACGAACGAAATTCTCTAGTGATAAAAAATTCTTCAACTTCATTAAAGACATGGCAATGGAATCAATCAAATGGAACGATATTGACCCTAAATTCAAAGAGGAATACATTGAGTTGCTCCAAATGTCAGACAAAGAAGCTGAAGAAATCATGCGTAAGAAAGGTATTGATTTTGTCATTGGTAGGAATATCAGTGGTAGTAGCAATGCGTTTAAAGACATGGACGCCGTGAAGGGCTACATTAAGAATCAGATTTTGTCTAAAGATGAAAACATGTTTAGAGAAGTGGTGGCTGGCCACTGGGCTGAACAGGTAACAAAACGTCAAGATGACATCTTAAGTGACGTGCATGTGTCTTCTAATAAGCTAGGATACTATCAAGCACGCTTACCTATGGACACTAACAAAGTCTTTGAGTTACCTGATGGCAACTTGTTTACCTTTAATGACAGCTTAAGGAATCAGGACTTAGACACCATTATGGCTTATGTAGCTAACCGTTCGAGTGGCACAATGGCACTTAAGCGTGCTGGTATAGACAACCCAGTGACTGACTTAAGACAAATCTATGAACGAGTAGAGGGTGAGTTGTCTGAAGCCGTTCAGAAACGGTTAATACCAAGGTCACAAATGACAAGAGAATTAGAGGAACTTAAAGATGTATTCCACAACATTAGTGGTGCTTTAATATTCCCTGAGCATATCCACCCAGACAAAGTACCTGACATGATTAAGCGTATTCTCTTAGGTGAATCTTATAGACAAAATGGTATGAACTTTGGCGTCAACCAGATTGGTGAATGTAGGTGGCACTGGAGTTGTTGGTGCACGAGCCTTATTCCACTACATACCAGCCTTGCATGACCTATTGCACAAACTTAAGTATTCTAAAGACTTCAGTGCTAAGCAGTTGAGTGTCTTTAAGGATATGCACTTAGGTCACGAACTGGCACAGCACATCTGGTACAACCCTAAGTTACAACGAAATGTATACGGCTCAATGGCTGAACAGCAAGGTGTCACAATGAAACTCTTAGGTAACATTCAGAGTGCAGTTGATTTTGGTGGCAAGGTCACTTCTACAATCAATCAAATCTCACGATTGACACACCTCAGTGTTGCCGGTATCAAAGCCGATATTATGCCTGAGATGATGTTATGGGCTAGAGGAGAATTTAATAGTACCCTCAGAAAGAACCTCTTTAGTGACAGACACTTAGCTGAAGCTGGTATCAGAAATGCTGATGAATTTAAGAAAATTCTTAGAGATAGACTGATGAACTTAGGTGATGAAGACGATGCATTGTCTAAGGCAATCACTAAGTGGCAAGATGAAGACCTCACCAGTTACATGAAGCTAGAAGCATTCCTTGACCTTGCAAGTCAACGTGCTATCTTACAGCCTGACCTTTGGAACACGGCTAGAAAGTACAATGGTTTTGCTGGACTGGTACAGGGTATTGTCTTCCAGTTTAAGAACTTCTCACAAATGGCACTTAATGGTCACTTAGGACGCATTCTGAATAGCCGTGAACGTGAAGACTTTAACTTGCTCATGACAACATCAATTAGTAATGGTGTCATCTGGGCTACTTCAGTATTCTTCAATTCGTTCAAATACTTTGGCAATGATGAGCAGAAACGTCAAGAGTACCTTGAAAAGACACTCACACCTGAACGCTTGATTACCACTGGTATGCTTAGAAGTAGTGTGTTGTCTGGGTTGTCTTTTGCCAATGACGCATGGGAAGTTGCTATGGGTGGTACTACTAGCCGTACTACAGTTGACCGTGACCCTAACAAGCAAGGTGGCTTACTGTACAACTTATTTACTCAGTTACCAGCCACACAGAGTGCTTATCGAGCATTCAATGGTGCAACCAGTACGCCTGAAATTATGGCTAACTTAATGGCGAATAAGGACACTGATGTTGACCCATTGGTACGCTTATTCCCTCTTGACCGCTGGTTACCAGTGAAGGGTGCATTGTCCATCTTAGCTGACAAAGCTGACTTAGAACAGAAACGCCAAAGAGAACGCAAGCGTAAACAAGATGAACGCAATAAGAAGAAGTTAGAACAGAGAAAGGAAAAGAATGGACAACAGAACGTACAAAACGAAAGTTTACTTGACATGCTCAAATAGTCAGACCAATTACACATTTGCCTTTGACTACATCAATGTGAAGTACATTAAGGCAACAATCAATGGTGGCTCACCATTAGTCTGGGGAACTGATTATGTTGTCAATGACCACACGTTGACACTCACTAAGACCCCAAGACAAGGGGACTTACTGATTATCTATCGAGAAACACCAACAGACAAAACCGTTGAGTGGTACGATAGCAGTATCTTAAGAGCAAAAGATATGAACCTATTTAATACCCAGTTGTTACACGTCAATGAAGAAAATGTTGACCGACTGGCTGACAGTGGTATTCAAGAAGACAAAATTGATGGACGGTGGGACGCTAGGGAGAAATCTATCAAGAATCTCAAAGCCCCTACTGAAAACAGTGAAGCAGTCAATTTAGGCTTTCTAAAGAAAACCCAAGAATCATACCTTAATGCAAGCCAAGCGAAAGTCAATGAAGCAACCACTCAGGCACAACTTGCGACTAATCAAGCGAATAACGCTAAGGAGTACGCAAGACAAGCTAAGGCAAGCGCTGATGCAGCAAGTATGTCACAAGTGCAAGCCAGTACAAAGGCTAGTGAAGCCCAAGCGAATGCAAGTAGTGCTAGCAATAGTGCATCCAATGCGAGCACCAGTGCTGACAATGCAAGCGCCAGTGAAACCAATGCATTCAACAGTGAACGAACCGCTAAGGGACATGAAGACAAAACTAGGGAGTACATGGGAACTACTTTGTCTTATAAACTTGATGCAGGCCAAAGTGCAACCAATGCGAACAACTCAATGATACAAAGTGCAACCTATGCAGAAGAAGCTAAGAAGTACCGGGATGAAGCTAAGGCAATCGCTGGTAAAGATTTTGTGACCAATGAAGCCTTTGAGAGTTACAAGCAGAGTGTACCAAATAGCATTCAAGCCAAAGTAGACAGTCATAATGAATCACCAGATGCTCACCACCAGTTGTTTCAAGATGTTAACCAAAAATTAGATACAAAGGCTACTAAGAATGAGTTAAACACAATGAAAGACAATGTGAATAACCAGTTGGCAAACAAAGCGGATAGGGCTGACTTGTCTACTAAACGTGATATTAGTAACGCTACATTTAGCAATAATATTGTTGTCGATAATGGAGAATGGAGTGGCCTAGATCTTAAAACTAGCAATGGTGAGTATATGCATATTGAAGTGTCACCAGATAAAGATAATCGAATGGGTACACTTATGAGGAAAAATAGTAATGGTGCGACTGTAGCATTACTTAATCTACCAATGCGAACAGGAACACTGGCAACTACTGACCAAATTCCTGAAGGTGGACTAGGGAATGCACCATTTAGGCAAAATAATACATCAAATGCACACCTTATTAAAAACAACTATTGGGGATTATGGACAAGCACAGGAACACTTAATTTTGACTGGTTTAGCGCCAATAAGAACCCTTATGTTGCATTTGACACTCAGGGAATTAAAATACAGGGTATTTTAGTACGTCATGTTGTATTTGAAAGTACTTCTGGCCCAGGTTTCTGGCGTGAATGGAATGATGGGTGGCTAGAACAGGGCGGGTATGTAGCCTCTAGTGGGAGACATACTCAACTTAATTACAATAGACCGTTTAGAAGTGAACCAAGTATAAATGTTATAGCTAGAGCACAAGACAGTACTTACCTAAGCGGTTCTCAAAGTAATATGCAGGTATCTTATATGGGTAATACAGGTTGCCGTATTTCTATGTATGACGCTGAGCATTTACAAGGTTACTACTGGCAGGCATGGGGGTGGAAAGCATAATGATAGGACAAAAGATATATAAGACAGACCTAAGTAATTACACCGAGGTAGCACAATGGTGTAACGAAAACAACGCGATGATAGTCGAACGTGATGACTACTATGAGGTAGTACCAGTAGTCCACATTGTTACCCTTGAAGACCAAAAGAGTGAACTTTTTGATAAAGTTGAAATGATCAAAAGTGCATACGCTGGAGCGCTACTCATGGGTAATGATGTGACAGACATTAAGGCAAGTTTTGAAGAAACAACAGCTAAACTAGCGGAAATCTTAAAGAAAGAACGAGAGGAATAACTATTGGAAAATATACCTTTGAAAGCATTTCAAAATGCATTAAGTATGGCACTATTGGTTAGTCTTCTTGTCTTTGCCGATGTAATTACCAAATGGTTTTGCATCATAGACAAGTTTAATCGTGACCAAAAGAGAGAGTGTAGTTTTGCAAATACATTTAGGGGAATGTTCTTCAGAGCGTGGCAAGAAGGGTATTTAGAGAGTAGAAAATTTAGGGAAGAACTAGGGAAGAAATCAAGGGCGTACGGTATATCAATTCTTATAGCTATTGCCGTGTACCTATTCCCAGACTTTACGGTACAAGGTGTACCAGCAGATGAAGCACTCAGTTTTATCATTTACTTATCAGTAGTGGTAGCTGAGTGCTTTCTATTGTAGAAAATTTGAAAGAAATGGGAGTTAAAGAAGCAAGTTTTGTACGTGACGGACTTTTAGCAGTCTTAAGAAAATTCGGGGTGAACCCTTCACCAGACATCACTAGAACTGAAAGGAAAGACAAAGATGAATCAAATTGATTTTCAAGACCTAAGTAACTACACAGTACCAGCTAGAGGACAAATCAATAGAATTTACTTGCACTGGACAGCTGGACGATATGGACAACACTTCAGTGACTATCACTTGAACATTGATGCTGACGGAAGCCTATGGACTGACATATATGGCTTTACAGACAAAAAGGCACACACATGGAGAAGAAACAGCAATGCTATTGGTATTGCCCTTGACTGTGCTTATGGCTCATCTATTGGTTATGACGGACAAGTTACTCATGGAAACTACCCACCAACTGAAGCCCAGCTTGACATGTTGGCTAAGGTAGTCGCTAAGTTATGCATTGAAATTGGTATTCCTCTTATGTACCCTACAGTCATGACCCATGCAGAAGTTGCTGACATTGACGGTTATGGAATCTTTGACAGTGACCCAGATATGCGGTGGGACTTGTATGGTTTAGGTGACGAGATTCGCATGAGAGCAGAAAGGTACGCTTATGAGTGGGGACATTAAAAGAGCAATCAGAATCGCTTGTTATGTTGTCTTTATTGGAATACTTGCGACTGGCTTATGGTTTTACCTTTACCAAAAACCACCTGATAGCATTAAGCCCCCAGCGCCACCAACGAGTGAATCAGTAGCGGTACAACATAAGACAACCAACACCACTACTTACCAGTATGTTCCTAAGGCTACACCACAAGACCCAGATGTTGAAGTGTTGTCTAAGCCTAAGCCTATCACAGTGGCAATCAATGGAGTGAAACATGAGATACCTACTGATACCGTGAAGGAAGAGCACAAGTTAGACAATGGCAAGCTAGTGGTTACTGAGGAGCGTGAAGTGAAACTTAACTTGACCATTCCTGAACAGCCTAAGTTTAAAAAAGGTGTATACATCGAGAATGACTTAAGCAAGGGTACACAGGATATTAATGTAGGTGTACGTGCAAGTTATCAGACAAAAGACTTTGATGTTGACCTAAAAGCTGAACTATGGACTAAAAAGGATAAAGACAAAAGAATTACAGCCACTGTTACCAAGTGGTTTTAATAGACATTCAATTTGAAGTGCTGGAAGCGTACCACAGAGCGTTTTTAGCACTTCTAATTGTTTTCTAATGGTTTTATATAGGAGAAGAAACAATGAGTAAGAAAATACGTTTGAGAGTACCTAAGAAAATCTCATATGCAAAAGCAATCAGAGAGAAATGTTTAGAGTGCACATGCAACCAACCTAACGAAGTCAAGTATTGTACCATTACTGACTGTGCATTATTCCCTTATCGTTTTGGTACAAGTCCTGAAACGTATCTCAAACGGTATGAAGAAAATATTATTTTAGTTAAATAAGGCTACTCAGAGAGCGTTTTTAGCACTTAACTATTTTGTCTAGGGTAATTACACCTAAAAACAATTAGAAGTGCTGAAAGTCCTTCCTGAGTAGCTTATTTTGTATAGAAAGGAAAGTATGGACAAGAAGAAGCCTACAGTTTTTGACAAACGAGCGGTTATTGATACCATTGCAGAACTGGAAGTCATGGCGCTAAAGGAAGGGCTGGAAGACCCTGAGTTAAGACGCAACCCAGCATTCCTTGAAAAAGTAAGACGCTTTATGAAAGACCACAAGTTAGAAACCACAGCCAACTTGACCACCATTGTGACCAAAGCCGTGGAACACCAGACAAAAGAAATTCCTATTTTTGATGATGAGGACATGGACTAATGGCAAGCTATAAGTGGAGTAAAGAACAAATTCAGAAAGCTAAAGAAGACTTTCGAGTGTTCCTATTCATTGTATGGGACGCCGTTGGTCTTCCTGAGCCTACACCGGTACAGTATGACATTGCGAATTGCCTACAGCACCTACCTAATGACCGCTTTATTATTCAAGGTTTTCGTGGTGTAGCCAAGTCGTTCATCAGCTGTGCTTTTTGTGTGTGGTCTTTATGGAGAGACCCTCAGTTAAAAATCGAGATTGTATCAGCGAGTAAAGACAGAGCGGACGCCAATGCAGTCTTCATTAGAAATATTATTAGAACTATTGATTTTCTTGAGCACCTATTACCACGTAAGGGGCAACGAGACACTCAAAACCAATTTGATGTAGGTGAAGCAGTACCGGACATTTCACCTTCAGTTAAATCAGTTGGTATCACTGGACAAATCACTGGTAGTCGTGCTGATATTCTACTGGCTGATGACGTGGAAATTCCAAATAACAGTGTACGCAAGTGCAACGAGATAAGCTAGGGGAAGCTGTAAAAGAGTTTGACGCCATTATCAAACCTGAAGGAAATATCATTTACCTAGGTACACCTCAAAATGAAATGAGTTTATACAATGAGTTGCAACAACGTGGTTATCATACACGCATATGGACAGTTATGTACCCTGAGACCGGCGCTGAACGTGAGTTTTATGGAGACCGACTGGCTAAACTTATTGCAGACCGCTATGATAGCAACCCAGAGTTATGGGCTGGAAAGCCTACAGACCCTAAACGTTTCAACGAGGAAGAAATATATAAACGGCGTTTGTCTTATGGTAAAGCCGGTTTTGCCCTTCAGTTTATGCTCAATACAAACTTGAGTGATGTTGAGAAATATCCTTTGAAAGTGGCTGACCTTATTGTCTCTAGCCTTGACCCTGAAGAAGCTAGCTTGACTTATAGTTGGTCTAATGAGCGCATGCATCGACTGGCTGATGTTCCATGTGTTGCCCTTAAAGGTGACTACTACCACGAGCCAAATAGTAGAAGCACTGAAACACTTCATTACACTGGTTGTGTCATGGCGGTTGACCCCAGTGGTAGAGGGGAAGATGAGACGGCGTATGCAGTAGTGAAGTACCTTAATGGCTATCTATTCGTTGTTGAAGTTGGTGGCTATCGTGAAGGGTATAGTGATGGTGTCATGCAACAGCTGGCTAATAAGGCTAAGTATCATGGTGTCAATGAGATTGTCATTGAAGGGAACTTTGGTGATGGTATGTTCACCAAACTGTTTACACCAGTTGTCATTAGAACACACCCATGCGCCATTAGTGAAGTCAAGAACTATACCCAAAAAGAAGCACGCATTATTGATACCCTTGAACCAGTCATGATGAGACACAAGTTGATTGTGAATACTCAGGTTATTACTGATGACTTTGCTATCTATGAGATGAATCAGCAGTATTCTCTCTTTTACCAGTTGACAAGACTAAGCCGTGACAGAGGAAGCCTTGCTCATGATGATAGACTTGATGCTGTTACCATGGCTGTTAAGTATTGGTTAGACCAAATGGACAGGGACGAACAAGTTGGTATGAATGACCTTATGGAGCAACAACTGGAACAGTGGTTAGACCTGATAGGGGTATCTTATGGCAAGAAGATAAGGTGGACGTAAGGGGACATTTTAACTACTTAAAGAAATTCTAGCACCAGTGGACTTTTGAGTGAGAATGTTTTTGATAACGCTAATTGGGACACTATTGGTAAATTTAATTGGGACACTTGTAGGAGAAAGGGGAAAACAAAAGAAAAACTAAAGGTATATATACATGAGAGCTAAAGGTTAACTATAAGTTAACTAATAGATACTATAGGTATACTTAAGTATTCCTTATTTACCAACTGGTGAGATGTCCTTTAGCATACTAAAGTACCCTCATGTTCTCCAACCATGAGTATTCCTTTAGACTGACAAAGGTAATACCCACCAGTTACATATGAATTAAATATTGGTTCTCCTATAGGGGGCTTGCAAGAGACAAATCACTGTTTCATGTAGGCTCCCTTTTTTTATTTTGAAAGGTAGTGTTGTCTACATGTTATCAGTGAGAACGTTTGCAAGGCGTATAGGTGTTACTGAAGCTACTATACGTAAAAAACTTAAGAGTATGTCAAACTTAAGGCTCAACTCAAGCGGACGATACGAACTAACAGAAGAAACTTATATAACATTTCTTTACAAATTCTATCCAAAATTATATGCTAAAGATAGCCATAGTAACGTGATTGTTCATCAGAAAGGACAATCAATGTTAAGCACTGGAAAAATTAATAAAATAGTAAAACCTAATGGTAAGACCTATTATTATCTTTCACAATTCCCGATAGTATGATGACAATGGAAAGTTAATCTATAGGAAAGCCACTGGTCTACCGTCAAGAGAGGCTTGTGAAGGCCTGAGAAAGCAATGGTTAGCTGAACGTGAGACCATGGCTATCACTCAGGAAGACAACAAGTCATTCTATAGTTACTGCAAGAATCTTTTTAAGTCCGATAGGATCTTGAGGAATCAACCAACTGGTACGTCTAAGTGTTATCGAGAAGCACCTAAAAGCTTACTTCTCAAAAGTACCATATAATGAGATAACACCTAAGATACTTAATGACTACACTGAGCACTACTTAAAGACAAATGTGTTTAATGTAAAAGTTGTAATAACTAAAGCCCTTAATGAACTATACAAGACTGAGGTACTTGATAGAGACCTAAGACCACTTGTGCGCTATCCTAAGCAAAACCATAAAGACAAAAAGAAGCCTTTGTCTAAGAGTGAAGTCAACTTGGTATTCAATCAAGTCAAAGGACATCGACTTGAGCATGTAGTGCACCTAATGTTTAAGACTGGTCTAAGAATTGGTGAACTGCTAGCACTTAATTGGGAGGACATTGAGTTGCTAGAGGATAACTTAATAGTTACTCATGTAAACAAGTCTATAGGGCGTTCTGAAATAGGCTTTATCGAAAAAGCCCCTAAGAACAGACAAAGTATTCGAGAGGTCTACACCTATGACGAAACCTTATGGAAGCTACTGGAGACCGCTAGAGAGAACGCTAAGACTAAATGGGTAGTGCCTAATAGAAGCAATTCGTCTCATATGCACCATATGGGTATCGCTAGACTGCTAAATGAAATTGGAGAGACTATTGGACTCATTGGTACACTCAACCCACATAGGGCTAGACATACGTACATATCCACTTGTCTTCACAACGGTATCAAACCTGAGTACATAGCTCCTCAAGTAGGACATAAAGACACCATGATGATTTATAAGGTGTACGGAAGGGCTACTGAAGAAATCAAAAATGTATTTAAAAACATGTCAAACTATTAGTCAAACTAAGTTGGTACTAATAGATGCTGTAAGGAACAGCTGTTATAATAATATTGTAAAAACCTTGAATTAAGAGGAGGGTATGCTATGGCATATACTAAAAAAATTGTTGTTATCGGCACCGGCGGCACCATTGCGGGACAAAGCGGTTCGGCCGAAGACTTGACGGCTTATCAGGCGGGGGAGCTTACCATTGACGAAGTGCTGGCTATCGTGCCGGGCGTGAAAATTATGGCCCTTTTGAAAGTAAACAACTCTGTAATATTGACAGTTCAGATATGACGATGGCTATATGGATGGAGCTTGCCCGGACGGTTCAAGCTGCCGTGGATCGTGAGGATGTAGCGGCGGTAGTCATTACGCATGGCACCGATACAATGGAAGAAGGCTCCTATTTCTTGCAGTTGACGGTGCAAACGAATAAACCTATTGTCATGGTGGGCGCTATGCGTCCGGCCACCGCGATCAGCGCGGACGGACCGCTCAATTTATTACAGGCTATGCAAATAGCCCGTTCTCCTGAGGCGGTAGGTAAAGGGGTGCTCGTTACCTTGAACGGTACGATTAACTGTGCCCGCGAAGTGGTTAAACAACATACAACCGGTTCCGATGCGTTCGGCAATGCCTTTTTCGGTCATATCGGGTTTGTGCAGGACGGCATAGCGCGTTTTTACTATGAATCTTTGCGTAAACATACGGCGGCCAGTGAATTTGCACCGCTTGCGGCAGACGAAATGCCTACGGTGGCGCTTGTTTATCTGTATGGCGGTATTGATTCCAATGTATTACACGCCGTCTTACAAACAAAGCCCCATGGTTTAGTGCTCGCAGGGCTTGGTCACGGTATTTTGCCGGGACGTATCCGTCAGTTGGTTGAAAACCTTGATATTCCGGTGGTTCGTTCTTCGCGCACCGGTAGCGGCATGGTATCGGCGATGCCGAATGACAGCCGCCACGGCTTCATCGTTAGCGATACCTTGGCGCCGTCGAAAGCACGCATTTTATTGACCTTAGGTTTGACTAAGACGAAAGATAGAGCCGCATTGCAGGAATATTTTTACGAATATTAATGTAAGTAGCCGTGTAAGTAGCAGTAGAAGTAGAAGTAGAAGTGTAAGTAGCAGTATAAGTAGCAGTATAAGTAGCTTAGATTTTGCATATAAAACGTGCTATCTTAAGCCATGGTATTTCTTAAGATAGCACGTATATAGATAGCACGCATATAGTGGGGTAGAGTAGGTTAGAGTATGTTAGAGTAGCTAGGAGAGCGTGGGCTTGTTTAGGCCTCAGTCTCAGCTTGTTCCTTTTCAGAGGCCGCTTTAGCTTTTTCATAGGCTGCTTTTCGCTGAATGTTTTCAAAAGCCCGTTTCATAGCGAGACGAACGCATTTGGCTAAGGTGTCGCCGAATAGGGAATAGGTGCCGCTATCGGTTAATAACTCTCCATTCGTATCGATGGTGAGGACCACGCCGTCGGTGGCTGTACCGGTGGCGTAGGCACCGCTTATGAGGCTGTGAATTTCCTCGTCCCGAAAGGCTGCGCATTTAGCTTCCGTTACGGTGATTAAGGCTTTGGTTAAGGCCCCGTCGGTTAAGGCCTTATTGGTAAAAATTAAGAGATTGATTGTCCCGGGTTGGCGGAATTTACCGTCCTTTTCTTCATAGTAATAACCGTCGCCGGCGCAATGAGCGGTCGCTTCAAAACCGCCGGTAGCAATGGTTTCTACAATGACATCACCGGCTGTTACTTTGGCATACGCATGAAACTCCATGGTAGCGCTGGTAATGAGACCGGTGCAGAAGTTTAAGGGATAATCTTCCTGCTCGAATTCGGCGCTCAAATAACCGGCCGCGGAACCACCGGGCAATTCCTTTTCCGTTTCTACAAAAAACGGCAGGTTTTGATTGCGGATAGCCATGATGTGATGGAGACCGCCGTTCAAAGGACCGGTGCTCAAGCTGTAGCGCACATCGTCAAAGGCAACGACGATGGCCGTGTGGTGAAGGTTGACTTGACCGCTTACGGCTAATTCCGAAGGGGCCGTATATGGATTCTGTATAGTTGGTTTTGTCATAACTGACTCCTGTTATTTTGATGTATATGATATATATTCTGTACTACAGTTATACTATGGGTGATGTGCCTGACATATGTTAGCCCATATATAAAGGGCCTATCGACACATAGTGTTATCATATATGTTTTTTTATATTTTGTCATCCATTGTTTTTTCAAAAAACACAATAAAACAAGTAGTAAAACGTTAGTTAATTATTAAAAGAAAGCGAGGCGTTTATATGTTAGTTGCAAGTGTACAAGCGGCTGAGCCGGTGTCGAATGCAGTTAAAAACCAAGTGGCGGACAGCATGAGTTATGTGGATAAGCTTATTAATTTCTTTATTGATCGCGGACCAAGCCTGATTGTGGCCGTTCTTATTTATATTGTGGGGCTCTATATTGCCCGTTTTATTCGTGATGTAGCCATGCGCATGATGCGCCGTGCCAACTATGATCACACGGTTGTGTCTTTTGTGAGCCAAATTATCTACTACGGTGTGTTGGCTATTGTGCTTTTGACGGCTCTTAACTCAGCAGGCTTCCCGACAACGTCCTTATTGGCAGCCTTTGGTGCCTTAGGTTTGGCCATCGGTCTTTCCTTGCAGAGCAACCTGTCAAACTTTGCATCCGGTTTGTTGATTTTGATTTTCAAACCGTTTAAAGCCGGTGATGTGATTACGGTAGGTTCTGTGACGGGTACGGTTCGTAGCATTCAGTTCATGAACACTACGATTGTAACTAAAGAAATGCGCACTGTCTTTATTCCGAATTCCATGCTCACGTCTCAGCAGGTTACTAATGCTACGTATCAAGATACGCGCGTGGTACCGTTTGTGTTTGATATCGGTTATGATAATGACCATCATAAAGCGATTGACGTTATTCGTGAGGTTATGGAAAATGATGAGCGCATCGTCAACCGTGAAATGGTTGAAATCGGCATCTCCGAATTTGGTGATAACTCCGTGCGTATCGCGGCATATCCGGTGGTGGAAAACCGCAATTACATGCAGGTGTTCTATGATACCATGTCGTCCGTAAAAGATCGTTTTGATGAAGAAAATATTGATATTCCATATCCTCAACGCGTTGTTCATATTCAGCGCAGTGGTCTTGATGAAAATGCGAAACCTTTGAGCGATATGAGTCAATATGTAAAATAAGGATTGTTAGACTATGAAATGTTGGCAAAAAATAGTAAGTGTTTTTGTATTAACCGGTAGCTTGTTTACCGGCGCGGCACTATCGGGAGCAGCGGTTTGCGCTGCTTCTGATAACGCCGTAACCTCGAAGGCGGCGGTATCTTCGGGCAGCCAAACCGGTACGTCTGAATTAGCCAAGCAGGCAGAGGTGTTTTTGGGTGAAAAAAATAGCGCTGCAAAATCGGTCGCTGTGCCTGGTTTTGCCGCCGAAGCGGCGGTTCTGATGAATGCCGATACGGGTGAAGTATTGGTGGCCCGCAATGAAAATAAACGGATGCATCCGGCCAGCACGACTAAAATGGTGACCCTATTAACGGCCTTGAAATTGCAGGGGACGCGTCTTGATGAATTGGCTACGATTAGTCCTTATGCGGCATCCATGGAGGAATCCAATTTAGGGGTGAAAACGACAGATCAATTGCCGTTGCAGGCTGTGGCGGAAGGCATGATGGTGGCCAGCGGCAATGATGCGGCTGTGGTAGTGGCTGAAAATGTAAGTGGCAGCGTGTATCGTTTTGCCTTGGAAATGAATGAGGTAGCCAAAGAAGCGGGCGCCACAAAGAGTCACTTTTTGAATCCTCATGGACTCACTGAAGTGGGCCATTATTCGACGGCGTTGGATTTGGCTAAAATAGCCGCATACGGCATGAATATTCCCATGTTCCGTGATTTTGTAGGCGATGATTTTTACAAAGTTCCTTATGAAAACCGTAAACCGGTTTGGGTGCGCACGACGAATCATTTTATTCGCAGCAAGTATGAAGGGGCGAATGGCCTCAAAACGGGCTATACCGAAGCCGCCGGTGAATGTTTGATTGCATCCGCAACGCGCGACGGCCATACTTTGATTGTGGTCCTTTTGAATGACGATAATCGTTGGGTCGATGCGCCGGCATTGTTGGATTACGGTTTTGCCAAATTGGGCGTAACCGGTAAATAGGGCCGGTCGGTGTAATAAAATTGGTCGCAGCCGGGAATTTTAAATAAATTCGGAGCCCGGCAAAAGAGCTTAGTATACATAGAGATTAGGTATAGGATGAGGGATAGTATGAAAGAAGCAACAAGTAAGACCAGTGCATTTTTTGCATTTTTGCGGCGATTGCGATTTATTCGTCGCTGGGGCTTGATGCGTAATATGGAGCCTGAAAATAATCAGGAACACAGCCTTGATGTGGCGTTTATCGTTCATAACCTGGCGTTGTTACACAATTTAAACGGCGGCACGGTAGACGTTAATCGTCTGGCCGTAGCCGCCATGTATCATGATGTGAGTGAAATTTTTACCGGCGATATGCCGACTCCGATCAAGTATTTTCATCCGACCCTACGTGAATTGTATGGTCAGGTGGAACGATTGGCACAGGAAAAAATGCTCCGCACATTGCCGGCAGAACTTCAAAAGGCCTATGAGCCGTATTTGCTGGGTGAACTCGACGAAGTAGAAACAAAGCTTCTCAAAGCGGCTGACACGATGGCGGCGTTTATGAAATGCGCTATCGAGAAAAAAGCCGGCAATGAGGAGTTTAACGAAGCGTACGACAGCATATTAAAAAAGCTCCACGCCATGGAGTTACCGGCAGTGGAGCAGTTTTTAACGCTATATTTGGAACCTATGAGTGCGTCCTTGGATACGCTGAATTATTCGTCCTTAGACGAATGATGCTTAGCTGATGCCGGCGCTATGACGGCTGAATCGGCAGATAAGGTTGAGTCGGTAGCGCGGACGATTCAGTAGCGGAGATGGCGCCGGTGGTTGCCGTGTCGGCCACATAACCGGCGTTGCGCAGCAGTACGGCTTTACCGCGCCACGAGAAAGCACGGTCGCCATAGGCCGCTTTGAATGTCTTATTGGTAAGGCCTACGAGCTCTGCCGGATTGACATAGGGCTCAACGGTTTGAAATTCCGGAATTGGTGTGGTAGGCACATTGCGGTTGTGAGGGCACACTTCCTGGCAAATGTCACAGCCCCAGATGAGCGGCGTTTTTTGAATAATGGCCACTTCATGAGGCGGCAAGTCGCCTTTTTTCTGGGTAAGATAACTTTTGCAGGTTTCAAAACCGAATTCTTTACGGCCCAACGATTGGCCGGGACAGGCGTTAACACAGCGGTTGCAGCCTAAGCAGGTACCTTCCATGGGCTTGTCCGCATCCAATTCGCAGGAGGTTAGGAGGGTGCCGATGGAGGTGTAGCTGCCCCAAACGGGATGAATGAGGGCGCGGTTTTTACCAAACACACCAAGCCTGCGAGGTAGGCCATGTAACGATCCGCCATAGGGGACGTGTCGCAGTGAATTTCAAATTCCATGGTGCTGTCCATTTCCTGTAAGGCTGTGCCGAAGCGTTTGAGGTAGTCGGGAATGACCAGATGATAGTCGGGCCCCCAGGCGTAACGCGGTAAATTGACGGGCTTTTCGGTTTTTACATAATAGGGAAAAAGGCAAACGATGGCACTCTTAGGTGACTGTAACGCCGTATTGGCGCTGAGGCGTTCCTCTAATGTGCCGTTGATGAACGGACAGGGATTGGCCGTGTCGATATAGTTTGCCGCATCGTCCGGTAACGGCCATGGGGCAATGCCCACGGCGGGAATATTTAATTTTTTGGCTATTTGAAAAATGTCGTTTCGTGTTATCATAATACAGTTATTATGACAAATTTTCCTCAAAAAAGCGAGAATTTTATGTATTGCTGACGGTAGACTTTTATAATAAAAGTGTACAACAATTCAAGTTTTATAGGTATAATTAGGAGGACATCATGTTGATGTATCGGCAATTATTGCAGCCGAAGACGGTTGCCGAGCTTATGAAATGGCCTTGAAATTAAAAACAGCTCCATTTTTGGCCGGCGGTTGTTGGATCGGCTTAGGGAAATGGCGTTGGCCTTCGGTTATTGATATGAGCGGGTTGGGACTTGATTATATTCGTGAAGAAGACGATTATTATGCTATCGGTGCCATGGTACGCAAGGTGACGTGGAACGGTTTGCGCCGTTTCAGACTTATGCGAAAGGCCTTTTGGTAAAAGCTGTGCATCCGATTTTGGGCGTGCAATTTCGCAATATGGCCACTATGGGAGGATCCGTGGCGGCACGCTTCGGTTTTTCGGATATTTTACCCGCTTTATTGGCTTTAGAAGCAGAAGTTATGCTTCATCAGAACGGCGTCATGCCATTATCCGAGTACATGAATTTTAAGGAAAAAGATGTGCTCGTTGAAATCCGTGTGCCTAAGAAAGTAACAGCCGTGGCTATTCATACTTTGCGTAAATCGACGAGTGATTTTCCGTTTTTGACCGGCTCAATTCGTAAAGATGAAACAGGCTATCACATTTATATCGGCTGTCGTCCCGCAGCAGTGCGTGAAGCGGTTAAGGCCGGTAAATTATTGAGTGCTAAAGGGATTACGGCCCTCGAAGAGGCGATGGCTACCGCGGCCGATGAAATCGCGTTTCAGACGAATTCGCATGCGTCGGCAGATTATCGCGCAGCTATGACAAAGGTATTGGTAAAACGTTTGGTGCAGGAGGTAGAGCAGTGGAGGTAAGTTTGATAATAAATGGTAAAAAACTACAAGTGTCGGTTGAACCGGATGAAATGTTATTGACTACCTTGCGCGGTCAAGGCTATTTCAGTACGCGTCGCGGTTGCGATACGCTGAATTGCGGCCTTTGTACAGTATGGCTGGATGGTAAGACTATCTTATCTTGTTCCTATCCGACCTATCGGGCGGCCGGTCATGAAGTGACAACGTTGGAAGGCCTCGCCGATGAAGCGGCGCTCTTAGCGGATTGTTTGGCTGCCGAAGGGGCCGATCAATGCGGTTACTGCACGACGGGCATGATGATGAGTGCCATGGCGTTACGCCGTCAAAATCCGAATCCCACCGACGAAGAAATTAAAGATTTTCTCGTAGGTAATTTATGCCGTTGTACCGGTTATGAATCACATTTACGCGGCATTCGTCGTTACTTGGAGGAGGTAGAGGCATGAGTGAAGCATTAAAGGCGCGCCAACATGTAGGCAAGTCTTATAAAAAAGTAGATGCCGCTACGATTTTGAGCGGCCGTGCTGCGTATACCGAAGATTTTGTGCCGCCTCATGCGTTGGTTATTAAGGTGCTCCGCAGTCCGCATCCGATGGCTAAAATTTTAGACATTAATGCTACGGCAGCTCTAAAGTTACCGGGCGTGGAAGCGGTTTTTACTTATAAAGATGTGCCGAAGACGCGGTTCACTTTGGCAGGCCAATCCTATCCGGAACCATCCGCCTATGATTCCTTGATTCTGGATCAGTATGTACGTTATGTAGGGGATGCGGTCGCTCTCATCGTAGCGAAGGACGAACCACAGCGTTGCAGGCCATGAAAGTAGTACGGGTAACTTATGATGTGATGGAGCCGGTTCTCGATATGCGTACGGCGCTGGACCATCCGACGGTGATTCATCCGGAAGATGATCTTCATTACAATATGCCCGTAGGCGGCGATCCGAAGCGCAACTTGGCCTGTTCTTACAGCCGTGTGGTAGGCGATATTGAAGGGGAATTGGCTAAATGTGACTATGTGGTGGAAGACACCTATTTTGATCAGCCACATTGCAGACGGCGATGGAAACATTCCGTACCTTCTGTACGCTTGATCAGTTTGGTCGTTTAGTTTGTACCAGTTCGACGCAAATTCCGTTCCATGTGCGTCGACATATTGCCCGAGCCTTGGAAATTCCCGCTACGAAAGTGCGCGTAATTAAACCTCGTATCGGCGGAGGCTTTGGTTCTAAGCAAACAGCCTGTACGGAACTATATGCCGCTTTTGTCACTTGGACTTTGAAAAAACCGGCCGTTTTGATTTATGACCGTCATGAAGCTAATAACTGTTCAACCAGCCGTCACGCTCGTGAATGGAAGATTCGTTTGGGTGCCACTAAAGACGGTATCATTCAAGTTATCGACATGGTGGCTATCTCGGATGCCGGCGCTTACGGCACTCATGCTTTTACCACTTTTACGGCGGGCGAACATAAATCGGTGCCCCTTTACAATAAGGGCAAAGCGGTTCGCTATGAATCCAATATTGTGTACACCAATCACATGGCCGGCGGTGCGTTCCGCGGTTACGGTGCTACGGAAGCCTTGTGGCCGCTCGAATGTGCGGTGACTAAACTCGCTAAAAAGATGGGCGTCGATGAAATTGAATTACGCCTCAAAAACCTTATTAATGTGGGCGAACGTTCGCAGGTTTACGCGCCGGACGAAGTGCTTGAATCCGGTCTTTTAAAAGAAGCGATTGCGAAAGCCAAAACGATGGCTCGTTGGGATGAACGCCCTCACAGTTGGCAGATTGACGAAACGCATCGCGGCGGCTTGGGCGTGGCCTTGGCCTTCCAAGGGTCCGGCGTAGCAATGTGGATACGGCATCGGTAGAAATTAAGCTCCAAGATGACGGCTATTACACTTTGTATACCGGTTCCACTGACATGGGCACCGGGGCTAACACGATTTTGATGCAGATGGCCTGTGAAGTATTGGGCTGTCCGATTGATCATATGACTTGTTATGAAGCAGATACCGACGTAGTACCGTTCGATCCGGGTTCGTATGCATCCAGTACAACCTATGTAACGGGAACGGCCGCTAAATTGGCCGCGGAAGATTTACGGGCTAAATTGCTTAAGACGTTTGCTATGTATTTGGAAGTGGCCGAAGAAGATATTGATTTTGACGGCGTAACGGCCAGAACCAAGGATGGCCAAAAATCCATGACGACTCAGGAATTGGCACCGAAGTTGATGGTCAGCTTTGGTCATGAAGCACAGCAACTCGTCGGTTTTGCCACCTGGGGTAGTCATACGTCACCGCCACCGTTCATGGTAGGTATTGCGGAAGTGAGTGTCGATACGGAAACGGGTCAGGTAACACCGCTTGATTATTATGCTGTAGTAGATTGCGGTACGGTGGTGAATCCGAAGCTTGCCAAAGTGCAGGCGGAAGGCGGTATTGTGCAAGGCATCGGTATGGCTTTGACGGAAGAAATTAACTATTCGAGCACGGGCCGTTTGGAAACTAATAATCTGATGCGTTATAAGATTCCGACGCGCTCGATATGGGAACGCTCCATATAGATTTTGTAGAATCGCATGAGCCGACCGGCGCTTTCGGTGTGAAATCTATCGGCGAAGTAGTCATTAACACATCCTGTCCGGCCATTCAAGGGGCCATCTTAAATGCTTGCGGAGCAGAATTAACTACATTACCTATGATTTCAGAAAAGGTATTTCAGCCTTGATGGCGAAAGAATAAAAGGTAGGTATTAATTTCGAGCTAAACGTGCTCGTACTGAGGAGGAACGGCCATGATGATTCAAGCTAAACATTGGAATTCGTTGATTGAACCGGGGATTACAGCCATTGTAGGGGCTGGCGGTAAGACAACTGTATTGTCTAAATTGGTAGAATATGCAGGTTTAATAGGACAGCCGACATTAGTTACGACGACTACCAAACTGTATGAATCTCAGGTAGCTTTGTGGAATCCCTATTACGGGACTGATTTTAATGATGCGGAAGATGCATGTCACAAAGCTATGCAGCGGGGACGGTGTGCAGCTTGGTTCAGCGGTGTGGACGGCACCAAAGTAACCTCCTTGAAGCCCCAGGCTATTGATGCGATGTATATGGTACATCCAAATTGGCAAATTTTGGTTGAAGCGGATGGTGCTAAAGAAAAATGGGTAAAAGCACCAAAAACGACGGAACCGATTATCCCATCCAAAACGACGACTACCATCGGGGTAGTAAATTTACAAATGCTCGGCACTGAACTTACGGAGGAACATGTTCATAATTTAGGCGCTGTAGCGCAGATTATGGAACGTGCCGAAGGGGCCGTAGTTACGCCATCTATGTTGGCGCGCTTGGTACTGCATCCGCAAGGTCTGTTCCAGTACAGCCAAGGTAAGCGAATTTTATTCTGTACCGGTTATGATACGGTGCAGCATCGCATTATCGATTCCTTCCTTGACGCCTTAGCGGACAGCAAATTCTCTATGATTGTTTTGGCCGACGGCTATAAAGCCAGCTGCGAAATTGCCCGCGTTATTCAGTGGCAATAGAAAGACTGTAGGAATTTTCGCACAAAACAAGGTTATATGCATAAGCTGATGCATAAGCCGGGTTTTTAAAAATCAGCAGTGATTAGGAATACACAATGGAAATTGATGTAGTGATTTTGGCGGCTGGGCTCAGCCGCCGCATGGGGACTCCAAAGTCTTGTTGCCATGGCGCGGAGGTACTCTGTTAGAAGCCGCCTGTCAGGTATACGGTGGCTTG
>ENA-OQIC01000260-OQIC01000260.1-human-gut-metagenome-genome-assembly--contig:-NODE-260-length-24017-cov-2.383173_pt1 | contig 24017 bp, 24 predicted proteins | sample MGYA00242572_ERZ504736 | MGnify/ENA primary metagenome ERZ504736 (study PRJEB26092, sample SAMD00036201) | human gut metagenome | host: Homo sapiens | study: EMG produced TPA metagenomics assembly of...
CGTGTAGCTCGCCGTTGGTTTCGTGCCGTCGCCCTTTGTGCCGTTGATTTCGCGCTATCGCCCTTTGTGCCGTTGATTTCGTATCGTTGGCTTCGCGACGCAGCTCGCGATGTTTGTGCAGACCCGAATCAACCTCGGTGTTCCGGCAATTCCTGCGCGGGCAGCTGCGCCGGTCGACTGTGCGGACACCGAAATGGGACCCACATCAGGAACGACCGGAGAGCGTGAGAATTACAAGAATCACGTTAAGTGCGACAATCAGCGAAACAACTACCATATTGATCGCGAATTTCACCGGACCATCCACATAATCGCCCATTAATGATCGGTCGTGCGTGTATTTCATCAGCGGAATAATCGCAAATGGAATGCCGATCGACAGCACAACTTGCCCTATGATCAGCGCTTCCGTCGGATTCTTAGCAAACCACAACACCACCAACGCCGGTACGAGCGTCACCACGCGGCATGCCCACATCGGCGCTTTGATCCGCAACAGTCCATGCATGATTTCGGCGCCTGCATATGTGCCGACCGACGTGGAACTCAGGCTGGAAGCCAGCAATCCGACCGAGAAAATCGTGCCGATCACCGGACCTAGCACATGCTGAATGGCCTGTTGCGCACCCTCGATCGTATCCGTGCCGGTCATGCCATGCAATGAATTCGCCGCAAGAATCAATAGTGCAAGATTCACCGATCCAGCAAGTAATAATGCCCAGAACACGTCTATTTTGCTTCCGTGTAGCAGGGTCTTTACGCTCGGTTTGGGCTCTCCTGGCACGTAATGGTCGTTCACCAGCGTGGAATGCAGGTAAATCGCGTGCGGCATCACCGTGGCGCCCAGCATGGAAGTTGCCATCAATACCGTTTCGGTTCCTTTGAAATGCGGAACAAGACCTTGCAAAACTTGCGCAGGATTTGGTGGATCAATAAAAAGGCCTGCAATAAATCCAAAAGTAATCACCAGCAGCAATGCAATAATTAGCTTTTCAAAAATATGATGCGTGGCACTCTTTTGAAAAATAAGCAAGACCGTAGAAATAATGCCGATTATGCACCCACCAATAAAAAGCGGAAGTCCAAATAATAATTTCAGTGCGATTGCGCCGCCAATTACTTCCGCAAGATCAGTCGCTATTGCAATGACTTCCGCTTGCATGAAAAACATGAATCGACCGCCGTCGCCAAGTCGTTCTCCCAGGATTTCGGGAAGACTTTTTCCGGTGACGATACCAAGTTTTGCGGACTGATATTGAATGAGCACGCTCATACAATTGGCGAGTACCAGCACCCACACCAGCAGATATCCGTACCTCGCGCCGGATGTGATATTCGCCGCCACATTGCCGGGATCCACGTAGGCGACGGCCGCCACAAAAGCAGGTCCAAGCATGCCGGCAAGCGCGTGCCCGTGGCGGGAAGAGAAATCGTGATTCGCCCGTGCCGTTTCCCAGCATTCCACGCCATCCGTCGCACCCGCATTGACCATGCCTCCCATGCCGTCCATATCGTTCGAGTCGTCTGTACTGTTCATGTTCGTCGCCCTCTTATCCGAGCAATGTTATAGTGCACGAGACTGCGCGGTTATGTTACGTACGCGCATATCATCTGTCGGCATATGCGCGACTCATGCAACGGCGCGTCCGAACCGTTCCAAGACGCAATGCGAGGCATGTGCCACGAAATATGGCCGAATTGCGGCGACCTGCGGCTAAGCTGGAACAAGCATGAGAACGGTTGAGAATAATCGCCTGAAACACAGCCTTCGAAAGGACAACGCATGGAAACTTTCCATACCCCCATGGTCACATTGAACGACGGCAATCTGATTCCGCAAATCGGCTTGGGCGTGCTGCGCATCGACGATGAGGCGTTACCTCCGTAGTGGAGAGTGCGCTGGAAGCCGGCTACCGTCATATCGACGGCGCGGCGGGGTACAACAATGAGGCCGGCGTGGGTCGCGCGCTGAACAATGCGGGATTCACGGAAGGTGAGCAGCGCAAAAACCTGTGGGTTACGACGAAACTGCGCGATTCCGAGCAGGGGTATGACAGCGCACGCAAGGCGTTCGACCGCCAGCTTGGCTTGCTGCAGCTCGATTATGTCGACATGTACATGCTGCATTGGCCCACCCCGTTCGACTGGCGTTCCAGCGAAACGTGGAAGGCGTTCCAGGAATTCCGCGCGGAGGGGCGCGTGCGCACGCTGGTGTGTGCAATTTCCTGCCCGAGCATCTCGACCGCTTGCATGAGGAGACCGGCGAATATCCTGCCGTCAACCAGATTGAGCTGCATCCGACCTGGCAGCAGCGCAAGGTCGTGGACTATTGCAAGGCGCACGGCATTGCCGTGGAAGCATATTCGCCGATGGCTCGCGGTGCTGATTTGAACGCCGGAAACGGTGCGATTGAGCGCATCGCAGCGGAGCATGGGGTTACCCCTGCGCAGGTGATTCTGCGTTGGCATATCGAAAATGGCACGATCATCATCCCAAGTCGGTGCATGCGGATCGGCAGAAGCAGAATCTCGATTTGTTTGGATTCGTGCTCACCCCTGAAGAACATGCCGCGATCGACGCGCTTGACGGTCCGACGCGCGCCGGACATGATCCGATGACGTTCACGTACGCCTGATACTCCGTAATTCCGTAATTTCGTATTATTTTTAATAATTATGCCTCGAAAGAATAATCGTAATTCTTATAATTATCGGAATATTGAACGCGACGTGCGTGATATCCAGCGGGCCGGCAAGCGGTTCAAAAAAAGTTGGATCAACGCCGACGGTCCGCTGGAACGTATTCTTATTTTGCTGGTAGTCGTTGCGGTAATCGGCGTCACTATCGGCATGCTGCTGCCGAAAGTCAATCCGACCGTAGGCGAAATCACCGGCGAGTACACGGCAACCGGCACAGCTGCGGAAACGTTGGAAAAACTTACCGTCGACGACAATCCCAGCAAGGCCGGATATGATCGCGATGCGTTCGGATTCCGCGAAACCGACGACGATGGCAACGGTTGCGACGTGCGCGAAGACGTGCTCGCGCGCGATCTGACGGACGTGCAATATAAGAACGGCCGTAGCTGCCAGGTTGCGTCGGGCACGCTTGACGATCCGTATACCGGTCAGACCATCCAATTCGTACGTGGAGTGAAAACGTCTTCGGCGGTGCAGATCGATCATGTGGTCGCGTTGGAAAATGCGTGGCAGTCGGGCGCGAACACGTGGGATCATGCGAAGCTGTACCAATTCGGCAACGACATGTACAATCTGCTGGCCGTGGATGGGCCCGCGAATCAGCAGAAGGGTTCCGCTTCGGCCGCATACTGGCTGCGACGAACAGTGAATACCGTTGCGATTACGTGGCCCGGCAGATTGGCGTGAAAGACAAGTACGGGCTGACTGTCACTTCGCAGGAAAAGCGGGCGATGCTTTCCGTATTGCACGGTTGCCCAGCGCAGGAATTGCCGGAAAGCTGAAGCTGCTCATTTAGGCGCGGATATTTGCGGGTGCTGGCTGGGAACGGTCGTAGTTGTAGACGGTGAACGTTCCTTTGTTGAATCGTTTGGTTTCGTACAGCGCCAAGTCGGCCTGTGCGACGCATTGGCCGAAATCCACGCTTCCGATCGCGTCTCCATCGGCGCGCCCCGTGCCAAGCTGGCACCGTCAGCGGCTGCAATACGGCACACGCCCACACTGCAATGCACGTCTTGCCCGTGCTGTTCCGAGGTGCGTGCCAACTGTTGGAAGAACATGCCCAGCGTGGTTTCAAGCACCTGTTCGCTGGCGGTGTTTCGGATGAGTGCTATGAATTCGTCGCCGCCGTATCGGCAGATGATGTCATCTTGCCGGTAGATGTGCCGAAGCTGGGATGCGACCTCGCGGATCCAGAAATCGCCGACCGTGTGTCCGTATGTGTCGTTGATGGTTTTGAAATCGTCGATGTCGACGAACATCAGCATCGCTTCGTCGTGCGAATCCATGCGGTCGAAGTATTTGCGCATGTGCTTCCATCCCGCTTCTTTGTTCAGCAAACCGGTCATGCCGTCATGTTCGGCTTCGTACCTTGCTTTTTCGTAGGCGGCCTGTTGCGAGTGGAATCGCATGTTCATTTCCACGGTGTCCATGACGAACATAATCTGTGTGGAAATCACGATCGCCAAACATTGCAATGAAAAACTGTATGCCAGTGCTTGGTAGATGGTCGCCAATACTGGTAGCACGAAGAACGACATCATGGAAAGGAAAATAATGCGATCAAGATTCTTGCGATATGAGATCAACATGAAGAGGCATAATGCGATTCCCAAGACCGCAATTGCCTGCGAAAGAAGATAGAAATTACCGCGATGGTAAAGATTGTGGTCATCGAAATAGTAGAAAAGACCAGTGAATTGTGTGATGATAAGTAAGAGAATTCCAATTACGGATAATGCGTAGACAGCACGCAATGCGGCTGGTTTGCGATGCTGATGTTTGCTCACTGTCAACCAAACATAGGTTGCGAAGAAACTCATGAAAATATAGTTGATGCAGAATACTGAGAAATTGCTTATGCGAACCATATAGTATGCGGTTTTGTCTGCATCTACGCGAAAATACCAGCTGAGCGCGTCGGTTCCAAGAAGAAGCATGCAGGCGATCTGCATGAGTATTTTGATGCGAGTTCGTCTGGTTTTTTGTGGTGTTGCAATGAAAATTCCGCCTGCGCAAATCAGACATATGAAAATACCCCACAACTCCATGCAGATGTGGAACATGGCCCTGACTGTCATTATCCTCCCCCCCCCTCGACGCTGCCTGCGTCGAAAACTTGCCTACCTCTTTCGTGTGCCATGATACCTCTAAATAGGGAGCGTACCCCGAAATGACAAAAACAGGAATCCGCAGGCGAATATCCATCCTCTGTCATACGGGCTATCATATAGTTGTGCGTTTGAATGTGGAGAAGGTGATTGATGTCAGCAAGGCGGAACATGTCCCGAGCGCTTAGTCGAGAGGAATCATATCAGAACGGTCATTTAACGCGCACGGCGTTTATTTCCATTGCGATTCTTACATTTATTACGTTCGTCGGTAATTTCACGCAATTGCAGTTGAGCGCCGCGTTGCCGACGATCGTCAGTGATTTTGGTATTTCCGTTACGACCGGTCAGTGGCTGACGTCGATTTTCCAGCTGGTCATGGGCGTGATGGTGCCGCTTACGGCATACCTTACGAGACGTTTTTCGACGCGCGAAATCGTGCTTGTTTCCATGGTTGTGTTCACGATCGGTTCACTGTTCGCTTGGCTTGGTCCACTTTTTGATGGTGCTGATCGGGCGTTTGCTTGAGGCGGTTGGCACGGGTGTGATGTGGCCGGTGTTGCAGATCACGGTGTTTTCGATTTATCCGCTGTCTCGCCGTGGTTTCGCAATGGGTACGGTTGGCATGGCGATGAGCGTGGCTCCGGCGATCGGCCCGACGCTTGGCGGTGTGCAGACGGACTTGAACGGTTGGCGTTCAATTTTCCTCACGTTGACCATTATCGGCGTAATTTCGCTGCTTCTTGCCTATTTTGGATTGCATAATTTCGGTGAGAACGATAAAACCGCGAAGGCTGACTTTTTTTCCGTTGGACTGTCTATTTTCGGTTTCGGCGGGCTAATGTTCGGCTTTACGAATATTGAATCGTATTCGTTTGTAAATCCGGTGGTTTGGCTGCCAATGGTGATTGGCGTTGTGGGAATTATTTGGTTTGTGCTCCGCCAGATTCATGCGCGCGCAGGCAGATTGAAAATCCTGAAGCGCAGCCGCCACTGTTGAATTTGAGCGTGTTGAAGAATCGTAGTTTTACTGTTGGCACGATCACGGCCGCGCTCTCGTTCTTCGCGTTCAGTTCGATTATGGTGATCATGCCCTGTACATTCAGGATTGCCGTGGCTATTCTGCTGCGATTAGCGGCCTGGTGATGCTTCCGGGTGCTTTGGGCCAGTGCATTTCGCAGTTTTTCGGTGGTAAGGTGCTTGACCGTTTCGGAGCACGCCCGGTGGCGTTGATCGGCACGATTACCTTGTGTTTCGGCACGGTCATGATGAGTTTGATTTCCATGACTTCGTGGATTTGGTGGGTGTCGATTTGGCAGTTTGTGCGCCAGATCGGCATGGGTTTCGTGTTGATGCCGATCACCACATGGTCACTGAATTGTTTGGAACCGGAAGAGGTGAGCGCCGGATCCGCGGTGACGAATACGGTTCGTCAGATTGCGGGCGCGATTGGCGCTCCGGTGTTGGTGATTTTGATGGAGACGTTCACGTCTCTTCGTTGGACTGCGCTTGGTGGCACAAAAGCCGTGTATGCGGCTGCCAACGTGTTCGGCATTCAGTGGGCGCTTCGTATCAGTGCAGCAATCTGCTTCGTGATGGTGCTGATGGTGTTCTTCGGCGTGCGCGGCCAGGGTGCCGGTTCCACGCATGAAACCGTGCAACGCGCCCTCAACCGTAGGCGTGCCGCCTGACCGTGCATGCTGCGACGGCTACTCCTCTTCGTTGGGCTTGTATTCCACTACGCTGAGGCCACCACGCCTGCGCTGGTGTGCACGAACACATTGGCGCTCCCGCCTACGGCTTCCAAGCCTTCCACCAAGTGTGAGATCGGCTCGGAATCGAGCACTGGCAGCACTTGCGCCACGCCGTCTGCGTCGGTGACGGTGAGCGTATCGTCCAAATATCCGGAGGCGAGCGTTTCGTCGATGGCGCTTTCGAATTCGGCCAGCTTGCTGATTTCCTCTTCGGCGGCCTTGTTTGCGGCCACTTCCACAGCTTGCGCCACTTCTTCTCGCATTGCTTCTTCGCTCATGATTGCCTCTTTTGTTAAGCACCGTTTTGCAACCTATAGATTATCGGATGAACGTATCAGAACGATTCCAAATGCCGGAAAGTGTCCATATAGTGGCACTTTTGTGAAAGCATCACCCTCAATGCATGCGGGAAACATATGCGGGGATGAACGCGGGTAGCGTTCACGAGAAGAGATGTTGTGAGAGATGTTGTGAAAAACGATGCGTAAGACTATCGGTTGCAACATGTGATTGCATACGATTGCGGATTGCGCGGAATAGGAAGTGAAACGGGAAGATGGAATGGGAAAGGAGTGCGCATGACTCGACTTGGCGATGTCCAACGAAGTGAGACGCGTCGTGAAACGCGCGCTTCACTGCTTACGGCGTTGCTGTGGTTCGCATCCGCCGTCATCGTGTTCGCGATGCTTCTGCGCATGCTGCCGAACAGTCTCGATGGCAAACGGTACGTGCCTTTGATTGTCGCACTCATGCCTTGGCTTGGCTTGCTTTCCGTGATTATCGCAATTATTGCAACAGTTTTTCGCACTGTCGGCAAACGAAAACTTTTAGTCGCGTTAAGCGTATTGTGCGTGATCATCCAGATTATCTGGCATTGGGGGTATGTCGTTCCGACCAATGATCGTGCCATACAACCTTCTGCAACAGTGCGTGTCATGACGTTCAATACGAAGCAAGGTTGTGCCGATGCGCAGCAAATCGTGCGAACAATCCAAAGCGAGCATGTTGAAATTCTTGCAATGCAGGAAGTTTCATCAGGATTATTAGATCGGTTGCATGATGCTGGAATTGAGGATCATCTTCCGTATTCCGTTTCCGCGCAACTCACTTGGCACGACAATGGCGGTGTGAACGTACTGTATAGTGCGCATCCTCTGCAGGAAACAACGCAGGATCTCATTCCTATTGAATCCAGTAGTATTCCTGCCGCGACAGTTGATTTCAATGGCAGAAAAGTACGATTTGGGTCGGTTCATCCGTTTTCTCCACGACCAAGCAATCAGGGATTATGGAATAAAAGTTTGGATTCCATAGCGCAATTACAGCATTACGATAATGGGGAATCGTATGTGCTGATGGGGGATTTTAATTCCACGTGGGATCATGCAAGCTTCAGATATTTGTTGGGCGATCGCTTTACGGATGCGGGGGAGAGTGCCGGCGAGGGATTGCATATGACGTATCCTTCGGTATTCTCTATCGCTGAAATCGACCATATCATCTACGACAAGGGTGTGTACGCCAGAAATTTGGAAACCAAGCGGATTCAAGGTTCCGACCACAAGGCATTATTGGCGACGTTGGAACTTCAGTAATGCTGCCGTTGCGGGTCATGCTTGAGTTGTAGCAATACTGGTTTGCAGGTCACGTTTAGGTTGCATCAGTTCTTGCGTTACCGGCAACAGTTGAGCAGTAATACCGCCGTTATTGCCCCGTTTTTGCTCCGTAGGTTTCATCGACTCCCCCTACTATTACACTGGGGAATCCGAAGTGCTTGCAAACAATTAGGGAGCGAAACGGAATATGAACGGCGCGTCTGACCAGCCTGAAGAATTCGGCGTCCAGCCTGAGCAAGGCCGTCAGGAGGAGCCGCAGTCTAATGCCGATTCAGCCGCCGACGCAACCGCAACCTCCGACGCAACCGCAACCTCCGACGCAACCGCCAGTCCAGAAGATTCCACTTCCAGCGCCCCGCATTCCCGCCGCGTGCGCCGCCGTATGAGCGCCGAGCATATTCGCCAAATCAAGCGCAAACGTCGCCGTCGCAAGATCCTAATCGGCGTACTCGTGATAGTCGCAGCCCTCGCCGTTTTCGCCGGCGCATTCGTATGGTCTGCGCTGCACGTGAAAAACGAGCTGCAGCAGGCGGTGTCGGGCGTGCAAGGCTTGCAGCAGACCATCTCCGAAGCGGACACGTCCAAGCTTGAGAAGCAGACAACCGCGTTCTCCGATCACGTAAGCAAGGCCTACAAGCAAACCTCTTCGCCGCTGTGGCAGGTGGCGTCGGTCGTGCCGTATGTGGGCAATGACATTTCCGCCGTACGCACCACGGTGGCCGCCATGGAGAATATTTCGTCGCAGGCGTTGCCGCAACTGGTGAAAGTCGCTGAAAATGTTGATCTGAACAGTATTCACGTGGAAAACGGCACGATCGAAATTTCCGGATTGGAAGCGTCTCAGCAGCCGCTCCAAATCGCGGACGATACGATCGACAAGGCCACGCGGGAAGTGAAAACCGTGAAAGCCATGAAAACCCCGCATATCGCGCAGGTCGCGGACGCCCTGAAAACCGCGGAAACGTATTGCGAAAAACTTGACAGCATGGTGCATTCCTTGAATTCCATCGTGCAGGTGCTGCCAAGCATGTTGGGCACGGAAAGCCATGCGAATGATGCTCCGCGCAATTATTTGATTCTTGCGCAAACGAATGCGGAGGCACGCCCGTCTGGCGGTCTTACGGGATCGCTCGGCCTGGTCACGGTGCAGGGTGGTCACGTGAGCTTGCAGCCGTTCGTTTCCGATTCGGAAATTCAGAATGCCGATGAGCCGGTTGTGGATTTGACCGCCGAGGAACGTTTGCTGTTTACCGACAAGCTTGGCAAGGATATTCGCGACGTGAATTTCACGCCTGATTTTCCGCGCACCGGCGAGATTGTGAGCGCCATGTGGAATCGCCAGTATGGCGTTGCGGTTGATGGTGTGATCGCCATTGATCCGCTGTTCCTGCAGAACATGCTGGCGGTGACCGGTGGCGTTGTCATGCCTGACGGTTCGACGTTGGATGGCACTAATACCGCCCAAACGTTGCTGCATGACGTGTATGCGCGCATGGCTCCGCAGGAGACGGACGAGTATTTCGCGGTTGCCGCGCAGGCCGCGTTCGACCATATCATGCAGAATGCGGGCGATTTCAAATCGTATGTCAAGGCGCTTGCCACGTCTGTTGAGCAGGGACACGTGATGGTGTGGAGCGCGCATGAGGATGAGCAGAATCTGATTGCCGATTCCGCTATTTCCGGCAAATTGATTACGGAAGGTGCGAAACCGCAGGTCGGCGTGTATATTTCCGACGAAACCGAGTCGAAAATGGACTGGTATTTGCATCGCGAAGTGACCACTGAATTCCAGAAGGTCGCGCGAAACGGCGCGAACCAGTATACGGTGCATATCAAGTTGCAGAACACCATGACGGCGGAAGAAGCGGCTTCCGAAGCTGACTATGTGACCGGTGCCGGAAATATCGTTCCGAAAGGCCAGATCAAGACGGCATTGTTCATTTACGCGCCTGCGAACGGTCGTTTGGTGGATTGGGAATTCCAGAATGCCGACGATTACAAGGGTGTGACTTTGCATAATGGCCTGACCGTGGGCGTGGGCGATGTTACGTTGCAGCCCGGCGAATCCTATGAGATCACCGTGCATGTGCAGTCCGCTCCGGATACGGGTGAGCCGCTCACCCTTCGCCAGACCCCGCTGATCGAAGGCCGCTAGACAGTTCCTAGGTAACCTAAGCAGCTAAGCAAGCGGCTCTAGACAAGCCATCTTGCAACAGGGGAGTATGGGGGAATATGTGGGTATATGCGCATGTAGCCTCACGTTCACGGAACGGACGTCAACTTTTCATCCGTTCTTGCCGCGCGTTTCGCGGTATCGCGTCAAAAGCAAGTTTCCAATAGTCATTTAACTGCAAAAGCGAGTTGGAGATCTACTCTGTTAACAGGGCTTATGATACTATCTCTTCATGGAGGGAAGCCCCCTTCTTTTCGGGTGGGGATAGTTAGTAGAGGGAGGAGTCATGCAAGGCGGTTTCCGCAGCTCTGAGCAGGGTTCGGATCAAGTAGTGAGAACCCAGGAAATCCATATCGTCTCTTCTAACTCTCGTCACCAGGATCAGAAGCAGGAGCGACATCAGTCTCAAGACAACAGCCTCAGTTTGAGCCGATGATGTTTTCGAACACGCCATTTTCCGTTGGTGAAGATGGAAAGCGCAAGGGCAGGCGGAATCAGGTTGTGCCCGCATGGCGTTATTCTTTTGTCGTCTGCTTGGTGATGGTCGATCTTGCGGTCATGCTGATTTCGCTATCCATCAGTCTTTGGGCTAACGATGCCGCATATAATGCCATCAATGGGGCCATGCCGTTCTGGCTGTTCCTCATCTGCTTCAGCCTCATCTGGGTGTTGAGCCTCACTTTTGCTGGAACGTATCATCGTCATGTGATGGCGGAAGGCTACGAGCTGTATGCGAAAATCATCAACGCGTCGCTGCTCACCATCATCACTTACTGCTCGCTTGCTTTTATTTTCAATCTTTCCTTGCCGAGAACCGCGCTTATCGTCGCCTCGATCATTGCATTCTTCCTAGAAGTCATCGCCCGTTGGCAGATGCGTCAGTGGCAGCATCGCAGCGTCAGAAGGGCGCCTGTAAGTATAAGACCGTGGTAGTCGGCTCTTCCGACGGCATCAATTGTGCGTTGCGCACCATGCGGGACTACTCCAATTGGGGGTATTCGCCGATTGCCGTGTGCCCGATCGAAGCTGACGACAATGAGAAAGACGCTTATGTGGTCACGTCGTTCGAGCCTGATCCTTCCATTGAAGGTGCCGACAAGCTGAAGGTGATTCCGTTCAATGCCGCTTTCCCCGCGTACGTGCGAAAGCTTGGGTGCGCAGGAAGTGTATGTTGCCGACGTGCTGTCCCGCGATTCCGAAATGCTGCATGGCATTTCGCTTGCGGTCGAGTCGCTTGGCATGGAGCTTGCGTTGGCTGTTTCCTTGGCTGACGTGAGCGGCCACCGCCTGTACTTGCGTAATACGGCCGAACAGCCGGTATTGCTGGCAAGTTTGCCGCAGTATACGAATACGACGTACGTGATTAAACGCCTGCTGGATATCGTCGGTTCGGCTTTCGCGCTGCTGATTTCCTCGCCGCTGATGCTGGGCACGGCGATTGCCATCAAGCTTGATGACGGTGGTCCGATTTTCTTCTCGCAGCAGCGTATCGGTTTGCATGGCAAGCCGTTTACCATGTATAAATTCCGTTCCATGGTTACCAATGCGGAAGAATTGAAGAAGAAACTTGCCGAAGAAAATGGACAGACCGATCGTTTCATCTTCAAAATGAAGGATGATCCGAGAATTACGAAGGTCGGTCGTTTTATTCGTAAGACTTCGTTGGATGAATTCCCCCAGTTCTTCAACGTGTTGAAGGGCGACATGTCTTTGGTTGGTCCTCGCCCGGCATTGCCGGAAGAGGTTGCCCGCTACGGTTCCCTTTATTCCACGCGACTGCTGGTTAAGCCTGGTATTACCGGTCCGTGGCAGGTTTCTGGCCGTTCGGATCTTTCGCAGGAGCAGAGCGAATATTTGGACGTTTCCTATATCGAAAATTGGTCCATTGCAGGCGATCTTGCGATTCTCGCAAAAACCGTGCTCGTGGTCTTCCGCGGCACCGGATCTTACTAAATTCCGCAGTACTTTTCGCACGAATCGTCGTGCAAATCAGAGCGCTCCCTCCCGGAGCGCTCTTTTGCTTTCCCACGTGGTGCAGATGGGAAATGTGTTTTTGTGTGGTTGCGACCTCGCTTGTTTGATTGTGGGCTCGCTTGTTTCTTGATGGGAAACAATTATTCGTCATATGTATATTTTTGCAGTTATTGGGATACGTTTATTCGTGTGAGGAATATTGTGATACTCATGTGAAACAGTTTTAACTTATGTGATGAGGTCTACTATAACTAAAGATTGTCTTTTGATATATCTCATATGAGATTTGGATTTTCAAAATAGGTAATTTGCTTTCCTTTGCGCATTGTGAGATAATTAATGCAACGTGGCGCCATGATTTCTGTAACGTCATCCCTCACAGCTGAGGGTGGTCCCACGCACTTCGGTGCGGATTGAAATATGCAACAGAACCTATAAAAGGAAATAATCATGCGTAGTCATGAGAAGCGGGTGAATGTGTGCCCGCGAACGCAAGGTAAGTATTTGGTTTCGGTGGTGCTGACCGCTGTTTTCGCGATCGCGTCGCTGTTTGGAACGCTGCTGTTCTCTGCAGATGCAGTTGCCGATGCCGCCGAATCTCAGGCGGTCGCGCAAGTGGGCAACGCAACCTACGCGAGCGTACAGGAGGCGATCGGCCATACGTCGATGAAGAACGCGACGGTCACATTGCTGACTGACGTTGCGGAAAGCGTTACGATTACGCCTCTGAAAGGCATGCGAAACGTAACGTTTGACTTGAACGGGCATGTGCTGCAAGCCGATGGATCCGCTGTGATCACTGTGCCTGCGAACATGCAGCTCACCATTACTGGACCGGGAACGGTTGCGGGCGGAACACAGCCTGCAGTCGATTGCCGTGGCGCATTGCGCGTGGAAAGTGGCATGTTCACTTCGGATGCAACGTTGATGCGGTTTGCCGAAACGAATGAGACTTCCGCGCAAGGCAGTTTTTCGGGCGGAACGTTCACCGCGCCGATGCTATTCAACCTGCTGGATGACGCTAAAAACCTTGGTTATGTGACTGTTCGCGGTGGCGAATACCGGGGCATGATTCCAGCTGGACTGAACACGCTCGCCTTGTTGAGCGGCTCGTTCTCCGACTTGTCGAATCTTGCGCCATACTTGGCTGACTCGCTTGGGCTGATTCCAGGCGGCACTAGCGGTGATGGTATGGGTGACGGAATGTTCCATGTCGGCGATCTGGCGATCTCCAGCAAGCAGACTTTGGTTGAATTGAATCCGGCGAGCGGCCTTCAACGGTTGAGCGCCGATGACCTACTAAAGCTGACGGAAACACAACTGAACGGCATCGCGACTATCTTCTTGTGGTGGATAGTGACCAGTTGCAGGCGTTGAACGATCAGATCGATCGCGCAATGCAGGCGGTTGAGAAGAGGAAAGCCTTCGAAGCCGTGAGCCAGAACATCACCATCACCGCCGTGCGCAACACGTCGGATGATGACTTTACGGACGCAAACGCGGCCCGTTCTTCCGGAATGCCGAATGGAGCTTCCTCGCGTGGCAGTGCCAATGCGAGTGGGGGAGCAGGTATGCAATTGCGCACTTCCGACCACGATGGCATAAGCGCCCAAGTGGCGGTAACCATCAAAGCCGTCGCCGAGCCAGAAAAACCAGAAGAACCTGGCAAACCCAGCAATCCAGAAAAGCCAGAGAAGCCGGAAATGCCTCGCTCCGGATCCGCAGTGCAGGCGCTCGCCATCATTTCGCTGCTGCTGGTGATCGCTTCCGCAATCTGCGCATACGCAACGGTCCATCTGCAGTCGTCGCGTCTGCACAACTAGTATTTTCCGCCCTTTTCTTGAGCTGTATAGACGCAAAACGCTAGTAATGCAGACATGAAACCACACTCCGATCATCGGATCCGAATTTCTTCAAATCCGATGATCGGAAGCAAGGTTCAAGGTCAGCTCCTCGGTCTCAAAGTTTCCAATGGACTAAACACTGGTGGCTTGGTTCCGGGCTTTCTTTGAAGGACGACGTCGTCCATGGCGTACGGGTTCTCGGGTAGGCTCTGTTTTCAGTTCTAATTGCGTTTCTGACAGTTTGCCGGAACCGTACTGTTTGTTGAATTCTATATATTCCGATAGCAACAGTTTGATGGCGGCAAACTGGTCCAGAAGGTAGTCGCAGCCGCTCTGCGGGTCTTTGTACCACGCCGCGTGTTCATCGATTCGTCTCAGCACAGAGGCTGCTTGGTCTTCTGTGTATCGCCTCATTCCAGCACTCTTGACCAAATTGATATGAGATAGAAGGATGCAGGAAAGATCATGTATCAAAGGATCTGATTGCGCAAGATAAAGAGTCTTCTCCCTTACCGGGTTGTCTGTCGCGAGAAAAATAGGCATCAAACTATCCAAGACTTTTGTCTTTTTGATGGTGGCCGCTGGTGGGATAAGAAGACAATTATGATGCGAGGCCGCATTGCGTAAGAGCCTTACTCCGTAGAGCAAAGAATACGTCATATCATAAAACTTGCGATGCTCGAGAAAAGAACTGTAACAACGTATAAGACTGTTCAGAGTGCAAGTCTCCCAGAACAGCCACACTGGTTTTTGATCCAGATACTTATTGATCATTCCTTCCGTATAAACCGATTTTTTGTAATCATCTTCTGGAACAAACGATCTGCCATGTTTGGCATAGTAGAGGTTTTGATCTTTTTCGTAGTCGGCAATTACTTGGTATCCGTCTTCTTGGACTCTTGAAATTAAGTTGTTGAATCGAATGCGCAACGCATGTTCTATATCGCCTGTCATGCGAAGAATCAACATTCTAAGCTTAAAATCGATAGTTGATATATCTTTAAGATAGGCGAAATCCAGCTTGCTGTAGTTGCCTTGTTGATCGCGTTTGAAGTTCTTGTCAAAGGCTTTGATTTGAAGAAGTAAGTATTGTTTCGTAGGAAAGATTCTGCTTCCGCCTTGGAGCAGAGTTTGAATTCAACACCATGACTTTCTAAAAGATCGCACTGTTCTTTAGTGTTCAAGGCGATCCTATTTTTACTTGCCGATACGTTTGACGCCGATCGCATCGTTTGCGCTCCCTAAGAAAAAAGTGGATAGCCATAACGACTATCCACTTTTGGAGGACCGCTTCACATTCATAAGAATCGGTCGAGTCGCTCCACGTACATGTAAGTGGACAATTTACATGAAGAAATCGTTTTTGACAAATCAACACGCCGTAATGGGTGCTTCTTTACTACTAAAACCATGCCTGCGCAAGTCACGTTAGTCGGACAAAATCCGAGTTGTGCAGGTGTAAAACGCGTCTTGTGCGGGCGGGCTGTGGGTGTCTGCACAAGTCACGTTTCACACTGCCGGACGGTCAGCCTGACGACTGGTTCACTTTTCAGTTTCGTCGTCGAACGTGATTTCAGCGTCGGCTTCCTGGTAAATCTTGATGTTAGTGTTCATGTCGATTTCTTCCACGATCCAGGGTTCGCTTTGCAGTTGGCATTGCATCTTGAATTCGTCGAAACGGTTACGTCCGTCCATGCCGCGTAACGTCACCACAATGCCGAAACGAAGACCATCTCCTGCGTTCTTTCCGACGTTGCCATTCTTGTCTACTGGAGGGTCGAAGCGTTCGGTTTTGCGGATTTTGAAACCCCAGTAAGGAATTCCGTGCGAAACACGCGGTCGGAAGCTGCGTTTTTCGATATCACTGACATGTTTCACATTGTCCCATTTGCGATACATTTTCCGAGCCGTATCTTCATAGGTTCGAGCGAAAGGATCTCCTTGTATGTTGTTGTCGAGTGAGTCGATACCGCTTGTCTTCATGCGTCCGAAGTGGAAATCAAGCTCGGTGTCGGTGTAATCCACGCCTTGCCTTTTATCGCATTTTGGAAAATAGCAAAGCGTGGCTCTGGCCATGTATGGGTATTTTCCATCTTTCATTGGCACGGGAATGTTGTAGTTGTATGTTTCGAAAGTGTCGATGGTTCCTTCCAAAACGAATCGTATTTCGTTAGAAGGGGTTTCCAGAATGTCTTCAATTCGGGTGGGGACAATACCATATCCAAGCTTGATATTGTCCGCGGAAATTGGCTCCCAGCCGGAAGCTGCGTCGATAATCAGTGCTTTGGCTGCTTCACGAGAAAGATGCATGACGTGGACCAGATATGCTAGTTTTCGTGTGATCCAAGGCGCGGCAAAGGAGGTTCCTCGTGTGGTCGCCACTCCTCCTGGAGACCACACAGCCATCTCGCCGTAATTGTCTCCACCAAAGTAGGAGATATCTGGTTTCCGGAAGAAATGTAATACCGGTCCCTCTCTGGTATAGCTTGCGGGCTCTCTGAGTATGGAAGTCGCATTGACCACTAAAGCGTTGACGGAATCTGCCGGGGCGCCGATTCGTTTGGGGGTATCTAGGGGAATCTTTAGAAGTCTTTATTCGTCCCTGCCACCACGAAGATAACGCCGTATTTCTCTTGAAGTTCATCCAGCATTGCGCCTTCGGGGGATATGGTGTTTTCGAGTGCTTCCTCTGTTGATCCGAGGCATAGGTTCCATACGGTGATGTCTTGATTCGTTTCCACGATGTGCCGTATGATTTTAGAATGCTGAAAGAGCTATTTTTGCCATTTTTAGCGACCGCAAAATGACGTACGCGAAATCTGCCGCAACCGTCTTCCAGAGCAGGATTCAGGGCAGGGCCGTCCACAATGATGGAATCGACTTCCGTGCCATGCGCATAGTCTTCCGGATCGACCCCCAATTGCGGGTCGATCAGATCATCGTGATACTCAACCCAATCGGCAAAATAAGCGGTTTCATCAAATCGTGTGTCAATGACGCCGACAATCGGCTCGTTATGCGGTGGCGGAACGGAAAGGCCGTATTCGTTTTGAGAGTCTCGTGCATCCTGCGGATTCTGCTTAGTGCTTGTCTCAACTTTCAGATCCAAGATGTTTTTTTGCGCCATGGCAATCAGATATGGCGCAGTTTCAGCCAGCTTGCTGTACTGTTCTGGCAACAGGTTGATGGTTGTCGGATCGAGCAGACTGGTTGAGATCACATTGATGCCAAGGGAATTCAACAGTGACACTGTTTGGCTGGCGTCTCGCCCCGTATCATATAGCGTCACCAAAGCGCGATACTTCGGATTATTTATTACGGACCTCACGTCGAAATGGTCAACGAAATATATGTCGCGAATGAGCTGTGCGAAAGTTGTTTTGCTCAGTCCTGCGCGTTCGTCGATTTTGTCGAGACCCGCTTTGGTAATTGTGGCAAGTTGTTCGTCGTTGATGGAACCGCCATGATGTTCCAGAATCGTTTTGCACGCTTCCAAGTCAGTAAGCGTCGAATCGATAGTGTCCATGGTCACGTAATGCGTGATGACGTGACGCATGCGCGTACCGATTTGGCTGGAACCATGTTCGGATCCGTCATAAGTGCTGAGTTTGCTTTCGATTGGCTCAAAGCGCGCGCCAACTATGGAATCATTAGCTCGCTTCCCATGACCGGAAAGAAGCTGTTTGATCCTGTTACTTTTAGCCACAACCTGCCTGTAGTGCACTTCAACCAGAGGATTGATAATCGGCGGTTGCTCTCTCCAGTAATCACGTACTGTCTGAAGGCTTGCGATTTTCGCTTCCATATCGTTCATATCGACTGATTTGCCTACTGGCAGTGCTGGAGCGCCGGGGCGTTGCGCTCGCCGAGTCTGGAGTTTGCCTTTGAGTACGAGCGTATTATTCATTGCTGGCTTCCTTGATTTCTCGAGCTACGGTGCTGCGGGATATTCCGGTTAGGATTTCAATCTCACGCAAGGTGAAGTTCTGATCATGCAGTGCATGTATGTCTTGGATGGTTTCAGAGCCATTGGGTACCAAGGCGGTGTATAAACGCCGCAAGTAGTCGTTTTCGTCGTCAGGTTTACTGAAAGCGATGGATGAGCGGATAATGTTTTTCATTTCTCCTGGGTAGGGGAGTATGCCTGCGTTGGCGAGGATTTTTTTGAACAGTCGCGTATTTTTCCCGATGAACGAGAACTGTTTCGAATATCCGTTCAGGATGCTTACGGCGATGTCAGAGCGATCTTCGCTCGTGTATCTGCCGAAGTCGATTGTGGCGTCGAACCGGCGGATGAAGGCTTTGTCGAATTTGGAGTACAGGTTTGTGGTGGCGAACAGCATGATTTGCTCTGACAGTTCGTCCATTTGACTGAGCAGCATGGATGTTGCTCGACCATTTCACGTACGTCTCGGGAGTCGATGCGGTCTAATGCGAGGGCGTCGATTTCGTCGAATAGAACAACCATTTGCTCGGGTTGTGGGAATTGATTGATTTCGTTGAAGAGTTTTGTGATGTTTTTGGCGGTCTGGCCGAGTCTGCTGTCGATGATGGATGCGAAGTCCACTACGTAAAGTTCTCGTTGCAGGAGAGAGGAAATCTGTTTCACGGATTTGGTTTTTCCTGTGCCCGCGGGGCCGTGGAAAAGGAAACGATGTATGCCGATGTTGCGCCCGATGGCATTGAGCACGCTTGAATGTCGTTTGCGATGGGTTCCGGCAAGGGGAGTGATGTTCGCACAACTGTTCGCTTTGTGAGAAATGTGGAATCGAGTTCTATGCTTGCGGATTGTGGAACGAGGGTGTTCGCGTTTGAGATAAGCGCGAGGATGTATTCGGATAGTTGGGTGTCTCCGGATTCGGCGAATTCCTTGGCGATATTGTATGCTTGGGTGCGAAAAGCGGCGTCGTTGTGCTCCGTGTGATAGCGGATGAGATCCAAAACGTCTTTCTTTTTCATATGTGCCACGCTCCAGTAAAGCCTCGAAGGGTAATACTATCTCCACTATAGCCATCAATATAGACGATATGTGTCTTAGATTGGCGAAACTTGTCTCAAGCTGTTTCGTGTGGTATGGTCTTTGCGGGGCTTCATCCGAAGCTGGAAACAAAAAGGTTCCGATCTGCTGGAACAGGTCGAACCTAGGAAACGAGCCTCTCGAACTCGTAGGTGTCTGCACGACGCTACAAAACTACCGCAATGGTATGTCAAAACGGTTGAGAGGGCTCCTGACAATGAAAGGAGCTGCAATGGCAGCTGTTTTCAACCGGGCGAAGATAATAAACGCCCCGGCGAATATGTGGAAGTTGGTCCCCGCGGTGGGGCGGTGCCGGATGCTCGCGTCGTGCATATAGATGCGGGCGATCGTCTTCCTCCTACACAGGAAGAAGGTCATCGCTGGAGGCGACGTTCCTGAGATACTGAAGGGTTTGTTTTTCGTGCCGCGAATTGCGTTATGAAGAACAAACTTTTTAGGTGGGGCTGGTGACGTTTTGTTGGACTCGTCGTTGATTCCATCACTACCAATCATGCCACAAGACCGAGCTCGTGTCGACGGTCCATGATGCCCGTGTCCGGACTCCGTCTTGATCCTCCTGTCCCGATACCAGACCATGTACTCGTCCAGCATGCCGATGAATCCGTCCATCGAGACCCCGGCGAAGCTCCGCTTGCTCGCCATCGCGCCCGGAGGCCACCACTGACACCATGCGAAGGCCGGCAAGGATAAACACGCCGGGCTCGGAGCGGAGGCGGCCGATGCGTTCGCCGCGTCCAAGAGTCGTTACGGGTACCGCGGGATCAAGGCCGCTCTCAGAACCGGCGTCCCGGAGAAGGTGACCGGACGGATCATGGCCGAGGACGGGCCCGTGGCGCATGTTCCCAGACGTCGCGGGCACGGTTCCCACGAGGGCGGGACGAATCCCGCCCCCGGCACCCCGATCACCCGGGACTTCACCGCCGAACGTCCCAACGAGAAGCGGCTGACGGACATCACCGAGATCAAGGCGGCGGATGGCAAGGTGTATCTCTCGCCGGTGATCGACTGCCACGACGGCAAGATAGTCGCCTACACAGCCGGATATGCCCCAACGTGCAGCCCGCCGACACCATGCCGGAGAAGGCGGCCGCCACGTTGCCCGAGGGCGCGCGTCCTCGGGTGCGTTCCGACCGTGGCCGTCACCATAGGCGGCCGGGATGGCTGGAACTCATGGAGCGGTTCGGGCTGACGAGATCGACGGGCGCGAAGGGCCGTTCGCCGGACAACTCGGCCGCGGAGGGTTTCTTCGGCGGGATGAGGGTCGGGTCCGTCCGCCCCGGGCGGTGGAAGGAGCGCACCCGTGGGGAGGTGCTCGCGTTGATCGACGGGTACACCCACTGGTGCAACCACGATCACATCAAGCAATCGCTTGGTTGGGTGAGCCGGGTAGAACCGGCCTGAGCCATGGATTGGCTGCGTGATTAACTCCAAGAAAACGTCCGCACCCTGTTGCCGAGTTATGGGCGTTTTTGCCTATGGCCCACCACATCCAGCGTTGTACGAAAAGGTTCGCGAGGGTCAGCAGCACGAGCGCAAGGGCGGTGGCCGCGAGGCCCGCGAAAAGCTGTGAAAACCACGGTGTGGACGCCACATTGATGCCGATGACGCGGAAAAGCCCGATCTTCACGATATTGAGTGTCAATGCGTTCAGCGCGTAATAGACGAGGCTGCAGCGCCCGATATAGGCCAGCACCCGGCATGGCCCCACCGCGATGCACAGCCAGATGACGGCGAACGTGCCAAGGAATGCCGCCGCGACCGATGCGGTCAGCAGCGCCGGACCATCCGGTACGATTCCGACCACGGCCGGTACCGCCAACGTCAGGAACACTACGGCCGCGCAAGCTGACGATACGCCCGCTCTCCCGCGCGGAATGGCTTTGAGCCATTCCTTCAGCACGTATCCGACGCACATATAGCCAGCTGCCTTGACCCCGGCCACAATCTGGAAGGGTAGTGCAGGCCATCCGATCTGGGACGAGACGAATGTCGACAGGATGACGAACGCCATTCCAATAGCGGCAAGCACGCGCCCGTCATCAGTCAGGCTGGTCAACCCGTACATCAGGCATTCGCCCACGAAGAACGCCATGAGGAACCACAGTCCGTTGCCCATGACGAGCACGTCGAGGAACTGGTGCGCAATACCGTAGTCGTGGCTCGTCTGGAAGGCCGCGCTCATGGATGGTATGAGCAATATCGCAAACGGTTTCGCGAGGAAGTACAGGGAGAACACGTAATACGGCACCAGCAACGTCTTGGCCTTGCGCGCCAGAAACTCCTTGAACCCGCCCCTCCTACTGAACGTGATCCCCCCCAGTAGGAAGAACAGGGGCATGTGGAACAGGTATATCGCATCGATGGGCGCGTCCAATGCGGGCAGCCACACGCTTTCGCCGTCACCGTTCCTGAGGTGGCCGAAACTGACCAGTACGATGCCGACACCCTTGGCCACGTCAATCCACTCGATACGCTTGGAATCACTCATTCCGCATCCTGTTCCGCTAAGTTCCTGAATTTCATGAACGCGCCGAAGCGCACGATGAAGGTCGTGATGTTGGTGCTGGAGAACACCACGCACACCGTCAACGGCGTGATGTTCCCGGCCAGCCACAGAACCGCGCAGGCCGTAAGATTCACGATCGCGCTGACCATGATCGCCGCGTTCGCCCAGGTCGCCTTCCCGATCGGAGAGAGCGCTGGATAGCCAAACATGAAACTGAAATATCCGAAGAACACGCCGACCATCAGTATCCGCAGAAACCCGCCCGCGCTGGCGTACTGTCCGCCGAGAATCAGCACGCACAACGGCGTTGCTAGCACTTCCACCAGCGCACACGCGAGGAACCAGAGAATGCCGCCCCGCAACACTATGCGTAGAACAGCCTGTAGTCCTTCTTGTTAACCATCGACGGGTAGAGCGCATCGCCGAGCGGCGGAATCATCTGCTCTCCGGCGGACGACAACTTGGTCACGCCGGAGTACAGGCCCATTTCCACGGATTCGGGGCTGTAGCGCATGCCGAGGAAGATGGATCCCAATGATCCGTTGATGCTCACAGATATGCGGGATATGAAGAACCAGAAGCTCTCTTTCAACGCTTCCAGCATTTCCCTCATGGTGGTGCTGGTCGCCTTCAAACCGTCGCGTTTGAGCAGGGAGAACGCCCACAGGAGCGCGATGGTATCGAATACGATCATCGAGACGGGATATATGATCAGGGTGTCGTCGCCTTCACAAACAACAGCGTCGCCACCAAGATTCCGGATTTCGCGGACACCGCGCGGATGGTAATGTCCTTCATGCGTTCGATGCCCCTGAAGTAGGCGTCCGGAAGCAGTGCTTTGGCGATCGAGTCCACGAAGAACAGAAGGATGATTACGAAATGGCCGCGGAGCATGTTCACGAACATCGCGCATGCCAAGAACACGACCGACGCGCCGCACGCCAGCAACAGCTTGGTGTACGTCATCGTCGAGATGGTTCGGGACATTTTTGTCTTGTCGTCGCGATGCACGGAGATGGCCGCGGTGGTCGACAGCTGGAAACCGTACTCCACCACCATCTGGAACACCAGGCAGAACGACGTCGCGAATCCAATCACGCCGAACTTCTCCACGCTGAGCACGCGTGACAGGTACGGCAGGAGCAATAGTCCGATCAGATAGTTTGAAAATGTGAGCGCGTATAGGAACAACGCATTCTTAAAAATACGCGAATGTGATTTGTTATTCGTAGCCTTCATTGTCTTTCGGTTAACTCATCTAGCTAATGTTTTAGATTCGTGCATAAGAAATCAGCAGTTCCTATTTGATGACTGTCGTGATTTGATTTCCTGTATAACGAATAGATGCGCATGTGCGAGTTTCCTCAAGGAAGTTGCCGACCTCAATGTACATGACTGGCACTTCGTTATCAGGGAGATTCAGAAGTTTGCGGGTATCCTTATCTGCTTTTGCCGTGAACATGGTGTTCAGAGGGCAGGAAGCAAGTCCTAAGGATTCAAGCGACAAAAGAAGGGACATACCAAAAAGTCCGCCGTCAGTGAACCCCTCATTCCGTTCATAGGATGTGATGAACGATCGCAGGTCGGAAGTAATGAGAATAAGGGCAGGGGGTGCCGCATATCCTCCCACTCCTCCTTGGATAGCCAAAGCCTTAGTGATGATTTCAGGGTTTAGGATCAGATGAACTCGAGTTGGTTGTCTGTTGCAGACGGACGGTGTCCTCATAGCCATGTCAATGGCTTGCTCGATGAGATTAACATCTACTGGCTCATCGGAAAACTCTCGTACCGAATGACGGTGTTCATTAAGTTGAGCGTAAGGTAGGAGCGAGTTGTTAGCTTTTGTTGACCGTCGGATGACGATGCTTCCCCCGCGTGATGGATTTGCGGACTTAATACGATTCCATTGCTCGTTGGTGAAAAGACTTTTTTGCCATGAGATATCCTTGCCCGCGCGAATATGGCGTTCCATGTACTCATGTAGTGCTGACATCGACTCTTGAAATACGGTGTTTTCCTCATAGTTGCTGTCGGCTAGCTCTAAGCTTTTGAGCATGGCTGGAAGTTCGAGAAACACTTTGCGTCCAAAGCCATATCGAAAATCGCCATGGCTGAGTCCTTTTTCTATCTGATGGCTCAGGAACATGATTCGTGTTTCCAACTGTGTGAGCTCGGTAGAAGCAACACGGGAGTAGTTTCGGTTATATCGATGTGCCTGAAGAACGGAGTCTTTGTAAAGATGAAGCGTTTGCCGTAGATTTCGTATTGCTGACGCTATAGGACGCGGGACGTACGCGTGAAACAC
>ENA-OQIC01000262-OQIC01000262.1-human-gut-metagenome-genome-assembly--contig:-NODE-262-length-23994-cov-3.376796_pt1 | contig 23994 bp, 31 predicted proteins | sample MGYA00242572_ERZ504736 | MGnify/ENA primary metagenome ERZ504736 (study PRJEB26092, sample SAMD00036201) | human gut metagenome | host: Homo sapiens | study: EMG produced TPA metagenomics assembly of...
AGAATATGATTTGACTCCATATTTTTTTGCTAGAGTTCTGCCACCGCCTTCTCCATTTAAATATGCTGTAACAACTTTTAGCTTAAATTTAAAACTATATTTTGACATGAAAAAACCGACCTCCTTAGAATTAGATTTTTAGGTCTAACTTTAAGGGGGCGGTTCACCTCTCACAGCGAAGAATCCAACATATTAACCAAATAAAAAAACTCTGCCGCTATTTACGACAGAGTTTCTTTTAATGTAAAAACAAAATCAACTATTTAGTTAACTGCCAACGAGCACCGGTTTTTACAACCAAGCCCAAACCGCTGCCACCACAAGGTCGGCAACATATTGGCAATGCGAAAACGTTTATTTGTGAGCAAGCTGACACCGATTAAGAAAATCATAATCGAGCCCGTCAGCGATATATTGCTAAGTGCCTGATCCGTGAGCCACGGTGCAATAAAGAAGGCCAACAAGGTCACGAGACCTTGCACGATGCCTACCGGAATGGCGGCATAAATACAGCCCTTGCCCATGGTCGTCGTCATAATCATGACGATAATCCCATCCATCATGGCTTTTGCAAGAGAATCGACGGATCGCCTGTAGCATCCTTAATGGAGCCTATAATCGACATAGCACCGATACAAACCGTAAACGAAGCGGCCAAAAAGCCTTGCGTAAACGTGCCTTCGCCTTCGTTTTTACTTTTCACGCGCAACCACGCGCCAAACTCCTCTAATTTCTTATCCAAATCAATGATTTCACCGATAACCGTCCCGATGATAAAGGTAATAACCATCATCATCAAATTCGTGACAACCAGCGTTTGGCCGTCAAATAGTAGCGACTCCTTCACGGCCCCGGCAAGCCCAATGAAAATAATGCAAGCACTCATGGCTACCATCAAATTGTCTAAAAGACGTTGATTCAAATAATTTCGTGCTGTTAACCCGATAAGCCCCCCAACTATAATGGCTAACATATTAATTAAAGTCCCTAACCCCGGCATTCAATTACCTTCCTTCATTAATAATGTTAAATAGTTGATAGTCTGATTATAACATATATATGACCTGGAATGAGCCGTTACAAATTCTATAGTTTACGGAGCTTTATCGGCAAATTAATTGGTAAATCTTAACAAAATATCCGGCAGCTTACTGAGCGTATTATGTACTAAAATACTGAGGAAATTACTTCGCAGAAATCGCCTTTAATTCACGAGCCAAATTGCTCACTGCTTGATTTACAATATCAGGGTGTGTTGCCAAATTCAAGCGAATGAAGCCCTGCCAGGAATCACCGAACCACTCGCCGTAGTCGACAGCCAATTTACATTTATCTTGAACGAAACTGTGAATGTCTTCAAGCGCCACATACTCGCGTAAATCGATGAATAATAAATAGGTGCCTTCCAAGGAAGTAAGATATACTTTATCAAAATCCTTAAGACCTTCACGGACTGCCAAATAGTTTTCATGGATTACATCTTTAATACCTTCATACCAATCCATGCCACCGCACAAGGCCGCTTCGACCGCCGTCAAACCGAAGATATTCGCATCTACATTGTGGAAAACCTTTACAAAAGCATCCCATTTTTTACGTAATTCTTCGTTTTCAATAATATCGTCGACACGAAGCAAGATGCCAAGTTAAACGTCTTAGATGCGGCAAAACAGGTAATCAGGTTATCTGCATAGGCACTGTTATCAATTGTAGCCGTCGGAATATGTTTATGATTATCAAAGGTCAAGTCTTGGTGAATTTCATCGGAAACTACGAAGACATTGTGTTTTTTACAGATTTTCAACATGGTCTGCAATTCTTCATAGGTCCAAACATGACCTACCGGATTGTGTGGAGAACACAAGATATACATCTTCACATCATTGTCGACGATTGCTTTTTCAAAAGCCGCCGCATCAAAGGAGAATACCCCTTTTTCGTACGCCATGTCGCAGGCAACCAAACGACGACCGCTGTCCTTAATACTGTCAAGAAACGGATAGTAAACCGGCGTCAACGCTAAGATGGCATCGCCCGGCTGAGTTAATAAGTTTACCGACCAGTAAAGCGCCGCCACAACGCCCGGTGTAATACGAATCCATTCTTTTTGAAGTTTATAACCGTGATGTGTATATTCCCAATCCATTACCGCTTCGTAAAAGGATTCCGGCACATAGGAATAGCCGTAAACACCATGCTGAATACGTTCCGTCAAACTTTCGATTACGCATTCCGGCGCTTTAAATTCCGTATCGGCAATCCACATGGGAATCAAATCATCCGCACCGAATGTTTCTTTTAACGCATCCCATTTCAGACTAGATGTACCTTTACGTTCTGTATAATATCTTTCAATAAATTCTTTGGCTTTCATGACTAAGTCCTCCCTTATTTTTGTTTAGCGATTAAACTATATGCTAAGCATACCCTATAAAAATTTAGTTGTCAATATTTAGTTTTGTTACTAAACTATTTTTCTTAAAATTAGTAAAATTGGCATTTATAGCCAAAGAGTATATAATATAGTCATTAAACTAAATCTTTACGACGAGGCTTTTTATGAAAAACGAATCATTACCTATAACGCCGGAAGCCGTGGATACAACGAATCCGGACGTAATTAACGAAACATATACCAACTTAAACAATAAATATCACAAGCTCTATCAATTCGTCATGAATTACAGCGAGTATATCTACAGTCGCCATGATTACGCCAATAACAAGGTGCCGCTGACCATGGTAGAAGTGCATACGCTGAGCTACATCGAAGACCATCCGGGCGTTACGGCTACAGAGTTGGTCGCCTATTGGGAGAAAACAAAGGGCGCGATTTCTCAAGTACTATCCAAATTGGAAAAAGCAGGCCTAATCACGAAAGAAACAACGGCCACCAATGCTAAAACCAAGCACCTGTACATTACCGACAAGGGCGTACAAATCAGCCAAACGCACAAGCGCTTTGATATCCAGGATATTCAAGAAACCATGACTAAATTAAACGAGCAATGCTCCGCCGAAGAAATAAACGCATTTTTAAAAGTTATTGCCATCTACAATGATATGTTAAAAAATGAAGCTCAATAAAAAAGTTCGTTAGCCTACATGAGGTTAAGACTTTTATTATACGCTATGCTGTTATTTGTGTTGCAACAAGCCTTTGGCTTTCAAGTAGGCCACAGCCACTTCATTAGCCGTCTTACCGTCCACATCTACTTCATAGTTCATTTTCAGCATTTCATCCGTCGTAATCAGACCGGCCAGCTTATTAAGTACCGGTTCGAGTTCCGGATATTTCTTGAGCGTATCGGCGCGTAATAACGGTGCCCCCTGATATGGTGGGAAAAGACCGCGGTCATCTTCGAGCATTACCAAATCATGCGTGATGATTTCAGGGTCTGTAGAGAACACATCAATAACATCCACATTGCCCTGGTCGATAGCTTCATAGCGAAGACTCGGTTCCATGGTCACCACTTGGAAGTTTAAGCCATAGAGGGACTGCAAGCCTTTATTCCCGTCGGAACGGTCATTAAACTCTAAGGAGAAACCGGCTCTTGCCGTATTTACAACTTTTTGCAAATCGGAAATCGTCTTAAGGCCGTTCGCTTCCGCATAGGAACGTTTGACCGCCAAGGCGTACGTATTCTGATATGCCATCGGCTCCAACAATACCAAATCATCCTGTTTCAAAATGCCTTCTTTAGCTGCTTCATAGACAGTTTTCGGATTGTTCCCGATATTCGTCAGAGGCGGTTGTAACAAGGCCGACGTTACCGTGCCGGTAAACTCAGGATACATATCGATGGAGCCTTTTTTAAGTGCCTCGTACAAGAAACTGGTCTTACCGAAACTTGGCTTAACAACGACTTTAATATCCGTCTGATCTTCAATCAGTTCTTTATACATATTAATCAGTATTTCCGGCTCCGAGCCAAGCTTGCCGGCCGCAATCAAGGTTGGATGACCACCGATGCTGCCAACGCCGCCGATACCGCCCACGTTAATGGTGGAAAGTACCAACAATACCAAGGCGGCCGCGAAGGAAGAGCCAATAACTTTTAAAGATTTTGTTTCTAAGAACTTAATAATCACGCTGAACAATACGGCGAGAAGGGCTGCTGAAATAGCCCCAATGAGAATTAACGCGGAGTTATTGCGGTCAATACCGAGTAAGATAAAGGAACCGAGCCCGCCGGCCCCGATTAAGGCACCCAACGTAGCCGTACCGATTAACATAACCGATGACGTGCGAATCCCGCCGATAATCGACGGCATGGCCAATACCAATTCAAACTTTTTGAGCTTTTCCCAACGATTCATGCCGAACGCATCGGCCGCTTCCTGAAGGAGCGGATCGATACTCTGCAAACCGGTAATCGTGTTCTGCAAAATCGGGAACAAACCGTAAATAACGAGCGCCACAATGGCCGGTACCTTGCCGATACCGAGGAGCGGAATGAAAAGCCCCAATAAAGCCAATGACGGAATCGTCTGTAAAATGCCGGCCACCTGCAAGGTGATTTCCGACACTTTTTTATATTTAACGACGAAGATAGCAAACGGTACGGATAGTAAAATGGCAATAAACAGAGCAATCATGGAGATTTGCACATGTTCAACCAATAATTGTACCCATTCACCTTGTCGTTCAATGAATGTACTATATAATGTGTCCATGATTTACCCCTCGTAGAAAAAACGCTTAACCACTTCATGCGCCGGATGTTCTTTAATCACTTGTGGCGTATCGAGCTGTACAACTTCACCCTTACTCATGACGCAAATCCGCGTACCCAGCTTCACCGCCTCCGCCATATCATGGGTTACGAATACAATCGTCATTTTAAACGTATCATGGAGGCGCTTAATAAGATCCTGCAACTGATTGCGGCTAATCGGGTCGAGTGCACTGAACGGTTCGTCCATGAGGAGGATCGAAGGTCTCGTCACGATGGCCCGCAAAATCCCCACACGTTGCTGTTCACCGCCGGAGAGCTCATGCGGATAGCGGTTCATATATTGTTCCGAGTCGAGCCCCACCATCTCTAAGTAAGAATGAACCGTCTTAACTCGTTCTTCTTTAGGCCAGCCCTTCATTTCCGGATGATTTCAATATTTTCACACACCGTTAAATTTGGGAATAGAGCGCCGGACTGCAATACATAGCCGATATTTAAGCGCAATTCGCGCAGCTCCGACTGCTGTACATCAACCCCATTAATCGATACCGTGCCTTCGGTCGGCGTCAAAAGACGATTAATCATCTTGAGCGTCGTTGTTTTACCGCTGCCGCTCGTGCCGACGAGAACAAAAAACTCACCGCACTCGATGGTCATGTTGATATTTCTGAGCGCCGCCTTTTCCTTATATAACTTGCTTACATTCTTAAATTCAATCATTCTTTCACCTACCATTCCCGTTATTCAGAAGCCATAAGCTCATAAACTTCAGTAGCTGACTTCTCTTTTACTTCAGTAAATTACTACGTTTTTCTTCAGTCATTTACTCTGTTTTTTCTTTATCAGCTTCTGCCTCACTTACTTTCTCAATTCGTTTAGTCAATGCATCGGTATATTTTTCACTCAATTGCAGCAGAACTTCACGCTCTTCCGGCGTTAATTCGTTCATAGCCTCATATTCAGCTTGCTCCAACGTGTCCAATACCGAAGCCGCATAGGCTTTCCCTGCATCTGTCAACTTTAACAGCTTTGTGCGTCGATCCGCCGTCCCATCTTCAAACAGAAGATACCCTTTATCCTTGAAGGTTTTTATCGTCGCATTCACCACCTGTTTCGTGGAGTACGTCTTGAGCGTAATCCGTTGCTGCGTAATGCCCTCAGGATTATAATAAATCCACATCAAAATCAGCATCGATTTGCTTTGCATACCATGCTTACGCGCATAATTTTCAAAAATAGATATCTGAGTGTCTCGGATTCGGGCATATGCTTTTGTTTGTAGTAAATTTTCAGTCATTCAGTACCACCACCTTGCCAAAACTTTCAGTACTATCCAAATAAGCTTGTGCCTCACGAATCTCGGCCAATGTAAAACCTTAGCCGGTTCCACCATGTCGGCGATTTTATCAAAAGCCATATCTGTTACAAGTCTTCCCGAATTATCAAGGATGCATTCGTCAAAACCGGCAGCCAGCAGCTGTTCCCGCTTATTCATAGAACGTGTAGAACCATATAACTGGACCTTTGAGTAACGAGCTTTCAAAAGTTTGGCGAAAGCTACACCCACACCACTCGTCGCACCACGCACCAACACAGTATCGCCGTTCTCAACTTTTAGATTCTGCAAGGTACCAAAGGCCGTATGATAGTCTCCGGTATAGCCGCCATAATCGGCCATGACAAATCTGTGCGGACCGTATAAATTTGCTCATTAGGAAGCAATACATATTCCGCATAAGAACCGTCAAAGTCACGACCCATTTCCCCCATAATGGATACAACCTTCGTCCTCGGTGGTAAACGCTTTTCGTCAGTGCTTTTCTCAATGACACCGACACATTCAATCCCCAAAATCCGCGGGAACCGGACCGATTCCGAATAGCCATTTCTTGTAAAAATTTCGGAACGATTAATACCGAAACCCTTCACCTTAACTAAAGACCAACCCGGTTTAACAGAAGGCATCGGCACATCCTGATACATTAATTTATCTACGCCGCCCACTTCATAAACAACCACCGCTTTCATGGTACCCCTCTTTTCAATCAAAACCTTTTTACGCCTTTATTATAAATCGAAATAAGTCTATAAGTCAAACCTTTTGACCTATCTAGCTATAGATAATATCTTTAACCGGCTAATATATTTATTTTCACAAATTCATAGTTTTAAAAAGCAAAAAAGAATGTACGCCTCGCAAGAGCCGGATTGCCCTGCCATAGCGTACATTCTTTTAAAGTGATTGAAAGTGTTTTGTGATATTTTGCTTTTTAGGTGTTGTGTCTGAGAGGTTCTGCCCACACAACCGGTTCCAGCACGTCCCCTTACTGAAAACCTTAACGGTTAATTCTGCTTAAAATTTCCTGCATCTGTTTTTCAAGAGCTTCGATGCGTTTAGTTTTAGCTTCATTATCCGCTTTAATAGCTTCATTGTCGGCTTTAACTGCACTGATTTCCGCTTGCTGGCTAGAGATTACGGAGACTAAATCAGTTTTGGAGTAGTTGGAGTATTCACTACCCTTACCGAATTTAATACTCACACCGGCGTTAAACATGTTTTCACCGCCGCCCATGCTGGTGCCTACGGAGAATAACAAATCATTCGTCGGACGATAGAATGCACCGATAGCTACTGCATTAGCCGATTTGTAGTTGCCATACCCGGCCGCAAAATCCCACTTAGCAGTCGGATCATAATCTTGCGGATGTAAAGCAGCTAATGCGGCGGCACCGGCACCGACACGATTAATTCGATTATCCAATTTATTAACTTGGCTGTTCAAGCTGGTTACGTTGTTGGTAATATTGCTTACTTCGTTGGAAATGGAAGTAATATTATTAGTGTTCTGCGTAATCTGAGTCGTATTGGCCGCTACTTGGCTATCCAACGCAGTCAAGTTTTCTCCTGCAGATTTAGATTGTTTAACGTAAGTACCGTCTTTGGCTACACGGGTTTCGTTGTAGACGGTACCGCCGGTTACAATACCGGTATTACCGGCTTCAACTTTGCCGTCAGTTACTACGCTAAGTGTATATTCTGTACCACCATGTTCATTGGCTTTAGTTGTGTAGTCAATATGACTACCTTTGGCGATAGTGTTCTTAGTATCGATAGCCGATGCGATAGTCTCTAGTTTTACACTACCGGTTACTTTAGTACCTGCCGTATCTTCGATAGCTAATTTTAAAATATTACCATCAATTGTCAATGCACTATCAGTTGCTTTTAATTTATCATTGCCATCTGCAGCATTAGCAGCTACTTCTTTTAGCTGAGCCACGTTAACCGCATCAGTTAGTTCTGTACCAGCCGCTACACCTGTAATTTGGCGAGTCAAATTATTAGCTGCATCACCAACAGAAACAGCAGCTAATGTTGATTTCCACGCACTGCTTGAGAGATCTGTACTATCACCTGACGTTGGATCATAACCTACAACACCGGATGCTGTACTTGCTACGGATTGAGCACCTAAAGCAACACCACCGTTTTGAGTTACGTCTGTATTATAGCCAAGCATAACAGCATTTTCTAAATTTGCTTTATGAGTTATAACCGGAGACTTTACAGTAACTGTATATTCAATAGGATCACCTATTTGTTCTTGACCCGAATAAATTGAGAACGGTGTATATGATCTAGTAACCGTTTTTCCTCAGTCTTCATTGCGCCGAGAATAACATTATTATTACCGCCCTCTAATGAATGATAATCGCCAATAATTACTGAAGATGTTTCTCCGGTTACTGTATTGCCTGTACCTACAACAGATGTATTATTTACATTAACACTAGTGTTTGATAACCGGCAATAGTATTAAATTTACTTATTGATGATGATTCACCATTCAATGTGTTACCAGTACCTATAATTTGTGATAATCTTGCGTAATCAGAATTATTGCTATTACCTAAGGCAAATACTGAACCGCCATTTTCATTAGCCGCGGCTGATACTAATCCTGAGTAATTATCTGTATAACCTTTAAGAAATTCATTAGACCCTAGAATATAAGTCGACATACCGCCAAGTTCCATTAAAGCGTTTTCAACGCCGCTTTCGGTATCCATTACTGCATTAGTAATATGATTACCATTCCCAAAAATCATAGAGTTATTAGAATTCTCTACCTTATTTAAATTACCCCAAATACTACTCTGATGGCCAGACAGTTCAATATTGTCATTATCAGAAACATTATCAGTAATTAAATTAGATGTCCCATAAATATTAGCCATCATTATGTCATAACCACTTGATGAATTAAAACCGGTAACATTACTCTGCCACCCTAATGCTGTGGCACCATAACCTACGGCAACATTAGAGCCACCCTTATCACGAGCCCCACTTCTTGCACCAAATCCAATTACTACACTCTTATTCTTCTGTTTAATATTTTCATCAGATTTATCTTCTAATGTCATAGATCCAATAATAACACTTTCTTTTGCATCACCAAATTCCTGATTATCACCAATAAGAATTGTTGCGGAAGGATTTGTTGCTGAGTTATTATTACCGATTACGGTTAAACTTTCATACCCTTTCATATAGGTATTATTACCACCAATATCATTATTTTTACCAATAACTACATCTAAAACATTTTTGCTTCGTTCTTCTTGTTCTCCACTAACTGTCCCATTATTTCTGCCTGTAACTGTGTTATTATCTCCTAGCACAACCTGACTTTTACTATTAGTTACAGTATTCCCATTACCAATAACTGTAGAATCGGTTGCCTCTGTTACATTATTTGCTGTTCCATTTTGCCCATTCATTACAATCGGATCTGCAGCAAATACTTGCCCACCTAACAACAAGCTTAATAAAACAGCACTCCCCAAGGATGCCTTAACTACGCGATGACCATTTTTCTTGATTTTCATACCTAAACTCCTCTCAAAGCACGTCCACTAACTAACGTTTTGAAAACAGTGAATTGATTATTACCTATACCAATCAATTCATCACGACTTCATCTATAGTTAAATACTATCATATTTGTGCCCCCCACAAGACATATAATCATTATTTTATCACTGTTTCTCATAAAACATAAACCGGTGAATAAAAATTATATTTCATACCGCCGTGTTGAAATTTCACACATCTTATATTTTTGCACTATTCATCATATAAAAAAGAAAAAGCTACAGTGTCATTACACCATAGCTTTTTCACAAATTTTATTAATAAGTAAATAATTGGATTTTCACTTTATCCTTTTATAGCCTTGCATTGCGCAATCATTTCACGAGCCACTTCCATAGCGTCGCCTACGATACCGTAGTCGCACACTTTGAAAATAGAGGCTTCCGGATCGTTATTAATGGCCACAATCATATCGGAGCCCGTAATGCCGGCCGTATGCTGAATGGCACCGGAGATGCCGAAGGCCAAGTATAATTTAGGAGCCACTGTCTTACCGGTTTGACCAACTTGACGGCTCAACGGATACCAGCCTTTTTCAACAATCGGACGGGTTACGCCGAGCACACCGCCCAACGCATCGGCCAATTCTTCCAACACTTTGAAGTTTTCAGGGGAACCCATGCCGCGACCTCCGGCCACGATGATTTCCGCTTCTTCGATGTTAACATCGTTCATGTCCACCTTAATCATTTCTACGAAACGATTGCGAATGTCCCCGTCAGTGAGCTGAACTTCGACCTTGTTGATATGACCTTGACGACCTTCCTGGCGTTCCGGCATTTTGAACACATTCGGACGAACGGAGCCATTTGCGGGCGATGTTCCGGACAGATGATTTCCGCCAAAATGTTACCGCCCAAGGCCGGACGAGTCCATTCTACAAGGCCGTCGGATGTGCTTACGGACAAAATCGTACAGTCCGCTACAACGCCGTTTTTCATACGACCGGAAATACGCGGTGCCAAATCGCGACCGTCGTTAGTAGCACCGATGAGGATAACATTCGGTTTATTCTGAGCAAAGAAATCGGTAATGACTTTAGTGTAGCCGTCAGTCGTGTAGCGTGCCAATAAAGGATGTTCAAATACATGAACGTAATCACTGCCATACTCGATAAGGCTTTGTGCTTCGCCGGCCACTTTGGCGCCGAGAAGCAATGTATGTACATCTTCTTGCAACTGATCCGCTATGAGGCGGGCCTGACCAATTAATTCGTATGTGACTTTGCGCACCTGACCGTCGAAACAGTCAGCCAATGACATAGACACCTTTGTATTCTTCAAACACCGTAATTCCTCCTTAGCTATCAGATAAGTTCTTTTTGTTTTAACACATCCATAACGGTTGCTACGGATTCCGAAACGGCACCGGTCAACATGGTTCCGGCGGAGCGCATAGGCGGGCTGTATACTTTGCGTACACGGTTGGCGAACCTTGAAGGCCCAAACGCTTAGGATCCGTCGTCATATCTTTAACGGTAATCGTCTTCACTTCGTACTGCGTAGCACGAATGGAATTATGGAGGGTCGGATAGCGTGGTTCGTTGAGGGATTTAACGGCCGTTAGGAGCATCGGCATTTCCGTATCCAATACTTCAAAGCCTTCTTCGTGTTCACGTTGGGTCCGTACAATATTATCGTTCACTTCGATGCCGCACACATAGGTAACCTGAGGAATGCCCAGTTCTTCGGCAATCTGCGGACCTACTTGCGCCGTATCACCGTCGATGGCCTGTTTACCGCAGAAAATCATATCAAACGGTTTGCCCTGGTCTTCCTGCACTTTGGATATAGCACAAGCGATGGTGTAGCTGGTAGCGAGCGTATCGGCACCGGCAAAGGCACGGTCCGTAATGAGGTACGCATCATCGGCCCCATGGAGATACATTCTTTTAACGCCACGGACGCCTGCGGCGGTCCCATGGTAATCACGGAAACGCGGGTTCCCGGATATTTATCTTTAACGGTCAAAGCCGCTTCCAATGCATTCATGTCGAACGGATTGACAATACTTGGCAGGCCGGTACGAATTAAAGTGTTCGTTTCCGGATCGAGCTTGATTTCAGACGTATCCGGCACTTGCTTGATACATACGAGTAATTCCATAGTCAGCCTCCCTATTAGCCTTGACGAAATTCAATACCCTTCGTGTCGTCCGGGTATTCCCATTTAGTTACAATCGTTTTGCCGCATAAAACTCGGCAGGTACCGCATTCTACGCAACCGGCGTAGTCAAATGCAAGCGTACCGTCGTCGTTTAAGGTATATAAACCGGCCGGGCAGGCATTGACGAGTTTCATTTTTCCTTCATATCCGGATAATCATGAATGATTTCAATGTGCGGATGACCTTCGTTTACGTAATATTTATTGACGCCTAACTTTTCTTCTAAGTTTGTCATAGGGCACGACCTCCTTTAAGGGCATCCATAGCCAAGTTAACAAGGCCTACACCGGTAGCCCGTTTCAATAATTTAGGAACAAGCGGTTTCGCGCCGTCGCCGTTAACGGTAAATACATCGGACATGATGCCGTTGACCATTCCCGGATATTTTTGGAAAATACGCGGATTGTTGAGGAATTCAGGGAAGTGACGATAGGTTTTCAAATCTTTACCTACGAAGCTGTCCTCAATCATAATATCGTAGTAACGTAACGCACCGGCGGAATAATCGCCTAAGCGTTTGGCTTTAATAATCGCATCGGCGGCATACATGCCGGACGCAATGGCAAAATCCATACCGCGCACGGTGTAACCCATGTTGATACAGAAACCGGCCGCATCACCGACGATGATAAAGCCGTCACCGCTCAAGGTGGTCACCATTTTATACCCCGCTTCCGGAACCATGTGACCGCTGCGTTCAAGGAGTTTGCCCCCTTTTAACAAGCGAGCCACTGTCGGATAAGCCATGAATTCGTTCATCATATCTTCGATAGTAGCATCCGATTCACCGATATGTTCAAGACCTACTACGACGCCGATGGATAAGCTGTTTTTATTAGTATAGATAAAACCGCCGCCCATGAGACCGTGCGTAATATCACCCATGAAAAGCCAAGACAAACCGTCATTGCCGTCGAGGCCGAGGCGTTCTTCCAACACACCTTTATTAAAGCTATATACTTCTTTAGCACCTACGGCTACTTCGGCAGCCGTAATCGGTGCACGTAAACCGGCTCTTTCAGCCAATAAGGAGTTAACGCCGTCAGCCAATACCACTACGTCAGCACGCAACGTATCTTTACCACAGCGAATGCCTACCACTTTGCCGCCTTCCATGAGAAGATCCGTAACCTGAATGCGGTTAACCACCACGGCACCGGCTTTTTCAGCCTGCTCTACGAGCCATTTATCAAAAACGCCGCGCAATACCACATAGGATTCGTCTTTTGGCTGAGCCGGTTCCGCTTCATATTCAACGGTCGTTGCCTTGCCACCTTCCAAAATGGAGATGCGCTCCTTCGTTACTTTACGTTCTAACGGAGCCGTTTTTCTAAAATCAGGGATTAACTCTTCTAACGAATGCGTATAAATACGACCACCCGTCATGTTTTTCGCGCCCCCATAACTCCCTCGTTCAACCAAGAGCACTTTCACACCCTCTTTGGCCATTCGATAAGCAGCTGCCGCACCTGCTAAGCCACCGCCTACAACGATTGCATCAAATTGTTCCATGCTGTTCTCCTTGTGTAATATACTGTATATTTTATACATTGAAAAACAAAAAACAGTTACGTCCCACGTCGGCCTTTTGCGACCCACTGTAGGTAAACACAGCTTAGAAATTTGCAAAATACCATATCGATATTTTACTTTATACTCACTATTATATATATTCTAAGTGAATTTATAAAATACCTCTTTTGCATTGTAAAATATATTCTATATATTAAAATTAATCAAAACTGACCAAGGACTCAAATTGAATAGATTATTTATGTCAATAGAGTTTTATTTTTAACATGTTGGTGATTAAAAAAGAGAATAACCGTAGATTTTGACGGATATAGGACTATGCGAATAAAATATATGTCGCTCAAAATCAATCAATATTGCTCAAAGTTTAAGATGTATGAGACCAATAAAAAAGCAGCCACACAGTAATGTACTGTATGACTGCTTAGTCTTATTCGCTTATTCTCTTAAATCGACCAGAAAGAATCATGGAAAATAATCTTACGGTACGTTTCAAAACGGAGCCATTTATCATGCCATGCGCCATCATGCTGCAACGCATCATCGGAAGACTCTTCGATGAATTGTTTTACATCGTCGGCAGAGTTAACCTGCACGGCAAAACCGCGACCGTTCACAACCGGCACGTCGTTGTATGTATACTCAGCCAACGGTACGATATTAGCCAATTTACCGTCCCGTACTTCGATAGCCACTTTATCGCGGAGAACCAAGATATCAAAATTAGCCGGATAGTTGTAGCTGGCACCGGCGAGCGGCAAGCTGTCGCCAATATTAAAGGTCGTGCGGTTAGGACGGATTTTATCTACTTTGAGACCTTCTACATTGTAGTAGAATTCATCAAACACGTCGCCACGTGCTTTCAAGCCATTGCCTTCAAAGCTGTGCTGTTCCGCAGTAGTACCCACCGCTTCTACGACACCGCAAGCGGAGGTCATGTTGCTTACGCGGTTGATAAGAATCAACTCACCCAACGTCTTATGACGACGGAATTCATCCATAACAACCGGCGCCTGGAAGTGCAAGGTGCAAAGGGCAATGCTGTTTTTACCGAGTTCCGCAGCCGGTAAATGTTCACCGCTGTTCACGTCGATTTGGTACTGAATATCCGTCACCGTAGCGGCCACCTGTTTGGTGCCGAGCTTACGAGATATTCGTTGCCCACTTCAAGCGGTTCGTCATCCATCCAAGGAGTTTAACGCTGGCCGTCTGAGCGATTTCAATGCCGGTCTGTTTTACCAACACGCTGCCACGAGACACGTCGATTTCACGGTCAAGTTCAACAGTCAACGGCTGGCCGTTTTTCGCTTCCTGCACTTCATCAAAACCGACCATCAAGGTTTTAACCTTAGCTGATTCTCCACTCGGCAATACGGTGAGGGTATCGCCAACGGTAATTTTGCCGGATTCCACTTGGCCTTGGAAGCCGCGGAAGGTGTGATTCGGACGGCAAACGCGTTGTACGGGCATATAGAAACCGTCTTCCGCTGCACCGGATGCATCTACGTTTTCAAGGTATGGCAATAAGGCCGGTCCTTCGTACCAAGGCATGGTCGTTGCTTTAACGGTGATGTTATCCCCTTCGGTAGCCGAAACCGGAATCACCTGTACTTGCTTGAGCCCTACTTCTTTAGCAAGGGCTGCAATGTCCGCTTCAATCTTGCGGAACACGTCTTCTTTATAGCCTACAAGGTCCATTTTATTCACGGCAAACACGAACGACTCAATCCCCATCAACGCACAAATACGTGCATGACGACGGGTCTGCACCAAAATGCCCTGCGAAGCATCCACCAAGATAATGGCCAAATCCGCAAAGGACGCACCTACGGCCATGTTACGGGTGTATTCTTCGTGGCCCGGTGTGTCCGCTACGATAAAGCTGCGGTTGTCGGTGGTGAAATAACGGTACGCTACGTCAATGGTAATCCCCTGTTCGCGTTCCGCCATGAGGCCGTCGAGCAATAAAGAGTAGTCGATGGCGCCGCCGCGGCTGCCCACTTTACTTTCCAATTCCAAGGCTTTCGCCTGGTCCGCATATAATAATTTTGCATCATATAAAATGTGGCCGATGAGTGTGGATTTACCGTCATCCACACTGCCACAGGTAATAAATTTTAAAAGTCCTTTCATCGTTGTATCCTCTCTGTCATCCCCAAGGCTTGTTCTTTTTCAAAAAGAATGGCCTCATCGTCATGTATGTATTAGAAATAACCTTCACGTTTGCGACGTTCCATGCTGCCCGCCGCTTCACTGTCGATAACACGGGTCGTGCGTTCAGACGATACAGCCGACAAGGTTTCTTCAATAATTTCATCCAAGGTGGTCGCATTGGACTCGGTGCCGCCCGTCAAAGGATAGCAACCTAAGGTACGGAAACGAACTTTCTTCTGCTCGATTTTTTCACCCGGAAGAAGTTTAAAACGGTCGTCATCCACCATGATGATGTTGCCGTCACGGTATACAACAGGACGTTCTGCCGCGAAGTACAAGGATACAATGTCGATGTTTTCACGCTTAATATATTGCCAAATGTCTTTTTCGGTCCAGTTGGACAATGGGAAAACACGGATACTTTCACCCTTATTGATTTTAGCGTTGTAAAGTTTCCACATTTCCGGACGCTGGTTCTTCGGATCCCAGCCGTGCGACGCATTACGGAAGGAGAAGATACGTTCCTTCGCACGGGATTTTTCTTCGTCACGACGACCGCCCCCAAACGCTGCCGTGAAACCGTATTTGTTGAGTGCCTGTTTTAAGGCCTGTGTTTTCATAATATCCGTGTAAGCCGAGCCGTGGTCAAATGGGTTGATACCCTGATCCACGCCGTCCTGGTTGATGTATTCGATCATATCGAGGCCGAATTTCTTGGCTGTTTCATCGCGGAATTTAATCATTTCTTTGAATTTCCACGTTGTGTTTACATGTAAAACGGAAACGGCGGTTTTTCCGGATAAAATGCTTTGCGCGCCAAGTGGAGCATTACCGAGCTGTCCTTACCGATGGAGTACAACATAACCGGCTTTTCACACTGCGCCGCTACTTCGCGGATAATATATATGGCTTCCGCTTCCAATTCGTCTAAATGGCTGTATTCACTCATGCTAAACCTTCTCTCTTTTACTCTATAATTTATTTTGAAAAATATCTTAACTTTTAAACGTTGCAAAGATACTACAATGTTGAAAAAATCTAAACTTTAAAATTGTCGTATCTGAGATATCAAAGCTTAATATTTATTGGATTCTTGAGCATTCACCACGATGGTCTGACTCTCACCGGTCGGCGAAGTATATTCCCAATTCCAATATTGACCGTCGCGACGAGCCTTCATGGTGCCGCCGAGGCCACCCATATCAGGACCGAGGAAGTAGGCAATAGCGCCTACGGGACATTCCTTAATGCAGGCCATACAGCCCCAACAATCCTTCGGATAGGCCATAAAGGCTTTGCCCGCTTCATTCATAGCCGGTAAGCTGCCGGGGCAAATATTAACGCACCGCTGACAACCTACGCATGTCTGTTGATCGATTTTGATGCTCATAGTGCGCCTCCTTTGCTAACGGCCGCGCCGTCTTGATGTTCATAGCTGTCCGATGTTACCAATGGACGCTGACGAATTTCAATGCCCTTATCCGTTGCCACGGAGTTAACATAGCAGAGCCATTCATCGCTGGTCTCAGGATAATCCAGGTTTTCCGCAAAACTGTGCCAACGCGTTTCCTTGCGGGCCCCCAAGTGAGCAATCAAGGTTAAACATACTACCAAGCGCTCTTTGAGCTCGTAGATAAACAGCAAATCGTGGAGGTTTTCCGCCTTCAGCTGTTCCGCCATGCCTATGAGCTCTTCGATACGTGCTTTCGCTTTGGCCAATTGCTTGCCGTTAAAACGATAATAAGAGCCGATACCGCCGGCATAGCTGTCCATGGCCCGTTGCATCGCTTCTTCCAGCTGTTCCGTCGTATAGAGTGGTGCTTCGCCGGTAAGGAAGGTATCATACGCATCCAAGTACGTTTTGGCCTGCGCCGCTACAGTAGTGGAAACAGTATTCGCTGCTGCTCTAGCTGCGTTAACTTTGCCCCCTGTTGCTACGTTATTGACTGTCCCTGCATTCGCACCTTGTTCGTTTTGCCAACGTTCGGCAATAGCCAAGGCCGCAATTTCACCTTCAGCCAAGCACCGGTTACATATTTCTGCGGACACCCACCGGCTACATCGCCGGCCGCAAAGAGGTTACGGATTGTCGTTTCACGCTTCGTGTCTACCCAATAACCGCTCGCCGTATGACCACCTACAATATATGGTTCCGTTCCTTCGATTTCCACATTCTGCTGCTGCGGACCCTCGCCGGATTCTAACCATTTTAAAGTCTGACCCGGTGCCATGTTAAGATACGCCTTTAAAAGGTCCATGTTCTGCTCGCTCGTAATACCTTCGGTTGCCAAATAACAAGGGCCGTGACCATCGAGCGTTTCTTTTACAGTCCCGTACACGCGTTGCGAAGTGTCAGGCCGTATTTCGTTTCATACACTTCGCCATCCGCATTGACCTGTTTAGCGCCCACGCCCTGGGCAATAGTGCCGGTCGGCGCAATTGTGTCTTTACAACGAAGGGCGATAAAACGCATTTCAAAGGTAGTCATTTCAGCACCCGCTTGATGCCCATGGCATAACCGGCGCCCGTGTTGAACGGTGAATACCACATTTTGTGACGTGAAAAACCCGGATTGTTCGGTCGATATAAGCCGGCCGCTCCGCCGGTGGCACAAATTACATAGGGTGCGTAGATTTCATAGGCTACGTTATTGCGCAATGAAAAACCAACCGCCCCTTTAATTTCGCCGTTTTCTACCAAGTAATCGGTCATAATCACATGTTCCATAACCGTCGTATTTGGTAACTGAAGAACCGCATCAGCCAGAATCGGCTTGATGTTTTCGCCGTTAATCTTAATATTACGATTACCGCGTGCCATATACTCGCCATTTTCGTCTTTCAAAATAACGAGCCCCAAATCTTCCAGTACTTTCGTCACGCCGTTAAGGCGTTCGCTCATGGTGAGCAATAAATCGTGACGGACAATGCCGGCCGCGTCCTTCGTGGCATAATCCACATAATCTTGCGGCTTACGGCCTTTTACGATATACGCGTTCAGCGCATTCACGCCGGCCGCCAAACAGCCGCTGCGTCGAATGGCCGCTTTTTCTACGATGAGAACCTTGGCGTTGCTCTCTTTTTGCAAGGTCAGCGCCGCGTAACAGCCCGCCGTGCCGCCCCCGATGATGAGCACATCCGTCTCAATTCGCTCTCGCTTCTCAAATTTCATAATCCCATTCCACCTAATTTCTATAATGCCTACTTAAGGGCTGAATATCATTTGATATAGTTAACAACATTCACTTTGGCGTTGAATGCTATCTCCTTATAATTGCCTATTACTGATACGTCGTTCATCTTTGCCGTTAACGACTGAATATCACTAAATATAGAACACTTGGTCCGGTTCGAGCGCTTTGTTCTTGGCAATATGAACGTCCGTATTGCTGCACAAAAACAGTCGATAGATGAGTACATCCACTTCTTCGCCGACGGTAAACATGTTGGCCTCAATCGGCTGTTCCGCTTCGAGTATATGCTCGCCGATACGAATTTGCATGCTGAGCCTTGTGCCTTGGAATGTCACCGCTTCTACCACGCCCTGCTCTATAGCACTCTTATTGCCATGGTCGGCGTCTTTTTTGAAAACCGCTACAAATTCCGGCCGAATAATAGCCCAGTCGAAATCGTCTTCTTTGTCAAAACCGACTAATTTCTCATAATTCATGATGCCTTTAGCTTTACCCATGAAACCGGCCACGAACGGCGTTGCCGGCGTACCATAAATTTCTTCAGGTGTGCCCATCTGCTCGATACGGCCATTGTTCGTTACGATGATTTCATCGGCCAGTTCGACTGCTTCTTCCTGATCATGGGTTACGAAAATACTGGTAATCCCGGATTTTTTAATCGTCGCCTTAAGCCATTGCCGTAAATCATGCTTTACTTTTGCATCGATAGCCGCAAACGGTTCATCCAATAGCAATACATGCGGTCTTGGAGCCAACGCACGGGCAAAGGCCACACGCTGCCGCTGACCGCCGGACAATTCCCCCGGATAGCGATCTCGTAAATTAGCAAGGCCCACCAAGTCCAGCAATTCGGTAACACGCTTTTCAATTTTGCCTCGATCTTTATTTTGTACGTCCAAGCCGAACGCAATATTATCAAACACCGTCATATGACGGAATAAGGCGTAGTTTTGAAAACAAACCCGATGCCGCGTTTAGCCGGTACGATTTCATTTACGCGCTGACCGGCAATATGAATATCCCCTTCGTCGGGATGTTCAAGCCCTGCCAACATACGTAGGATTGTCGTCTTCCCGCTGCCACTGGGTCCCAATAAGGCCACGATACGGCCTTCCGTGATTTCAAAGTTAACATCTTTCGATGCTTCATAATCGCCGTATTGCTTATATATTCCGGTCATCGCCACATAGCTCGATGACGCCGCCGACGTTACGCCCATTTAATCACCTCAAATTCTCTCTTATCTTCTTCAAGTTATATTCTTATACTTTATGTTGTATATAGCTACTTATTTTACCCTCATTGGCTGACGTTTATTCAATCTAAACGCTCTAATCGCGGCATGACCGACGCGATGTTCCACATAGGCTCTTAGTAAGAGCAATAATACGGACATCAATACCAATAAAGAGGATGCCGCAAAGGCTGCCGTTACGCCCGTCGCCGAACCTGACATATATAATGCGTCGATCTCGAGCGGCAAGGTAAAGGTGCTGCCGCGAGCTTTTGACAAGGCTGCTACGGCCCCGAATTCCCCCAAAGCACGAGCCGCACACAATAAGACGCCGTATAAAAAAGCCCATTTAATTTGCGGAAAGGTTACTTTCCAAAAACGGTCAATCCCGATGCCCCCATGAGGCACCGCCGCTTCTTCCTCTTCACGTCCGCGCGTATGCATGATGGCAATCACTTCGCGGAACACGAAAGGCAAGGTTACAAATATAGTTGCCAAGAAAACACCCGGTAAGGCAAAGACAACGCGCCAATTCGTGCCAAGCCACTGATTAATTGTATCTAAAATCCCATAGCCCCAGCCGATGCGGCCGAATACCATGATAAAGGCAAGACCTGCAATAACCGGTGAAATGGAGAACGGCACATCGATTAAGTCATGAGGAATTGTTTCCCCTTGAAATCGAATTTACCGATACAATATGCTGCACAAAGGCCGAAGAAGCCACTGACTGCAACGGCTACTAAAGCTGCTAAAAGCGTCAGCCCCAAAGCGGATAACACATACGGTGTGGTTATAGCTTTTAAGTAAAAGCCCCAGCCCTGTGCCAACGAACTGATTATCACAGTTACCAGCGGGAAGACCAACATTAAGATTACAAAGATAAAGCCTAATGTAATCAATGTATTTTTCACCCATTTTGACTGTTTCATATTATCGACCTCCTAACCGCCGTGCCTGACGAAGCTGCATCAAGTTCACGGTAAGCAAAATTAAAAAGGCCAATACGAGGAGCACCAACGCCATGGCAGTTGCCCCCTCATAATCCACATAATTGAGTTTTTGCATAATCACATAGGACACGACTTGCGTCTGCGCTTTAGCACTGTTCCCGGAGATATAGATAACGCTACCGTACTCACCAAGCCCTCGGTCAAAAGCCAAGCAAAACCGGCTAGACCGGCCGGTAAGATTTCCGGCAAAATAATGCGTCTGAAAATCGTAAAGTTATTGGCACCCAATACGGCGCCGGCTTCTTCGTAAGAACCGTCAAGTTTTGCCAACACAGGCTCCACGGAACGAACTACGAAAGGAATACCCACAAATACTAAGCTATAATAATACCTATTTTTGTATAAACAATGGATACGCCCAATTTAACCAAGGCACTGCCTAAGAGGCCTGTCTCGGAATAGAGTTTGGACAAGGTAATGCCCGCTACTGCCGTCGGTAAGGCAAACGGTAACTCGATAAGGCTGTCGATGATACGCCGTCCCGGGAAGGTGTAACGCACCAAAATCCACGCCAATAAAGTTCCGAACACGAGGTTAATAGCGGCCGCCACAAAGGCGGTGGTTAAACTCGTGGCAAAGGCATGCCATACAACCGGTTTTGAAATAGCCTGCCAGAAGGCGGCCGGTGGGATTTGTAAGGCAAACCCCAATATGGTACCGATTGGCAAAATCACGATAATGGATAATATCGTCAGTGTCACGCCTAGAGTTAAGCCAAACCCCGGCAATAAACGCGGTGTTTTCGCCTTTTTACCACTCGTCTGACGCTTAGGACCTTCGATTCGTACCGGTGTAGCCCGTTTAATTTCATTTAACTGATTCTGCTCGTTCATAGACCCTCCTATTCATCGCGAATTGTATCGAATAGGGCGCCATCTACGAAAAAGCGCTCATAAGCGGCCGACCACCCGCCAAAATCTCGAATTGTCACCATGCGTGCCGGAGTGGGATACTTAGCCGCTACTTCCTTCATAACGTCCGGATTCGTCGGTCTGAAACCGTATTTAGCAATGAGTCGTTGACTGTCCGGTTCGTAAAGATGAGCCAAATACTCATGAGCCACGTCATAGGTGCCGTGTTTTTTGGCGATTTCCGCCACTACAGCCACACTCGGTTCCGCTACTATCGAAACGGACGGCATTACGATTTCATACTCGCCGGGATAATGTTCCATAATCTGTTTTGCTTCGTTTTCCCAAGCGAGCAACACATCGCCTTGCTTGTTTTCAACAAAAGTCGTCGTAGACGCGCGAGCCCCCGCGTCCATTACGGTCACATTGTTATATAATTTTTTGACAAAATCATTCCCTTTAGCGGTATCGTTATTAGGACCTTCACCATAAGCATAGGCCGCTAAAAAGATCCAACAAGCGCCCCCGCTGCTTTTAGGATCCGGTGCAATCAAGCGCACACCCGGTTTTACCAAATCCGACCAATCTTTAATTTGTAGCGGATTGCCTTTACGAACCAGGAATACTACCGTGGACGTATAGGGTGCCGAATAGTTCGGCAATTGTGATTCCCAGCTGGGGTCTAACAGATGAACCTTCTGCAGTAGATTCACGTCTTGAGCCAGCGCCAAGGTCACCACGTCGGCGTCAAAGCCTTCCACCACGCCCGAGCCTGATTGCCCGATCCGCCGTGGGACTGATGAATTTCTACATCCTTACCGGTTCGTTCTTTATAATATTTTGAAAAATCGGCATTATATGCCTCGTAAAACTCTCGAGTCGGGTCATAGGATACATTCGTCAAGGTTGTCACCTGACTGTTATTCTGCGACGAAAACGAATGACCGGCTCCCCACAGCATAGCCCCCACTATGCCTACCGAAAGAAGTACGTACCAACCTCTTCGTTTCATAATTATAACCTTCTATCTTTTAAACTCTCTCTATTATTAAAACTCTCTCTTTGGCCGTTACTCGTTCTCGGCCGTAGCTTCTTTCCCAAATCATACTGTTTATTGTGAAAAAACCGAATTGCTATATGAATCTGTACTCTCAGCATCTTTGACGGATTCATATATCTCATTCAGATTAATTTTTAATTCCTACAATTTTAACAGGTATTTATGGCGCACGAAGTGCGTAAAATGTAAAGCTGTGTTTGATTGTACTTTTTAAATCATACATTGTCAATAGGATATGAGGTAATTGAAAACAATATAAATACTATAGTATATTATATGTGATTCTAGTTGAATATTTTTCTCAAAATTACAGACTGATATCTTGTAATATAGTTGGTTATTTGGCAATTTTTAGGGTTATGTACGGGATTTAATGTAGGTGTCAGATTTTAAATGAAATTGTTTATCAGTAAATATAGGGCGATTCTATTATATATAATAGATAATATATATATGTATTTGGGTCATCTATGAATTTGTTATTCAAATGAGGGGAGAGGTAGTTCGTATTGCTTAGGTAGATTGACTTTTTTAGTGCTAAAAGGCTAGAGGGAGAAAGCTCTATTGATTTTGTGCGTGGCCGCATTGCTTCGCTCGCTGCCTTTTTTAGTGCTATAAAGGCTAGAGGGAGAAAGCTCGATTGATTTAGGGCGTAACCGCATTGCTTCGCTCGCTGCTTTATATATTACTTAGTAGACGCTGAGTACGTCCGGCTCTAATCAGCGACTACCTATCATTCTCGCTACCGCTCGAAAGAAAGTGATGCAATACGATTTGCGCGTCGCTTTGCTCCTTCAAATCGTTTGCCCTACTTTTCCCAGCTCCGCTTCCTCGTTGTGCTTCTAAGATAGTAAATACCTGTACAAGATTGGCTGGAAGCTCTCTGAGTACGACATCATTTGCGACTACCTATGTGTTCGGGCCTGTGGATTTTGCAAAGCAAAATCTTACGTCCCGAACTACGCGATGCTCTATGTTTATGCGTCGCTACGCTCCTTTAAAACATGAGCCTGCGTATCCCACGCCGCTATTGTACCTTTTACGGCTTATAGGACAAAAAGTGTGTGTGGCTTTTTTAAATTAATCCCAATAAATTGGAAATTCCGTGGACATATGGAACTCATTCCAGACAATGGCATCGCCCCATTGGGGTAAGATATTATCAGGACG
>ENA-OQIC01000264-OQIC01000264.1-human-gut-metagenome-genome-assembly--contig:-NODE-264-length-23969-cov-2.597098_pt1 | contig 23969 bp, 26 predicted proteins | sample MGYA00242572_ERZ504736 | MGnify/ENA primary metagenome ERZ504736 (study PRJEB26092, sample SAMD00036201) | human gut metagenome | host: Homo sapiens | study: EMG produced TPA metagenomics assembly of...
TACGGTTGTAAAATCTCAACTAAGGTTCTTACAATGCACGAAGGTGTGAAAAACTCACCGCCTCGTTTACCTTCTTGTTCCGCAAACATTGATAAGCAATATTCATACGTACGTCCAAGTATATCCTTTTCACTGCCATGCTCAATCATCTTAATATTAGAAAATAGATCAACAACATTGCCAAGTCTGCCTTTATCTAATTCTGGGCGAGCAAAGTTTTTAGGTAAAATGTCTTTAAGTCGTTTATTTTCTTTCTCAATAGCACGCATTGCATTGTCAATAACTACACCAATTTCAGGGGTATGAGATTTAGAAGCTATATCACTCCAGCGCGCACCACTAGGGACAAAGAAAATACCTTCTGAAGTGTATTCGTCAATATCTTCCTCAAATCCATCGCCTTCTGCCACTAACGCCTTATGTTTATCTTCAAATCTATCTGAAATATATTTTAAAAAGATTAAGCCTAATACTACTCCCTTATATTCTGAGGCATCCATATTACCTCGTAGTACACAGGCTGCATCCCATATTTGTTTTTCAAATCCAACATTAACTGTATTTTTGTCCGCCACAATTTTTCTCCTTTACAAGCCTAATTAATCCTCAGTAAAGAAGTCTGTATCAAGCTTCTTCACGGTGTAAAGATTTTCAACAGAAACTCCAAGATTATATTCTATCATCAATTCCATAAGTCGTTTGCCATCAATGAGAACTATTTTTTGTAGCAATTGTTTCGCCACATATTCTCTAGCTTCTGATGAAACCTTAGCCGTTGTAATAAATATTCCTTTAGCCACACCTTGGCCGGCTAATGCCCCTAAAAACTTCTGAATTTCCGGGCGTCCTACTACCGAATCCGGTTTCCATTGTTTTGCTTGCGTATAAATTACATCAAATCCTAATCGATCCGCAGCAACCATACCATCTACACCTTCATCACCAGATAACTTTGTAACAGAATTTAAAGATAACTCAGCTGATCCATACCCCATTTTAATTAACAACTTAACAACAAGTTTCTCAAATTCATATGGTGTCATTTTCATTACTTCAATCAATAATGCATCCGCTAATGATGAATTTAGTTGATTCATTGCATATTCAATTAGCTCCTCCGGACTTTTATCATCAGATTTAGGAGCAAGAGGGGTATTTCCGCTACTTTGTATTCCTGGCTCAACGTGCACAAAATCGCGAAAAGCTTCAAATTGTTTTAAATAGTCCAATGTAATATTATCTACACCATCTTTTAAAGCAGCTTTACCTAATTTAGTTAACAAATAAGAACCTCTTTGAGGTCTATCAATCAGTCCTGCTTTCTTTAAATAAGTACAAGCCCAGCTTATGCGTGTATTAACAACTAGTTGACCACTTTCTAACTGTTCAAGGCAATCATCTTTTGTCAATTTAAATGCAGAAATACAATACTCTCGAATTTCTTTTGAAGTATGCAACGTAGCATCACTTAAACATTCAATAACTGTAGGAAAAAACTCAAAATACTTAGGTATAGCCATAAACTCACCTCAACAGATACCTTTTACCTAATCATCTTACTAAGTTATCGTCACTTTTAATCTTATATTTAATTATACCTTAATCAAGGAGTTTTGGCTTGATAAAAATAAACTTATATAGCATTAATGCGGTTTGAATTCACATATCCGCTCAAACCGCATTTTCAAATCAGCATATATTGTTTCATCTTAAATCAATCAACAGAACTAACGCATTTTCACGTTTCCCGGTTTTAACGCCCCTTCGGCGTAATCCCCATTTCACTCAAATTATCAATGGTAAACGGATATTTCCTTGCCAGATCCCCCATATCTTTTTTGCTAAAAGCCCCGTACTTCATCCCATAGGCCTTCACCACATAGGCATTGCCGTAGATGTTCGTGCCGATTAGCATGCTGGCGTTGCATTATAATAGTTGTCATCAAGCGGGCAAAAGAAGGATTTATCAATTCAGCTTCCATCCTCTTGATGGAGTTTTTAGCATCAACCACAAATACATAGCCCGCCAGACGATAGGCCCCAAATATATCGACTTTGTGAAAACTTTCGTGCTTGCAAATATCCAGTATCTTGCCCCAACCATGGTTATCGGTCTCAATGGTAATAAATTCAGAATGGCCGTCATACCCGATTTTTAACACTTTATCCCGTTTCATAGCAGCAGTCCTCTATCCCCTAAATAGCAACGATCTCCTATAGCCTAATAAGTTTTGTAAAAAAACGCATTACCTTATAATATTCGACTACATGTAATGCGTTTCCTCTTTTATGAGCTAATTTTTCGGGTATTTTACCTGCTTTTTCTTACTAATTTCATATGGCTCGCTTGGTGCTATTTTGGCTCCTCATCGTCCCCTTTAATCGGAAATGGATATACTTTTTTCAACTCCCTAATATCCTCATCATAGAGGGCACGGTAAGTGCCATTATCAAATTTCACGACATAGGCATTTCCGAATATATTTCGTTCCGCAAGCTTTGAGGCATTTTCATTGAAAAGTTCGGCATCATCGGCTTTAGTAAATCCCTTCCGGGGGTCTTTATTAAACGGATTAATCGTGTTGTGACCATTTACAACGATATAAAAATTCTTGCCTAAATTTTTAACTTTAATTTTCCGTATACTACAGAAGTGTCTATGTCGTGCGGCACCGGCTATTCCGTCTTGACCATAGGGCCCCGCCTCTACTTCTACAAATCGAGATACACCATCACGCCCAATCTCCAGTTCTTTATATTTTTTCATAAAAACACGCTCCTTACTCCCACACGACAACTAATTATCCGATTCGGCCATTTTATTCAACGTCTCCGGCTCATTCCCGCTATCAACCTCAGCCACAGCAGTTTTTCACAGGACAAACTCGCTACATACTCCACTAAAAGTTGTGCCAACCAATTGCCCCTACCAAGGCTTTTACCATTCACAACCTTCGTAGAATTATTAACCAAGCTATAACGGGCCAACACCTTGCCTTTTTCATCACGCAAGGTCATGCTCCCGCGCATTTCCCCGCGAATGGATGCCACCACGCGCCCGTCTTTTTTATACGGCAACATAACTTTATGCATCTTCATGTACTCCTCTTCGTCTTCATAATGAAGGCCTCGACTGCCTTCGATAAAATCTTTGCGAAACATAGTATCCCCCTTAACTCAGCATAGGCCTCTTCATCTATACATCTTTCTATATGCCACTTCATCTATACATCTTTCTATATGCCTCTTCATGTATGCATCTTCGTATATGCCTCTTCGCGTATATATCCGCCGGCAGGCCTGATTAACCAAGCACCTTTTGGATATATTCCATATCCTCGTCTTCCAGAAATTCTCTATAGCTGTCGGTGCGAATGATATACACATTGCCTTGCACCGGTTTGCCAAGCAGCTTTGAGGCCTTTTCGTTATAGGCCGTTTTGCCGATAGGCATCCACATGCCATAGTTTCGTTCACCAATGGTTACGTCTTCAAATACCATGCCTTCCGCCCGTTCTCTAAATTCCAAATACCCCGGCGCAACGCCACCGATGCTGTAAAAAACATTAACCGATATGACGTTATAGCTGCCATCCGCATTGATACGTAAAATTTCGGCGGTGCCGTCTTCGATTGGGTCGTAAAAAATGCTTTTTTTCGTAAACATACACATCCTCCTCACTATACAAAATCCTATTTATTCTCTTGTTCTGCTTTAGCCATCGCGTTCTCAATGAGTGCCTTTTTGCCTTCTGAAATCGTATCTAATTGCCTTTGAATGTTTTCTTCTTCAGCTGCCATTTTCAAAAATTCCTTAGCAAGCATCTCTTGTTCGTCACGAGGCACGATTGGAATTTGAACCTCCCCTAAATCGGTGATACTGATTGTCTTCGTGCGCGATGAAGGATTCATGTTTTCACTAATTCGAGTCAATTGTTCTTTTGCCAAATCCGAAGTCAGATACATAAACAAATAGATGGAATCTATTTCATTTTCATCAACGGTCAGCTTATAGGTATTGCCGCTGCAATATACATTGCGCCCCTTCAAATCATCGATAAAGCCGAATTTAAACGGTGCCGATTTACTCATAATAATTGTGTTTGTCTTCAGCGGTTTCCGATTTCCCGTTACTGTGACTGTCGTAAGCGAAGGCATTTTCAAAACATCAATCGTGCGGTTATTTAGATGTTTCGGCGTAATGTATTTTGCCAAATCACCGGTATCCGCCGTATCCGACTCATCGACTTTTTCATCGGCGCCACGTCGAATCTTGCACACATCGCCGAGGAAATAGGATGGACCCTTAAACAGCTCCTCCGTATCAGTCGTTGCCGTAGCGTTTCTATTGGTGTATCGATCCGGCGCCAAATCACATTGCGGCCCTTCATCCCGGCCTAAATTCCATACGTTAACAATTTCTTCGTCATCAAAACGATGGTGCCGTCTATGAGACATAGGGGCCTTCAAGAGGTCTTCAACAGCTACATCCCTCACTATATCTTCAATGACAGTTTCGTCATCAGTCATAGTTCCCGTGTATTTTTCACCATAGCGATAAAGATCGGCAATCTGTTTTATATTCTCGTCCGATAAATAGTACACCGGCTCTCTCTTAGTCCTGATTTCACCGGCATTAATCATGCGTACGTAGCGATTATCTTTTTTTGAAAAAATCCAGAGGATAGCGGCTTTCTTATTTCCCGGAATCAGGCGATTCGATAATAAGATAACGCTCTCCACCAAACCTTCTTCAAGCAGTTTACGACGAATCGCCCTATAAAGTTTATCTGAAGCGGCTCAGTCGATGTAAGGGCCATGAGTTTACCGCCGGGTTGCAGTGAATCCAACGCTTTAAGAACATAGGGCCATTCTCCGTTATGCATAGCTCTGTCTGAACTGCTATAAAACAACTCAGCCAGTGAGCTTTGTAAATAATAGCCACGATATTGAATCTCCGTTAGCGGGTTTTTACGCGGTGGGCAAATAACGGCGGCGGCCCCTTCACTATTGGCCTGTTTTTCAATAAAAAGGTTTCCCAGTTGAAGGTCTGCTGCTTCACCCACCATGCACATCCGAATTTTAGTAACTACATAGTTACTTTCTTTCACTTCAATCCCCGATACCTGTGGTTTTGAAGAATTTTTCAAGAGTGACTGAATCAGAAATTGACCTTGTGCAAACCCCCAGTCGTATACAGACTCTTGACCTCTTAACAATTCAACAAACAAGCGATTAATACTTCTTCCCACATTGTATTCAGACTTCGACCGAATAATTGGCTCGGCGAGAAGGATATAGGCAAATAGCTCTTCCGTTTTACAAGGCTCTAAAGGTGGTAATACGTTCGGATAGTATTGTCTCAAATCAATATAATCCTTTTTAATTGAAGGCAGCTTAACCTCTTTTGCAATGTAGTCCTCTGCCTCGCTTTCAGTAAGTCTATGACGTTTCATAGTGAACATTAACGTAGCAAACAAAATGCTGTCCTTGAACGGGATAAGTGGTAAATCATCGTCAGAATCATAATAGTAATATTCGAAAACACTCGCCACTTTGCCGACAAACTTTTCAAGAACATCCTCACTGAATTCTTTTAACATACCAATTGAATAACCTAACATAACTAACTCCTCCTTACGTGAATACAAATTCGTCCGTTTTTATCTAGTAAGCTAACTAGATGAATTTATGGGTTTACTAGATAGTTTTTACTAGATATTTTCTACTAGATGGTTTTTGCTGACTAGATACTTTTAGATTTACTAGATAACTTTTGGGCTTACTAGATAATCTATTGACTAACACTTTTATTCTTTTTGGTTTTGTATAACCATTTTAAAGAATGCTAAAAAAATTTAAAACGTTCTTACTAGATGATTTTAAAACCTCCTTTACAGGATGAAGCAACACTCTTACTAGATAAACTAACACTCTTGCCGGATGAGCTAACACTTTTACCGGATACATTGTTTCAGGCCTACCGGTTATTGACTCATCCGTATATTACGCTTAAGCCTCTAAGGAGCTTTCTCCTATTTATGAGCTTCAACCCCTCTCTGCACTTTCATTGTACAACCAAAATTACACGAAGTCAAATGGTTTTAAACAACCATTTTTCACTTGGTTGTTGTTTGGGTTATTGTTTTGGTTATTGTTTTGGTTATTGTTTTGGTTGCTATTTTAATTCTAATCTACTAATTTATTTATCTATTAAATATTAAACGTGGGCCGATCTATTTAACTGATTTTTAAAGTAAAACAGGCAATCATTTAATCAAATGATTGCCAAAATAACACTATTAAAATAATCGAGTAATATCTTTATTTAACAGGAACTGCTCTACGCCAACATAAACAATCCCATTATCATCACGCCAAGGTTTAATATAGTCACGTATAACCACAAGTTTGCCAAACGAATCCGGGATCCGCAGTAATGAAGCTATTTCCTGATTTCGTTTTTCAGGTTTATCAATCGATAGCGCCGATTGTATGTAGTATCTCTGATTGGATTGATTGACTATAAAATCAACTTCCAATTGCTTACGAGTATTTTTACCGGAATCAGTTCTAATATACTCCTCAACAACACCTACATCCACATTATAGCCCCGACGTACTAAGTCACAGTACAAAACATTTTCCATAATATGGTTTTCTTCCTGTTGACGAAAACTTAATCTTGCATTTCGTATACCCACATCAGTGTAATAATATTTTAACGGTGTTTTGATATATTTTTTTCCTTTAACATCATATCGATTAGCTTGCTTTATTAAAAAAGCATCAACAAAATAACTCAAATATCTACTGATTGTAGTCGAATTGATTTTAACTTGTTTTTTACTCAAAAAAGTATTAGCTAATTTTGTCGGATTCGTTAAAGATCCTATACTGGAAGCAATAATATTTAATAAATCTTCCAAAATGGACGTATCATTTTGAATTTGATAACGTTCTACTACATCCTTTAAATAGGTTCGCAAAAATAAATCACTTAAATACTTACTCTTTTCTTCGTGCGTTTGTAGTGAAAAAACTACCGGCATCCCGCCATAGGTATAATAATCAAGCCATGCATTGCGTTCCGGTCCCTCATATTTTTCATACATTTCTGCAAAGGAAAGAGGATATACTTGAATTTCATCCGCACGATCCCGAAATTGGGTAAGAATATCTGAAGATAGCATTTTAGAATTACTACCGGTTACATAAATATCCACATTAGGCAACTTCATTAACCCCAGCAAAACATCTATGAAGGTTAATTTTGCTGTATTATCATTAACGTATGGATTCTTAATCTCAGCTACAAATTGAATCTCGTCAATTAAAATATAATATTGTGTTGAAGTTCTCTCTATTTGCGATCTAAGATACGCGTCCAACTCGATTGGATTTCTATATTTGGCATTGCCAATTTCATCGAGAGCTAATTGGACAATTTGATTATCATGAACATTATTTTGATGTAAGTAATTAACAAATAATTTAAAAAGTAAATACGACTTTCCGCATCTTCGAATCCCCGTTATCACTTTGATTCTACCATTATGTTTTTTAGCCACTAATTTTTCAATATATTCCGCTCTGGCAAATTCCATTATATTCTCACCTCACTTCATATTTCGAAATTTTATTGCGGATTCCGCATTTTTTCCTCGACTATATTATAGCAATGATATTAACTTGCTTCAAGACAATTCGAATTTTTATTGCGGATTCCGCATTTTTTTGTCGAGTTTTTCTTCAAGCTTTTCTTCGGCATTTCTTCAAGTATGTAATAAATAGGCTTAAGAAACTTCCTCGTCAATCTACGGCCCTCAGACTATATTCGCATGCCTTTTACTTCACGCCCGATTGGTCTATTTATCACCTGTGAGTTCTAAATGGATATCGGCAGAGCTTATGAAAATATGATAAAATTAATACAAGCGATTCTTCATATTAAGGAGGAACCATACATGCGATATTTTTGGTTATTTATAGCAGTTTTTTGCTTCACCCTTTCAACGGAATCTTATTTTTCCGGTTTTGAAACAACAAGCCTTGTTATCCTTGGTTTTTTGGCTCTTTACCGTGCCATTCGTTGGAAAAAGAGTTTTAACCCTAAGCTAAAATTCAACAGCGGTAACAAAGAGCTGGACCGCTTCAACACGGAGCTTTTTAATAAAGCCATTACGGACTACAACAAAATGGAGCGGGAAATCAAAACGTTAAACGATAAATCGTTCCGCAAGCAGTTACAAAAAACACAAGGTATTGCCAAGAACTTTCTGACCTATCTGCAAGAGCATCCGGAACGTATCGGGCTGGCGCGCCGTTTCATCGATTATTATCAGGACCGCGCCATCTTATTGGTGCAAAAATACAAAGAATTGGATCGGACCGGTCTTCAGGAGCCAGAAGTGGAACATTCTAAACGAGAGATCAAACAGCTCCTCCATTATTACGACGAAGCCTATGCCGATCAGTTTACCAAGGTTCTTAACTCACAGCTCATCGATCTCGATGCGGAGATGAAGGTCATGAGGGAGAATATGTCGCGGACGGGCTCAATCCGAATATTCAAGAGCGTCCACCAATCACTAAAGCGAATAATCCTCTCATCAATTCCCTGATTGAGCTTAGTGATAAATTTTTAAATCGTAAGTAAATGAACGCAGGATACCCACCTAATGCAGGGTGCAGAATTCCCACCTAAGGCATGGCGTAGGATACCCATCTAATATATGGCTCAGAATCCCCACCTGTACCTTGCGTGAAGTTGGGCAGCAACATTGGTTAATTTTTAAATCGTAGACGAAAGTAGGGTGCAATTATGGCTGAAATTAATTTGAACGACCTCTTAGCGAAGAAACAGGCAGAAGCTACGGAAGATACACCAACCATTGAAACAACGGAATTGGTTCGCGTTAACCAACAAGTAGAGACGCTCACGCCGGAAGAACGTAAACAAGTAGATCAAATCAAAAACTCCATCGATTTAGTGACGTCCAATGCTATCGCCCAATACGGCATGGCGGCACAGGACAACATTGCGACGTTTTCAGACAGCATCTTGGCGACCGTGAAAAGCACGAATCACGAAGCGGCCGGCACCTTGCTTACCGACTTGGTAAAACAGGTTAACGAATTCGAAGCAGAGCAGGATGGCACTAAAGGCATGTTGGCCAATCTGCCGGTAGTCGGTTCCCTTTTCAAAAAAGTGGCGAACCTCAAAGAGTCTTACACTACGCTGGCTGTTCAAATCGATAAGATTCAAGCCGGTCTGGACAAGCAAAAAATGGTGCTCATGAAAGACGTGGCCATGTTTGACGGTTTGTTTGAAGAACCTGGAATACTTCAAACAGCTTCAGCTCTACATCCAAGCGGGCGAAGAAAAACTCCAGGAACTTAATGAAGTAACGATTCCTAAGCTGGAAGCCGATGCTCAGCTCTCCGATAATCCGATGGCTCACCAAGTGGTGCAGGATTTTAAAAACTCCGTGATTCAGTTTGAAAAGAAAGTGCATGACTTGAAGCTCAGCAAAATGATTGCCATTCAAACGGCGCCGCAAATCCGCATCATCAAATAACGACAAGATTTTGGTGGACCGCATCCAAACAGCCATCTACAACACTATTCCATTGTGGAAAAACCAGATGGTTCTTCCTCGGCCTCGGGCGTCAGCAAGAAGCGCTCAAGATGCAGCAAGCTGTTTCCGAAACTACCAATGAGCTCTTAAAACGCAATGCTGCGCTTCTCAAACAAAACTCGCACGAAACGGCCGTTGAAAATGAACGGGCCATCGTGGACATCGAGACAATTAAGCAGGTTAACGAAGATCTCATCGCTACCATCGAGATACTATCCGTATCCAGAGTGAAGGACGCCAAAAACGCCAAGCTGCGGAACAGGAATTGCTGCAGATTGAAGGTAAGCTCAAAGACGCACTGCTTAAGAGTGCGGGGCGGGTGGAAGAACAAAAATAGTTGCTTTAATCATCAAATTGACTAGTATTGCTATACTATAAAATCTATATAACAATTAGGCCTACAAAGTCAGAAATATCTAACTTTGTAGGCCTTTAGTTTTGTCAATTTATGTTCAATTACTGCCTGTTTTTAATACAAACTCTTCAGATTCTTTTATACATTCAATTTAAACAGCCCATGACGGTTACAATAGGCATAAATAATGCCATGCCCACGACTCATAAAACGGCACTCTGCATTTTGTTCAGGATAGAGTTTCACTAATGTATATCTATCTGATGTCACATACGCCATAAAGGAAATATAGTGCTGTTTCGTCATGGGATGCTCCATATGCACGAAAAAGTCATGCTCAATCTTCTCAACGTTAATGATATGTTCCGGAGATTCTTCCGGTGAATCTTCTTCTACAGTAAGAACCGGTAGTTTAACACCGCAGCAATTGAAGTCACCTTCACCAAAACTTGTAATGATATTGCCGCAGATTGGGCAGACATAAAATTTGAGTTTTTTTACATTGGCGGAGCAGTTATCATTGATAGCATATTCGCCGGCAAACAATTCTGCTACGGAGATACTGAGTGCCTCCGCCAATGGCGTAACCAAAGTAATATCCGGTAGACCCTTGCCGGTCTCCCATTTAGAAATCGTCTTGTCACTGATAAGTAGCTTTTCAGCTAATTCTTTTTGCGTGAGCTTCTTGCGTTCACGCAGTTCTTTTAACATCGTGCCTGATATATAATTCATAGCCATTACACCTCTTTCTTTTGCTATGGCTATCTTAAGATAAAATGGGGGTACTGGCTACCTACGCTGCGTAGAATGTCGAAAGAATCTAAGCTTTTATCATTAAACTATTCCCAAAACATTATTTATTCGAATGATTTTTCCGCTTCAGTCTCTTTTAAGTTTTACCGTCCTCGTTTTTCCATACTGCTGGCCCACTAACATTATATCCAAGGACAAAACATGCAGCGGTGGAAGAACTCGAAAATAATATATCTTCAACTGTTTTCCAATCTTTAATTCTACCAGCTTTATAATGTTTATCTCTTAATTTAATCAATCCGGAACTGAATGATCTAGGGCTGTTCTTTCATTAACAGAAGCTCCTGACAACAATACAAAACCTTCAGATGTAATCATAGCTGTAGCTGTTGCACTTCCAATATTTAAATATAACTTAGGATATTCTTGACGTGTTATCTCATTCTTTTGAACAATAGGTTCTAAAACTTTATACCCTAACGTATTAATTAAAACTTTAATATTATCAAGAAATTCTTCCATAGCAGCAATTTGAGATTCTTTTAAAATCGTTTTGCGATAAGTATTTTTAGTTAACACCAAATAACGTTTGCTATCTCTAGCCATATCAACTAATCGAGACTCAAGATATCTAATAAGAGCTTTATTTAAATCTCGACCTACAAATAATACTACTGTATTCCAATAATACGTCTCTTTTTCAGCCGCATAATCTCTTAAATGCTGCATTAATCTTTCTTGAATATTTTCAGCTTCACCAATGTACACAGAATCAGTGTCATCCTCTTCCTTGCAAAACAGATAATATACACCGGCTCCCTTTATATCTGTGCGTTTACATTCACTCACTTCAATTCTTGGAATCTTAATTGCTTTACCGTTCCAATTTGAAAACTCAGCCGTAATAAGACTATCAGCTGTCCCATTGGCCAAAAATAATTCAATTGATTTACCCCTAGCCATTCGTATACACTCCTTTATAATCATTCGCACTTCATATTTATCCGCAAATCTCCGCAATCCCCCTGGCTATCCGCCAATCTATATCCTTAAAATGGTTTCCTTCATTCATTTCAAAGGTTACATCTATATTCTGTTCTCTTAAATGCTTAACAATAGCTTCTGTATTATCCTGTACCGTTTTAAGAATCTGATGTTTCGTTTTAGATTCCTTATCACCTAAAGAGAAGTATAATTTTTCCGGAATACGCTTCATTTGATGCGATTCAACATATTCCTTAAAGTCCGGGAACCAAAACGAACTGGACATGCAGGCAGCCCGTTCAAATACATCACAGTTATAAAGAGCATACAAAGCAAAAAGTCCCGCCATAGAATAACCGGCAATATATGTTTTTGTCGGTGTACCGTCTATTAACTCAAGTCCTTTTGGCAACGCCTCATTTAGGAGCCAATCGAGATACACAGAAGCATCGCCGGTAAATGGCGGCTCTTGTTTTGAAATGAGAGGAATTTCCCACGGTGACAACTCAGAATTCCAATTAAGCTTACTGATAACAAGAAGATTTATATCAAAATCGCCCATTTTCTGAAGTTCTGCCAACACGCCGGAACTATCGTCTTCAAACATATTCAGTACAACTAATGGTTGATTGGGCTTTTCAGCTTTATATAAGGTTATATCCTTGCCTGATAGTTTAAAACACTCTTTCATAAGTTCCCCTTCCATATGATTACTTTTCAATATCAGCCTCTAAGTCATCAATATCGTCATCATCGTCGTTCAAATATCCCCATATTTCTTCGCGATTATATTTTTCAAGCAAAAAATTACAAAGTTCAGCCAAATACATAAGATTACATTGGTATTCCACTTCAGGTCCCGGATTTACCTCAAATTCAACCAAGGTAAATATACTCGGATCATTCTCATCGACACCAATATAAAACAACTTCTTTTCTAATTCCACAAGGTCTTTTTCTAAATGCCTACGGACCATTATTAATTCTTCAAGTGTGTCATTCTTATGCTGTTCTACAAACTCTTCCGGACTTATCATCATAATAGTACCCTCTTGATTTTATACACTTTTAATAGTAATACGTCTGATCAATATAATAACGCCAGCCAATTTGATTCATGCCATACTCAAATACCCCATTATGAGGGATTACTACGGTAGTGTGTCCACCTCTCATCGTATTTGTACGATAGCGCCACATATCGTTTCTGAACTTAGAAAAATTCCAAACCACGATTTGCTTTAATTGGCCATTTTTGACGAACTTAGTGGACACTGAAAAACCTCGACCATTCGAATCAGAACTATATGTTATTGTATCGTTCATAACATATATATCAATATTTTCATAATTCCAATGATCTACCCAAACATCCGTAGCGCTTGCCGAATTCATACCGGCGAACATAAAAACTAACCCTAAACAACAAATAAATAATCCCTGCCATAACCGCTTCATATACCTCATCCCTTTCAATCAATGAAACGCACTACTTGATATTTACTTACAGTATAGCACAAGCGTTTTGTCCGGTACACAAAAACATAGTTCTCATGCCACTAGCAAGTTAGTCAGCGCTTTTATAAATATTTCTGTAATGGGTGTAAATATCTGATATTTTTTCCACACGATATAGCAACGGGTTTCCAGCTTAGGCGACAGCGGTCGCCATATTAACTCATCACACTGCGGCACTAAATGTTCAAAAATAAGCTGCAGGCCTACGCCGTTTTTTACAAACTGACTGCCATTATAAAACAAGTTTACATTCCCGATAAAGTTCAACTGATTCACTTTTTCACCACACCAACGGGAGATATCATTTTGAATCGTCTGCTCCGAAGCAATCAGGTTTTCACTAACAAGATCATCAAAAACAATGGCCTGTTTCGCTGCCAATGGATGGTCAGGCCGCATCAATACACCATAGGTATCAGTGCCCGGCAGTTCAATATAATTAAAGTTATCAAGGCTCGGCGGCTCCACAATTAAGGCGAAGTCCAATATGCCTCGCTCAATGCGCTCAATAACCTGCTCGGTATTGCCGCTGGTAATGTGAAAATGAAGTAACGGATACTGTAGTTGTAACTCGTGAAAAACAGTGGCAATATGATGAACCAAATACGTTTCTGCACAACCGAAACGAATCTCGCCACCTATGAGATTATCCATGTCTTGAAATTCCTGCATCGTTTTATCGACCAAAGACAGAATATCCTCCGCTCGTTTTCTCAGCAAAACGCCTTCCTCCGTGAGCACAAGATTACGCCCCTGTTTTTGAAAAACCTTCTTCCCCAAGGTATCTTCCAACTGTTTCATCTGAACAGAGAGGGTGGGTTGTGATATATGCAATTCATTGGCAGCCGCTGTCATACTGCCTTCCCTTGCTATCGTCAGGAAATGGCGCAAAATAGTGGTATCCATACTGCATCCCCTTTCGGTTTAATCGATTAAGATTTTTAATAGATTTCAATTTATTATTGATATTGGTAATTTGTCTTTGTAGCCATTATACTATGGTCATACAGTTGAAGTAAACAAACAACGACCAATTAGAAAGGGGTGACACGAATGCCCGAAGCTTCAGATATTAGGGGTATCATTCGACAAAATCTCCTTGATGCCGGCTGTAGTGAAACGATGACAAAATCTTGTATGGATGAATTCACACAAGGTAAACGAGTCCAGCTACACAGACGCTTATTGGCTCATCGTAAGGAATTATTGAATGTACTTCATTGTAAACAACAACAAATCGACTGTCTGGATTATCTTATTTATCAATTAACAAAATCTAAAAAGTAAACGATTACGGAGGAGACCCTTATGAAGAAATTATTCAAAACGAAACGAATTCTTATGACCTTAGCATTAGGCACACTCATGACAGCTACCGGCATCGCGGCCCAAACAGTTTCGGCGGCCGGCCCTGCAGTAGCACAAGCCAACGCACTCATTTCACCGGGTGTAATCACCGAAGACCTTAAACTTACCAACGAATGGGATAAAAAGTTTAAAAAGAGCGATAAAGTAAATCATCAAAAAGTAACGTTCCACAACCGCTACGGCATTACTCTCGCAGCCGATATGTATGTGCCTAAAAATATCAAAGCCGGCGAAAAATTACCGGCTATCGTAGTGGTGGGCCCGTTCGGCGCCGTTAAGGAACAGGTATCCGGCCTGTATGCCCAAACTTTGGCAGAACGCGGTTATATTGCCATCGCCTTTGACCCGTCTTTCACCGGTGAAAGTGGCGGTAATGTCCGCAATGTAGCATCACCGGAAATCAACACGGAAGATTATTCTGCCGCCATCGATTTTCTTACCACACAAAGTCTGGTTGATACTGACCGCTTAGGCATCTTAGGTATCTGCGGCTTCGGTGGGATTGCCTTAAATAACGCTTCCATGGATACTCGTGTAAAAGCCAGCGTTATTACAACTATGTACGACATGACCCGTTACTATGCGAATGGCTATAACGATGCCAATGACAGCGCCGAAGCACGTCATCAGACGTTAGAAGAGCTTAATGCACAGCGTACGGAAGATTATAAAAACGATACCTTCGTCCGCACCGGTGCCAATGTAAATCCGGATTTATTACCAGCTGATGCACCGAAATTTATCCGCGACTATGCTGAGTATTATGCAACGGACCGAGGCTACCATCCACGTTCCGTCAACTCCCTTGGCGGTTGGAATAAAACATCCGCCTTATCTTTTATCAACATGCCGTTCTTACAACGCTCCGATGAAATTCAGAGTGCCGTATTGATCATCGCCGGTGAAGAAGCGCATTCCCGTTACTTCAGTGAAGATGCCTTCAAAAAACTTAAAGGGGACAACAAAGAGTTGATTATTGTTCCGGGTGCATAGCATACTGATTTCTATGATAATCCAAACTACATTCCGTTTGATAAAATCGATGCATTCTATCAACAATATTTGAAATAAGTAAAACCTGAAAAAGGTCTCACTCAGATATTAATCGAGTGGGACCTTTCATTTATTTGTAGTATTTTATTTAAGCAATGACAGGAACGCCCTTTCCATTCCACTCATTTTTTATCTTCGGACCACCATTGGTCTCATTACCTCTCATTATACATGACTCGGGCATACAGCAAAATCGTTTTTCCTAAATATACAAATGTACTTGATAATTTTACAAAAACAACGATTTCTTCTTGATAATACACTGAAGTAGTTCTATACTTAAAGTAGCAAATAGTCGGTAGTAAGTACTATTCTTTTTACACTTAAAGGAAGTGAATTCTTATGTCTGAACACGACAATCAACAAGACAAAAAGCACGTTCACGATCATAACCATGATCACCACCACAATCATGAGCATCTTCACGATCATGACCATGACCACCATCATCCTCATACTCATGAACACGCTCATGATCACGCACACGACCACGACCACGACCATGAACATGATTGTCTCGCCGACCACGTACATCCTCATGACCACAATCATCCTCATGTACATGGCGACGTTAACGACTACATGAAAGCCGTTGCGGAATATCGCAAAACTTTTGCCTCCAAACAAGACGTTTTGGACAACGCCGGATCCTGCGGTACGTGAAATGATTCTTCGTATGGAACAAATCGGTTGCGATACTACTTTTGATCGTTTTGACAAACAAAAACCACAGTGTACCTTCGGTTTAGCCGGTGTCTGCTGTAAAATCTGTAACATGGGTCCATGTAAGATTACACCACAAGCGCCACGCGGTGTCTGTGGTGCCGATGCAGACCTCATCGTATCTCGTAACTTATTGCGCAGTGCCGCTGCCGGCGTGGCTCAACACGGTGCGCACGCTCGCGAAGTTATTTTTCCTTAAAAATTGTTGCTGAAGGTCGTTTGAATTTACCGATTATCGGTGTTGAAAAATTACACCAAGTTTGCAAAGCCTTTGGCATCCCGGATGACACGGATGATGTTAAAGCCTTAGCCGGCAAATTGGCTGATGTTCTCTTGGCCGACTTATCTCGCGCCACACCGGATGACTACGAAGCCATCAAAGCCTTGGCTCCGGCTGAACGCCAAAAAGTTTGGCAAGATTTGGACATTATTCCAATCAGTGCTTATAACGAAGTATTCGATGCTTACCACCGCACCGGTTGCGGTACCGATGGTGATTGGGAAAGCATTATGAAACAATTCTTGCGTTGCGGTCTTGCTTTCTGCTACACCGGCGTAGTCGCTGCCGATATTGCTACCGATGTTCTCTTCGGTATCGGTCATCGGGCGACTTCAAAAGTAAATGTCGGTGCTTTGAAAAAAGCTATGTTAACATTGCCGTTCACGGTCATTTACCAACCTTAGTGAGCGAAATCGTTCGTGTCGGCCGCACTCAGGAATTCATCGACATGGCGAAAGCCCATGGTGCCGAAGGGATTCAGTTCTACGGCGTATGCTGTTCCTGCTTGTCCGCTATGTACCGTTACGAAGGCGTTATTCCTTTGTCAAACGCCGTTGGTGCCGAACTCGTTTTAGGTACCGGTGCGCTTGATTTATGGGTAGCCGATGTACAGGACGTATTCCCTGCCATCATGGATGTGGCGCGTTGCTTCAAAACAACGGTCGTGACTACTAACGATGCAGCTCGTCTCCCAGGCCCTGAACATTATGCGTATGATCATCATCATTCCAACATTGAAGACACTGAAAAATTGGCGCGCAAAATCGTAACCCGCGCTATCGAAAGCTTTGCTAATCGTCGCGATGTGCCGGTTTTCATTCCACCATACGAAGTAACCGCCGATGTAGGCTTCAATGCTGAAAACATTGCTGAAGAATTCAATGGTTTCGGTGCTTTTGTAGATGCTTTGAAGAGCGGTCAAATCAAAGGTATGGTTAACATGGTTGGCTGTAACAACCGCGCGTTATTTACGAACGAGCCATTGTTGATATTGCCGACGAATTATTGAAAAACAACATTTTAATTTTCACAAACGGTTGTGCATCCTTCCCACTCTTAAAATTGGGCTATTGCAGTAAAGACGGTGCGTCCAAAGCCGGTAAATCCTTACAGGAATTCTTGGGCGGCAAATTACCACCGGTATGGCATGTAGGCGAATGCGTAGATAACACGCGTGTATCCACCGTTTTAGCCGGCGTCGCTCAGGCAGCGGGCAAAGACATTAAAGATATGCCTTACGCCTTCACCAGTCCTGAATGGTCCAATGAAAAAGGTCTCGACGCTTCCCTTGCATTCCGCATGTTCGGTATCAACTCCTACCACTGCGTAGAACCACCGGTACAAGGCTCCACTAATGTGGAAAACTTCTTAAAACACGACACGAAAGACACGCTCGGTTCTGTTATGACCGTTAATACGGATCCAAAAGCTTGGCTAAACAGATTATCAAAGGCATCGAAGAAAAACGTCGTAAGTTAGGTTGGGACTAGTGGAAGCCTTATTAGTATAAACTAGTCAAAATTTCTGGTTTGTAAAAACTAAGTGAGAATTGCTAGTTACTATAAACTAAATCAGAATTACTTTTTATGTGCGAATCGATATAGAAAGTGATTTAATTCAGCTCTTATAAAAACTAAAAATAGTATTCAATAAATCCCTCCTCTTAACGTTAAGGCTCAGATTCTAACGTAAGGGGGAGGGATTTTAATGTCAATTTACTAATTCCATCCCTATCATCGAAGCCGCCTTTAATCCTTATAACTCTTTTCATGTTATAATTGTTCTAAGAAAGAATTAGTGAGTATATGAAATAAAATATTTTTAGGAGGTTCAATATGTTTTTTCCTTTCCCGGACGGATTACATCCTCAAGGAGATGTAATTATTTATCAATCAAATGATACCAATATTACCACTAATGTGCTTTTTAAAAATGAGACATTTTGGATGCCTCAAAAAGATATAGCTCAATTGTTCAATGTTGAACGTTCAACCATCAGCCGCCATTTACAAAATATTTTTAATGAACACGAACTTGATAAATCAGTGGTATGTGCAGAAATTGCACATACCACTAAACATGGTGCTATAGATGAAAAAACTCAGACCAAAAATGTCACCTATTATAACCTTGACGCCATCATCGCCGTTGGCTACCGAGTTAATAGTAAAGAGGCTACTCAATTTCGTATATGGGCCACAAATACACTACGAGAATATATTGTAAAAGGATTCGCCTTAAATGATGATTTACTAAAAAATGGTCGTCAATTCGGCAAAGACTATTTCGATGAATTATTAGAACGTATCAGGGAGATTCGTGCTTCTGAAAGACGTTTCTATCAAAAAATTACCGATATTTTTTCACAATGCAGCTATGACTACGATAAAAATAGCCAAGAGGCTCAACTATTCTATTCTACTGTTCAAAATAAGCTCCATTGGGCCATTACAAATCATACGGCGGCTGAAATTATTCATGAGCGTGCGAATCATCAAAAACCACATATGGGATTAACAACGTGGAAAAATATGCCTGATGGCAAAATACTCCAAAGCGATGTTATCACTGCAAAAAACTATTTGACTGAATCCGAGCTACGAGAATTAAACCGAGTAGTAACAATGTTCCTAGATTATGCGGAAAATCAGGCAGAAAGACAAATTGCCATGAGCATGTCCGATTGGTCAGGCAGACTTGATAATTTCTTGCAGTTCAATGAGTATGATATTTTAAATAACGCAGGAAAAATATCCGCCGAGGTAGCAAAATCACTTGCTAAAAGTGAATATAAAAAATTTCGCGTCATCCAAGACAAAGATATATCTCTGATTTTGATAAAATAGTCAAGAAAATTAAGTAAAAAACTATCTCGCCTAATACAATAGATATTATATTTTGCATTACAATTATTTAATATCATTCCTCAATATTGCATTTTTATTCTCTTGAGTCTATAATTACTTTTAAGAGGTGGAGGGTGTTTCACCCTCTTGCTTTTTTACTTTTTAGAAGCTTGTAAATCAGTATTGCAGCTGCCAGATTGATGATACTAATTACAAGGCTTATATCTTTTTATATTCATCAAGTGCTCTTAAATTTTCAAAAAGGGACCCTCCGCCGTTATGGCGCTGGGTCCCTTTTACATATATTCATTTATGCTATATTCTCGAAAAGAACGTAAACTGAAATCTCTACCGGGAATCAGTCTTTTTATTTGCCGGTCTTATCTCCTGTATATTCAATGACGATAATAGCGCCCTTATTTTCCATTTCTGTAATCGGCTTGCCATCTTTACCTAGCGCATTACCGCCGTTATCCGTAGCAACGTAGATCTTTGTAGTATCCGGGCTTACAAGAACATTGCGGTAACGGTTATTAGTCTTGAATAATTTTTCTACATCGCCCTGAACTTGTTCACTTTTACCATCAAGTTTCACACGATAAATGGCACCATTCTTAAGCGTCGTAATGAGCAAGGAATTCTGCCACTCTGTAATCTTCCCGTCTGCCGGATAGTAGGCAACACTGGAAGGAGCAATGGTTGGCCAACCTACATAGTAAAGTGGTGCATAGGTTTCATCGGCAAAATCATAGCCATTGCGAACAACGTTAAAGGATTTAAGCGGATCTTTAAGGTTCGGAGCATTAAAGTCTGTTTCCAACTGAGTCGGAACGCCTGCCGGAATATTGTTTGAATCAAATTTTGCCTGCAATTCTTTGGAAGCCTGGGAATAGTTGGCATACACATAGGATTCATTATCTCTATAACCTGCCACATACGGCCAGCCATAGTTGCCGCCTTTTTCAATAAGGTTCAGTTCATCATCTGTAGACGGACCATGTTCGGTCGCAAAGAGTTTATCACCAACAAAGGCGAGCCCCTGAGTATTGCGGAACCCATAGGCATATACATGACTTTGGACACCATTTAATACAGGGTTATCTGAAGGAATGGAGCCATCTGCATTGAGACGCAAAATTTTGCCCGGATAGAGACTATAATCATTAGCGGCTACCTGCTCTGCTGTTGGTAACATCTGAGCCTGGATTTCCTTGGCTACGCGAGTCCCCTGATTATTCCCTTGGTCACCGATGGTATAGTAAAGCTTACCATCCGGTCCGAAACGAAGTCGACCGGAGTTATGATCAACGCTGGCCGGCAGATTATCGAGGATAGCTGTTTCATCACGAAGTGTCTCGGTCTTAGGATCATAAGTCATACGGACAATACGAGCATGCTTTTCACCATTCACTTCATAGGTATAAGCCGTGTAGACATAATTATTTCCTTTAAGGAACTGTGGGTCCAGTGCGAGGCCCAGAACGCCTTGATGAGGCGGCGCCGCCACGGCATTATTAAAGGTGTACAATACCTTATGCTTACCCTTTTTCGGGTCAACCTTAGAAATCGATTTTGCCTGACGTTCGGTTACCCACAACGAATTATCCGGTCCCCAAAGAACTTCCCACGGAGAACCCAAGCCATCTACAAGGACAGTCGCCTTAAAAGGCGCTGCAATATTGACCTTGTCTCCATGGGCTGCCTCAGCCACCATACTAAAACCTGCTGTTGCCGTAATGGCAAAAAGACCACAAAGTACTTTTGCTGCTAATTTCTTCATACGGTTCTCCTTTCACATAAAAGTCCTTCATACTTAGCTATCTCTAATCGATTATTTTCGACTAGAGATAGCCTATAACCGTGCTGAATCGTGAAGTCTTTCCGGTCCTCAAGACGGTAAGCTGTACTTCACATTTCATTCATATCTCTTATTATTATAAATAAAAAACAGTTACTTGTATACTGAACACCTAAGCGAAAGTGTCTATAGTTTATTTTATTGACTCTATCTCGTATGATTCTTCAACTTTAGCCTTAACATATTCTTCAAACATATACGGTGCTTCCTCTTCTTTTAAGATACTACCAATATGCATGGCTCGATTCTGTAGCACATTTTCTTCATCAAGCAATAAATTTCTTAGGAATAACTCAAGGAATTCCGTTGTTGCAAAAACACCGTTTTTCAAATCGCTATAATTAGCCCTAACCAACGCGTTTCTAAAATACCAAGCATGCTTGCAAAAATATTGTTCGTAGCAGCAAAGCCCAATGTGCTCAAATACTTAATAAAGAATACAGCCGTTGTCCGTGTATTACCTTCGCCAAATACATGAATTTGCCACAAGCCGGCTACAAATACGGCAAGATGGTGAATAATCTCATCCATGGACAGATTTTTATAAGAAAACTTCTTTTCTTGTGAAAAATCATACTCCAGCGTTGCCCGTAGTTCTGAAGCACTGGCGTAAAGAACAGTTGCTCCGTTCAGCACCCATTCTTTTTTTGTAATATTATAATCACGATATGTCTGCATGAGGATAGATGCCCGTAAAAAGCTTTTTATGAATGGCCAGATACTCATTTGGGGTAAAGCTGAAAGCATGTTCTGAAAGAAGTGCTGCAATACGAACAGACACTTTATCGGCTTCTTCTGTCCGATTCGACGCATCCGTGTTCGCTTCGCCTCGTAATAATTTTGCAAAAGTTGCTGAGCATCTTCCAAGGAAATCTCGCCTTCAATATTTCGAATCGCCGTATCCAATAAATACTTCGAAGGCTGCAGACCATCAACGGCCTGCAGGCCGATAGCCGTCTGCCATGCATAACCTTTTTCACGCTTAGCCGGTTCGGATTCTTTTATATATTCTTTGAAGGGATCTTGGTCCGGCACATCTTTGGGATGTTCAACGGGGTGTTCAAATGCATCTTCATACGATTTTTTCGGCACCATATATCACCTCATCATTTTGATTAACAGCAACTCTTTATTAGTTGTCGTCGACTCTTGTTATTAAAGCCACGGCTTCAACATGTGCACTCATGGCAAACATATCCACCGGCTGCACGGTTTGCACTTCATAACCGAGCTCACGTAGCACGCAAATATCGCGCGCCATGGACGCCGGATTACAAGACACATACACCATATGTTTCGGTTTCATGGTGGCCGCCGCTTTTAAAACTTCCTCTTTACAGCCTGCCCGAATCGGATCAAACACAACCACATCGGCTTTCACGCCCCGTTTCACGAGTTGCGGCATTTCTTTGGCCGCATCAGCGGCGATAAATTCAACATTCGTAATGCCGTTGCGCTTCGCATTCGCTTTGGCATCTACAATGGCAGGTTCCACAATTTCAATACCGATAACATGTTTTGCCTGTTTTGCCAAAAACAGAGAAATCGTACCGGTACCGCAATATGCATCGATAACCGTTTCTTCACCGGTTAAATTAGCATATTCCAACGCTTTCTTATATAATACGAGGGTTTGTTCCGGATTGACTTGGAAAAACGAATGCGGCGATAGTCTGAATTTCAAGTCGTCAATGGTGTCGCTAATCGTTTCGTCACCCCAAAGCAATGTGCAATCCCGGCCCATAATAACATTCGTTTTACGCGAATTATGATTGAGCACTATGCTCGTTACTTGCGGCAAGTGTTTACGAATTTCAGAAATCCAGTGCTCTGCTTGCGGCAATGTTTTGGCTGTGCTTACGATAATAACCATCCAGCCGTTTTCACCGATACGGCCGATAATGTGGCGAATCATGCCCTCGCCGGTCACTTCATTATATGGTGTGAGTCCGGTTTCACGAATTAAACGCTCGCAAACGGCAGCAATCTGATTATTCCCCTCATTTTGAATCGCACAATTTGTGCAAGGCACGATGTCATGAGAGCCCATGGCGTAGAAGCCTAGCACCGGCTTTAATTCATTAGCTCCCCCCGCCTGAGTTTTGCCTGTTTGTCCCTGTAACTTTGAGCCGGTATCAACACCCCAACCCACCGGAATCTGCATTTTATTCCGATAATGCCAAGGTTGTTTCGGGCCTAAGGCGGGCTGCACCAAATCAGGATTTGTTTTACCGATACGCTCCATAATGTCGCGCACTTTTTGTGTTTTCAAACGCAATTGCTCTTCGTACGTCACATGTTGCAAAGTACATCCGCCGCAAGTACCATACACCGGACAAACCGGTTCAATGCGATGTGGTGACGGTTCTAAAATTTCAACCAACGTCCCCACGGCATAGTTCTTTTTCACCAATGTAATGCGGGCACTGATACGTTCCCCGGGGAGGGCAAACGGCACAAACACCGTAAACCCTTCATAACGGCCCACGCCTTCACCGCTGTTACCTAAACTCTCAATTGCAATTTCATAGACTTGGCCCTTTGCTACAGGCACATTCTGTTTCATGATGATTATCCTTTCTTACTGTAA
>ENA-OQIC01000265-OQIC01000265.1-human-gut-metagenome-genome-assembly--contig:-NODE-265-length-23889-cov-3.218626_pt1 | contig 23889 bp, 28 predicted proteins | sample MGYA00242572_ERZ504736 | MGnify/ENA primary metagenome ERZ504736 (study PRJEB26092, sample SAMD00036201) | human gut metagenome | host: Homo sapiens | study: EMG produced TPA metagenomics assembly of...
GAAAAACAAGATGTCAAGAACAAATTTTGATACATTATTGGAAGCCGGTTGCCACTTCGGACACCTTAAAAGAAAGTGGAACCCTGCAATGGCTCCTTATATTTTTATGGAACGCAATGGTATTCATATCATTGACCTCCACAAAACAGTTGCAAAAGTTGATGAAGCCGCAGAGGCTCTGAAACAGATTGCAAAATCAGGCAAGAAAGTCCTTTTTGTTGCTACTAAAAAACAAGCTAAACAGGTAGTGGCTGAAAAAGCTGCATCTGTAAACATGCCTTATGTTATCGAACGTTGGCCGGGTGGTATGTTGACTAACTTCCCTACTATCCGTAAGGCAGTGAAGAAGATGACTACTATCGACAAGTTGACTGCTGATGGTACTTATTCAAACCTGTCAAAGAGAGAAATTCTTCAGATTTCTCGTCAGCGTGCTAAACTGGACAAGACTTGGGTTCTATCGCTGACCTGACTCGTCTGCCGTCTGCTTTGTTCGTTATCGATGTAATGAAAGAAAATATCGCTGTTCGCGAAGCTAACCGTTTGGGTATTCCTGTATTTGGTATCGTTGATACTAACTCGGATCCTACAAACATTGACTTCGTAATTCCGGCAAATGATGACGCTACTAAATCAGTAGAAGTTATCCTCGATGCTTGCTGTGCTGCAATGATCGAAGGTCTGGAAGAAAGAAAAGCTGAAAAGATCGATATGGAAGCTGCCGGTGAAGCTCCTGCTAACAAGGGCAAAAAGAAATCAGCTAAGGCTAGACTCGATAAATCTGACGAAGAAGCAATCAACGCAGCTAAAGCTGCTGCTTTCCTGAAAGAAGACGAAGAGGCTTAATATAATAATGTGCCAATTTGCTAATGTGCCGACGCATCTGTAAGGGTGTGGGCATTTTGATTGGCAGATTGGCACATTTTGTTTATTCAAAACGATTATTCATTTTAAAATATAAAAGATATTATGGCTGTAACAATGGCTGATATAACCAAGCTCCGCAAAATGACCGGTGCTGGTATGATGGACTGCAAAAATGCGTTGACTGATGCTGAAGGCGATTTCGACAAAGCAATGAAGATCATCCGCGAAAAAGGACAGGCAGTTGCTGCAAAACGTTCTGACCGTGAGGCTTCTGAAGGTTGTGTTTTGGTAAAAGTAGAAGAAGGTTTCGGTGCTATCATCGCTTTGAAGTGCGAAACTGACTTTGTTGCTCAGAATGCTGACTTCGTGAAACTGACTCAGGATATTCTGGACGCTGCTGTAGCTAACAAGTGCAAGACTCTGGAAGAAGTTTTGGCTCTTCCGATGGGTGATGCTACTGTAGCTCAGGCTGTAACAGACAGAACCGGTATCACTGGTGAAAAGATGGAGTTGGATGGTTACATGGTTTTGGAAGGCGCTACAATTGCTGCTTACAACCATATGAACAGAAACGGTCTTTGCACCATGGTTGCTTTCAACAAGAAAGTTGACGAACAGCTGGCTAAGCAAGTAGCTATGCAGGTTGCTGCTATGAATCCGATCGCAGTTGATGAAGATGGTGTTTCTGAAGAAGTGAAGCAGAAAGAAATCGAAGTGGCTGTTGAAAAGACTAAAGTAGAACAGGTGCAGAAAGCTGTAGAAGCTGCTTTGAAGAAAGCTAATATCAATCCGGCTCATGTGGACAGTGAAGACCACATGGAAAGCAACATGGCTAAAGGCTGGATTACAGCTGAAGATGTTGCAAAGGCAAAAGAAATCATTGCTACTGTTTCAGCTGAGAAGGCTGCAAATATGCCTGAACAAATGATTCAGAACATTGCTAAAGGACGTTTGGCTAAGTTCTTGAAAGAAGTTTGCTTGCTGAATCAGGAAGACATCATGGATGCCAAGAAGACAGTGAGAGAAGTGTTGAAAGAAGCTGATCCTGAATTGAAGGTTGTTGATTTCAAACGTTTCACTTTGAGAGCTGAATAATCTCAAGGAATCAAGAATATAGAAACGGCCGCACAGAAAGTCTGTAGCGGCCGTTTTTTTGTGGCTGTCCGTAATGTTACGGTTATCTGTTTACGCAGAATCCGGGACAAGAACTTTTGCGTATAAAGTGAATGGATCCGGAACTTGTTTACATTTTGCCGGACCTGTTTCAAGTGGGATTTGTTTCCCCTTATCCTCCTACTGTTTTTGTTTTCGTATATCCTTCTTTCTTCAGCAGTTCTACTATTTTTTGTTTGAAGTCTCCCTGAACGATAATCTCTCCGTCTTTAGCCGATCCGCCTACTCCACATTTCGTCTTGAGGAGTTTTCCCAAATCTTTCAGGTCGTTCTCGGTGCCGACAAAGCCGGTAATTAGGGTTACGACTTTGCCGCCCCGGTTTTTCCGATCCAATTGCACCCGTAAGTTCTGTTGTGACGGTTCCAGGGTTACTTGCTCTTCGTCATCATCCATCTCATAATTATAATCCGGGTTGGTGGAGTAAACCACGTTCAGCCGGTCTTTCCAATCGCTGTTCTTCATTATTCCAGTCTATTAATTAAGTTCAAAAATAATATATTGTTCCGAACCTTGCAAACTATTAAGTGTCCCCGGGCGTTTTTGTATGTAGAAATTATGTTAAGCTTCTATGACATCCTTATGGCATTTCGGAAAAAATAGTGTAATTTTGTCAATCGCTAATGTAAAAGCAGAATGAAGTGACTATGAACAATCAGATACAGCATAAAGACAGTACAAAGGTTCCGGAGCCTACTTTGCGTCGGCTGCCTTGGTATCTTTCGAATGTAAAGTTGCTGAAGCAGAAAGGTGAACGTTACGTCTCTTCTACCCAGATCTCCAAAGAAATAAACATCGATGCTTCGCAGATTGCGAAAGATTTGTCGTATGTTAATATTTCCGGTCGTACGCGGGTGGGGTATGAAGTGGATGCGCTGATTGCCGTTCTGGAAGATTTTCTTGGCTTTACAAATATGCACAAGGCTTTCCTGTTCGGTGTAGGAAGTCTGGGAGGAGCTTTATTGCGTGATTCCGGACTTAGCCATTTCGGCTTGGAGATTGTAGCTGCTTTTGATGTAAACCCGTCGCTGGTAGGCACTACGCTCAATGGGATTCCCATTTTCCACTCTGACGATTTTCAGAAGAAGATGCAGGAGTACGGTGTGCACATCGGTGTACTGACCGTGCCCATCGAGATTGCCCAATGCATTACAGATACGATGGTGGCCGGTGGTATTAAAGCCGTCTGGAATTTTACCCCTTTCCGTATTCGTGTTCCGGAAGATATCGTGGTGCAGAACACATCACTTTACGCTCACCTCGCTGTTATGTTTAATCGTTTGAACTTTAATGAAATAGAATAGAGCATGAAGATTATAGCTGTTGGAATGAATTATGCCCGGCACAACGAGGAATTGGGACATACGTTGGAGAATAAAGAGCCGGTAATTTTCATGAAACCCGATTCGGCCATCCTTAAAGATGGCAAACCTTTCTTTATTCCTGACTTTTCGAATGAAGTGCATTATGAAACAGAACTGGTAGTGCGCATCAATCGCTTGGGAAAGAATATAGCTTCACGCTTTGCTCATCGTTATTATGATGCGGTGACAGTCGGCATCGACTTCACTGCACGCGATTTACAGCGCAGGTTTCGTGAGGCCGGCAATCCTTGGGAATTATGTAAAGGTTTCGATAGTTCCGCTGCCATTGGCACATTTGTACCGGTGGAGCGACTGGCCGATGTACAGAATCTTCATTTCCACCTGGATATAGACGGGAAAACGGTACAGCAGGGGCATACTGCCGATATGCTGTTCCGGATAGACGATATCATTGCTTATGTCAGCCGCTTTGTGACTCTGAAAATCGGTGACCTTCTTTTCACCGGTACGCCTGTAGGGGTCGGTCCGGTCAGTATCGGCCAGCATTTGGAGGGATACCTTGAAACCGAGAAGTTGCTTGATTTCTATATCCGGTAAGTCCGGATACTCCTTTATTCATTTATAAAATAACTCTTATGAAAATAAAAGTAGGTTTTGGTTTCGACGTCCACCAATTGGTCGAAGGACGTGAACTTTGGTTAGGAGGCATTCTTTTGGAACATGAAAAAGGATTGTTGGGACATTCGGATGCCGATGTATTGGTGCATGCTATTTGTGATGCCTTGCTGGGTGCTGCCAACATGCGTGATATCGGTTATCACTTCCCTGACAATGCCGGTGAATATAAGAATATAGACAGCAAGATTTTATTAAAGAAAACAGTGGAGCTGATTGCTGCCAAAGGCTATCAGATCGGTAATATCGACGCCACTATCTGTGCGGAGCGCCCTAAACTGAAAGCCCATATTCCTTCGATGCAGCAAGTGCTTGCCGAAGTGATGGGGATCGATGCAGATGATATTTCCATTAAAGCCACTACCACCGAAAAACTTGGTTTTACCGGGCGGGAAGAAGGTATTTCCGCCTATGCAACCGTGTTGATCAATCGCGTGTGATGATCTTTTATGGCAAAGGCGGATTTATATGATGTAGTTTACTGTATTGGGGAATACGGTCAGATATTTTTGTTGAATTTATAAGAAATAGGGAGGGATCTCTGTACTATTAGCCGATTAGGTTATACTTTAGAAATGTTTCTAGAAATTATACCAATTTTGGCATTTAGCGTGTTCCTATATGCGACGTCTGCTACCCACCAGCCTGTATAATTGAGGCCTATACTGAAAGATTTACTAACCCGATAATCATATCCTATTGAGATGGAGGTGGCGTATCGGAGTAAGTAGGTATTTTTAGTTCCCATTTCCACTGTTGGTCTATAACTGTGGATGACCGGAACAGACTGTTTGAGTTTGGCTAATCCAAATGTGGCTTGCGTGTATATATTATGTCTCTGTGTCTTTAGTAAATCGATTCCCATTCCGGCTCCACCTTTATATTCGCGAGTTCTCCAGTGCATTGAGAAGTCCACTTCGCCTATTTCCGCCATGGTGTTCGAGGTGTGAATTCATTATAAATACCTGCATGAAAGTTGGCCAGAGCATAGAGTCTGTTATAGAAATAATACTTGAACTCGCAACCTAAACCATATCCGGCAGTTTGGTTGTGTGGATTTTCTTTTTTGAAGTGTTCATATCCTCCTATTATTGAAAATTGCATTTTGTCCTGTCCGTGAACGATGGCTGTTCCGAAGATTAACAGAGTGGTTAATAATAGCTTTTTCATAATTAATAAGTTTGGTATTCTTGTTTGTGTATATGATATTTTTGTTTGATTACAAATATACGTAAATATTATAATAACACTATAAAAATGTGATCTTTTTTGTCAGGGGTATGCGAAAGAGAAATTTCTATTGATTATCAGATATTAAAAAAATAATCAATGTAGTGTGTATTAGGGGGAATTGTTTTATTTTGTTCAGTATTATTCCTGTCTTTGCGAAAAAATATGAAAGTATTAAAAAAGATGCCAGTGTTTTAATAGCTGGTTTAGTTGTGGCATCTTGTGCTAATGATTTGGATGGTTTTATTAGTATTCCTGATAATGCGACAGGTGTTCAACAAATTTCTACTCGTAGTAGTTCTGACAATTTGAAGATTGTATATCATGGTAAGGTCTATGAAACTTTATATACGATTATTGATGACTCAATTTATTCATATCAGAATTCTGAAGTGAAAGATTTGATGGATAATTTGAGTGAAACCCGGCCTAATTTTAGGACATTTATTCATGGGAATGGAGTCATTGAATATTTTGATGATGAAAATGATTTTAATTTAAATAAAGAGAGGATAATGTCTGAATATGAAAAAGAGTCATTGTCGACATCGCTTTCTGAAAGATGGTTTCCTACTGATAATGTACCACAACTTGCGCCTATAGATCCGGAGAATAATGAAGTGGAAATTTATTTGTACGAAGATCCATATTATTTAGGAGATTTGTTTAGTTTGCAGCGTAGTAGAAGTGACAGTGACTACAACGAACTTAGTAAAGTTTGGAATTTGGGTGGTCAGATATCATCTATGATAGTACATACTATTGGTTTTGGTGGTGTTTTTACATTTTATGAAAGAATGGGTTGTCAGGGTAAAGGTATAACATTAGTCCCAATATATTAATTTATGTTCAGAATTATCTGCTGATGAGTAAACTTAAGAGGATCTTTTTCTAATTTTGATACCCCCCTTTGAGTATTGATTTATGTGCCGATAAGAAACTTCACATGGCTCAAACGTGTATACTTTGACCCATAACTTTCGTACGTGCGCGCTATCCGTGCCGAGGCGATGTGGACTATCTCGCCGGGGCGGAACTCATGTTCCAGTGCCGGAAGTTGGCAGGATACGGGGCTGGGTGTTTTCGAAGAAATCCTTAGGACCACCAGATTTCCGGACGGATCGGTTAACGTTACTATCTGTCGTACAAAGAACTGAACGGAAGTACCCATGACCCTTGTTTTATACGGATCGTCTTCAAGCCGCACTCTTACCACTTTTAGATTCAGGCCCTCCAACTTTTCACCCTCGTTGCCCAGAAAACGGCCGGCTTCGCGTTTCTGCCGTGCCTTTCGTTGCATGATGTCCAGATGTACAGAGTGATATACTTGCGCTATGGCTACAAAACGCTCCTGCTTGGGGATTTTGGGTGTGTATTTGTAGGCTATCCAGCTCAGGTAGGCCGGATCGACTTTCAGGATTTCGTGCAGATAGTGTCCGCGATACCTTCCGAACGATATGATATCGTCTCCGTTGCTTTGCATCCTCTTCTCATTGTATTCCACGATCAGCAGGCAACGCCTGGAAAAGAAAAACAGCGTGCTTGCCATCCGCAGTGATTCGTTGATGTCTGCTGAGAGTTCATGAATAAACAGAAGTCTGTTCTTCTCGAGTGTAGGCGAATAGATCCAGACCGAGTAAGTGGGATGTCCCGGTCTTGGCAGAACCACAAAATAGGCTCCTGCCTCTTTGTAAGACATGCGGCCCCGGTTGTATTCATTCAGTTTGGCATACAACAGAGCTTGTTCAGCTTCGGGTATTCCCGGTAATTTGGGGTTTGCCATATCTGAGTCTTCTTATACTTCAAATATACTGATTCTTTTTGAAGAAGGCAAATGCTTTTAGCTATTTTTTTTATTTCTCTTTTCTGCTCTATCCCTTTTGTGGTTGAGTTAAAGGATAGGACTATGTAATAACATTTTGGATATATACTTGTGTGTCCCGGCGGAAATGCCGGGAGGAGTTCGGCGACTGCATTCATAGGTTTCCTATTGTTCTTTTGCTACTTGTGGCGGCTTTTCGTGCGCAGAAAGTAATTAAAGTCGGTGTTTGGGTGACAGCCCCTTTTCTCCGGATCGGCAAACCGGATGTAATGGAGCGGGAAAACAGTGCTTTTAAGGACGGAAAGCCGGGGTCGGGAGGGAGAAGAGCCGGGCTTTTGGGAAAATGAACGGTTGTTTCCGGGAAAAAGAAGGAAGCGTTTGCTCCAAAAGACGGTTACATTTTCCGAAAATGCTTATATGTTTTCAAAATATCTCCTAATGTTTTCACTCATATCTCCTATTGTTCCGGAATCTTACTTCTAAAGTGCCCGATTCCTCTCCGGTTGTTAGTCGCCAAGAGAGCTTTGGGAGGTGATAAAAAGCTCCTCCTTTTACGATTCGCCTTCTCTACTGGTCTCCTTCTGTGTCTTTCCGCTTCTTATTGTATGGTTATTGTCCGATTGGCTGCTAAAAGGATAATCGGCTGATTGCGTGTAGGCCGTTTTTTCTTACGAAGCTTTCCGTCGGCCCGAAAAACCGAAATGTAGGGAGGTTCTGATATCAAATTGACAGAAAGACAAAAGCATCGTTCTACAAGTGTTCTGTTCATGGATATGTAGGAGACATTGCCATGACATGAGGTCTGTTATGCCCCCTGTAGTTTTAAAGTTTGTATACTAACTTGTCCAATTGATTGTATTCTGCCGGGAATCTTGTACATTTGCATTCTTCGTAAAAAGAGAATGAATATGAAAGAATCCAAGAAGCGTGTTCTTGTCGGTATGAGTGGGGGGATAGACAGCACCGCCACCTGCCTGATGCTGCAAGAGCAGGGATATGAGATAGTGGGGGTCACCATGCGTGTCTGGGGTGACGAGCCGCAGGATGCCAGGGAGTTGGCGGCACGTATGGGGATAGAGCATTATGTGGCCGATGAACGCGTTCCTTTTAAAGATACCATTGTCAAAAACTTTATAGACGAGTACCGTCAGGGGCGTACGCCGAACCCTTGCGTGATGTGCAATCCGTTATTTAAGTTCCGGATGTTGATAGAATGGGCTGACAAGCTGGGGTGCGACTGGATAGCCACCGGTCATTACTCCCGGTTGGAAGAGCGGAACGGACATATCTATATCGTTGCCGGTGATGATGACAAGAAAGACCAGTCCTATTTCCTCTGGCGACTGGGACAGGACGTGCTGCGACGTTGCATTTTTCCTTTGGGTAACTATACCAACAGACCGTCCGTGACTATCTGCGTGAGAAAGGCTATGAAGCCAAGTCGAAGGAAGGGGAGAGTATGGAGGTATGCTTTATTAAAGGAGACTATCGCGATTTTCTTCGCGAACAGTGTCCGGAGTTGGATGCTGAGGTAGGTCCGGGATGGTTTGTCAGTTCAGAAGGTGTAAAGCTGGGGCAGCACAAAGGCTTCCCTTATTATACCATCGGACAGCGTAAAGGACTGGAGATCGCACTGGGAAAACCGGCCTATGTCTTGAAAATCAATCCGCAGAAGAACACCGTCATGCTGGGTGATGCCGGGCAGTTGAGAGCCGAATACATGGTGGCGGAGCAAGACAACATTGTGGATGAGGATGAATTGTTTGCGTGTCCGGACCTGGCGGTGCGCATCCGTTACAGAAGCCGTCCGATTCCTTGCCGGGTGAAGAGGCTTGAAGACGGGCGTCTGCTGGTTCGTTTCTTGGCGGAGGCGTCGGCGATTGCTCCGGGGCAGTCGGCCGTGTTTTATGAAGGCCGGCGGGTGTTGGGCGGTGCGTTTATCGCTTCGCAACGCGGTATCGGGTTAGTGATTGAACAGAACAAAGACTGGAAATAGAAACAAAACAAAAATAAAATACGAGATGAAAAATTAGCACTTATTGCCTTGGTCTTCGTTGCTTTGGGAGCGTCGGCACAACAGGATACGTTAAAGTATCGCATCAGCCTGAAAGATAAGGCTGCGACCACTTATTCACTGGATCATCCCGAGAAATTCTTGTCGGAAAAAGCCATCGCCCGCCGCCAGCGTCAGCAGTTGCCTGTCGACTCTACCGATCTGCCGGTCTGCCGTCGGTATGTGGATGCCATCCGCGACAAGGGAGTGAAGATTGTGGCTATGGGAAAATGGGATAATTTCGTCACTGTGTCATGTAACGACAGTGCCGTGATAGGCGAAATTGCCGCACTGCCTTTTGTGCGTGCTACCGAGAAGATATGGGTTGCCCCGTCGAAACCTGCAGCGGAAGATAAACGGGACTCCCTGGCGAACAGTCCGCTCAAGAGTGAGAACTACTACGGTCCTGCCCTCCGGCAGATAGAAATCAGTAACGGCGAAAAATTGCATGAGGCCGGATTTAAGGGACAAGGTATGACCATTGCCGTGATCGATGCCGGATATCATAACGTGGACAAGATAGAGGCTATGAAAAACATCCGCATCCTGGGTACGAAAGATTTCGTGGAACCGGGAAGCGATATCTACGCCAAAGGATCGCACGGAATGGCCGTTCTCTCCTGCATGGCGATGAATGATCCTTATGTAATGGTGGGTACGGCTCCCGAAGCCTCTTATTGGTTGCTCCGCAGTGAAGACGAAGCGTCCGAGCATTTGGTGGAGCAGGACTACTGGGCGGCGGCTGTCGAGTTTGCCGATAGTGTCGGAGTAGATGTGGTGAATACTTCATTGGGATATTTCACCTTTGATGATTCTACCAAGAACTATAAGTATCGTGACCTGGACGGACACCATGCACTGATGTCCCGCCAGGCGTCGAAAATGGCGGATAAAGGAATCGTACTGGTGTGCAGTGCCGGTAATTCGGGTGCCTCTTCATGGAAGAAAATCACGACACCGGGGGATGCGGAGAATGTGCTGACGGTAGGTGCTATCGACCGGAGAGGCGTGTTGGCTTCGTTTTCTTCTATCGGCAACACAGCCGATAATCGCGTGAAACCCGATGTCGTTGCCGTGGGGCTGAACTCGGATGTGATGGGGACAAACGGTAATCTGCGTAAAGCGAGTGGAACCTCGTTTGCTTCACCGATCCTGTGCGGCATGGTGACTTGCCTGTGGCAAGCTTGTCCGCAACTGACTGCAAAGGAAATCATCGACTGGTGCGTCAATCCGGCGATCGGGTCGATTTCCCCGACAATATCTACGGATACGGAGTGCCCGATCTGTGGAAAGCTTATCAATCTGTTTCGAAGAAAAAATAAGATATGCAAGACACGCTTTCTCTTTATGAACTGAATGCCTTGGTCCGGCGGAGTCTGGAGCAGTGCCTGCCCGATGAATACTGGGTACAGGCGGAGTTGAGCGATGTCCGTACAAACAGTACCGGGCATTGCTATCTGGAGTTTGTCCAGAAAGATCCCCGCAGCAATAATCTGATAGCCAAGGCAAGAGGAACGATCTGGGCTAACATCTACCGGCTGCTGAAACCTTATTTTGAGGAGTCCACCGGACAGTTGTTTACTTCCGGCATAAAGGTGCTGGTCAAGGTGACGGTTGCTTTCCATGAATTGTATGGTTACAGCCTGACCGTGCAGGATATCGATCCTACCTATACATTGGGCGATATGGCACGCCGCCGCCGGGAGATACTCAGGCAGCTTGAAGAAGAAGGGGTGTTGACGCTGAACAAAGAGTTGGAGATGCCGTTATTGCCACAACGCATTGCGGTCATCTCTTCGGCTACGGCAGCCGGTTATGGCGATTTCTGCCATCAGTTGCAGCACAACCCGCGCGGGTTCTACTTCCGTACGGAACTTTTTCCCGCCCTGATGCAGGGCAACCAGGTGGAGGAGTCTGTACTGGCTGCCCTCGATGCAGTGAATGCCCGGGTGGACGAGTTCGATGTGGTGGTTATCATCCGTGGTGGAGGTGCCACTTCCGATTTGTCCGGCTTTGATACTTATCTGTTGGCTGCTGCCTGTGCACAGTTTCCGTTGCCTGTCATAACCGGCATCGGACACGAGCGGGACGATACCGTACTCGATTCTGTAGCCCATACCCGCGTGAAAACTCCGACAGCAGCGGCCGAACTGCTGATCGACCGGATGGAAGAGGCGGCAGACCGGCTCGGGGCGTTGGCCGAAGAACTGCATGCCCGTGTTTTCTACCGCCTGGAGCAAGAACGCAGGAGGCTTGCTTTGCTACAGGCACGCATACCGTCACAAGTGATGCGTAAACTGTCGGAATCGCGGATAAAGTTGCAGATGGCGAAAAGCAATCTCTCGCATGCTGCCGAAACTTTATTGGCCCGCCAGCACCACCGGCTGGAACTTTTACAGAACCGCATTGCGGACGCTTCGCCTCAGAAACTGTTGAAACGAGGGTATAGCATCACTCTGAAAGACGGGAAGGCGGTGAAGAGTGCTGCCTGCCTGCAACCGGGAGACGAGCTGATAACCCGCCTTTACGAAGGAGAAGTGAAGTCGAGAGTCGAATAAGTCCATGCCGTTTGAAATGTTTTTCCAAATCATCCGGTAACCTCTCTGCCTGCTCTGCGGAGGAGGGGTTTCCTGTATAATAGTAAAATAGTAATATGCCAGCCAAGAAGAAAGAGACCTATTCACAGGCTATAGAACGCCTGGAAAAGATTGTTCGGCAGATCGACAGTAACGAACTGGAGATTGACGAACTGAGTGAAAAAATAAAAGAAGCCAATGAAATAATAGCTTTCTGTACCGGAAAGCTGACAAAGGCAGATCAGGAAATTGAAAAATTACTGCAAGAAAAGAGGCTATCTGAAGAATAAAGGTTATTTTTGTTGCTCAATCGAAAATAACTAATAACTAACGATATGAAAGAAATAGACTGGGCTAATCTGTCATTCGGTTATATGAAGACAGACTACAATGTGAGAATCAATTTCCGTAACGGCGCATGGGGCGAACTCGAAATAAGCAGTAGCGAGGTGTTGAACCTGCACATGGCTGCCACTTGCCTGCATTATGGTCAGGAAGCCTTCGAGGGTTTGAAAGCCTTCCGTGGTAAAGACGGCAAAGTGCGTATTTTCCGTTTGGAGGAGAATGCTGCGCGTCTGCAGTCCACCTGTCAGGGCATCATGATGCTGAATTGCCGACGGAACGTTTCAAGGAAGCTATCCTGAAGGTGGTAAAATTGAACGAACGCTTTATTCCTCCTTACGAGAGTGGAGCTTCTCTTTACATTCGCCCGTTGCTTATCGGAACCAGTGCCAGGTGGGTGTCCATCCGGCAGATGAATATATGTTTGTTGTATTTGTCACACCGGTCGGCCTTATTTCAAGGGTGGCTTCTCTACCAATCCTTATGTCATTATCCGCGAGTACGACCGTGCTGCGCCTCACGGAACCGGTATCTACAAAGTCGGTGGAAACTATGCAGCCAGTCTGCGCGCCAATAAGAAGGCTCACGACTTGGGTTATTCCTGCGAGTTCTATCTGGACGCAAAAGAGAAAAAATACATTGACGAATGTGGTGCGGCCAACTTCTTTGGTATTAAAGACAATACCTACATCACTCCGAAGTCTACTTCCATCCTTCCTTCCATCACCAATAAGAGCTTGATGCAGTTGGCGGAAGATATGGGCATGAAAGTAGAGCGCCGTCCGGTACCCGAAGAAGAGTTGAGCACTTTCGAAGAAGCGGGAGCTTGTGGTACTGCTGCCGTTATCAGCCCGATCGAACGTATTGACGACCTTGAGAATGGCAAGTCGTATGTGATTTCGAAAGATGGAAAGCCGGGACCGGTTTGTGAGAAGCTTTATAATAAATTGCGTGGCATCCAGTATGGTGACGAACCCGATACTCACGGATGGGTGACTATTGTTGAATAAACGTTCGATAAATGAACTACAAAATAACAACCCTCGCGGAAAACAGTGTTTACGGTAAGGGATTACAGGGAGAGCATGGGCTTTCCCTGCTTGTTGAAGCGGGGGAACACAAAGTGCTGTTCGATACCGGTGCTTCGGATCTGTTTCTCCGGAATGCCCGCCTGTTGGGACTCGATCTGAGCGATGTGGAATATGTGGTGTTATCTCACGGACATCGTGACCATACAGGGGGGCTTTATGCCTTTCTGAAGATGAACAGTGTAGCGAAGGTGGTTTGCAAGCGTGAGGTATTCCGGAAAAAGTTCAAGAACGAGCGTGAGAACGGAATGCTTCATCCCGAAGCATTGGATAAGTCGCGCTTTTGGCTGGTTGATGAAACTACGGAGATTGTGCCGGGCGTATTTGCGTTTCCGGACGTCAAGGTGGTGGACAGGAACGACACTCACTTCGAACACTTCTTTACGGAGATAGAAGGAGAGATGCGTCCCGATACTTTTGAAGATGAACTGGCATTGGTGTTGAAGGGCGAAAAGTCTCTTTCGGTACTGAGTGCCTGTTCACACCGGGGGATTACCAATATCATTCGTGCCGTGCAGAATGCCTTTCCGGGATTGGGACTCAAACTGGTGATGGGAGGCTTTCATATTCACAATGCGGAAGAAGAGAAGTTCAATGTGATTTCGGCCTTTCTGGGTATGAAACTTCCCAAACGTCTGGGAGTCTGTCACTGTACCGGCATTGACAAATATGCGTTGTTCCGCCAGCAATTTAACGACCGGGTGTTTTATAACTATACCGGTTGGGTAGAAACGATTTAATTTTATTGAATGGGAAAAAATAAATTAGAGAAGTTTGCCGATATGGCAAGTTATCCGCATGTCTTTGAGTATCCTTACTCGGCAGTGGACAATGTGCCTTTTGACATGAAGGGAAAATGGCACAAAGAGTTTTTCAAGAACGATAACCCGATTGTACTCGAATTGGGTTGCGGACGTGGCGAATATACCGTCGGACTGGGGCGGATGTTTCCCGATAAGAATTTTATCGCGGTAGATATCAAAGGCGCCCGTATGTGGACGGGAGCTACCGAATCTCTTCAGGCCGGCATGAAGAATGTGGCTTTCCTGCGTACCAACATCGAGATCATCGACCGCTTTTTGCAGAAGGGGAAGTGAGCGAAATCTGGCTGACTTTTTCTGATCCGCAAATGAAGAAAGCTACCAAGCGACTGACTTCTACCTATTTTATGGAACGCTACCGTAAGTTTTTGGTATCCAATGGAATCATTCATCTGAAGACTGACAGCAACTTCATGTTCACTTATACCAAATATATGATTGAGGAGAACGGACTGCCGGTAGAGTTTATCACCGAAGATCTTTATCATTCTGATTTGGTAGACGATATTCTGGGTATCAAGACCTATTATGAACAACAGTGGCTCGATCGCGGTTTAAGCATTAAGTACATCAAATTCCTGTTGCCGCAGGAAGGAGAACTCAGAGAACCGGATATTGAAATTGAACTCGATTCGTACCGGAGCTATAATCGTAGCAAGCGGAGCGGATTGCAGACATCTAAATAATACAAACTATGACAATCTATCCTAAATTAATACTCGATGCACTGGCTACAGTGCGTTATCCCGGAACCGGAAAGAATCTTGTGGAGGCCGGTATGGTGGAGGATAACATCCGTATAGAGGGAATGAAGGTTTCATTCTCCCTGATTTTTGAAAAACCGACCGATCCGTTTATGAAGTCGGTGATAAAAGCTGCCGAAACGGCTATTCTTACTCATGTGGGCAAAGAGGTGGAGATAGTTGGAAATATCAGTGTGAAAACAGTACAGGCTGCACGTCCCGAAGTGGGCAAATTGCTGCCCCATGTGAAGAATATCATCGGCATCTCTTCCGGTAAGGGAGGAGTGGGTAAGTCTACCGTATCGGCCAACCTGGCTGTAGCGTTGGCTAAGTTGGGTTATAAAGTCGGTCTACTGGATGCCGACGTTTTCGGTCCTTCCATGCCTAAGATGTTTCAAGTGGAAGATGCCCGCCCCTACGCTGAGAAGATAGACGGACGCGATATGATTATTCCTGTCGAGAAGTATGGCGTGAAACTGCTTTCTATCGGTTTCTTTGTCGATCCCGACCAGGCCACTTTATGGCGTGGGGGTATGGCGAGCAATGCGTTGAAACAGTTGATCGGGGATGCCGCCTGGGGAGATCTCGATTATTTCCTGATCGACCTTCCGCCGGGTACGAGCGATATTCACCTGACGGTAGTCCAGACACTGGCACTGACAGGTGCTGTTGTTGTCAGCACTCCGCAGGCTGTAGCTTTGGCCGATGCCCGCAAGGGGATCAACATGTTCACTAATGATAAAGTGAACGTCCCCATCCTCGGATTGGTGGAGAATATGGCCTGGTTTACTCCGGCCGAACTTCCGGAAAACAAGTATTATCTTTTCGGAAAAGAAGGTGCCAAGAAGTTGGCCGAAGAGATGAACGTTCCGCTGTTGGGACAGATTCCGATTGTTCAGAGTATCTGTGAAGGAGGCGATAAAGGAACTCCGGTTGCTTTGGATGAAAATACGGTTACAGGTCGTGCATTCCTCGCACTGGCTGCCAGCGTGGTACGTCAGGTAGATAAACGGAATGTAGAAATGGCTCCCACGAAGATTGTGGAGTTACATAAGTAACGATAAGCGCTTTTAAATGATGAACGATCGGTTCCTTGTCCCATAGGCAGGAGCCGATCGTTCTTTGTTTATTGTTTGTTGTCCGGAGGGTTAATCATATACTTTCATCAATTCCTCTTTTATTTGGCTACACCCGGGAATCCTGTCTTTTGGTGTTTGACATTTCCTTCCCGATCGATGATGAGATAGGTGGGTACGCCCCTTATGTCGAATTTATCACCTAAGAAACTCCATTGGGCATCCGTTAAACGGAAATGCTCACCGTGGATATCCGGAATCATGTTCTCCCATGTTTTCAGGGGGGAGGTTTCGCCGGTAATGTAAAGGTAAACGATGTCCTTTCCTTTCAACTCTTCCTTCAGTGGCAACATTGCTTTATTGGCCATGCGACAGGGGCCGCACCAGGTTGCCCAGAAGTCTACCAGAATCACTTTGCCCCGGTACTTAGAGATGATGGATGAAAACAGCTCTTCATTGCTGACGTCACCAACTTCGTTGATGGTGAACCCTGTCTTCTTTTTATTGGCCTCAAGGGTCTTCAGCAGTTGGTTGTTGGCGTCCCGCACTTCATTCTGACAGGCAGGTGGAAGAGTGGCAAGTATCACTTCCTGTTCGGCAGTCAGCGGGGTGAACTCTTTGATGGACGAATAGAGTTCGCCTGCTTTGTTGATATCGAAGTAGATTCCTTTGTCGGTTCCCCAGGCTTTGGTCAGTTCATCGGTTCGGCGGCGTAGATAATACGGAATCAGTTCGGAGAGCTTGGAATTATAGAGTGCTGCCATGGTGTTGATGGAAGCGAGCGGTCTGAAAGCATTCGCATAATAATTTTCAGGCAGTTCTATCTGAGCCGTGTTAAAGTATTCCCTGGCCTCTTCTTTGCTCATTTTGTGCTCCATGGTGTAGGCTTGCTTGATAACCATTTCCGTCAGGGAGATGGCTTGGGCAGCCTCGGCATCCACTTGATTGCCCAACACTGCCTTGAGAGCCTTGCTGATTGGAGCTTTCTCTATGGATGCCAGGAGATTGGCCCGCTTTCCATAGATAAAGTCTTTGTAAGCGCCGGCGTCCATTCCTGCTACATCCTTGAATAATTGGCGGTAATCATTTAGAATGGAGGTTTTTAGGGTGCAGTTCGAATATTCCTGTGACAGGCCGGCTAATGTTCCGCCGAAATAAACGGCTTCGCCATAAGGTTTGTCATCCTTATGAAACTTGGATTGCTGTCGGCAAAGTTCACGGGTATTGATAATGATGCTGCTCTCTTCGCCCGGTACGGCATAGAAAGTTATCATTTTACCAAAAAGACGGATGGCAGCCGATGTGGTGGTCGGCACTTTCACTCTCGTGACGAATGTACCGTCATTGTTTATTTTTACTTCTTCGCTTTCGTAGGCACCTTTTACCGGATCGAATATAATCGGTACAATTTTGCTGACGAGTCCCGGGCGATAATCCAGAATCCGTCCTTTTATAGTAGCGTCTTTATATTCAATTTTGGGCTCGGGCAATTCATCGTTGATGTCGATTTTATGTACGATGGCTTCTTGAGGTAACAAAAGTTCCGGGAGGGCTTTGCCTTTCAGCTGAATGCCCCATATCTTGAAAGCACCTTGAACATTGTCTCCTTCTGAAAAATCGATCGAAGTAGCCGAGGTCGGGATCGGTGGGAATACCAGGCGGAATTCTCCTTCTCCGGATTCGGGCATCCAGAATTCCGTGTCAGGCTTGATGCCGATTCCCGAACGCAGAGCGTAAGTTTCTCCATTATTGTCCTTCAGGAAACTTTGTCCGGAAATCCTAATCCATTGCTTGGATGATAGAATGCTTTGATATAAAGCACCGTAGCTGTGTCGCTGAGAACAACTTTGTCCACTTGAATAGAGGTACTGGTCCAGGCGATGAATGGGGGTTGCTCTATAACTTTCTCTTTAGCTTTTGTGAGGCTACAGATACACAGCAAAAGAATAGCAATAAATGTGATTTTCTTCATATTGTTTTTATTAAAATGATTTTCAGGTTAGGGGCTTAGAAACTAAGCCAGACGGAAGCGGACCGGAAGTGTGAATCGGGTTGCTACGTTCTTTCCCTTTTGTTTTCCGGGTATCCACTGAGGCATGTTGCTTATCACGCGGATCGCTTCGGCATTCAGTTCCGGCGATACTCCCCGAACTATCTTGGGATCATGTATTTTCCCGTCCTTGTCAATGACTATTTGTATGACAACTTGTCCTTGTATTCCCGCTTCCATTGCGACTGCCGGATATTTTATATTTTTATACATATATTTCAGGCAGGCTTCCATTCCGCCGGGGAATTCCGGTGCTCGTTCAACCACATCGAATATGGTATTTTCCTGATTCTTATTGCTGTCTGTTGACGGAGCGGAATCGGAATCCATCAGTCGGAATCGTATCGGCACTGTGACCCTGGTGGCAACAGCTATTCCTCTTTGTTTCCCGGGTTGCCATTTAGGCATCTCTTTTATCACGCGCATGGCTTCGGCATCCAGCAACGGGTCTACGCTTTTCACTATTTTCAGGTCAGAGAGTGTACCGTCTGCCTGAATTACGAACTGTGCGATGACTTGGCCTTGTGTTCCGTTTTCCTGGGCGATCACCGGATAACGAAGATGGCTGTTGATGAAATGATTCATATTCCTTACGCCACCCGGAAACTCCGGCATTTTCTCCACAACCTCGAATACGATTTGCTCCCGGCTTTCTTCTTGGGCGGGCTGTTCGGCTATGCCGCTCTCTTGAGGTTGTGAAATATGATTGGCTGCCTGGGGAGAGGAAGTGCTTTCCTTAACAGCAACAGCGTTTTCGGGTTCCATCTGTTCTTCTACGGTTTGCATCACTTCCTGTGCAATACTTTTAGTGGTACGTGCCACTGCTTCGATGTTGCTCACTATCATCAAAGCAAGAGCCAAGGGGATAAATAGCAGATACTTGGTTCGTCCTATCTCCTTGGTTCTCTTTTTGTTCATCATCGTGATACGGTTCTTCAGCGGCAACACATTGAAGCTGTTGGAAAGGGTGATCGCGCTCTTTTGATGTGCCAGTCCCAACAAATGATATTGATAGGACTTTGAATCATGTCCGGCTTCCAGCACCCGATTATCTGCCATGTATTCCAGATTGTTCCGTACTTCCCGTTTCATCAACCACATGAAAGGATTGAACCAGCAGGCAATACACATTAGCTCACTGATAATCACATCTATGGAATGTCTTTGGCGGGCATGTGTTCCTTCGTGAGTCAGGATTTCACTTAATTCGTTCTGCGGGTGTGCCTGCGGATAAATGAAAATCCAGTGAAAAAAAGAAAAAGGACCACTTCTTTATCCAGCAGATAGACGGGTATTCCTTCTATCTGATCTTTCCGGCAACGAAGACGCAACCGTAGAATACTGGCAAGCTGAGCGAAGAAACGTACTAAAAGTAAAGTGACCCCTGACCAATAGATGATATTTACTGTAGATAAAATGATACTTTGCCAGTCCGCAGCCCTAACCTCGGGAGTTATTTCGATTTCGGGCAATACGATTGTTGCATACAAATCGACCATTGCTACCATCGGTTCGTGCGATCTGATCCATTCCTGAATGTTCAGTACCGGATAGAGCGGAGAAATGACAAGGAAGCAAAGCAAAGCTGTCCTTCGCCATTGGAAGAAGGTGTCTCTGTAGAAAAACAACCGATAGAAGGCGTAGAATAAAGCAATTGCTATATTTATTTTCAGAAAATATGCCAGTTCGGGAGTCATGTTTTTCAGGGTATTAGCGATTATTTTTCTTGTCCTTTCTCAATCATGTCGATGATTTCCTTCAGGTCGTTGGTCGATATCTTTTGATCTTTGGCGAAGAAAGAAACCATCTCTTTGTAAGAGTTTTCAAAGTAGTTCCGTACGACTCCACTCATGAAACTTCGTTTGTATTCGCTTTCTTTAATAGACGGAGTGTACAGATACGTGTTTCCTACACGCTGTGCCTTTACATATTTTTTCCGTTCGAGATTCTTCACGATGGAAGCCACCGTGGTGTAGGGAGGAGTAGGTTGCTCAAACTTGGCAACGATGTCTTTCACATAGCAACTTTCCAGTTCCCAAATGTAGATCATCACTTCTTCTTCTTGCATTGTCAACTTTTCCATGGAGTATATTTAATTACGTTTATATTACAAAGATACTACAAAAAAGTGGAATACAGAAGAATGAAGTAATAGAATTGATTTACAGAGGTTTCATTTAAGCAGCCGATTATCTCCAACGCCACCACAATCCTTGCCGAAGCCAAGTCAAGACGTCGCAACGTTACTTGTTCGTAACCACACCATATAGGTGACGAAATTGGCACGAATGGCAAAACAAGGCGTTGTGATATAGTGAGTTACTAACAACTCACGCGACAAATCCAGTTACGGAAAAAGATTGCGTCGTTCCTCCGTGTTTTGCGTACCGACGAAGGATTCTTCACCGACTAATTTTGAACCTAAAAAATTAAGGACGATGAAGAGTACATTTTCAGTTATCTACTACCTCAAACGTCAGGTAGTGAAAAAGGACGGGACAGTACCCGTCATGGGACGTATCACGGTGGACGGAAGCCAGACACAGTTCAGCTGCAAACTGACCGTCGATCCCAAGCTGTGGGATACCAAAGGTGGACGTGTCACGGGCAGAAGCACGGCTGCACTCGAAACGAACCGTATGCTCGACAAGATGCGCGTACGCATCAACAAGCACTATCAGGAAATCATGGAGCGTGACAACTTCGTCACTGCGGAAAAGGTGAAAAACGCCTTTCTCGGACTGGAACACCGCTACCACACGCTATTGCAGGTGTTCCGGCAACACAACGAGGACTATGCCAAGCAGGTGGAGGCAGGCATGAAAGCCAAAGGCACGTTTGACAAATACAAGATCGTTTACAAGCACCTGCAAGAGTTCCTCACCATCCGCTACCACGTGAAGGACATCGCCCTGAAAGAGCTTACCCCCGCTTTCATTTCCGATTTTGAAATGTTCCTGCGCACGGACAAACACTGCTGCACCAACACCGTGTGGCTGTATGTCTGCCCGCTTCGGACGATGGTGTTCATCGCCATCAACAATGAGTGGCTCACGCGCGACCCGTTCCGCGAGTATGAAATCAAGAAGGAGGAAACGACCCGCAGCTTTCTGACGAAAGATGAAATCCGCCTGCTGATGGAAGGTAAGCTGAAGAATGCGAAGCAAGAACTGTATCGTGATTTATACCTGTTCTGCGCCTTCACGGGCTTGTCGTTCGCCGATATGCGCAACCTGACGGAAGAGAATATCCGCACCTACTTTGACGAACACGAGTGGATAAACATCAACCGCCAGAAGACGGGTGTGGTGTCCAACATCCGTATGCTCGACATAGCGAAGCGCATCATCGACAAATACCGTGGGCTGTGTGGGGACGGCAGGATATTCCCCGTACCCCACTATAACACGTGCCTTGCCGGAATCCGTGCCGTCGCCAAGCGTTGCGGTATCACCAAGCATATTACATGGCATCAAAGCCGCCACACGGCCGCCACGACGGTGTTCCTCTCCAACGGCGTACCCATCGAAACGGTCAGTTCCATGCTGGGACACAAAAGCATAAAGACAACGCAGATATACGCGAAAATAACCAAAGAGAAGCTCAATCAAGACATGGAGAACCTTGCCGCGAGATTGAACCAAATCGAAGAATTTGCAGGTCGTACCATCTAAAACAGAGAAGCCATGAAACGTGACATAATCATCATTGAGGACAAGGCGGTCAGCGTAACCGGTAACGATGTATGGATGACCGCCGGAGAAATCGCCAGACTGTTCCACACGGGTGTCCCGGCAGTGAACGCCGCCATCAAGCCATCCTCAAAACGGACGTGCTGAACGACTACGAGGCATGCCGCTACATCCAACTTGAAAACGGTCTGTATGCGGATGTTTACTCGCTTGAGATAATCATCCCGTCACCTTTCGGCTGAGCACATACCATGCCCATCTTTTCCGCCGCTGGCTGATGGACAAGGCACTTGCAAAAGACAAGCATACCGCCTACATGTTATTCGTACATAGCGGAAAAGGCGGTTACTGCTGAAAAGACGATGAAAATCAATTAAAAACGGACAACCATCAAGCTGTCCGTTTTAACTTTAAAATAGTCAATTTTGAATATACAAATTATGTGCTAAAGAATATGAGGTATCAAAATTGAGATGGCTTATATAACATCTCATACTTTAACGAGCCACAATCAATGTACATATCATATTCCGCAATTCCTTTTTCTTGTGCTATATAATGCAAAGTTTTCTTGTGGATGTTTGAAATTCTCTCTCCATAATAGATTGCTTTAGGAACAATTTTCAGGCTTGTTGCACGAGAATGTGCGGCAGGTTGTTTCTCTGAATGAATAATACGCCATTCATTTTCATATTCCCACTGTGTGGATTTGTGAATAGCCATTTTCAAATGCGATAGTGAATCTATATTTTTAACATCCAGCCCCAAGCTCTTTGCTATATACCATTGAATAAAACTATTTGCATCAAAGCGGTTATTATCATATATAACAGGCAAGATACAACAATTCATTTCTCCTTGTTCTAATAAGAACCTTAAATCATATTCCAATGCAAACCCTTCATGATTTTGGGCATAGTGACTCCACATTATAACAGAATCTATGCTTTCACTTAAACATGCTATTGTAGATACGACCTTTAATGTATCCCCCATTTTTAATAGGATTTCTTTCAATATGTTTTCCATTACAACACTAAAAAGAGCTAATGTCAATGGATTTATGCCGTTACACGATATTACCTGTTTTTTTAAACCTGTCAAATTGTTTCTTCCGAAAAATTGGATTACACTTGGAGGAAATTCGAAATCTTTAGTTTCAAGTATCTGTTTGAATTGTTCAAGAAATTCTTCTGTACAACAAGCTCTCATTTGCTCTTGAATATTATCCAAACTATAATAAACAAGAGTGTCATAGGGGTCATTAAACTTATCAGCAGTAACAGCATAAACCAGATCCTTGTCAAAAGCATCAAGGTTTAATGTTGAACAACTCCTATATCTATACAGTTTTTGTGGCAACATTGACATCAATGCTGCACTTATAGGATAGATTCGGGATTTTATGTCCTCTTGCTCAATTCCTTCAGGAATTATTGTGGATTCTAACAATTTTGCAAATTCACTCCGAAGCATAATGGTATTCGTTTTAACCACAAAGGTACGCATTTTATTCCGGAATGTCAGGACATTACTCCATCGGTTTGCGGTAATTCGCCTCCAGCAGTTCACGCAATCCCGATTCGGGGTAAAGCACCTTCCCGCCTAAAAGGATAAAGGGCAACACTCTGTTGTTACGGTATTCCTGCAAGGTACGGCGGCTCACACGGAGCAACTCCGCCACCTCCCTGTCCGTCAGGTAACGTTCCCCGTCCAGCGGTGGACGGTAGTTTTCCAAAAATGCAGAGAGCCATTTAGAGCCTTTGCGCATATTCTGCACCACGGTGGCAAGCGGCTCGTCCTCCAGTGTAAAAACATCGTTGTTCTCGTTCATCATAACTTTGGATTCAGTGGGTGAATAATAAGATTACCTGCCGCCGGGATAGAGCGTACCGATAAGCGGAATCAGCCTCCTAACTTCTTCCGGCTTGTAATAGAACCTGCGGTTTATCTGCGAGTAGCCGATAAGCCGCTTGTCGCGCAACGTCTGCAACGTGCGCGGGCTTATTCTCAACTGCCCGCAGACCTCCTCGCCCGTGAGCCATCTTTCCATGCGCCCCGTGTCGCTTTTGCGCCTCAGTGCGGCGACCTTCTCCGAGAGTGCGCCGAATGTCGCCACCATCATCTCGAAAGTCTTTTTCTCAATTGATACTATTTCCATATTCATGCAATTATCGGTTTGCCCGCAAAGGTAACGATACACTCCCGGACACGTGCCGTTTTCCACTGAAAGGCTGCCTGTTGCGCCGTTTGACCGGGTTACGGAGCCATCTTCCGTAAAATCTTACGTGAGTCACGTAGTGAGTTGTTAAAGCCCCTTTTGTTTATTGCCGAATTTTGCCGCAGATACAAAAGAAA
>ENA-OQIC01000266-OQIC01000266.1-human-gut-metagenome-genome-assembly--contig:-NODE-266-length-23876-cov-3.356815_pt1 | contig 23876 bp, 39 predicted proteins | sample MGYA00242572_ERZ504736 | MGnify/ENA primary metagenome ERZ504736 (study PRJEB26092, sample SAMD00036201) | human gut metagenome | host: Homo sapiens | study: EMG produced TPA metagenomics assembly of...
TGAGCCGTCATCAAGTCAGTCATTTTCGTGCTGGGTGCAAAGGTAACTTCGATTGTACGGGAAAGCAAGGTCAAGCCTCCTGTTTTCTGCGGAAATCTCCAGCCCTTCGGTAGTATTTCCCCGAAAAACCTTGCATTCCCTAATCCCTACCTTTTTAAGCACCCGAAACGAAAACGACCGATGCGACAGAAAGACGCATTAAAAAAAATGTCGGATAAACGAGAGGCAGATAAGATAGTTTGAAACTCAACTCCCTCAGCTCTTGAATCCGCATTAAAAAACAAAAAATCAAAAACAAAACGGATATGAGAACGGCAATAGCAACAAAATTCGTGGCATGGGAAGTACCAAGTTTGGAGAACCTGCAAGGCAGCAAGGTGTACGGACTTCGCACCAAACTGAACAATGGTGAGAAATTGAGCCGAGAGGAAAAGGATTGGCTTACACGCAACGTGAACAGCAACACCTATTTCAAGAGCGCAGTACCCTTGCAAGGTTGGATGTTTGACTTTTCCGACATTCTCCGAACCTACATTGTAAAGCAGTATGGACATTGGGCGGAATACAAGGCTACCGACAAGACCGCACTCCGCAGTTTCCTATACGGCAGGATAGACAGCATCGTGGAACTTAACAAATGATACGGCTATGACAGCAACGGTAAATTTCAGACAAATGGCGCAATACATAGGGCTTGCGATATGCACCCTAATCATGCGCACCGCCTTTTGGGTGTCCGGCATCCTTTGGTACATCGTCAGAGAGATAATAAACGGAGTGTTCCGAGTGGCAATAGGGTTAATCGTGGCTATTCTTTCCGTTATCCTGTTCTTCGGCTTCATTCTTTGGTTATTCACCCTTTAATCCCTACCGACATGGCAAAGAGAAGAAGCAAGACAGTGGAGCAACAATGCAGATACTACGAGGTGGGCAACATCTTCGAGTACATGGTGGAAACATACCTCAACGGCAATATGTCCGTGTTCCGTGGACTCTACCACGAACTGAACAAGAACGCACGGAAGGACTTTATAGACTTCCTATTGAGCGAGGTTGAGCCGATTTATTGGAGGGAGATTTTGAAACATACTATTTGACAACTCATAAAAACGACAGCGATATGAAAGGAACAGACCATTTCAAGAGAACGATACAGATGTATTTGGAACAACGTGCGGAGGAAGACACGCTCTTTGCGAAGAACTACCGCAATCCAGCCAAGAACATTGACGATTGCGTAACCTACATTCTGAACTATGTGCAGAAAAGCGGTTGTAACGGCTTCACGGACGGAGAGATATACGGACAAGCAGTACACTATTATCCAAAGTAAAATATTATCAAGAGAAATGCTTTCGCATACTATGTATTTAGCTGTATCTCAGATTACTGGTGATAATGTTTGAAGGATAAGAATATTATGCCATATTGGAAGAGTACCAACAAATTTTTCAATATGGAACAAACAAACATCAAATCACTAATCGCTACCTGTCACGAGAAGATGATAGGCGATGGCTATAGTGAGAGCACAATTGCCACGCACATGTCGAATCTTGAACGGGTATATTCACCTACATGTCAGAGCGAGGAGAAGAGATCTATAATCCCGACATTGGAGACTCTTTTCTTGAAAGTCTTACTAGAAACACCCAATGGGAAAAGCACTATCGTTGCATCGGCATGTTGAACTCGGTGTTAAGGTATGGGCATATAATGGTAAATCGTCCTCCAAGCCAAAGGCATGAACTTCCTGGAGAAATAGGAGCAGTGGCAAAACGGCTTATTGAACTAAAGCGTTCGGAACGTGCTTCCCCGAAAACGATAGAGGTTTACCAACGCGTAATATCCCAGTTTATCGCAGTGGTTCAAATTAAAGGAGTCAAGCAAGTGGCTGAGATCACAGAGTCACACATCGTCAATTTCATCTCCACAAGTACAAACAGCAGGGGACAGCGACTGTATGTAATGAAGATGTTCTGCAAATATCTTTTGACGGAAGGGTATGTCAAGTATAGCCTTGGGGCATTACTTGATTCTGTAAAGACTCCACAACGGGAGAAGGTACCCTCAGTTTACAATCAGGACGAAATTGCCCTCATAGAAAACTCCATTGACAGGAGCAATTTCGGAGGCAGACGTCTGTATGCGATGTTTCTGCTGGCATCAAGCTTGGTCTGAGAGTGTCGGATATAATCCGGCTTCGCTTTGCAAATCTAGACTGGGACAAATGCACCATCTCCATCGTTCAATACAAGACAAAGCACGAGGTTGTGCTTCCGTTGCTGACAGATGTTGGGAATGCAATCATAGATTATCTTCAGGCAGAAAGACCGTCCTCGGATGATGAACATGTATTTATCTCAACGCGTCCGCCATACAAAGGAGTGTCGCGTGATACCGTATGGCTTGGATTGCAGAAGGCTATCCAACAGTCTGGTGTAAATATACAGCATCGTCGGCACGGTATCCATGCCTTCAGACATTCCCTTGCATCTCAGCTCCTGTCCAAAGAAACTCCATTGCCCATAATCAGCAGTACGTTGGGGCATATGTCCACGACAACGACCTCCAATTATTTGAGGGTGGACTTGGCGAAATTGAGATCCATATTGCTTTCGCCCTCGTTGGTTCCAGAAAGATTTTATACGCAGAAAGGAGGTATATTCTATGAGTAAAGGATATGTATTCCGTAGCGCTTTTGCCCCGTACATACTGGAGTTCTTGAAAATGAAAGGCAATCTTGTCGTCAATTCGGATGTTTACCGCCACACATTGCAGCAATGGATGAAGCCATGCTGGAAAACGGGTTCAATGAGCTGTATGTTACAAGAGAAATGGTGTCGGCGTGGGAAAACTCTCTAAGGAATATCTGCGACAGGACATCCTATACCAAACATACCCAACTCATCCAGTTCCTCAAATACATGTGCCGACTCGGCATAGAGTGCTTTGTGCCAAGGATTCCAAAACGTCCATCAAGCATGTACACTCCCTATGTGTTCACACATGAAGAAATGTCCCGAATCATGGAAGCCATTGACAAATCGGAACAGAAAGGCTTCCGTCCCAAAAGTTGCCTTATCTGCATGCCATGCCTATTCCGGCTATTGTATTCGACTGGAATGCGAATCTCAGAGGCTCTCAACATTAAGAATGGAGACGTCAACTTTCAGTCAGATTTAATTTTCTTGACAAAGACTAAGAACGGCAAGGAGAGGATAATCCCCATGAATCCGGAATTGAAAGTGGTGTTGTCACAATACTTGAAATATCGTGACATGATGCCGGTGGAAGGAATCTGCAAGCCGGAACGCCACCTGTTTGTGTCAGGAATAGGCAAGCCGTTCACGGCAACCACACCATACACTTTCTTCAAAAAGATACTTCGGCAATGCGGGATAGCCCACAAAGGCAAAAACCAAGGCCCCCGGGTTCACGACCTCCGTCATACGTTCGCAGTCCATACCTTACAAAAGATGGCAACCGAAGGCGTGGATCTGTATGCCGGATTACCAGTCCTGTCAGTTCTCCTCGGCCATGCGAGTGTCAGGGAAACGGAGTGGTATCTGAGGCTTACGCGTGAGTTCTATCCCGAAGTGATTGATATAATATCTTCTACAACTGGAGGCATCTTCCCGGATGTTGACAAAAACAATATGTATTATGGAAAAGGAAACTGACTTTGCCCGGCACCTCACAATTTTCTTGTCGGACTATCTGATGACAGAGCGGGGCGTTAGCACCACACTCTTAGGAGTTATGCCTACACGTTTGACCTGATGCTGGACTATATGTTGGAGGTGAAGAAAATACCAGCAGAACGAATCGAGCTGAAACACCTTACACGTGATTGCACGACAGGGTTCTTAGACTGGCTACAGACTGAAAGGAAATGCACCGACAATACACGCAATGCACGCCTTGCTGCGATACATGCGTTTTGCAAATATCTACAATACGAGGATATTAAAAGAATCGGTTGCTGGCAACAAATAATGACAATAAAAGCCAAGCATAAAGTCTCAGGCACCATATCCTCATTGAGCATCGAAGCGATGAAAACTCTCCTTGCAGAGATACCGACTGACTCAATGCAGGGAAGACGGCATCTTGCCATATTATCATTACTTTACGAAAGTGGTGCCAGGGTGCAGGAACTCATCAACCTTACTCCAAACGACTTGTCGCTGGAACTGCCCGCACATGTAACTTTGTTCGGAAAAGGCCGTAAGAAGAGGGTTGTGCCATTACAAAAGCGGCTGGTATCCATAATGAAACTGTATCTGGCCGAACATAAACTCGATTTACCGGGAAGAGAGAAAAGGCATCTCTTCTACAATAACCGTGGAGCGAAACTCTCAAACTCTGGAATAGCGCATATCATTACATTGTATGCAAACGATGTAAGGGTTAAGCACCCCGGACTTCTCCCAGATAAAATATCCCCACACTCTTTCAGGCACTCGAAAGCTATGCACCTGTTGCAGGCCGGTGTAAATCTTGTCTACATACGGGACATATTAGGTCATGCGTCCATCAAAACTACTGAAATATATGCTCGTGCAGACTCTAAGCAAAAGAGGGATGCACTTGAGAAGGCTTATGCAAACATCACCCCTGAACGCCCCGAGAAGGGAGAGTGGGAAACTAAGCCTCACATAAAAAACTGGTTAAAGCAGTTTACACGGAAGTAATATTATCCCAAGCCATTGCAGCAAGTAATGACGGTATATGCTTAATACTCAACGCTTGTTGTTATTGGCTTGGGATAATCTTGGAGTGGGGATAATAGTGGTTATCACGACTCGCGATAACCACTACTATGACGAGAACGAGATTGAGGTGGGCAAGCCTATCCAATGCCAAGTGGCGGTGAACCACATTGTGGAACTCACGGCAGAGGAAAAAGCAGAAGCACGTCAGCAGGCAGTCCGCAGATACCAAGACGAGGAACTCCGCAAGTTGCAGAACCGCACCAAGCGACAAAGGCGAAAACAGAAACCCAAGTTCAACCCTCATTATTTGATTTTGGCTTATGAAACCGAGAAACAAATTTGAAAAAGCAGTTCTTGCCCAAAGCAAGAAACTACGCCCGATAACCCCGATACAGATAAATTGGGCATTCCGTAATTGCGTGGAGCATTATGCACACCGCTTGCCGAAAGGTCGTACCACTTGTATGGATTGCGGTCATAGTTGGGTAATGACGGAGCAGACCGAGCATTGTACGTGTCCCGAATGTGGAGCAAGTTTGAAAGTCTGCCTCACCTATCAGCGCAAGGTAAGACAAAAGCAGTATTTCACAACCCTTACCACAAGCGGAGAATACCAAGTGCTACGAATGTTCTTGCTTGTCGTGGGTATGGAGAAAGGGGTTAATGCCAAGTCCTATGCCCTTGAAATCGGGCAGTATTGGTGGAATGAACAAGGGCGTAAGGCTGTTGTTGCCATTCCACGCACATTGGGATGCTACATCGACACGTTCTCATTCGCTTCTCCTTTTGCTATCCGCAATGACAATGAAGCGTACCGCCATATCTCATATTCCCCGATATATCCAAGATATAAGGTGTTGCCGACGCTCCGCAGAAACGGCTTTAACGGCAATTTCCACGACATTGTACCCACCAAACTAATACCGGCATTATTGTCGGACAGCCGTGCGGAAACGCTGTTGAAGGCAGGGCAATATCCCATGTTGCGCTACTATCTGTACCACTCTTTCAATATTGGAGAGTATTGGGCTTCAATCAAGATATGTATCCGCAACGGCTATACTATTGAGGACGGCTCAATGTGGCGTGACACCATAGACCTCCTGCGTCATTTCGGCAAGGACACAAACAGCCCGAAATACGTTTGCCCTGCCGACCTCAAAGTTGAACACGACAAGTTGGTGGCAAAGCGCAACCTGCAAAGGAAACATGAGCGGACTGAACAGCAACGCAGGAAAGCGATTGAGGACGAGAAACAATATCTGAAAGCTAAGGCATATTCTTCGGACTTGCCTTTACCGACAGCCTTATTTGCGTCAAAGTCATAGAGAGCGTGGAAGAAATGGCAGAGGAAGGAAGGACGATGCACCATTGTGTGGGCGGTTACCACAAACGAAAAGACTCCCTTATCCTATCCGCCACCATTGACGGAAAACGAATTGAAACGATAGAGGTGTCACTAAAAACTTTTGAGGTGGTGCAGTGTCGTGGCGTATGCAACGAGAACTCCGAATACCACGACCGCATCATCGCCCTTGTGAACAAGAACGCCAACCTTATCCGCCAGCGGATGAAAGCGGCATAATATCGACATCTAACAACTAACATTATGGAAGTAAGATTTGAAAGCATGGTTTTCCTATGGGATGATAAAATCCCCACGATGTTCCTTGAATTTATGAACCTCCTCACTCTTTGTCAGAGTGAGGAGCAATTAAGGGCTAGCGTCAAGGACTTTGCCGAGAAACACGAACTTGACAAGTTCTTCCTTTACGGCTTCGGCTCTCATCATTTCTACCTGCACCAACGCTACACGAGCGACCCCGAAATGGTGATGCAACACAGAGTGCTGTCTGTACATTTCTAATCATCTAAATAACAACGACTATGGCAACAAAAATGACAATTAACGGAGTAAGCACCTGCCAATCGGCAGGAACGGAGAACTACGAGAAATTCCAAACGGGTATCGGCAGACGCAAACGCACCCTTGTGCAATACGACTACCGCCACACGGACGGGGAACTTTTCTCTTGTGTCAAACCCACATTAGACGAATGTCGAGCCGCACGGGACAAGTGGCTAACGGCAAAGGAAAGGAAGGAGGAGAAGCGATGAACGAAGCAGGCTACCAAACGCTGATAGTCAAATTCAGCGAACCCATTACGGCATTGGACGGCATCTTTGACGATGCCGAAGCGTGGGGAGTTGATACCCTAAAGGGTGGATAGACAGCTATGAAAGCAGCCGTTTCACTGCCATTGACAGCCATACGGCAGTCATCACGAGCGAGTATAGCATGGAATGTCTGAAAGAGTGGCTGGAAAAATGCACACCCATAACCGAGAAAACAGAATTTTGAACATTGGGGCGGTGTCCGCACCGCCCGAACCATAAACCTAAAAGACAACGGATATGATAGCAAAGACAATTTTAGAGCAGATTGGCGGCAGACGCTTTGCCGCCATGACGGGAAGCAAAGACTTCACAGACATGGGCAACGGCTTGCGCATGAGCCTTGCGAGGAACAAGACCAGTGCCAACCGCCTTGACATCATCTATGACGGAGGGGCAGACCTATACAATATGCGTTTCTACCGCAAGACGTTCAGCAAAAAGACATTCGAGAGCAGGACGAAGGACATTGAAACGCACGAGGGGATATATTGCGATATGCTGGAGGAAATGTTCACGATGGTAACGGGACTTACACCCGCTTTTGAGGGGTGGGCGGCAAAAGCCGCTACTTTCTTTCATGAGCATGATGGCGGATAAGAAAGTAGGCAAAGAAACCTTTGTACCAATCTACGATAGTATTCACAAAAACAAGTTTTAATCATGGAAACAATCAGACAGAACGGAAAAACCATCTTGTACAGCAACGACGGCATAAGCATAAAGATGGTTTTCAAGAACCTTACGGGCAGGAATTTTCAAGGTCAGGAATATACAGACTATATCCGGCATATCGCAATCGGCAGCATGGGATTCTCACCCGGTATCATAGAGCATTGCAGGGACGGTGAGGTTGCAGGCAAAGGGACAATCCCGAATGTATGAAAACTGAAACTCCGATGAAGTTGGCGGCTTCATCGGAGTTTCTTTCGTCAGACACTTATTCTTTATGGTACATACAGCAGCGCAAACTCAGCCTTCCTTCGTTTGAGCAGCATGGCGTGGCGTTTCCCCTTATAGTTACAGAAAGCGATATACTCCCGGTAGATGTTCCTGTCACCCGCCTCCAGCTTTCGGATTAGCGTGCTTTTGGGTATCTTCCCACTCCCCAAAAGACGGTACGGACCGACATTGTAGGCGAGCGTGGCAAGCAGAAGCGAATCCTTCCCGAACTGCTGGAACATCGCGCAGAACTTCCGCAGGTCTTTTCGCAGAAGCGCGTCCGCCTGCCGCTTCGTCATGGTGCGTGCCGAATACCTTTCCCCCGGCTGCAACCGATGTCCATATCCTACATACGGGTGATGTTTTTCCGAATGCCAGCCTCAAAATACTTCGTGCATCGCACCGCCCTCTCAAATGGTGGCAGCCGGTAGATAGCCGCCTGCCCGTCCGTTCCCTCATGCGTCTGTTCCGTGCGGACACGGAACAGACCGCCAGAAGCGAACAGAGGATAGCCATGAATACACGCATCATCGTGTAAGGGGCTTGAAGTTCCCGATGGGGACAACAGTGATAACCCCGTCATCCTTCACGTTTCGGTTGTTGAAGTCAAATTCCAACTCATAGGAGTTGCCGAAATTGTCCTCCACTACCACGATGAAGTTGTGCGCCTCGTCACCTTGCGCCGTGTAGTACAGCCGGAACTTCTCGTTTTCGAGCAGGTAGCGGTCATTGGGCAGGAAAGTGATGCCGTTGTCCATTTTCAGTGTGCCCTCACCCTCGAACTGGAAATACCGGATGGTATAGAGGGTATTGGCGAAATCGCCCGTTTTCTTCAGCTCACAGCGGATTTCCACCGTCTGCCCCTTTGTGACCTTGTTCGGCACGGGCATGGTTTCCACCGTGAAGGGATAGGATTGCTGGATGTCCATATCGTCGTCGCACGATACGAATGTGAATGACACTGCGGCGAACAGGCAGAGTGCCAACGCCTTGAAGATTGATGTTCTCTTGTTCTTGTTGTTCAGTATGTTCATTATTCTTTGATTTTTAGATTGTTGTTCTTTTGTTGTTTTCTTGATACTTGTTGCAGGTACTCGTTCAAGTCCTTGCAGCCTTGATAGATGCCGGAACGGTCTGTCACCTTTCCTCCGTAGCGTGTCCGCAGGGCTTCCATTGCCCTGCGTCCGGCTTCGTCACGGTCGAGGTAACAGTCGATGCGCTCGTACCCGTCCAGATGTTTCAAAGCCTTTTCCACGTTGCGACGGAGTTCAGCACAAGGCAGTCACCCGTTGCCAAACCGAGCGTGACGGCGGACAGGAAGTCCATAAAGCCCTCGAACACGCTGCACACGTCCGCCGGGATGTCCCCCGCCTTGACCAGCGACACGTCCTTTGGTGGTACGCAACCCTTGAAACGGCGGCTTCGGGTTTCATAGCCGCCCGACACGTTCGGAAAGCCGACGGCAAAGTACCGCTTACCACGCACGCCGTAGTTCAGGCGGCAGCAGTGGCGGGATGCAACGGCATAAGGGATGCCTCTTTCCTTCAAATACTCCGTCAGCGGAGAGCGGAGCAGCGGGACGGCTTCCACTCCCTCAAAGGCAGGTTCGGACGGTTCCGGCAGGTACAACGGCTTTTCTGCTGCGGCAAGCGGCATACGGGCGGTTTCCGCTATGAATCTCGCCTGCGCCATGAAATCCCCGCTTCGGGTAAACTCCCCGACAAGCGTGAAGATGTCGCCGCCCTTGCCCAAGCCGAAGTCGTACCAGAGCTGTTTCGCCACGTTCACACGGAAGGAGGGCGTGCGTTCACTGCGGTATGGCGCACGATACCACAGCTCGTTTCCGCTCCTTCGGACAGGCTCATGTCCCAGCCGTGCGAGAAGTCCGCAATGGGTATCTGCCTCATATTCTCAATGTCCGTCCGTTTCATGCGACGTGTCAGTTGATGATTATCTTGACGCCCGCCCCGAACTGCGTATGGAACTTCCGTGTGTCGCCACCCCACAGCAGGCGCTCCCGGAGGTTGGCGAGCAGGGCGATACGGTCAGCCACGTAAAACTCCACATCGAGCGTCAGCGCACCGCCGTAGATGAAGGCGTCCCGGTCATGGAGCGTGGAGCCGTCATGCAGCACTTTCTCGCCCCAATTCACCGACTCATATCCGGCGAGAGCCGAAGCCCCCGCATAGACGAACACTATTTTACGGGCGTCGGAGAGTATCTTGAAATAATAACCGCCCTCCGCCGTGAACTGCGCCACAGGTATGGCGGTATCCTTGTACGGGTTGTTCTTCAAGAGGTATTCGCCACCGAACACCCACTTGTTACCGTTCTTCGTGTAGGTGGAGAGAGCCGCCCCGAAACTGTAACCGCCATTGTTGCCACTTAAACGCATACCGTCCACAAGGTTAGCTCTCAATTCGATGCCCTGCATCTTCGGCAGGCACCGCTGGGCGTGCGCCTGCCCCGTGAAGAGGGCAAGCGACGCGATGATGATTGCGATGTGCTTTCTCATGGTCAGCGCACTTGAAGTTCGTTGATGGTACCCGCACGTACCAATCCTCGTTCTCAATCACGAAGGACTGATGACGGCCTCCGTTCTTCTCGTTCAGCTCCACCACGAGGCACTTGCCGTCGGGGATGGTGAACTTCGCCATCGTGAATACCGTGCGCTCGCTCTTTCTGCCCGGCACACAGGTGGCATAGTTCTGCGCACGGAGCGGCAGGATGATCTGCTCCTGCACGGCGGTACGCTTCGCCACCTTCTTGTCCACGATTTTCCACGTGATATAGTCCACATCGAAAGGCACGTTGCTTTGGTTCCTGATTTCCGTGTGGAAATAGAGAAGCCCGTTGTGCGTGTAGATGCCTTTCAGAAGGTACTGGATGCCGAAACGCTTGCAGCCGATGTGTTTCACCTCACGCTTGTTCTGCCCCAGGATGGACTTCATGATAAGGCGCACCAGCATGGGACTTTCGCTACCCAGCTCTTTCAGATAGATTTCCTGCGCGTTGTTCGGACGGTTCACCGCCTCGCCGTCATGGATGAAGTCGCACATCTCCACGTTGAGCAGCAGCGGTTCGGCGGCGTACTTCACGTTGAAGGTGTAGAAACTCCCGTCCTCCGTTATCACGGACATATTGGTTTCGTTCGGGAAGTTCCTCACGGTCGCTTTCACGCGGATGACGTTCTCCGCTCCGTCGGCTTTACCCGCAATCAGGTCGGGCGAGCCTAAATCGACGTAGCGCACCTCCGAGGGGAAAATGACGTGGACGGTCTTGTCGTAGGTCACTTCCAAGCCGTGCGGGGGAACCATGCGGTCGAAGGTCAGCTTCTTTGTCAGCCCGTGATACAGATCGCCGTCCGCCTCCTTCTGCGGATAGACCTCCTTTGTCAAGGTCGGTTGTTCACTTCCGTTGTCCGTTACAACGGTTACGTTCTCCTGCGCGTTGGCAGTTACGATGCCCATAGCGAGGGCAAACATGATGATTACTTTTTTCATTCTACTTTGGATTTTAGTGGTAAATAAAAATTTGGTTGTTGTTTTTTAGTCGTTGATTGTTATTGTTTTCAATCTCTGTCCTGATATAGCATTACCTTATACCCGGCTTTCAGATGCACCTTGACGGTACGCATCTTCTTGGCGATATACTGGCTCGTGCCTTGTATCAGCCCTTGCCCAAGTCGGAGGCGAGCTGCGCCCCTGCGTTGGTGGAGATATTAATGCTGCTGCCCAGCGAGCCGCCCATGTTGGCGGCAACCTCCCTGACGGCGTTCATCTCCATCGAGTTTGGAATGAAGATGCCGGGCTGTCCGTCCGTGTCATACACCGCCAGTTCTACCGGTATAATCGTACCTGCGTACTCCAGCGAAGTAATTTCAATATCGAGTCGTTCGCCCTGAATCTTTGCCGTGCCTACCACCACTGCATTGCGGGGTATGATTTTGTCCGCCACTGCCATCGGCTCCAGCAGCCGTAATCTTACCGCCTGCCCGTCAGTCACACTCTGCGCCCCATAGACACACGCCGATATGGTGTTCCTGTCCGATACAGTCGTGACACCCACCGCCGTATTGAAACTGCGGTTGCGCTCCTGCGAGAAGGAGGCGACAAACTCAGCGTTGCTCATCGGCTGTGAGAGCGAAGATACCACCTGATGCGTTACCTGCCTGACAGGTGCAGCCGTGTTCTTTCCGGCTTTCTGCACATGGTAAGGTTCTGCCGCCTGTCCGACAGGTGGCTGTGTACCGTTCTGACCGCCCATGTACTTCGCCGCCAGCTCGTAGGACTTTTCCATGAGTGCCACTTGATCATCCATAGAGGATGCCTTGCCTTTCTCGGTTTCCAGTTCCGATTCCAGCGAGGCGATACGCTCCAACAGTTCGTCCATTTCCGCGTTGTCGTTCTTCGGCTGCTCATAGAAGTTGCCGAGCGTGGTATTGAGGTCGCGGTAGGCAGCTGCGGAGGATTGGATGGTTTTCGGAGCGGATGATTTTGCTGTTGCATCTTCCGCATTTCCGGGATTAGCAAGGTCGAAGTCCCTGCCGCCGTCCGTTTCCGCCACCTCGCGGTCGAACATATCGCCCAGTTCCTGCATGGCGCGGCTGCGGTTCTCCTGCCGTTCCTCCATTGCTCCCTGTTCGTAGCTTTCGCCTTGTCGCCGATGATCTGGCGGTTCGCCTTGTCAGCGTCGGGCATTTCGATGTTGTAACCACCCGTTCCCGGTTGCTGCTCCTTGTCGGAAGACGGGGCGAATATCAGCCACATAGCACCGATGAATACCAGCACTATAGCGGGCAGCACTATCATTTTCTGACGTTTCAGCCTTTGGGCTTCGGTCAGCGGCTTGCGCTCCTTCTTCGGTTTCCCGTTGTCGGGAGCCGCCTTGTTCTCGTTTTTAGGTTCATTCTTCGTCTGTTCCATATAAATAAGGTATTACATTATGATTGTTGTCCGGCTTTATGGACAGTTCCACCTGTCCGGCATGGTCTGTTACCATCCGGCTGCCGTCATTCCTGCCGATTTCATAGACGGCTTTGCCGAAGGTGTAGAGGGCAAGCACCGCAAAGGCGGCGAGCATCGCCAGCACGATGCGCCTGCGTGTCTTCGGGGGCAAACCGTCCAGATAGCCTTTGAGCCTTGCCACCAGCATTTTCTTTTTGTCGTGGAGCTTCCAGTACGCACGCCAAAATGATTTCCTGATTTTCTTCATGTCCGTTACCTTTTGATGGTTTGTAAATCCTTGTTCTCGATGATGGTGAATCCCTCGATGGTGAAACCGTTGGGATTGTCGTCCGAACGGGACGAGTTCAAGAGGCGGCACGTGGTCACGAGGCTGCGCTCGGTGACGTTGCTCTGCCGGATGATCTTCTGCGTGGCGTAGGTCACGGCACGGTAGGGATAGCCGTTGAAGTCGCACACCACGCTGTCCACCTTCAGCACTTGGTTGATGTTCCCGGCGATGATGCGGTTGTAGTACCCCTTCTCGGCAAAGTCCGAATAGTAGTTGTACACGCTTTTGTCCGCTAATAGCAGGGCGCGTTTCACGTTATGCTCTATCGCGCTCTTTTCGGGCGAGAGCGTGAAGAACAGCTCGTGGAAACGGCGCACGTGTTCCCTCGCTTCTGCCGGACGGTTCTGCGACAAGTCTTGCGAGAGAGCCAGCATCAGCGACTTGCCGTTGTCCAGCACGTAAATCTTTTCCCGTTGCCGCTCCGCGAAGCGGTAGGAACTCCACACGCTCCATACCGTTATTACGGCACACAACGAGAGGAAGACGATACCGAACAGGCGTATCTGCCTGAACGATGATTCGATGTTTTTAAGTGACTTAAATTCCATTGTTGTTTATTCGTTTTTAATTGTCAGTTGATTATTTCAGCAGCTTCCCGACACGTCCGACCACGTTTCCTGCGGCTGCGCCCGCCACGCTGCCCGCCATACTTCCGGCTCGTCCTGCCGTCTGGTTCACGTTGCGACCGTAGCTTCCCATGCCTCCGGCTTGGATAATCCAGCCTGCTACCGTGGGGATGGTGAAGTAACCAATGATGCCGATTATCATGAAGACGATGTACACCCCGTCGCTCGAATCCAGCGAGAAGTTCGGGTCAGCCTGCATCCGTTCGATGTCGCTTTGCAGCATCAGCACTTGTATCTTCGCCAGTATGGTGCTGAACATATCCGACACGGGCAGCCACAGATAGACCTGTATGTAGCGGCATATCCACTGTGTAAGCGTGCTTTGGAAGCCGTCCCACACCGATATGGCGAAGGCTATCGGACCGAGTATCGCCAGCACCACGAGGAAGAACGTGCGGATGGTGTCTATCACGAGGGCGGCGGCTTGGAACATCAGTTCCAGTATCTCGCGGAAGAAGTCGCGGATGCCCTTCTTCATGTTGTACATCCCGCGCTCGATGTACATCCCCGCCATCGTCACCATGTCGCCGGGCGACAGCCCAGTTCTTCCAGTTGTTTGTCAAACTCCTCATTTGACACGAGGTAGGCGGTTTCGGGATTGCGCATCATCGCTTCGTACTCCAGTTTGTCCTTCTGCTCACGGTATCGGTTCATGTCCAGCGTTTCCGCCTCCAGCATCTTTGCCGTACCCTGCACGACGGGCGACATGATGCTGTTTATCGTACCCAGTACCACCGTCGGAAAGAACATGATGCACAGACCGATAGCGAACGGGCGGAGCATAGGGAACACGTCTATCGGTTCGGCTCTCGCCAGCGACTGCCATACCCGGTAGGCCACATAAAAGAGTGCGCCCAGCCCGGCGATGCCTTTCGCCACGCCCGCCATGTCCCCGCATAGCGGCATCATCTGTTCGTAGAGCGAGCGCAGAATTTGGTGAAGGTTGTCGAAATTCATAGGCTACCAATATCTTTCGTTCATGTTCCCGTACAGCCCCATGATGCGGTCAAGGTCGTTTTTCTTCTTCGCACGCAGGTAACTCACGCTAATGTTCTTGTTGGTGTAGTAGCTCACGAGGTTGCGGTAACGCTTCATTTTGGAGTAGCAGCGTTCCACCACGTCCATGCGCTCCTTGTCCGTCATGGAGAGCGTGGTGATATTCACCACATTCTTCAGTTCCGTCAGCACATCGTTGGATTCCTCCAATAACTTGGTGTAGCCAAAGGCGATGGCTCCCAGTTCCTCCACCGTGAAGTTGTCGTCACGCATCATCTTCTGGAAACTGGTCACATAGGTGTCGGTGATGTCACCCACCATCAGGATGGTCTGCTGCACCTTCCGGGCGTCCTTTACCAGATTGTTCACGGATTTGAGGGCGTCGTAATACTTCTTGCCCTGTTCGTAAATCTTCACGGTCTCTTGAAAATTTTTTATCATATTCTGGGCGGTCGTGGAAGTGTGTACCACGTTCTTCGAGGTGTTCACGATGCTCTGCGCGATGTTGGACGGGTCTATCACCGCCCACTGTGCGCTTGCCCTGCCGACTGCAAACAGGCACAGGCAGATAATAAGTGTTATTCTTGTTCTCATGTTACTTTGGATTTTAGTGGATTTCATTATTTATTGCTCGCCTATCGGATGGTCCGGTTTCGGGTTCACACGCACGTAGTCCCCGTTCGGCGAGAGGGTCAGGATGTCCGTCGCCTCGTTGTAGGACACGTCGATGCGGAATCCGGTGTTCATGAACAGATTGCCGTTCTCCTCCTGCAAGAGATAGGTTTCCGGCTTCAGCTTGCGGCGGATGCCGCTCCGCTTGAATACCGTCACCTTATAGGCTTCGCCCTCCTTGTAGATAAGCACGTCGGGCTTGCCCTCCACGCTTTCCCAGTTCCCGCAAAGCAGGTCGCGTCGGTTGTCCGTTATGTCGCAGGATTGCAGCACCATGACCGCCAGCCCGATTAAACACTTGCTGACTTGCAGCATTTTCGTTCTTGATATACTCATACGCATTTTCTTTTTAGTTGATGAATCTGTTTCTATTTATTCCTTTTTTCTCCGCCTTTCGGGCAAGCTGCCGGATGACGGCTTCAATGTCACCGCCCAACTGTTCCGCCAGACGGTAAACCTCTACTTTTTCCGTTTCTTCGGTGGTGTACGCCAGATACTCTTCAGCACTAACTTCGGTGGCATAGACTGCCGACTGCGTGCCGCCCAGTCCTATCCACACTTCCTTGTAGAGCCTTGACGGGTTGTTCGCCATGTTGATGGAGAGTATCTGCGACTTCTCTTTCTCCGTCAGACCCAACAGGGACTGTATGGCATCAAACTTGTTCATGTACTTCCGCTGGTCAAGGAGTATCTTGCAGTCGGAGTTGTTGATGATGCTCTCCTTGAGACGGGCGAGGAAATGATGTCGTCCACCTCCTGCGTCACCACGATTGCCTCCCCGTAATACTTGCGCACGGTCTTGTACATATAGCGCAGGTACTCAGCCATGTTCGCCGAAGATAGAGCCTTCCAAGCCTCTTCCACTATCAACTGTTTCCTTACGCCTTTCAATCGGCGCATCTTGTTGATGAAGGCTTCCATGATGATGATGGTCACCACAGGGAAAAGCTCGCGATTTTCCTTTATACTGTCAATCTCGAAGACGATGAACCGCTTGCCGAGCAGGTCGATGTTCTCCGTGGAGTTGAGCAGGAAGTCGTAGCGTCCGCCCCGGTAATACTGCCGCATGGTGGTGAGCATGTTGTCGATGTTGAAGTCGGACTTCTCCACCTTTATCTCACGTTCCGCCAGTTCGCGGCGGTAGTCGTCGCGCATATACTCGTAGAAGGTGTTGAACGAGGGGACGATGCTCCGGTCAGCCCTGATACGCTCGATATAGGCGTTCACCGCACTGCCCAGTTCGCCGCTCTCCGTCTTCGTCACTTTGTCGTCCTCCGACTTCCAGAGCGTCAGCAGCAATGTCTTGATGCTGTCCTTTTTCTCCACGTCGAACACGTAATCATCGGTGTAGAACGGGTTGAACGAAATCGGTTTCTCCTCCGTGTAGGTGAAGTACACGCCGTCCGCCCCGTTTGTCTTGCGCCGGATCATCTCGCACAAGCCCTGATAGGAGTTTCCCGTGTCCACCAGCACCACGTGCGTACCCTGCTCGTAGTATTGCCTCACGAGGTGGTTCATAAAAAAGGATTTGCCGCTGCCCGAAGGACCCAACACGAACTTGTTGCGGTTGGTCGTGATACCCCGCTTCATCGGCAGGTCGCTGATGTCGAGGTGCAACGGTTTTCCCGTAAGCCTGTCCACCATCTTGATGCCGAAGGGCGAGAGCGAACTGCGGTAGTTGGTTTCCTCCGTGAAGAGGCACACCGCCTGCTCGATGAATGTATGGAAACTCTCTTCCGCCGGGAAGTCCGCCGCGTTGCCGGGCATCGCCGCCCAGTAGAGCGTCGGGCAGTCGATGGTATTGTGGTGCGGCACGCACTCCATGCTTGCCAGCTGGCTGCCCACATCGTTCTTGATATGCTTCAGTTCCTCCGCGTCATCGCTCCACGCCATGACGTTGAAGTGCGCCCGTACCGAGGTCAGCCCGTAAGAATGGGCTTCGTTCAGGTACTGGTCTATCCACTCGCGGTTGATGCTGTTGCTCCGGCTGTATCGGGATAGCGACTGCATATTCCTTGCGGACTTCTCGAACTTCTGCAAATTTTCCTCGCTGTTGTCGATAATCACATACTGGTTATAGATGTGGTTGCAGGAAAGCAGCAGCCCCACGGGGGAGGCGAAGGAGAGGCGACAGTCCGAGCGGTCGGTGGAGAGTTTCTCGTAGCGGATGTCGGTAGCCACCTTTCCGGGCATATCCTCCGCGTTGGAGAGGGTGTGCAGGCACAGGCGGTTGTCACCGATACGCATTTCTTTTGCCGAGAGGTCGATGTCCTGCAAGGTCGTGTCGCCTTCGGGCATGAGCGAGAAGTAACGCTCTATCAGCCCGGCGGACTTCTCCGTCCCGACAAGCTCGTCGGTGGAGAGGCGGCGCAGCCTGACAAAGCCGCTGTCGTTCATGATGCGCTCGAACTGTTCGGCGGCTTCCATGAACTTCCCGGCGGTTTCCCTGTCCAGCTCCTTCGGATGATATGTCCCCGGCACAGCGTACTGAAGTTGCTCTGCATACGGTTACGTTCTTTCGTCGTCTTGGTCAGGTAGAGATAGCAGGAGTGTTTCAGGTACGGACGCTCGTTGAAGTGGCGTTCAAAGGAACGGCTCAAGAAACTCATGTCGTCCTTCTGTAACTCCGGCATATATTTCTCCTTGATGAACCAATCCTGCTTATGCACGACGCAGAAGTACGGTAGCACCTTGATAGCCTTGCACCAGCAGCCGTGTATCGCCTCGTACTCTGCGCCCGTCACGGTGTAAAGCTCCGGCAGTTCCACCTCAAAAGCCACCGTGATGTCGGCGTCTTTGGAGATGATGCAGCCATGCTCCACCGCCAGCAGGGGGAACTTGTTTTCCAGTGTTGTCATTTTGGATGTATTTCTCATGTCGTTTCTTCCTTTCGTTGCCGTTTGAGTAATCGGGTGATCCGCCGTCGGTTGATAAGGTATCGGGGATGGCTCCTTGCCGCTCCCAATTTCATCAGCCCGTGTTCGCCGTACCGGGCGTTCAGCGCGAAGGTCTGCCATACGAGGACGGAAGACGATGCCGCGCCGAAGCCGATACATATCCACTGGTCGATGCCGACCATATAGAGGATGACGAACAGGACGAAGAGAGCCAGCAGACCTCCGCAGAAGATGAAGAGGTACTGAGCCTTCAAACCCTTGAACTCGACCGGACGGCCGATACCCTTGTTTATCGGGTATTCAGCCATACATTGTTTATTAAAGGAAGAATGAGCGCAGGATAGTGGCGGCGACAATCAAGAAGATACAAGCCCCGAACCAACCGAGGCGGCGGTCTTCGAGGTGTCCGGGTCTCCGGACGAGAATTTTCCGTACACTTTCACGCCACCGATAAGCCCGACTACCGCGCCGATGGCGTAGATTAATTTCGTGCCGGGGTCGAAATACGAACTCACCATAGAGGTGGCTTCGTTGATGCCAGCCAGACCGTTTCCCTGTGCGAAAGCGGAGGCGGTTGCGGCAATCATAAGTGCCGCAGCGATGATTAACTTTTGTCTGATGTTCTTGTTCATAAACTGTTCTTTTTTGTGCCGTCCAAAGGGTGGATAGTCCTTTTTCGGGCGGTTGATACTTGATTACTTTACTTTGGTTTTAGTGGTTGCCCGTTTGTTTCTACGGACTTGGGGCTGTCCGTTGCGGGTTGGCTGTACCTTGTACCGCCGTGCGCGTGGGTGTCGTCATTTTACGTTTTCATTTCCATTCTTTTTTAGTTGTTATACATAGTTTCGGAAGTCGAACTCCTCGATGTTGTCGGGAATCACGAACACCTTTTCCTTTTGTTGTGTCACGGTCATGTTCACCGTGTCCACGAAAACTGCCATCGCCTTTGCAAGCCTCTCGCTCATTGCTTCATCGGTCAGGCGTTCCGTTATTCTTGTGAAAAGCTCTGTCCCGTCCAGTTCCGTCATGACCTTTCCGGCGTGTCGCATTTCCTCATCGGATGGTGATTCCTTCCGTATGGTGTGTACTGCCATGTCAATATCCTCGAAGCTACTTCCCGAAGCCTGCTTTTTGTCTGGTTCTTCATCCTCCGGTTCATCTTCTCCGTACTCCAGTTCCGAGGGCGGGATGCTCGTGAAGGTTTCATCGAGTTTGTCCTCCGGTACTTGTGTCGGGCGTGAGACGGTTTCCGTGTTTCCGTCGTCAAAAGTAGCCTCTTCCTCCGACAGCTCAATGCCTTTTTCCGAAGTGGCGGCTTCTTGCGTCGGTATGGCAGCGGTTGTCCGGGTCGATGCCATCTTGAAACGGCTCTTGCCAATGATGTCCGAGGTGTCTGCGTGAGGTATTTCCTTATCCTTTCCTTGCTCTGCCACCGTACTGTCCAATGACCGCCACAGCCCGGCAATATGTCTGAAGAAACGGATGAGCTTCGTGTCCATGATGCGGTCATAGAACAGCAGAAACAGAAACCACACGTTGCAAGCAACCGATACGATTAAAAACGCCTTTGTCATAATCTTACTTTTTGGGCGTTTTCAATCTGTTCCATGTACTGCTGCCCGTATTGTCGGAAATGGTCGCGGAGGATGTTATCCACAAACTTGCCGATGCTCAAACCGTTTCCCATCCGACTGGTAACGATAGCGACTTTCTCATGAATTTCTCGGCTGATGTATATACATTGCCGCGTTTTGATTTCCGATGCTTGCAGGAAAGTCGAGAGCGGTTTGTCTCTGCCTTTATCCTTGCGGAAGTCAACGTCGGTATTTTCCTGCCCGTAGTCGGTTACACACTTTGCTGCACGGACAGCGGTTCTTTCACTCTTTCCTGTTTGCAGATACTCAGCCTGACGGTTCTTATTTGTTCTTTTCATACTTCTTTGTTGTTTTTGAGTGTTTATAAATTATAGGATTCCATGTGCCGTTTGAACGATTCGGCTATCTCGTCTTGGAACAGCGTGAAATGGTGTGTCAGCACGTTGTCAAGAAATGCCGCGATAGTCACTTCGTTGCCTCCGATTACATGAAGCATCTTCTGTATGCGGTCGTGGTACTCCTTGCGGATATAGACCTGCTTGCCGAGCCTTGCCGTGATATTGGAACCGCATATGAATACTGTGTCATAATCCAATTTTTCCGGCTTGCTGTTCCTGCGCCTGCGTTCCGGCTCCTCTTTGGAGTGCGAGGCGGGTGGAGAAACGGCTTCTTGTATCGCTTCTTTCGGAGGTGGGACAGGAGCGTTCCCGTCCGTGCTTCTCGCTTCCGGCGGAATGCTTGTATCGTCCAGTCGAAATGAGTTGATTACGGCTTCGCTGTCGATGTCCTCGATTCTTGTTTTCTTTGCCATGCCGTTCAGTTTTTGATGATGCCGAGAATCTCATCGACGAGTTTGTCGAGGTTGCTGCCGCGTACCAGTATTTTGTCCGCCGGAAACGCCGTGGAGCGGAATACCGCCTTGCGTTCTGCCGCCGTCTCCTTGCGGAAGCGCTTACTGTCCGGCAGATGTGTTTCCAGAATGGGCAGGGCGAACTCGGCACAGACCTTGTCGTATGCCTTGTAAAGTTCAGTCTTTTCGCGTCCGTCCACCATGTTCCACACGAGGTAAATCCCTTTGATGCCGGACTTGCCCGTGCTTATCATCTGTTCGTTGATGACAGTGGCGAACTTGATGGAACTCTCCATCACCACACGGTCGGCGATGATGGGCGTGAAGATATAGTCCATTTGGGAAATGGTCTGCACCACATCGGCATTGTTGATTGTTCCCGGCAGGTCGAAGAACACGAAATCGAGGTCGGGCTGCGCTGCCACCAGATTTTCGGCGGTCTTTACCGCATCTTCCGCACGGCTGCATCTGATGGTGTACGGGTTCTTCTTCAGTCGTTTGAGCTGCTCATACGCCAGCACCTTGTAATGCCCGTCCTCCATGACGGCTTTCATGTCACGCTTGCGCATGTCATGGATACTGTACTGCGGGAAATCGCAGTCCACCACGCTACGTTGTAGCCTTTCACATAGTGCAGATAGCTTGCTACAAGCACTGTCAGGGTTGTCTTACCCGCTCCACCTTTCTGCGTGGAGATTGCCACATAAGTTGCTTCTTTCATTTTTTGATAATTTATTTGGTTATACATCTGTCCGGTGGCGGTAGCGTATTGTCATTAGTACGTACGCACGCGCTCCCATTCATTTATTTATTCACTCCTTAATCCGGCTGTGCCTGCGGGTATTCATCGGTTTGTCCAACCTCCATGCTTTTATCCGTCCGCACGGACGTGTGCTTGGAAAACTATCTGAATACATACACCTGTTTTCAACCGTTTGGATTGATGCCCGGATTGCTGTCCGAACATCCGGCGGAAGGAGTGTATTTTCAGTCCCACATCCGAATCACACTGCAAATAAACAAGGATATTTTGGAACTTGTATCACTTCTCCGGCAAGTGGCAGCACGTTGCGCCGGTTGGCACTGATTGTCCGGGTCAAGCCTCTGTCGGACATCGCCTTAAGGGCGTAACTTTGCACCCGAACGGCAGGGTTCGCCGCAGGTGGCGCAGCCCGGAGTTTGAAAGGAATCATCCCCAATCCGTCCCCGACGGATTTTTATGTTCACCTGAACATAGCAAGGTATGTTTTCAGCCGCTCAAAATATTTTGAGCAGCCACGAAAACGCCTTGCCCTTGCAGGGGGGCGGGCTTACCCTCCGAAGTCGGGAAGCCTCTCAACCTGCGGTGCTGTGCCTCGAAGCGGCGGCTTATGCCGTCAAACCGCTAAATCCAAAGTAATATGAGTGAAAAAAGAAGAAACAAAGGCGGGAGAAATCCCAAACTCGATCCGGCGGTGTTCCGCTACACCGTCCGTTTCAGCGAGGAGGAACACAACCGTTTCCTCTCCATGTTCGAGAAGTCGGGCGTTTACGCCAAGTCGGTCTTCCTGAAAGCGCACTTCTTCGGGCAGCCGTTCAAAGTGCTGAAAGTGGACAAGACGCTGGTGGATTACTACACCAAACTGTCCGATTTTCATGCGCAGTTCCGCGCGATAGGCACGAACTACAACCAAGTCGTGAAGGAACTGAGGCTGCATTTTTCCGAGAAAAAGGCGATGGCGTTGCTCTACAAGCTGGAGCAACAGACCGTCGAACTCGTGAAACTGAGCCGCCGGATTGTGGAACTTTCAAGAGAGATGCAGGAAAAATGGTCGCAAAAATCAGTGTAGGAAACTCGTTGTACGGCGCACTTGCCTACAACGGGGAAAAGATCAACGAGGCGAAAGGGCGGCTTCTGACAACCAACCGCATCTACAATGACGGTTCGGGGACGGTGGATATCCACCGGGCTATGGAGGACTTTCTCGCTCTGATGCCCGTGCGGTCGAAGGTGAAGAAACCGGTGGTGCATATCTCGCTCAATCCGCATCCCGACGATATTTTGACGGACACAGAACTTCAGGACATCGCACGGGAGTATCTGGAGAAGATGGGGTTCGGCAACCAGCCGTATCTCGTTTTCAAGCATGAGGACATCGACCGCCACCATCTGCATATTGTGACGGTCAGGGTGGACGAGGAAGGCAGGAGCATAGACACCCGGAATAACTTTTACCGGAGCAAGCAGATAACACGCGAACTGGAACGGAAATACGGGCTGCACGACGCGGAACGCAAGAACCGCCGTCTTGATACGCCGCTGCGCAAAGTGGACGCTTCTGCGGGCGACGTGAAGAAGCAGGCGGGGAATCTGATTAGAGAACTGAACCGCAGATACAAGTTTCAGACGATGGGCGAATACCGCGCCCTTCTTTCCTTATATAATATGACGGTGGAGGAAGCGCATGGCAATGTGCGCGGACGTGAGTATCACGGGCTGGTCTATTCCGTCACGGACGATAAGGGTAACAAGGTCGGTAATCCTTTCAAGTCCTCACTGTTCGGGAAGTCCGTCGCTATGAAGCCGTACAGAAGAAGTTTGCCCGTTCCAAGCAGGAGATTAAGGACAGGAAACTTGCTGACATGACGAAACGCACCGTCTTTTCCGTGCTGGAAGGCACGTATGACAAGGAGAAGTTTGTTGCCACGCTCAAAAGGAAGGGCATCGACACCGTGCTACGCTACACGGAGGAAGGGCGCATCTATGGAGCCACGTTCATCGACCACCGCACGGGCTGCGTGTTAAACGGCTCACGCATGGGCAAGGAACTTTCTGCCAACGCCTTGCAGGAACACTTCACGCTGCCTTATGCCGGACAGCCGCCGATTCCGCTCTCCGTTCCGGTGGAGGAACTGGAGAACAGGCAAGGATATTCCGGAGGGGAATACGAAAGCCATTCCAGCGGCATGAACCTGTTTGCCCCCGAAGGTCCGGCAGTGGACGCTGAAGAGGAAGCTTCATCCGGGCGATGAAGCGCAAAAAGAAGAAAAAACGCAAGGGCTTGGGTATGTAATCAGAGTATCAACAATTAAAAAATCAATGTATGTCACAACAAGAAGACGATTTGAGG
>ENA-OQIC01000267-OQIC01000267.1-human-gut-metagenome-genome-assembly--contig:-NODE-267-length-23805-cov-2.200566_pt1 | contig 23805 bp, 32 predicted proteins | sample MGYA00242572_ERZ504736 | MGnify/ENA primary metagenome ERZ504736 (study PRJEB26092, sample SAMD00036201) | human gut metagenome | host: Homo sapiens | study: EMG produced TPA metagenomics assembly of...
TTGTTCCTATTTTGTTCCGAAAATACGATCTCCCGCATCCCCGAGTCCCGGAACGATATATCCATGATCATTTAATTTCTCATCTAAAGCCCCAATATAGACATCCACGTCCGGATGTGCTTCCTGAAGCTTCTTCACACCTTCCGGTGCCGCAATGATACACATGAAACGAATATTTTTCACACCTTTATCCTTCAACATCTGAATCGCTGCAACGCAGGATCCTCCTGTCGCAAGCATCGGATCTACGACAAATACTTCTCTCTCCCCGCAGTCTGCCGGAAGCTTACAGTAATATTCTACCGGTTCCAATGTGTCCGGATCACGGTAAAGTCCGATATGACCTACCTTTGCCGCCGGAATCATCGTAAGCATACCTTCTACCATTCCAAGACCAGCTCTTAAGATTGGCACAACAGCCAGTTTCTTTCCTGCCAGTTCCTTAACAGTTGTCCTACAGATTGGTGTCTCAATCTCGACATCCTGTAATTTCAGATCTCTTGTCGCCTCATAGCACATATACATTGCAATCTCGCTGATGATCTCTCTGAAATCTTTTGATCCGACTTCTTTTCTTCGGATAATTCCTACTTTATGCTGGATCAGCGGATGTTCCATTACCAGTACTTTTCCCATTGTTTTTCTCCTATTCTTCAATTAATGCAATACGTCTCTTATGTCTTTCATCTTCGGAAAACGGTGTGTTTAAAAATGTATCGACAATCTTCACACCAAGTCCCGGTCCTACCACACGTCCTCCTAAAGCGACAATATTCGTATCATTGTGTAATCTTGTCGCCTCTGCTGAAAAGCAGTCTGAACAGAGCGCACAGCGGATCCCTTTCATTTTGTTTGCTGCGATGGAAATTCCAATTCCTGTTCCGCAGATCAGAATCCCCTTCTCACATTCTCCGTCTATAATTGCCTGTCCTACTTTTTGGCATAAATTGGATAATCCACAGATTCCCCGTCACATCCAAAATCTTTGTACTCCAGACCTTTTTCCTCTAAATATTTGATAATCTCCAGTTTCAATTCATATCCACCGTGATCACATCCGATTGCTATCATGCTTTTGTTACCTCCTCGTTCAGCTTTTGTGCCAGTTTCTCGATAAATTCTTTCATCATCTCGTATACACTACCATACTCCGTCAATGGCTGTCCATATGCAGATGGGATTTTCCTGTCATCATCTATATATTCTCCCAGTGTATATACATTTTTTGATATTCTCATAATCTGCACTGCACTCCATTTATGCCTGTCATCAATGGCAAGCACCAGTGTCTCCTCGTCAAGATCTTCCTCCGTAAACTGCCTTGACTTATAATCTGCGATCGACATGCCCTGACTCTTCATGATCGCTTCTGCCTTCTGATTGACCGGCTCCGGAAGTGGTACGACAAGTCCTCTTGACTCAATATCATACTCCTGCAAAAGTTCCTGATTTCTTAGAAGCTCTGCTGCCATCGGTCCTCTGCTGCTGTCTGTATTGCTCAGGAAAAGGATCCGTCTGTATTTTTGTAGTCTCGTGATCTCCTCTGCCCGAAGCATATGATGCCCCGCAGCTTTTTGAGACGGTTCATAACCGCCGAGCCAATCCCATCCATCGCAAAAGCTTCACTGTAAATATAATCGACATCTTCCTCGTCAAACTCTCTGAGGACACGATACAGATTCTGAGCGATCGTATATTCATTTTCCCGTGTCCCGATATTTTTTACAATACCTCTTTTATACTTTTCTGCCGTCTCGTCTGTAGCAATGATTCCGACTTTATAACCAAGTCTTTCCTGCTCAAACGCAACCTGCCGGATTGCCTTGACCGCCTCTTTTGTCTCTCCTTCAATAATCATCAACTTTGCCTTCGGTGCATAATGTCGATACTTCATGCCCGGTGCCTTCGGAGCTTCCTTGCTCTTATCACTGACAATTGCCTGATCTTCTGTGACCTCACCGATCACCTCCTCAAGCATCTCCTTTGTGATCGCTCCCGGCCGAAGAATCATCGGAGGTGTCACAGTCATATCAAGGATCGTCGATTCCACTCCGATCTCCACACTTCCTCCATCGATGATCATATCAATCTTGCCATCCAGATCTTCCTTCACATGCATCGCAGTTGTCGGACTCGGGCGCCGATGTATTTGCACTCGGAGCAGACACATATCCCCCGCCTGCCAAAATGATCGCACGCGCAACCTCATCCGCCGGCATTCTGACTGCTACAGTATCCAGTCCTCCGGTTGTTCCATATGGTACCAATGCACTTTTTTCCAAAATCATCGTAAGCGGTCCTGGCCAGAAATGATTCGCCAGCAGTGCAGTTTTATCTGGTATATTCACCGCAATCTCTTCCAATGCCCGGTATTCTGCAATGTGAACGATCAATGGATTATCAGAAGGTCTTCCCTTCGCCGCATATGTTTTTTTGCCGCCTCTTCCTTCAGCGCATGTGCTCCGAGTCCATATACAGTCTCTGTCGGGAAAGCTACCAGCCTCCCTCCTTCAGGATGACCCCTGCCATTCCGATCACATTTTCGTCAATATTTGTTCTTTGTATTTCTTTTATTATCGTTTCCATGCCCCCTATTATAGCATTCTTTTGTTAAAAAATAAACCTCTTTACAAGTTTAAATATTCCTTCAAGCCTTCCCAGACTGCCTGTGCGATTTTCTCCTGATATGCCTCATCTTGAAGTTTTGCAGCTTCCTCTGGATTTGTCAAAAATCCTGCTTCTACAATCACAGTTGGTATTTCTGTTCTTTTTCAATATGTAATAAGTATCATTAGGTTTTGCCTCTCTCCTGTTTGTCTCATCTACCGTTTTTAAATGCTTCTGCAAAATTTCTGCTGCCTTCTTTCCCTCTACGGAATGTGTAAAATAAAATACCTGCGCCCCTTTCACATCACTTGTCTGGTAACTGTTCTGGTGAATACTGACAGCGATAGACGCTTTGCTATGATTAATCAATTCTGTTCTTTTTTCATATCGCGAATCTTTTTATTCGGAGCTGTTTCCTCACAAAGTGCAGTGTCTTCTTCACGGCTCATCACAACATGCACACCATTCTTTGTCAAAATCTTCTGAAGCTTCTTGGCAACCGCCAGATTCAAATCCTTTTCAGCCAAACCATCTACCCCGACTTTTCCAGGATCAAAACCTCCGTGCCCTGGATCGATCATCACAATCGCCTGTTCTTTTTGTTCTGAAATTTTCCCGGAAACTGCGTTCGTCAATGTCTTCCCCCCGATCAAGGCTGCCATGATCAGCAGAATTCCCATCATCAGCTCTATCTTTTTCTGCAAAAAAATCCCCCCTCTTCCTATATCATTACAATATATGAGAGGGGGAAATAAAATATCATTTCTCTTTCTCTATGAAATTTTCTGTAATCTGACGCTATTTTATATATTTTTCAATCACGGACCAGATTTCAGGCTTTTCAAATCCCAGCTTCCATGCAGCAACACCACCAAGCTGATACTTCTCCATCAATTTTAATTTTGCCTCAATAGAAGAACTATCTTCCAGCCATATTTTATATGTGGCACCGTCCGACTCCCATTGCGCATAATTCTGCTGTGTCTCTTCATCCATGTGACGGCTGCTCCAGCCTGTGCCACACACGCTTCGGCTTCCTGCATTCCAAGAGCCTCACTTGTAACATTCATCTTATACTGCGCCTGCTCTGTTCCAGCCTGCGCGGCAAGTTCCTGCTCTGTCTTTGGCACTTCTTCCCACAATCTTGTATAAAATGGGACTGCATTGATTACTTTCTCTGCTGACACATCCTTTGTCGCCTGCCGGATTCCATCTTCCACATAGTCAATAGAAGCCACTGAACCGCTCTCCCACGAGCCGGCATAATGTTCATCATATCCCATAATGATGACATAATCTGCAACCTTCCCCTGTTCCTCCAGTTCATAATGACTATTAAATCCCATCGGCACATAGTTATCTACCGACAGAACTTTTTGATTTCTTCGACATTCTATAGAAAGTTCGCGGATAAACTCAATAAAATGTTCTCCACATTCCTCAGAAACTTTCTCAAAATCCACGTTGATTCCATCAATATTATACTGCTGTACCTGCATCATCAGATTATCGATCAGAGTCTTTCTGGCCAAAGAAGAACTTAACAACTGGTATGTCTCTTCCGGCGAGTCGATGCCACCGTCAAAATCCCTCACAAGTGCCCATACCTCCAGATTCGCTGCATGAGCCGTATCCACATAAGCTGAACTTGCGATAGAATTCAGATTTCCCACTGTATCGGCAACTGTAAACCATGTAGGTGAAATTGTTGTCAATCCTTGTGTCGATGCAATCGTTTCGCTTAACGTTTCATTTGCTATTTCATTCGTAACCTGATGCCAGGCAAGATTGATCTTATAATCTTTTGTCATACTTGTATATTCCGGTGCTTTGGAAGAAGAGGTGATTGTTTCTGTCTTCACAGACTTTAATGCACTACTCTTTATATATCCGATGATACCATCCTCTGTGCGGACTTTCTTCCAGTCACCTTCCTCTTCTATAAAATATACACGGTCACCCTTCTTAACTTCCGTCAGAATATCACTCTTAACACCTGCAAGCCAGCGCATCTGCGTATCCTTCTTTGCCGTTGTCGTCTTCACCTTGCCCCAATCGTCAAAAAGAACTACTCTGTTCGGACTCTTATAAGTCTTTGCAGTGACATTCCCAAACTCCAGAATAAAATCCACTGCGATATAAGTCTGGTCCCCGATATTTTTTACGATTACATAGTCCTTGGATTCCCTCTGACCTGCGTTCGTATATTCCTTACTTTCTGCCGGTACTTCCACAAGATCTAACGGCAACGTATAACGCAGTGTGCCTTCGGCTGCGTTCCAGTAAAATCCGCCGTCAATCTCTTGACGTACCGTCTCATATGGTAAATAAAACTGTCCGTCAGACACAATCCCTTTCTGTTCCAGAATCGTATTGTTCACAATAACTGCAGCTTGCTCTGCGGCATCTACACCATAATATTCATTCAAATCAGCTTTCACCTTCGATGGACCATATTTTTTCCATACAAATATACCTGCCACAGCGACAACTACAATGATAAAAAATAATACGATCAAAAGCTCAATCAGGCATGTCCGCTTTCTTCTTCGTCTTCGGTCACGCAGCATTTCCGCCCGGCTTCTATATCTTCGATCATTTTCTCTTCTATCCATAGCCTACCTCCTACCTGACCTATTATACCATATGCATTTTCTTTTTTCGACAGATTACTACATACTTTCCTCGTTTTCAAAAAATAATAAGAATTTCTTAATACTCTGCATTGAGGGGATTCGTATTATTTTGCTGCTATTTTTTGAAAATGAAGTTCTTTTAGGCTTCCAGTCTCATCATCCATCACATAGTCCCGCATATATGCATTGCTTTCTTTTGCCATATGTGCATTGACAATCTGTAACGGACTTGCCGGTTCTCCATCCATAGACATTGGAATCCCGCATTTTTCATATGCTTCCAGCTCTATGAAAAATTGTCTGTATTTTTCTTCTGTACTATTCACTTCGTTCCTTCCCGTCCAAACGGTAATTATGGCTTCCTCCGCTTTTTGCTAAGACCTGGGTGCATGTGATATATTCTTCGCAAAACAGATTTCTGCTGAAAAAGAAGACAGCAAATGGACATTTTAATTATTATGTGCATTTTATAAAATGATTATTTGTAATTGTAACTGCTTTAGTTTTGAAATTTAGCTGAATCACTTAGAAAATCGAATTAATTTAGAATAAATAGAATTGTTGAAAGATTTTCCTGAGAATGTTTTCACCAACATTAAGATATTGCTTTTGTATCCCTCCTTTTCTCTTATACATAATTACCGGGACACTGTCTTCTCATACCCGCATTATAAATAATTTCTCCTGACTTTGCAAGTATTTTCTTTACATATTTTTTTTTGTTTATACTATTATAAAGTAAGTATTCAGGTTTACGAAAAGGAAGTGATTATGTATGAAGATCGAAAAAATAAATGACAACCAGATTCGGTGTACTCTGACACGTGCAGATCTTGCTGCCAGACATTTGAAATTAAGCGAACTTGCCTATGGTACCGAGAAAGCAAAGATGCTGTTTCATGACATGATGCAACAAGCTTCCAGTGAATTTGGATTTGAAGCAGATGATATTCCACTCATGATTGAAGCAATTCCTGCTTCTCCAGATTCTATCGTTCTGATCATTACAAAGGTGGATAATCCGGAAGAGCTCGACACGCGCTTCTCCAAATTTGCACCACTGGAAGATTCCGATACAAAACAGGCTATGCTTGAGAAATTAGAAGGCGCTGACGAGTTTCTCGATTTGCTTGATAAAGTAAAATCTGCAGTTGCAGAACCAGCTCCTGAAAAAGAAGATACACAAAAAGACGTCCCTGCAAAACCAGCGATCCGTCTGTTTTCTTTTTCTAATTTAGACAGTGTGATCCATGCAGCCAGATTGCTGCACCCAATGTACCACGGAGCGAATACACTCTACAAAAATGAAACAAACGGTATTTTCATTTTAGCCTTAGCACAATCTGCTCACACCAACAGTGAGTTTAGTAAAATCTGTAATATGTTATCCGAATACGGTTCTTTTGAAAAAGCCTCCGGTGCTGTTCTTGCTTACTTGGAAGAGCACTGTCAGACTGTTATTTCTGCAGATGCAGTCAGACATCTTGCAGAGATTTAAGGTGATATCTCATCCCCTTTCATCATGGAATGGCATCGTTGATCATCGGCCGCAGATTGGATAAAAAATAAAAAGCGTCCTGAGCCAGACTTTCTCAAGTATACTGTCTGCTTGCTCAAGACGCTTTTTCTATTTGCAAAATCTTTGATTAGTTGTTTGCTGCTAAGAAAGCATTAATCTTTTCTTCTAACAGATCTGCATCCAGTCCATGTACCATAGCTGCCTCTGCAAGAGTTTCAGCCTGTGAAGCAGGACATCCAAGACAGTGCATTCCTACTTCCATAAGGATTGGTGCTACTTCTGGATTTGTTCTGATCAGTTCACCGATTGTCATATCTTTTGTCACTTTCGCTGCCATATTTATTTCCTCCTTTATTTCTCTAATCGCGAAACATATTTGAACGTTTATCCTTCCTTTTTTCAAATATGTCATACTCTCTCTTCGATTATAATACTACTCCTTGAAATTATCAACTCTTACTTAATTGTTTATACATTTTAATACAATTTTAGAATTTTCAAAAGTCAACAAGTTTTTTATTTTTTTTCGACAAATGAAGATTTTTATTATAACTGACCAAAACATTCGTTCTTTTCTTAACAATAATAATCCACACAATTCACATTCATTCATGTGGATAATGTGGATAACTTGGTGTAAAACTTTTATTTTTAACCATTTTAGCCAGTTTCCTGTGTGGAAAACTTGTGGACAGTATTTTGATAGTATTTTTCATAATTCTCTTGTCCTCGACAACTTTGTGCACTTTGCATATGATTATTTTTCCACTATTTTCCTATGTCTATACAATTTAAAGTTTTGCATAGGAAAATAGGGCACAGTATGATGAGTCGCTTCACACATACTGCACCCATTTTTCCTCATTTCATCATCATTTTTCTTATTCCAGCACTCTTCGTATTGTAATAATATCTGTGAAAAATGCCGGACTAATCCCAATCCCGTTCTCCTCATCAATTGCATTAATAATCTGATTCTCTTCTATATAAATACCAACATGTCCCTCATATAAAATTAAATCTCCCGGAAGAATTTCATCATAAGTAACTTCTATTCCCGCATTTTCCATATCCCACGTTGTCCGCGGAAGTTTCACTCCGAATTTTCTATACACGGACTGAACAAACCCCGAACAATCTGCTCCCTCGGTCAGACTTGTGCCTCCCCAGACATATGGATTCCCAAGAAACTGCTTTGCATAGGCGACTACCCTTTTTCCTCTTTCTTCTACTGTCCCTTTCTTTTCTTCTGATTCTACAGTATCATATTTTTCTTTTATCGTAACATAATCATCGGATATATATGCTCTTCCCCCATAATATTCGATTGGAATCCATCCATTTTGAGGCTTCTCTTCTATTTTCTTTTTGGCACCTTGTTCCAACTGTCCGATATCTGTGTGTCTGTCCCCTGACCTTGCCGCACGTTGAGACAATCTGCTGTAACTTCAGCAATCTGTATGGCAGTTTTCTCTGTTTTTTTAACTCTTTCTCATAATACTGCTCCTTTAACAATCCAGCCCCCGCACTTGGTAAGTGTTCTGCCGCCATAGATATACAGGGAATACTTTGCGACAAAATCTCTACTGCAATCAGACCTGCCATTATTTTCTTTCTACTTCTATCCCTCATAGTTTCCTCCTCTTTTCGCTTTTTAGTATTCCCGCTTTCCCTGAAATCATGCTTTTGTTGACAACTTGTTAAATCTCCCTTTCAAAATTCTAAATATAAAATTTTTATGATTCCTTCCAAACATATTGTGTCAGACATTTTATCGTGTTATACTTCAAGAGTAAGTGAGTTTTATTATTTTTATAATTAAAATTAGATAATATATCTTTGCTTACCTAAAATTTTTACTTGACAAATCCCCTTTGAATAATTTATATTATAATCATAATAACTATTACTATTATTGAAAGGGGGATTCCCATTGGCAACACTAAAATATAGTAGACAACGAGAATCCATCAAAAATTATCTGTTACACACAGAAGAACATCCCACCGCTGACACCGTCTATATGCATGTGCGGGAAGAATTCCCTAACATCAGTCTTGGGACAGTATATAGAAATCTGAACTTACTTGCAGAGACCGGAGATGCTCTGAAGATTCCCACCCCTTCCGGTGGTGACAGATTTGATGGTAAAACGACTCCACACTATCATTTTATATGTACTTGTTGTGGAAAAGTAATGGATCTGGATATGGAAAGCATTGATCATATCAATGAGATTGCCGGTAAAAACTTTGCCGGGCAGATTGAGTCTCATACGACAATGTTTTATGGAAAATGTGAAGATTGTATTTTAAAGTCTTAGCAAAAGAATTTTTCAAATATCCATTGACAAAAGAAACTAATTATGCTAAATTAATATCAGTAACTATTACTGATATTGAAAAATAAAAAGTAAAAGAAAAGGAGATCTTAACTATGAAAAAATTTGTATGTACAGTATGCGGATATGTTTATGAAGGAGAAGCTGCACCAGCTGAATGTCCACAGTGCCACGTAGGAGCTGATAAATTCAAAGAAATGACAGGAGAAAGAGAATGGGCTGCTGAGCACGTTGTAGGTGTTGCTCAGGGTGTAAGCGAAGACATTCTTGCAGATTTAAGAGCAAACTTTGAAGGAGAATGTTCAGAAGTTGGTATGTACCTTGCTATGTCAAGAGTAGCTCACAGAGAAGGATACCCAGAGATCGGTTTATACTGGGAAAAAGCTGCATGGGAAGAAGCAGAACACGCTGCTAAATTCGCTGAATTATTAGGTGAAGTTGTTACAGACAGCACAAAGAAAAACCTTGAAATGAGAGTAGAAGCTGAAAACGGAGCTACTGCCGGAAAATTTGATCTTGCAAACGTGCAAAAGCTGCTAACCTTGATGCAATTCATGATACAGTTCATGAAATGGCAAGAGACGAAGCTCGTCACGGAAAAGCATTCGAAGGATTATTAAAGAGATACTTCGCATAATCATCCCTATCTTATATAATATAGAAAGAGGCCAGAAAGTTTCTGGTCTTTTTCTTTTGTTTTCATCTGGACTGGTCGTTTTTTGCAAAACTGGCTATTTTTACATGACCACTCTTGTGCTAGGATAGATTTACAAAGAAATAAAACGCCATATCGATATCGAATATGGCAAATACATGAGAGGATGAGACATATGAAAACAAAAAATCAAACTGTTATGAAATTAGCACAAACCGCATTACTGGCGGCTCTCTGCTTCGTATCATTTACTTTTTTACAGATTAAGATTCCAATGCCTGGCGGTGATGCAACATCCCTTCACATCGGAAATGCATTCTGTGTGCTTGGTGCACTGTTACTCGGAGGCTGGTATGGCGGGCTGGCTGGCGCGATTGGTATGACCATTGCCGATTTAATGGATCCAATCTATATCACTGGTGCACCAAAGACCTTTTTCCTGAAATTATGTATTGGGCTTATCGTTGGTCTTGTAGCTCACCATATTGCAAAGATCAACGACAGCACTGACAAGAAATACGTCTTTAAGTGGAGTCTGATCGCCTCGATTGCCGGTCTTAGCTTCAATGTCATCGCCGATCCGATCGTTGGATATTTTTATAAGCAATATATCCTCGGACAGCCTCAGAAAATGGCAGAAGTTCTTGCAAAGTGGAGCGCAGCAACTACATTTGTCAATGCTGTTGTATCTGTCATCCTTGTAGTATTTATCTACAACGCGGTCAGACCAATACTACTTCGCAGTGGACTTCTTGTATCCCAACCAAAAAACTAAATAAAATATGCTCCCTCCCAAGGAATAAGTATTTATTATTACACTTGTCTTCCTCGAAGGGAGCATATCATTTGCAGATCTTCTGTAAGTTGATACCACTATTTTATAATTCGTTCTTAATCTTTTCTACTAATTCTGCGTATTCTTGTTCTGTGAGATACTTTTCTCCCGGATTCATTGCGAATACACCGCCCCACTCATATCCATCTTTATATTTCGGAACCAGATGGAAGTGCAGATGATGTCCAGTATCTCCATATGCTCCATAGTTCACTTTCTCCGGCTGAAATAATTTGTGAAGCACATTGGCAACTTTAGCCACTTCATCAAAATATAAATGAAGTTCTTCCTGAGATAATTCTACCAGTTCACTTACATGTTTCTTATGAGCAACGATCACACGTCCTAAGTGGCTCTGTTCTTTAAATAAGTAAACTTTTGAGCTTTCCAATTCACAAATCTTAATTCCAAATGCATCTAATAATTCGCCTTCTACGCAGTATGCACAATTCTGATCTTTCATTCTTTTATCCTCCTGAATCTGTTCTATCTTCTTTTATACACTACCACATTTAAAAATATTTACAATCGTATTCCTTACCTCTTAACAAAGGACTTGAAAGGGTAAGCCCCTTCCAAGTCCTCTTTCTTTTATCTTACATATTTTTCCAATGTGTTTCTCACTGCACCGGTTCCTGCAAGCATTTCTTTCAAGTAACCACATACAGTTTCTGCCATGTTTACTTCGTACAAGTTCACGCCAAAAATTGCTTTGTTTTCTAAGATCGGTCTTACGGAAGCTTCCACATCCGTCTCTTCTCCGAGTTTAAATCCTGCTACGTATGGACAAACTGTCTCAAGAAGCGGATCTGGGCTTAAGTCAAATGTTTTTCCATTGTCATCCACACCCATCAGATAACGGAGCCATCCTGCAAATACAAGTGGAATCAGTTTCAGATCTGCTGTATTTAAGCTCTCACCTGCCTCATATGCTTTGATCGTCTCACCGAAACGGATCGCAAGCTTCTGAGAAGTATCTGTTGCGATTCTCTGTGGAGTATCCGGCATAAACGGATTTGGAATACGCACATTTAAAACCGTATCAATAAATTCTTTCGGGTCAAGGATCCCCGGATTTACTACAACCGGAAGTCCTTCCACATATCCGATTCCCTCTACAAGTTTCTTTAATACTTCATCTTTCATTTCTTTAGAAATCAAGTCATATCCGAGCAGACATCCAAACACTGCCAGTGTTGTGTGAAGCGGATTTAAGCAAGTGCAGACTTTCATCTTTTCTACCTTGTCTACAGTCTCGCGTGTTGTAAACATCAGTCCGCCTTTTTCCAGTTCCGGTCTTCCGTTCGGGAATCTGTCTTCAATGACAAGGTACTCACACTCTTCTGCATTGACAAACGGCGCCACATAAGAATTCTTTGAAGTGATCACCGGCTCGAGTTCTTCCACCCCATCATTTTTTAAGATTTCTTCCACAGAACTGTCCGGACGAGGAGTAATCTTATCAATCATAGTCCACGGGAAAGAAACTTTGTCAGGATTTTCGATGTAAGCTACAAATCCAGCCTCAGCAACTCCATTTTTTACCCATGTCTCTGCAAATGTGTGGACTGCATCGTATAACTTCGTTCCGTTGTGGGAACAGTTGTCCATACTTACCATTGCCACTGGCTTTTCTCCTGCCTGGTATCTTGCATATAAAAGTGCAGATACTTTTCCGATATAACTTCTTGCCTTCTCAGGTCCTGCCACAAAATCCTCTGCGACATCTGCAAGTGTTTCCCCTTTTCCATTTACAAGGCTGTATCCCTTCTCTGTAATTGTAAAACTTGCCATCTGAAGAGAATCTGTCGTGAAGATCTCTTTGAGTCTTCCAAAATCTGTCTCATTCTCAGAATCCAGTGCAAGAGATTCTGCAACACTTCCTACTACAGTTTTCTCTACACTGCCGTCTGCTTTTAATGTCACAAGAATGCTGTAATCATCGTGTGGGCGGTTCATTTTTTCTACGATTTCATAATCATATCCTTCCGCCACAACAATTCCTCTGTCAAGCACTCCTTCATTTAAGAGATTCTGTGCCACATTTGCCTGAAATGCACGGAAAAGATTCCCTGCTCCAAAGTGTACCCAATATGGTGCTTCTTTTGTGGCAGCCACCATTTGCTCACGGTCAAACTGCGGAAGTCGGTATCCTTTTTCCTCCCACTGTTTTCTATCTGCCAATCCAGCTTTGCTTAACTGCATCCTATTTTGCCCCTTTCTCAATTGCTTCCCAAAGTCCGTTTAAGTAAGTTGCTCCAAGTGCTCTGTCATACAGTCCGTATCCAGCATTGCCACTTCTCCCCAGATCATACGACCGTGATCTGGTCTGATCGGTCCTGTAAATCCGATTTCATAGAGTGCTTTCATAATTTCATACATATCAAATGTTCCGTCAGAAGAAAGGTGTGCAGCCTCCTCAAAATCTGTCGGAGAGTTGAATTTTAAGTTACGCACATGTGCAAAATGGATTCTTCCTTTCAGAGAGCGGATCATATCCGGAAGATCATTTTTTAAGTTTGTTCCATAAGATCCTGAGCAGAATGTCACACCATTGTGCGGGTTGTCTACCATACTCATCAATCTTAAGATATTTGTCTTATTGATGATAATTCTAGGAAGTCCAAATACGCTCCATGCAGGATCGTCCGGATGAATTGCCATGTTAATGTCGTATTTGTCACATACCGGCATAATTCTCTCCAGGAAATATTTGAGATTTTCAAATAATTTTTCATCATCAATATCTTTGTACATCTCAAACAGTTCTTTTACTTTCTCCATACGTTCCGGTTCCCATCCCGGCATCACTGTTCCGTTCATATCCCCGGCAATTGACTCAAACATGTTTTCCGGATTGATTGCATCTACTGCTTCCTGTGTATATGCAAGTACTGTAGATCCATCTGGTCTCATTCTTGCAAGCTCTGTTCTTGTCCAGTCAAATACCGGCATGAAGTTATAACATACAAGATGAATATCTTCCTGTCCGAGATTTTCCAGTGTCTCAATGTAATTATCGATGTATTTATCTCTGTCTGCCGCACCTGTCTTGATTGCATCGTGTACGTTGACACTTTCAATACCTGCTACATGAAGACCTGCTGCTTCTACTTCTGCCTTCATCTCGCGGATTCTCTCTCTGCTCCACACTTCTCCCGGTGTTGTGTCATATAATGTTGTGATAACTCCTGTCACACCCGGAATCTGGCGGATCTGCTGTAATGTTACTGTATCAAATTTTGAACCATACCATCTTAATGTCATTTCCATGATTTTCTTGTTTCCTTTCATTACCTCTTTTATTTGCGTTTCTTCTCTTCATCTTACAAAAAACAACAAAAAGCACCATTGGCGTATTTGTTGTATACATTGCATTTCTTGTTGTTTTATAGTATTATAGCAAAATAAAACCAAAAATCTCACCAAAAAGCAGAAAGGACGCCCTATGAAGAAAGAACTCCGCACACAGTTTCTTACACGCCAGCATATGGTATCAAAAGATTTTGAGATTTACTATTACAGTGACACAACTCTCTTAAAAGTAGAAAATCATGCTCACAATTACTATGAATTCTATTTTTTTCTGGAAGGTGATGTCAGTATCCAGATTGGTTCTGATATTTATCCAGTTCAATTTGGTGACATTATGCTGATTCCCCCGCACATTTACCACCACTCGATCATCCACAGTTCTAAAGTTCCTTACCGGAGATTTATCTTCTGGATCAGTCAGGAATATTGTAATTATCTTGCCCAGATTTCGCCGGATTATGTATATCTTATGCACCATGTGCAGGCAACACACACTTATCTGTACCACAATGACCGGGTATCCTTCAATGCAGTGCAGTCCAAAGCACTTCGCCTCATTGAGGAAATGCAGTCGGATAAATTCGGAAAAGAAGCCCAGATTCCGCTCTCCGTCAACGATTTGATCCTTCATCTGAACCGAATGATCTACGAACGTCTGCATCCTGCAAGACAACACGAAGGACTTGCCCTGTACCAGAACATCTCGCAGTATATTGAAGAGCATCTCAATGAAGACCTGTCGCTGGATCGCCTTGCGAGAGAATTTTATGTGAGTAAGTATCATATCGCCCATATCTTTAAAGACAGTATCGGAATCTCCGTGCACCAGTACATCACCAAAAAACGGTTAGACCAGTGCCGGGAGGCAATTCTTGGAAATATGAGCATTACTGAAATCTACCAGCTGTTCGGATTTCGGGATTACTCCAGTTTTACCGGGCATTTAAAAAGAATACGGAATCTCCCCGAAAGATTACCGGGATATGAATTCATTAATTCTGAATCATTAGATTTCCGCATTCTTCTTAATTTTTTCCTATTACTTTTTGTTCTTATTTTTTACTTTTGATTTGCCGGCTCGATCGCAATGGATTTTCCTTTAATCTTCACATTCTGCATTGCGTGAAGAACATCTCTTGCATACTCTCTCGGCACTTCTACAAATGTATATTTATCAAACATATCGATCGTTCCGATCAGTTTTCCAGGCATTCCACTTTCTCCTGCAAGCGCTCCGAGAATGTCTCCCGGTCTTGCTTTCTGCTTCTTCCCAATATTGATGAACAGTCGGACCATTCCCGGCTCTTCCGCTCCGGTATCTCCGAAGTCAAATTCATCTTCCGATTCATTTTCATCTTTCATTCCGGTGTACAATTTTAAAAATGCGGCCGCCATATCCATTGCTGTATAGTCAGAATCATTGACTTTCTCCTCGATTGCATTGATCATCATGGTCAGATCTTCTTTTTCGATCATCTTCTCAATCTCTTCCAATACATTGTCAATCTTTGTATTTGCGACATCGTTCAATGATGGTACTTTCTGCGCGCAAATCTTTGTCTTGCAGTAACGCTGGATTTCTTTCAATTTATATACTTCTTTCCCGGAGACAAAAGAAAAAGAACGTCCAACTCTTCCTGCTCGTCCGGTTCTTCCGATCCGGTGTACATAATACTCTTCATCCTGTGGCAGATCATAGTTAAATACTGCCTCCACTTCATCGACATCAATTCCTCTTGCAGCCACATCTGTCGCTACAAGGATATCTGTCTTTCCACTTCTAAATCCCTGCATTACACGGTCTCTCTGTGCCTGCTTCATATCTCCGTGAAGTCCTGCTGCAAAGTATCCGCGCCCTAAAAGTGCAGTTACAAGCAGATCTACCTGCTTCTTCGTATTACAGAAGATCACAGAAAGTTTCGGTGTATAAATGTCAAGCAGACGTGTCAGCACTTCTTCCTTATTCTTCGGTTTTACCTCATAGTAGAACTGTTCAATATTCGGCACAGTCAGTTCCTTTTTCGTCACTTTGATCACTTCCGCATTCTTCTGGAATTTCTTCGTAATCTCCATAATTGCCTTCGGCATCGTTGCGGAAAATAATACGGTCTGCCGCTCCTCTGGAACTCCTTCCAGAATCGTCTCGATATCCTCACGGAATCCCATATTCAGCATCTCATCCGCCTCATCTAAGATAACCGTATGCACCTGCTCCATTTTAATTGTCTTTCTTCTCATGTGGTCCATCACACGTCCCGGTGTTCCGATGATCAGCTGTGTTCCACTCTTCAAGGAACGAATCTGTTTTACAATTTCCTGCCCTCCATAAATTGGAAGTACTTTGATTCCATGCATATACTTTGCCAGATTCCGGATTTCCTCCGCCACCTGAATTGCAAGTTCTCTTGTCGGGCAGAGAACGATTCCCTGTAATTTCTTGTTCTTCGGATCAATTTTTTCCAGCATCGGAATTCCAAATGCGGCTGTCTTTCCTGTTCCTGTCTGTGCCTGTCCGATGATATCTTTTCCTGTCATCATAACCGGGATGGCTTTACTCTGAATCGGAGAAGCCTCCTCAAATCCCATATGTTTTACTGCTTTTTGAATCTCCGGGCAGATTCCAAGCTCTTCAAATCTTAATGTTTCCATTATTTGTTTCCTTTCCGTTCTTTCTGTATTTATCTATCCTGTCATTCATACTTTATTGAAAAGTAATTTATGACTAATATTTCCTACATGCTATTTCTGTCCATAAAAATGAGGCTGGTGCAAAATGAACTTTGCAGCAACCCCACTCATAAAGTACACGTCTTCCATCATAACAGATGCTCTGAATTTTGTCTATCTTTTTCTTTTCCTCTTGCATTTTTGTAATAGAAGTAGTAATATCAACATATACTTAATGTAGTATTTAAACTACTTATCGTTTTATTCATCATTGATCAGGAGGCATTCTTATGAAACAAAGACATTTAAAAGATCCCGGAAGCGCGATTACTCATTTTATCGCAATGCTGATGGCTATCTTTTCCGCAACACCATTGTTGATAAAAGCAGCTCACAAAGGAGATCCCATCTATGTGATTTCCCTCGCAATCTTCATTGGAAGTATGATCTTATTATACACCGCAAGCACCTTATACCACTCCCTTGATATTTCTGAGAAAGTGAATAAGCGTCTGAAAAAATTTGACCATATGATGATCTCTGTGCTGATTGCAGGAAGCTACACACCTATCTGCCTGATCACCTTAAAAGGACCTGTCGGCTATACCATGCTTACAATCGTGTGGGGTATTGCAATTCTCGGAATCCTTGTGAAAGCGTTTTGGGTAAACTGTCCGAAATGGTTCTCCTCGGTTCTTTATATCGGAATGGGATGGACCTGCGTTTTGGCATTCACAAAACTTCTTGACACAATGTCCCCAGGTGGATTGGATGGCTTTTAGCCGGCGGAATCGTCTATACCATCGGAGGAATTATTTACGCACTGAAACTTCCAATCTTCAACAACAAACATAAGAACTTCGGAAGTCATGAGATCTTTCATCTATTTGTGATGGGCGGAAGTGTCTGCCACTTTATCGTGATGTATGTGTTCCTATTAAGATAATCCATAAAAAGAAGACCGGAAACTTTCTTCCAAGCTTTCAGTCTTCTTTTCATCTTTTATTCTCCTTTGTTCAGCATATTCTCTACGACTTCTTTTCCCATCTGGTAAACCATCTTAGATCCATCTAGCTGCACATAGTAATATGATCCGCTCTCATCCAACTTACCAATATTCAATGTAAGTGTCTGCTCTTTCTTATCATCGTCTTCATACACTGCCTCGATTTTGATCTTTTCATTTTCCTCTAATCCATACGATGCCAATTTTTCATCTTTCACCGCATATTCCACACAAGTTCCAAATGATGCTGCTCCGAATCCTCCGGCAATCGCTGCCAAATCTTCTTTCTGGCTCTCCTCTTTGGAATCGTATACGGTCTGCTTACCATTTTCTGTGATCGTCACTTGCTTCAAGTTTGCACTTCCAATACTTGGCAGTGTTTCTTTCTGAAGGAAGTCATTCCATTCATAAGAAATTGTGTCCAAACTCGTCCCAGAGACGGTGTACACTTTTTCTTTATCATTCAGGGTCATATAATAATTTTCCTCCACTGCATTTCCAAAGTAAAGTGTAGTCTCTGTACCTTCACTATCTTTCAAATGGATTGTGTATTTCGGGTTTTCCAAACCATAATCGGAAAGCTGATCTGTCTCTTTTTAGTTCTCTCACTGCCGTAAGATTTCCAAAAGATGTTGCCATCGCATCAATATAGCTTTTGGGGCAACCCGGGAAAACTCCCTTGTCTTTTTGTGTAATACCACACATCTTCATTCTTTGCAAATGCAAAATCATTTCCCTCATACTGATAGGAAATCTCCTGGAGATCCGAAATATCTGTCACGGTAACGGTATTCGCCTCAGCGGTCTCTGCTTCCTTCTGTTCCTGTTTTCGATTGTAACTTCCAAGTCCCAGATAAACAATGACAAGCACTGCCAGGGCGCCAGTCAAAATCAGTAGTGATCTATGTTTCTTCATATACGCCCTCCTGCTATGCCTTTCTTCGTTTCATCCATCTTGCAAATCCAGAAGATCAGAATGATCGCCGGCACTCCAAAGATCATCAGCAGGCTGAATCCTCCGGCATACTGTACGGTATTATAGGTCACTGCAAGACTCTTTGGATCAATCGCTGTATTTTCTACATCATCAAAATTACTTGTCACTGCATTCATAAACAATTTGAGGTTTTCTACAGTTGTAAAAGCATCTGTCAGCTGGCTATCGATCATCATCGGCGCTGAGATCACCGTCAGTCTTCCCTCATCCTCTGTCGCCACTGCACCAAGAATATATTCTCCCTGCTCCTGTTTATCCTCCGTTACTGCAAATCCATTCTCAGAAGTTGTCATGAATGGAGTAACACTGATCGTATCTCTTGCCGGATCTGTCTCAACCATTCCACGTGCATTCAAAAGCAGCACCATATTGCTTGACATTCCTTCCCCAAGTTCTCCAGAAGCATTGATTTCCGGGAAGAATGAATATGGATTCCCTGGTACGCACGCTCCGTATCTGCAATATACCCATCTGCCATCTGAAGTCCGTATTCTTCCATAAATGCATCAAGATTTGGTGTCTCCTGATCTTCTGCACCAGAGATCAACATCATTTTTCCACCGTTTTTCAAATACTCAGAAAGTGTATTTTTTTCATCTTCTGTAATATCCGTGGTCGGTGCATACATAAACAAAAGATCACAGTCTTCCGGATCTCACTGTTCATCAGCAGGTTTAGCTCTTCCATCGATAAATTTGCCTTCTCAAACAGTTCTGATAGGCTGGTAGATACTGTACTTTCTCCATGTCCACTCGTCCGGTAAATTTTCTTTGTCTCTTCACTTGTCACATAATTAACTGCGCTTGTGAGCTGTCCCTCCGCATCAAATTGTGACTCCTGCATCTGTCCAGTCATATAGTAAGAAGACTGATCATAGACGATAATATCTGTAAATGAAATCGTTGTTGTCTTTTCTGTATCCGGACAGGATACCACGATTGTATTCGAAGATGTATCATACTCAGTCAGTGCCGCAGGATGAAGTACCGGATCGATCCACTCAACAGAAATTTTCCCCGACAATGCGACATATTTACTTAAAAATGTTTTGATTCTTTCATCTGTCGAAGATTTCTCCGCCAATACTTTTATTTCTACTTTTTTATCCAGCTTTTTCAGCATCTTTTTCGATGTATCTGTGATTTCATAGATTTGATTATCGCTGATGTCAATATTTCTCACAGACTCCGGGAGTCTTCCTGCGACGAGATTAATCACGATTACCACAGCAACTGCAACCGCTGTCAGCCCCAGACTGTACGCACCTCGTTTCGTATGAATCGTTCCAAATAGTTTTTTCAATTTCTCCACAATACTGCCCTCCTAACTCCAACGCCTTTTCTGAATTGTCTGCACGGTCAGAAAGACACATAGGAAAATCAAAGAAAAATAGAGTATCATTCCGCTGATGTCAACAATATGAGTAAATGCAATGTTTGTAAATGGCTCTGTCAGAATAAATTTTCCAAACAGATCTGGAAGCAGGTTATCAAACAGACTGGATTTTGCAAAATATGTTCCAATTGCTGCGGCAGCGCCTAACACTTCCACGCCTGCTGCAATCACCCAGTTTTTCGTCATCTGATAAATACCGATGACCAGAACTGTCAGAATCACGAGAATCCCGATCAGACCTCCCATCGCCGACGTCGGCAGGAAGTCAACAAGTCCTTCCCACAAATACAGAATGAGAAGTACCCCAAATGTGCTGATTGCAGCAATGATCTGGCTCTCTGTCAGCGCAGATAAAAACATTCCAATTGCAATATAAACACATCCAAGAAGGAAAAATGCCAGAATTGCCATGTAATCAATGCCGATATGTGCTTCTCCCTGGCTTTCGATGATCAGTGGAAATACTGCATAGATTGCACATGGAACCGCAAAAACTGTAACCATTGCAAAATATTTTCCAAGCACAATCTGACTAAGACTTACCGGAGCTGTCAAAAGAAGTTGATCTGTTCTGCTTTTCTTCTCCTCCGCAAAGCATTTCATCGTAAGTACCGGGACTGCCACCAGCATAATAAAAAGTATAGAGTTTAGCGCATAAGAAAAATATGGATATCCCATATTCAGATTATACACCATGAAATAAATTCCGGTGATCGCTACAAGAAACGCTATAAATACATACCCGATCATAGAATCGAAATAGGATTTTAATTCTCTCTTATAAATCGCTTTCATCTTCTTCTCCTCCTTCCTCATCTGCCGAAACAGTCTGCTCGGAGTCTCCTGTTTCCTCCTGCGTCAGTTTTAAGAAGACATCTTCCAATGTGATTCTTGACAGATTCAACTTCAGTAGTGCACAATGTTCCTCTGCAAATGTGTGGAAGAGTTTCTCCCTAATATCCTTCTGATCTACGGTCTTGATAAAAATATCCGTCGTTCCATCTTGTTGTTCCTTATAGTCTACCGTTTCAATCTCCTCTATTTTACTAAGAATCTCTCTTACTCTTGTCTCTTCTGCTTTGGCTGTCAGTTCAATCGTTTCAGAACCATTTAAAAGCCGCTCCAGATTCTCAGGAGTGTCACTTGCTACCAGCTTTCCATGCGCAATGATCATGACATAATCACAGACCGCCTGCACTTCCGCCAGAATGTGGGAACTCAAAATGATTGTATGATTTTTGGAAAGTTCCTTGATCAGCTCCCGTATCTCGATGATCTGTTTCGGATCCAGTCCGACCGTAGGTTCGTCTAAGATGATCACTTCCGGGAAGCCAAGAACTGCCTGTGCAAGCCCGACTCTCTGCTTGTATCCTTTTGACAGATTTTTAATCAGACGTCCTTCTACCTCCTCCAGCTTAACAAGCTTCAAGACGTGATCCACTTCTGATTTTCTATCTTTTTTCTTTACCTTTTTCAATTCTGCTGCAAAATCAAGATATTCTTTTACAGTCATATCCAGATACAGCGGCGGAATCTCAGGGAGATACCCGATGCTTTTCTTTGCTGCTTCCGGCTCCTCAAGAATGTTATGCCCGTTGATGAGCACTTCTCCTTCCGTGGCGCCTAGATCATTCCCGTCATAATATTCATGGTTGTAGATTTCCTGCACCATTGGTCCGAGAAATCCATAGATCTGACCACTCTCCACTGTAAAGTTGAGATGGTCTACCGCCAGATGACTGCCATAGCGTTTTACCAGATTTTTAACTTCTATCAACTTTTTACCCTCCCGACAAAATGTGTTTCTCTGGATCATGCTTTCGACTTTCCTGAATGATTTCCGCATCCATTACGGAATACTTTTTACACTGCTGCCAAAAACACGCTCTGATTTTTTTATTCTATAAAAGAAACTCGTTGATTCTGTGACAGTTATGTGTTCATTCTGTGAAAAGCTCCGACATCTTTCAGCATCTTTTGTCTTTTTCCATTGGAAAATAAGAAAGAACCAACCCTCTCATCGGATCAGTTCTTCTTTTTCCTTCCGGCTCAGCCGCTTTATCGCATATTCCTTTTCATCGCTTCTTCTTTTGTTTCAAATGTCTCATAATAGATGAGTGTGACCGGTCGTCTCGCCTTTGTATACTTCGCACCCCTGCCCTGATTATGTGCCTCCATGCGGCGGGTAAGATCGTTTGTCCAGCCGGTATAAAAGGTTCCGTCACTGCATTTTACAATGTATGTATAATTCATGGATCCTCTGCTCATTTCCTTTATCTTTTCCTATTTCTACATTCTTCTTTAAAAACAGATTATTTTTTTATTTTAATCTGAGCGGAATCATTACAGATACTTCGTATACTTTATCAGAAGAATTCCAAAATTTTTCAAATTGGAACTGATGTTTTTTTAACTTGTCTGCCAAATTACTTTGTCTGAGTAAATCACGTTTATAATCGCTGTTGGATTTACTTCCCGTCAGTTCTTTTATCTAGCTGATTGCACAACTTCTCAAAAATTCATCTTCTAAATTTTTCACCTGCATAATACACAATACCTGTTTTACATTAGAATCTTTTTGTAAAAAACGAATATTTTTTAACAAAGTATTCTTTTTACCAGTGTCTGTGTCAAATACCAGAACAACGATTGTTCCCGGTTTCAAAGTTCTTGTAATCAAACTTGTCAGTTCTTCTTCAATAACATTAAAAACTTGAACTTTACCGGGCTTGATCCATTGCAAATCTGTTTTGAGTGTATTAACAACTTTTCTGTCATCTTCTCCTTCAACAAAATAATGATATTGTTCCCTCTTCATATGTACTGATTACCCCTTTTAATTCATCTGACAAAGATTAGCAATTTCATATACAAATTCAACATTTGGTGCAGATGAAAACAAATCATTTTCTACTGCATTTCTCAGAGAATCTGTATTTCTTTTCAAATAGTCAGAAGCACTAATACATTTTATTGGCTCCTGCTCGTCATAGATATCTTTCTTCAAAAAGGCAAAGGTATGTTTTGGTAAATGTAAATCTAAAATATCTGTATTGTGTGTTGTAAAAAATAACTGATCGTTGTCTTTCAAACATTCAATCATCACAGATAAAAATGCCTTCTCAATATCACTGTGTATAAATGAAAATTTCTCATCACAATAGTAAAATCCATGATCTCCATTGATAATCGATGCCACTACCATTGCTAATGCAATCCCTGCTTTCGTGCCACTGGATAATATTTCCTGATCAACTACCTTTCCATCCTGCATAATCACATTTCTGTTTTTCATCCGAATCACAAATGCATTGTCAACACTTTGTATTCTTTCCACTTTTTTAATAGATGGATCAAGCGCTTTCAATGTTTTTTCTAAGATGTTCGTATATCTCTCAACGTGATTTTCTGGTATTTGATATCTTGTCAAAGAATCTGAAGGGTACTCAAACAGCCATGATAATCCTCTTATTTTCTCCAACTCTTCGACAAAATTATTCCCTTTTTGTAATTGTATCTCTTTAAATTTTTTACAACAACTCTCGTAACTGTCCTTTTTACTGATTTCTACTTTTTGCACATCCACTGCAATATCTGCCATCTCGTATCTTTCACTTATTCCAGGAGAAATTCTTGTGGCAATCCTATACATTGCATATTCATTTGTAATAAAATCCATTGTAAAAAAAGCATCTTGAGTTGTATCATCGATCGATGTACAGCTACGTACGTCTGAGCATCGATCGATGTACAGCTACGTACGTCTGAGCATCGATCGATGTACAGCTACGTACTCTGAGCATCATCGATGTACAGCTACGTACGTCTGAGC